>Ga0179593_1416487_pt1 | contig 16377 bp, 17 predicted proteins | sample CZODoug2_1_08_16_FD_185931 | JGI IMG/M metagenome (GOLD analysis project Ga0179593, IMG submission 185931) | Vadose zone soil fungal communities from Angelo Coast Range Reserve, California, USA - CZODoug2_1_08_16fungal (PacBio error correction) | ecosystem: Environmental > Terrestrial > Soil >... | reverse complement strand
TTTTTCCTTGATGGCGACCTCTCTTGGGCTGCAGGGGCTCTTTGTCCATATTTGTCGAACGTCGGCACGTTAGCCTGCCTTACCTTGTTTTTTCGGGACCTACGTGCCCTCTTTTGAGGCTGATTCTGATGGTTTCCCTTCGTAGGCATCCCTCCCACGGACTTCCGTAATGCGTCTCTCTAGATGTCGCCTTTCAAATTGTTTATTGGCTTCGTAGTGACCGGCCTGTTTCCCATTACAATACGCTGTTGGGTCACGCTTTATCTTCTCTACATCGATGTCATTCTGCCGAGGCATTCTTGATTTCCACGCGCATCCCGTTTCCGCGCGCCACCGTCCGGCGCAGAAGCATGCGAGGGATAGCCTTGGTTTTATGCTTTCCAACTTGCTAGTCGGGTCGGTGCCCAACGCTCTCCCCCTTGATTCTCCCGGCGATTCTCGGCCTCCTTTCGACGGCGTAGCTGTTGCCATGCACGCCGCTTTGGTTGAGCGGGCTTGTGAGCCGACTTTTACCAAATTATTTCGTTACGCGGGCCTATTTTTCACTGTTGATTGGGGCTACCCCTTTCCCCTCTCGCACATCCGAAGAAATTCGCCCATTGTAGTTGGTTGCCAGCCCAGCTGGCACATTATAGCGCGCTTAATCTCGCCCCACCTTATCCTTCGGCGGTCCCAGCTCCATCTCTTTATTCGCCGGCCCATGCAGTTCGTTTTTCCATAAAGGGTACATTTCCCCAATCATGACCCCTGTCGGAAACAGTGTAAACGCAAACGTATCCCCCTCTCTTCCCCCAGTTGTACCAAGCTTTCTACCCCCCGACCCTCCTCCCTTTCACCCGAGACGGTCTTTTCGCCCAGTTTCAAGGAGTGGCCCCTCCGCCGCGCCGAGTTGTGAATGCCCTCATGACCAGTGTCTGTACGAAACCACAGCCTCCCTTCTCCTCTCTAGTGCAATCCCCCCAGTGTCGCGTGATTCCTCCCGCCTTCGTCCAAGTAATCCGAGAGGATAGACCTCAGCCACTACATTGTGTGTTGAGTTTCTCGTTCTGCCTGCCGTCTTCCCCGACTCCCCACCAATTTCTGTGTGACAGCAAACCGAATGACGTCTCGCCCATCACGGCACTGCACCCCATCCCTGTTCCCCTCACGGGCCGCTGGCAGCCTACGAATCAGTCAAAATTTATTATTGCCTGTTCTCTTTTTGAACCGTCGCTGTATTGTCGCCGCCTGCAATTCACGACTCGCGTTGGTAGCCGCTCGTAACGAAGCGATTCTGTTCTCTCCTGTTTCAAACGCTGCGGTTACCTCGGCCCGGAGCGATGTAACCGAGCTTCCTCAGGAGTTTCCCAGACAATACCCGCATTTTACCTTGAAATCGGTTGACGTTCTACTGTTCCGAACTAGTTGCTCGCTTGCGTCTTCTCCCGCATGTGTCGTTGCTCATGCTTCCCTTTTCCTTTGTGTACATCTTAACTAAGCCTCAAAAACCCCGTACTTGTATTTTTTCACGACCACTAGGCCATGCGCCGGTAGGCTGTGACGAGTGAGTTTACACAGTCGCATGTGTTCCGCATTTTCTCTTTGTTAATAAGGCCTTCTCCCCTCCTTTCTCAGAACTAGAAATTCGTGTGCGTCTATAAGTATTGAGGGCCCAGAGATAATGCCTTGGAGTTTCTTTTTCCCCAAAGTCCGTGCGACTAACCTTATGCCAGTGAAAATGTAGACCGTGCCGGGATTGCTAGTGTCTTCCATTCCATTAGCAGAGAGCGGTGACGTGTTTCGTAAGCCCTCCCCCCCGCACCCAGACTGGATAGTTGACTCTCTTTATGGACTGCCTCTCTCTTCTCGGCCACCTTGGTCTTCCTTCTCGTTCATTAACGCGCCCGACAGCACTCAATTGCCCCATTTCCCCGCATTACTTATCTAGCGAGCGTGCTCTATTTCCTCCGCTTTCCTTAGTAATTTGATTACTCCCCCAAACGCGATCGCGACCCGTGTATGTGTTTCATTGGTTGATGGCGCCCTCCAAGCCCTTTCCCTTTCTCGTCGGCGTTCTTCTGCCTCCGTGCCCCCTCCCCCGTCGTCTTTTTCCATCTTCCTCAAAAACTTATCGATCTCTTCGTGGAGATGGGCGGATCTCCTTTTTTCAGACGACTCCTTATTTTAGATGAGAATTTCCCCCCACCGGATTGTCGTCATAGTTTTCGATGATTTATTTCCCCCCTCTCCCGTCTGGGATTTTTTTTCCGATGCTGACGCGCACTACACCTTTATCTCCCGTTAGCCTCCCACGTGACATCTCCACTGCCCACCCCCCAACACCCCCCCGGTGTTTTCTTCCTCCCTCTCAGATTTTTCCGTGATCCCGAAGACCTCGGATCGAGGCGTTTACTCCTCCCCCTGCGCTCTCATCGGTTTCTTCTTCTTTAGCGGCAATCAGTTACAGTGCTCTTGCGATGGTTGTAAATCGCTTTTTGGCTCGCGCGGTCTTCGCGGATCCCCCTTCCCAATCTTGGGCACAAAGAGCCGTCTTCTTTGCGGCTTTTATTTACTGACAGCATGCACTCCCCCCTGGCCCTGTATTTTCACCCATCCCCACACGCCCGGCACGGTCTACCAACTTTTCCACCAATGTCTTATTTGCTGTCCCTCGAGTGTTGGCGACGACTCTCTATATCCGCTCTTCTTGTTTTTCTTTCCCCGCCTTTCGTCTTCCTCTTTTGCCCTCTTCGGAAATGACCCTTTGCATGTCCGCTGTCCCGCATTTTTTCCATAGCCTTACTGTCACCCCCCAATATGTCTCGGCTTCCCCTCCACGAGGTCGGGAGATTTATTTTCGACACCTTCACGCGAACCTACTCTTTGTGCCTTCCGGGGATGGTTTGCCTCCTTTTTCGTGACGCGGCCTGTTTTAACGACAGCGGTTTTCGAGTTCCCTTCCCCTCAAGTTTTGCCTTTGCTCCTCGCGACTTCCTTCGGCCTCGCGCCTGTTCCTCCCGACTGCGTCGCTGAGGAACCTACTTCGTTCGATCGCTCGCTGTCCTTTGGCGGTCTTAGCAGCTTTCGTCTCGGACACTGTTTTCGTGCTTGTTCAACCGCTCCCCCTTTTCTAGTGAAGACCCGATTCCTCCACTTAATCGTCCTGGAGATAGACGATCCAATTTGGTTTCCTTTCCCAGATTTTGGGATGCCAGATTTTCTGTGATGGGAGAGCGCCATGTTCTTTGTTCCTTCCCCTTTTCATTTCCTTTCCGCGTTTTCAATGATCCCACGCCGAAGTTCCGTGCTTTAGGTTTCGGTCTCTAATGTGACCTTATGACAGAGGCCGCTGGCGGGTGATTTTCCTCTGCGGACCTAAGATGCTCATTGTTTGGATATCAGCGCCGCGTTCCTTTTTTTCGTGCGCGCGGGTTCGCTCTTCCCCCCTTTCCAACTGTTTCTCCCTCTTTTCTTTCTTTCTTAGAGTATTCCTCGCACCCCACAAGCTTGACCTTACTCCCTTTAAAGTGTTCGAAACAGTTCCCCCTTCGTGAATATTGCGGCAAGACCAGAACATTCGGACCCGGCGGCCGATTCCTCGCCTTGACTCAGTTGCTCTCTAGTCCAATGCGCTTCTTAGCCCCCAGCCCCCCCGGCCTTCCTTTCATGGCCCTCGGTTTTCTTCGGTGCATCGTTCAGAAATCCCGCGCGCCTCAAAAACGAGTAGTTTAACTCCTGTTACCTTGTTTAATGCGAGCAGAAACGATCGCGTCGATGCCGCCGAGTCCCGGAAGTCCTTTCCCCCTAGCTTACCTCTTTCAGTGCCGTGCGCTTTAAAACCGGGTAACGGGTCCCGATTTCGTCGAGAGGTAGACTCCAGATCCTTTCCCCCCTCTCTTAGAATATATCTCTTTTTTCCTTAACTTTTTTTTTTTTTCTCTAGATTCGGGCGTTCTGACGTTCGGATATACGAAAACGCACATACCTTCCTCGGTTTTTGCTGTAGGCCTTTCGTGTGAAGTTTTGTACAACCCCCGGTTCCGGCCTCCTAGGAGGTGATTTGTCGCCGACGATCGTCGGTTATTTCTGAGGCATGAAAGTCATTTTACTTGGGCCCCTTGTCGCTATGTTCCTTTTTGTCTCTGTCTCTTTCTCGGCCATTAGTGACGAGTCCCCTCCTTCGAAGCACGGCGGGGCGTGTTGCTGCTACCTTCTCCGCGGGTACAGACTCTCCAGAGTCCCAATCATCGCTTTTTTTCGCCGCCCCTTTCTCACCTGGTGCGTTATTGTTCGTTCCCCCCTTCCTCAGGCTGGGAGCTTTCATTTGGCTCCTCCTTACCTGTCGAATCGGCTCTTTTGCAAATGTTGGGGCGAGCAGTCGTAACTTTTTAGACTAGTATCCCCCTTTTCCGGGTATAGCTCTCACCCTCGCCTCAAATGCTCCCTTGCGCTTCTTTCCGCAAAATCTAACTCGTCGCTCCTGGCGGATTCACACGCCCCCAGTCTTACGTCTACGTTTCAAGGTGACGGCCGAACCCCTGTTTTCCTAACGTATACTCGCGTCCGTTGAAAATCGTTACGCGCTGACCTAATGCCGCACAAGGGCTCAGGGCTAGCCCCAAAACGTTTCATCCCCCCGCGTCGGCCTTTCACGCGGGCCCCTCTTCCCGCACTGCGCCAGTTTTCTTGTGCTCTCGCAGTGCTGCAGTTCGGGGTATCCTGCGAACTGGAGAGTTCCACTACACCCGTTTCCTCTGATGAGTCCCTTCTCGCCTTCCCGCCTGCTCCTCCCTTCCTTAGATGCCCGCCTTTTCCTCTAGAAACTCTCGCACCCGTCTTTTTGCATCCCGCCTGCACTCTTCTTATCTCAGGCAACCGGTTGCTTTCTTCGACTCTCCACAGATGTGTCAACCCCGGCGCGTTTTTCCCCCAGACCCCTACCCGTCTGTCCCCCGGGATGGTCAGGCTCTTTTTCTGTCCGTTATGTTCCACCCCCACCCTCAATCCTCCCTCCCCCCCTTCTTGGATTAGAGCAAATTTTGTGCCTTTTTCCTGCCCGGCGTTCTTTGGCTAGTTGGAAGGTTTGCTCCCCTGGTGTCCTTGAATTTTTTAGATTGTTGTAGTTTACCGAAAGACCCGACATTCTGGCCCCCTACCCCTACCGTTCTTTAGGCGGTCTTCTCCCCGGAGTGCTCGTGCACAACGAGGTCTATCCCGCCCTCTTCCATTTTTGAAGTGACCGTGCCGGTTTGCGGTCTTTCTTCTTTAGTCCTCTTCTATCCGGTGCCGGAATTTCGTCGTAAAAGCAATCTCCCCCACCTCCTGACGGGACTCGGTTGCAAATTCGTGATGGCCGCAGATTCGTCGGGTTTTTCATTTTTTTCCCTAACCACTTTATTTCTCGCTTCCTTACCCACACATCGCCCCGACGCACTGTTTCCCTGTGCCTCCCCGCAGAGAACACCGCAACGCGCTGGTGCTGCTCGCCTCTTTCCTTGTTTTTCATTGATCAACCCCCTCGATCTTTTTTTCCCACCAGTGTGTGGTTGTGCAGAGTGCACTTTAATTGTCTCTTTCCCGTCTTCATTTTCTCTCGTCTTATTTTTCCCCTCCCCTTCCCCGCCCTCCCTCTTTCATCAAATCATCCACCCCGAGCACCCCTCCTTTTTTGGCGTAGGCATCTTTTCCTCCCCCTTCCCTCCTTTTTTTTTTTTAGGATTTCCCGACCAATTTTCCTCCCACTCCTCGCGAAGGTCGATTCTCTTGATAAACCAGCGACGGAGCCGGCTAGAGATAGCGCTCCCCTTGAAAATCCCTCAGCTACCTGCTGCCCAAGATTGACAGTCAATACCAATTAAAAAAAAAGGTGTCTTTTTACCTAGATTCGTTGTTTCGTGATCAATGACTCAAGAGGACTTGTTTGGCCTCATCATTACGTCATGAGCTTTCGGCATTCTGGTTCTTAGCTGATTATGTCCAGTACAGCTTTTGATGTCCCCGATGGTTGTTGACTGCTCCTGCTCCTCCTGTGTTGTGAGTACGGTCGCGATCTTCGGCCCTCCACCTCCACATAAAGTTTGAAACCGTTATAAGCTGTTCCGGTTTGGCTTTTTTCCGAAACGCAGTAAACCGGCACCGCCGTTAGAGGAATGGACCGCACAGTCCGCCATTTCTCAGCAACTGGCGTTCCTTTCCCTAGGTTTTTAGAGCACCGGCATATCTCTGCCCCGCCTATATGAATCACCATTGATTCCTTTAGAATGTCGTCCCATTTCTCAGCCGCAAATAGGCTCTTTGAATTCCCCGGGCAGCACCCAACGCTGTCCTGGACCTTGCGAACTCCCCCCTCATACGGGCACATTTTTCTTTATGACCAGCCCCGCTCCGTGCGGCTTATTTTCGAAGGAAACCCACATCTTAACGCTCGCCTTCCCATCGTGTGCACCGTGGCTTTTTGTTAGCCTAAGATCGCTTTTTCCGTTTACTATGTGGTTCTCCTGCACTTCCGTTTGCATTGTCTTAATAGCTCTTTCCCCCCCCCTGTCCGGGGCCTAGAATGTGTATAAGGCGCGGAAAAGTCAATCCCTTTCGCGCTGTGCTTAGAGGCGTGACCAGTCTCCGCTCTTTTTGCAATCATAGCCCCCCCCTCTTTCACCCCGAGCTCCGGAGAACCCCCGAGGGCCGACTGTGGCGGCACTCTCAAACTGGCTCCTTGTCTTTCGATGTTCCCCTTCGTTGTTTTGGCCTACGCTTGTGCGATGTCTTGGTGCTTTCCTTTTCTCCATGTCGGTCGGTAGGCTTCATTCGACTGCCCCGCGTCGCTGACTGACTAGGTGATCTTTTACTTTTCGTCCTCTCCGTGTCCCATAGACTTGTGCTCTTTCGTGTGCTATCGCCCGCTTTTTGACTCGACGATGATTCCTTGTTCCTCTAATATTAAGCGACTTTTTTTTCGCTCAGGTTGCTCACCCGGAAATGTTCTCCTATCTTTTCTGATTTCCTAATTCCGCTGCTCTCCCCAAAAAGTTGCAACCGGCGCCAGTCCGAATAAAGACGATCCAAGCCGATCAACTCCGGAGTCATTCGACACCGCCTAGCCTCGAACGGCTTCCTCTCCTCTGTTAGTCTAGCGTGTGCTCTCTAGTATTCTACGAGGCAGCGCACAGGCCACGGCCTTGGTTCTTTTCCTTCTCCCTTCAGATGGCCATGCCCCAGCTCCTCGCCCCACCCGAACAGAGCGATGCTGAACCCCCCTCCCCTTACCCTTTCCGGTGGTATTTTCAGATCAAGATACGGCGGCGACACGCGCGAGAGTTGTTGACTACCGAATTGACCCAGCTCCATCTCCAAGTGCCGTCTCCCCCCCAAACACTTCGGTCCGTGTCCCCGCTTCCTCGTTTTCGTTCGTAGATCCTCTCGTCGCAAGACGCCCTCCTCTTTTCCTCCCTCTGTTTGTTTCCTTCCTTCTCGAACGATCGTTTTTTTCTACTCCCTCACTCGATATTCCGTTCCGTCTTTTTTTTTCGCGTGGAAGAATGGAGAGCTGTCTCCTATTTTCCTGTAAACTTTTCGCATCATTCGGCAGCGTGGAGATACGTTCTTGCTCTACCCTTCAGACCCTTTTTCCGGCGGTGTTGTTCACCTGACTTATCTTCCCTTCCGGGGTTTTCCGCTGATTTCGGCCCCTCCCCGCAGCACCCCCCCCCCCCACCCACTGCCCGATACAATCTGCCTTCCTTTAAGCCTTTGCCGTTGCTTCTTCCCGACTGCGACGGGTAGGCATCTAGATTGCCCCCTGATCATGCCTCCCCCCTTGCTTTGGCCTCGTTCGACTTCTATGTAATTGTGCCCCGCATGTCTGCGGGTTTTCTCTTTTTTAACTTTAAGTTTTTCCTATTCCCCCTTTTTTTGCACTGTTTGTTCCTACTCTTACTCTTTAAATACGAAGAAGATTTCCTGCACCATTGTTCCCGGTTTAGTCTCGTCGCCTGCCCCTTTCTTCTTCCTTTATCCCCACTCACCTTGATCATTAGTTCGAGGTCCAAGAGGCCCCTCTTTATCAACCAGAGCAGAATAGCTAAAGGTCACAGGATTTTTCCTCCAACCGTCTATTTGCTTGAATCTACTCACTCGTCTTCCCAGGTTTCGCCTGCGTCAATGCGCCATTTCGACTCTGCCCACGCACGTAGGTAACCCCCTCTGCTTTGCATATTCCGCTTTCGTTTGATAGTCGGCCATCGAGCAGTTTCTTTTTTTTCTGACTCCGTCGTCCCCTCCTCTTTAGGCTGCCATCGCTTGCTGCACGCCGCGAGTTGCGCTCCTTCCTATTACTTGTCCTTCTTCGATGCGTCCGACGTGAACACGTCGCGAATGCCACCTCGATGAGCCCCCGGCCACACCCACTGGACCCCCCCCAAGGATTGCGGAGCACGCTACCTGCTGGTTGTAACCATTGTTGTAGATGTTCACCATCCCGTCCTCAAAACGAGGAGCCGTCGTCTGTCTTCTCCCCCTAAACTACCCTCCACCCTTCCTTGTTCTTCATGCCGCCATACTTTTTTCCAGCCTGCGGCCCTCCAACTTGGGCGAGGTTCTTTCATCGTCGGTCTAAATCTTTTGTATAACGGAACACCCCTCCCTTCCTCCCGAAATCCTCTTGGTGGGATATCAGTGCGTGACGCGATGGAGACCCCTCTGCTGACATCCCTATGTCCCAATTGTTTGTTTGTTTTTTTGCAATGGTCTACCTTTTTGACGTGTAGTGCTTCGAATCCAGTTCCTGCGCGGAGTCCTGGCAAATACAGATCCCTCCTCTACGCTTGTTTGTTCCCCCATTTGCTTCCTGACGATCGCGACTTACCCCCATTCTATTCGAGTTTCTCATGCACCCATTCGCCCCCCCCCGGACCCGCCGAGGCTACCCCTCGCAGGACTCCACCACCCCTCTGCTATCGCTACTGTTGCTGCATGCGCTTTTATGTCATATAGTTATCCCGAAACCCTTTTTTCTCCTGAGAGGGGTTTTGGTGCAGTTGATTCCTTCACTTGATGAGAACTCTTCTTCCCCTCTTGTCCTCGCGTGATTCCTTTCTTTTCTTCAGATACGGGCCAGCATGTTTTTTTTCCATCAAATCGCCATGATCGAAATTATCTTCGGGTAGGTTTGGTCTGGAATCTATCTTTTTTCCTCATAATACTCGTTGTTCTAGATATTTCCTTCACCCCTAACTCCGAGCTAAGATTTTTTCGAATGATTTTCTTCCCTGCAATCTCCGCGGACCTTATCGGACATTCCAATCGCCGCCCCCACGAGAACTGACCAATCCGGTGTCTGCGGATGTCCAAAGTGCCCCTTTCCACTAAATTCCCCCCCAACCCTCACAGGTGTCTCTCGATTGCTGTTGCGAGTGATCAATGCCACTATACTACGGAGGAGAGGAGGCATCCGCTTTTCCTTTTTCGCGCATCGTTTTTTCTTCTTCGTTGGCGGCAAGTACAAGTTCACCGCTGCTTTCCTGGAAGCTGGTGTTAATGCGCCTCCGCGCGTTCCCCGTACGTCGCGTCGGCCCATCACCATGTTTTTCAACAGAGCCGTCCGGCCCCCTAGTTGCGATTCCTTTAGCTCCCAGCCCAATCACCGCTCTCGCTGATGATGGCAACTACCCGTCCGGCCCCTTGTGAAATTCAAACCCTGCATTCCCCTTCTGTTAGCCATCGTGTTTTTCCTGGCCTCTTCTTCCCCCTTGCCTCTGATATCCGCCCCCGATTTTTTCTAGTTCATGGTTGTTTCTGTCCCGTCTCCGCCAACGGCCTCGAACTGAAGCATTGCTGCCCCTTTTCCTTTCTGCCCCCCCTTGCCCGTCACAGACCCGTCCCCATTTACGTGCAACAAATTTATGGGCGGGCCGCCACTCTGTGCCCGGCTATTTCTGTATCCTTTACATACACGTTCGCCCCCTCTGTGAGGTCTTTCCGCATATGTCTCTCTCCGTGTGTCCACTCCCCCTCCTTTTTCGCGTCGCTCCCTGCAATACCCGTTGGCTCTTCCTCGTGGTTATCATTGCTGAATTCAAGGCAATCGCCACGTGTTCCCGTTTGACCGTCTTCTCCGCAGGAAAAAGGCGTCGATCCCTGCGGGCTTCGGGTTTCCCTTCTGGCGCGTCGTCTTGCGAATAATTATCAGTTTCTACCGATCCGTTTTTTTTCTCCCTATTTAACAATTGCGAACTGCTCGGCTTTACGACTCCGCCCTGTTCGCAATTGGAGGGAGGCTCCTTTTTCTCCCGCCCTATTTATCTCGCAAGGGACCTGTTGTCTCCGGCTTCTGTCACTCTTTTTTTCCCTACTTTTCCCTGCTAAGATTCGGAGATCGTGCTGGTTTTTCTTCTCCATTTCCCTATGACTAGGCGTTATGGCGGGTTCTTCGTCCGAGCAGTGCTGATCGGTGCGGGAGTTTCATCTTTCCTCTCCTTTAAGGCGCCGGTTCTCAGAGACCACGTAAATGGTGCGACCTCCTTTCTTTTGTTTCCTCGAGTTTCTGATCCCAAAACAGGCAAAAGCGAATGTCCGACGGCACAAGCAGTCCTCCCCCCGTCTTTCGTTCATGAGGCCCCAGCATTACCTGCCAGCTTCACGCTCCTACCCGCATTTTTTTTTTCTGACTTATACCGGTGAAGCTCTATCCCACCCGGCAGCGTTTCGCAGCACTTTCCCTTCCTTATTGCGGTTTTTTGCTCACAGGAGTTCTCGCACTTGTAAATACTTAGCCACACCCCCCCCCTCCCTTGGTTCGGAGCTTACCACCTCCGTAAAAATGCCTAATGTCTTCCAGACTTCTCGGCGGGCCACCTCGCAGCGAGCGGCTGTTTTTGACGAATTGAAAGACGACCCCCGCTCGCCGTTCCGGACCCACGATCCCCCCCCCCACTTCCGCTTGTTTATTTGTAACTATTCTCTTTCGTGAGGGTTATTTTGAAGATCGTCGATCGATAGCCTGTACTTTCCCATAGACTGATTAGTTCTATCATTTCGCCCCTTCCCTGGCCTACTCCCTAAACGCCCTCCAGGCACGTTTTTGTGTTTCCGGCACTGGCTAGCTATCTTACTTGGGGTCAAGGTCGTCCCCATACGGCGGCCATAGCATCTTGATATCTTGCGAACCTGCACCCGGTCCCCCCTTTAAAGGTCTTTTGTCCTCGCTCTCCTTGTTAGGGTTTGGCGCGGATTTCGGCCCCGCCTTTCTTGCAAAAACTTAGCCGCGAACTGGACGTGGCGTTTCCCCCGTTGTTTTCCTAGAGGCCTTTCTTTCCTTTCCCCCTTTTTTCATTTTTTCCTCTTTCTCATGCGCTTTGAGTGCTCGACTCCTCTTGTTTCTTCTTTTTTTTACGCTAAGGTGCCTGGCTGTCCCTATTGCCCCACTGTGCGTGATTGCCACTCTCGTCCCTCGCCTCCTCTTCGTCCCCCCAATTTCTTTTCTCTCTCTGCCCCCTTGCGCGCGAAACGGCGGGCGCATTTACCGCACCTGTCGTCGCTTTCTGTCAAGACCCCGCCGCGTCATTCCCCCCCGTAATCATTTTCCCTTGCGATGCCGTAAACGTCGATTCTCTCCCCCTCTGCTCCCTTTTGAAATTCTCCTGCGATGACCGGTCCGCTACAGGTCATCCGTTTCTCCGAGCACAAAAATGTTACTCCTGGCCAACCACCCTCTTCTTTCCCCCCTTCCCGCACCCTTTGTTCGCCAGTTGATCGTGCCTGATGGCAAGACGTCATCGGCCTTCGGTTTTCCGCGACGGTCGGCCATCCGAACACTCAGTCTGACGAGGCTCTTCCAGTGCCAGAACGCTCTTCCCGCTCTAGCCGATCGAAGCCCCCTTCTTCGATCTTTGCCCTCTAAAACGGCTCTCGCCTCCTCTCCCTATATTTCGATGTCCACCGTCTTTTTTACTGCACCTGCGTCCACACCTCTGTCTTTTTAACCCGGGCCTCGTGTTGCGGCACCACCTTTTCCTTCCCCACGTGCTTCGGCGGCGTTCTTTAAGTGAACCCCTCCACTCGCCGCACCTAGTTTTCTTTCCTCCCTCTCCCCCCTTTTGCCCTTCATTTCGGGCGGTAGATGCTACGGTTCAGGGTGCTGCGGGGTCAGTTCTCGGTCCCGTGGAGTCAAACTCCCTCCTTCTGACCGTCTCCAACATATCGTGGGAGGATAGCCTTGGCTCCTTCTTTTCCCGGAGTACAAAGAGGTACCAGCCCCCTTCTGCCGTGAATCGTGCCGGGCGTTTCCTTGCTTAATCCCTGTCCGCGGCTGCGGTGCCGGTATTTAGAGTCACAGAGCACGCCGCCCGGCTGTTTTAATCCATTTCATTTCGGCCGCCACTCTCTGACGTACTTTGGCCAAATGCGACTGAGCGTCTACCATTACCAAAAATACGGACTTGTCCTTTCAGTCCCTCAGACGCCTGCACGTATTATCTCGTCTGCTGCGACGCTCCTCAGTGTTATTCTTCCTTAACAAGAGCTCTCGTTCAACGTGTCTTTTTGTGCCCTTGACCGTGGACTGTCACTTTTTGCTGCGACCGTTCTCTCCACCTCGTGTAGGCATAGTCCCCTGGCGTATTGATAGTGCCCCCCCCCTTTCTTTTTTCCTTCCCCTTTCACCAAAAACCCTCTCTACTCGCTCGGTAGTTTTTGGAATGTGTCGGCTATTCTATTTTCCTCCCCCCCCCCCCTTTGTTTTTGTGTGAAATGATCCTCGACCACATTCTCCCCCTACGAGTGTCCCTTTCGTTTTCTTCTGATGATTCACCCGGCGCGTCGGCTTGGTCTTTGCACATAGACGACGAGAAACCCACGCCAGAGTGTGAGAGAGACTCAAGTGACCCATCACTTACCCCAACTAACAACGGTGTGTGCTCGATATTTGTCGTTATCCCTGAATTCCAGAAGGAGAGAGGCGGCTTGCCTTTTTCTCCCTCTTCTGCCCTCTTTTTGCGTTCTTGAGTGCTCGGCACCCCCATAAATGTTCTGTCGGGCCCCCTTCTGGTAATTTTATCGTGCATCTTGGTGCTTTTCCATTCGAAGTTAGGCAAGCCATATCATTATTTCCCAACCCTCAGAAGCATTCTTAGTTGAGAGGTTTTCCCCCCTTTACCGCCTAAAGGCACCCGAGCACTGCACTGTTCTTTCGCAACCGACCGACTATCCCATTTTAACCCACCTTGAATCGGTGATGTCATCCCCCCCCTCGGGGCGAATCCCTGTTCAGACTCCTCGCTGGCCAGTAATACCTATATCCCTCCAAGAATATTTTATTCGTATGTGGCGTTTTATCTTTTCTTCTCTCAGCATCTTGTCCTGAGAACGAACCCTTTGAATCCGTACGAGTCAGAAAAATTGATACGCACTCGTTAACCAATTATGTTCTCCTTACCACGCCCTATTTCTTCCGATTATGTTTATACTAACATACACGCTCACATCATAGTTGTCTCATGATGATGGCCGAATTTTCCCCTCCTCGCCTGTTTAAAAGCCGGTGCTCTTTCGGCCATCAAGTGTTGGCCTTGGAGCTCCTTAGTAGGTCTTGCAATCTTTCTTGTTTCTGGCCGGTTCTTCTCGAGACAACCAGGCGTCGATCTGCCTTCCGCGGGGGCTAGCTTCGGATACTCGTTTGTCGTCCCCTCCCTTCAGGCCCTGTTATCGCTTTGCCCCCCAACTTAGTCTAGAACCCTAGGCCGCTTTTTCTCGGCTGGCTAATCTTCGCCAACTCTCCCCCCTTCCTTTTTCTTTCGACCGCACTTCCTCTTTGGTGATTGCCGACGCGTGGTTTGGACTTTTGGTCTCCCGTTCTTTTCTTAAGTGTGCCCTTCATCCTTTCATTGTGGTTTTTGATCCTCTCTTGTTTTTTTTCCGGTGCCAGGTTTAGGTAGTTGCCCCTTATGACGATTCTTTCTGTCTGTTGCGCCCTCGTGTGGCCCCCTGCGATGGGTTTTGCAGCTTCCCGTCTTTTTTAAGAGATTTTTTCCCGGCTCCGAACCCCGGAACTTGGCTCCTTTTTTCTCTTCTTTCCGATGAGTAAGTTTCCCAAACAGTTGTCCACTTGCTTGAAAGTCCCCGTAGCCCCCCGTCTCCTCCCCCTTTATATTGTGCTCCGTCATGATTCACTCCCAGATACGCTTGAACCTTTGGCGATTCCTCGCCTTTCTAAAAAAGGTGAGTCTTCTTCTTGACACCCGGCGCCGCGCCCCCCTTTCCTCGCCCATTTCTTCTTCTCCACCTCCTCCCCTAGCCTAACCTCATTAATTCCCCTCTTCTTCCCCCCCTTCACCCCTACTCCTTTCCCCACTTCTCTTCTTCCCGCCTTCTCCCCCGCTCTCACTCCTCTCTGCCCCCTCCCTGGACCCCCGTATCTTCTTTTGTTTAGCTAGTCCGGTTTTAATCTGCGGCTCAGTCCGTTTCCTCTCTCTTGTGACCTTCCCCCCCCCTCGCCCTCGACCAAACCCAAATGCAGCGAGCGCGCTACACCTTGTAATTTTGCGTTATTTCTCGCCCCGACCGGCGGGCGACCCCTCCTTGTCTCTGATTGACCTCCTTTACCCAAAATCTATACCGATAGTGATGCCACCCCAAAACCCTCCCTTACCCGAACCAAGCTTCGTTCTCTTCTTCTAAGACGCTCTCCTCCCCCTCTCTATGCCGAATATATCTTCTTTGCTCCTCCTCCGTTGTGTCTGACCCTCTTTTCGGCCTCTCGATTTTCGTTATTCGGGATTACGCCTCACGTTTCGCATTGTTTTCTTACCGTCGTTTTGTGAAGGCACTGGCTTCCTCTTGGGTCAATTGTTTTTTCTTCCCAGCGTGTCGTCCGTCCACTCGTCGGTATTGGACATGACCGGTAACTTCTGAGCCTTTTGCTTTTTGGCTCTTCCTCTTTAGTAGGCCCATCTCTTTCCTAGTGAAACAGCGAGGCCGGGGCTTCGTTGGGGGGGGGGGTTATTTTTGCTTTGTAGGCCAATCGGCTAGCCCCTGATATTCGGCGTTTATTTTTTTTTTGTGACTTTCGTATGCTGGGCGTGAGCCATTCACTGATTGGTCGTTTAGGTCTGCGGCAATCCTTTTTTCCCCGTTGGTGTCTCTCCGCTTTCCAATAGTAAACTCTCAAGACTTAGTAGCAACATTGTGGGTCCGGTCTCTCGTCCCACGCCGCTGCAAAGAGGCTGATACCTCCCTTCTTTATCCTATTTTATCCCTTTCCCTCTCGGCGATTCCCCTACAGCTCCTCGTACCCTGGTTTCCAGTTCGAGAACCGGACTTTCCCCGATCAATAGCCCATTGCAAAACTCCTGGTCCTCGATTGCCCCTGTATTGCTCAACCGCGTCATGTAGACTGAGACCCACCCCAATCTACGGTTCGCCATCCCCACGATTTTTCTCCCCTCCCCTTTCGCAAGTGATCGTCGCTGATCGCCAGTTTTATGTTCGGAATTGCTAGCGATTCCTCTCTGTTGCCAAGAACGCGCCTTTTGTGCCCTGAAATTCCTTCCCCCCGGCCAACGGCTCCTCTCCCCCTGCGCTGACAGATAGACGTTTAGTCCCTGAAGTTCCGGAGCCCCCTTTCAGAGGCTTCCGCATGCAATCGTAGGATTTGCCCCTCCAAATTCCCTTGCTTGACGTGTTTTTTTGCCCCCCCCGTTGCTCGCGTTCAGATTCAACCCCCCCGTTTCATGTGGTGTCGGCGTTTTGATTTTCGTGTCTTCATTCTCAAAGCCAAGCGCCGCACCTTCTTCTTTCCCCTAATTTTTTTCCTCTGCTTTTCCCCCCTTGGCGACGGTCCGCGGGTTATGCCCGGGGTCAGTCTAAGCCGATTGCTGCTTCTAACTAAATACACAGAAATGTCAGGCTATGCACCCTGGTGTACTGGTGCGATATATTCTCGTGCGTCGCCCACCCCTAGGGCGACAGCAAATATGCCAGATTTTTCCCCGTGGGCCTGGCGTTCCCTTGTTCTGCCTACGCAGATCGCTGTTCCTGTACTTGTTTACTTCCTCCCGCGCAAAGACCTCTCTGGCTCGGTTAATTATGTGCTGGCCGAGTCAGAGTCTACCGCTCCTAACCCAGTCTGCGAGAGCTTTCCCCCCCCCCACATCGCCTCAAGCGGTATGCTGCCAGTCCTTCCGTCACCCAAGATGAGATGCGCGGGCGTGTGAGCCGCCGTCGTAGTAGTCATGTTATACCTCCCCCTCGATACATCAACCTTTTTTTCTGTTGGGGCCAGTTTGCCTTTGAGTGCGCCTTCCTCTCCGCGTGGTCCTTTCTCGTACGATATTCTTCCCCGATCCGTGCCTCCGTCGCTTTTTAAAGAACCTCATAACACGATCGACCTCTGCGTTTGATATTTTCTTG
>Ga0179593_1380646_pt1 | contig 16377 bp, 16 predicted proteins | sample CZODoug2_1_08_16_FD_185931 | JGI IMG/M metagenome (GOLD analysis project Ga0179593, IMG submission 185931) | Vadose zone soil fungal communities from Angelo Coast Range Reserve, California, USA - CZODoug2_1_08_16fungal (PacBio error correction) | ecosystem: Environmental > Terrestrial > Soil >... | reverse complement strand
GGAATTCTTCGCCGTTTTCTTTCTTTCCCCCCCCCCTGTCGTTGCTGAAGACATTGACTTGTCCTTCCTCATGTTTTTCTTTTGCCTCCTTTGGCATTTCTCTCAAGTTTTCAAGTGGGATTTTCTGGCTTGAATCTTGTCGCTTTGTTTTTTTTTTTTCCCTGAGACTCCCTTTGCTTAATTCTTTAAGTTCACCGACATGCGATCCCCCACACCCGCTCGCAAGCGCTTGTAGGCCTATCGCGTCTTTCACTATTCCCTTTAATTTCTACATCCCTCCCTCCCTGCTTGAATGCTAGTAATTTTTTCACATCCCCGCATTGTTTGCACGACGACTTTTGGAATATTAGAGCAGTCTTCCCCCTTATGATCTTCAGAAGCTGTGTTCGCCCCCTAGATGGGGCACGTCTACATACCCCTTCTCCCCCCCCCCCAGATTCCGATTTGGGTTTTCTTTTCTTGATTTCTCAACCTGCATGTGCGGTGATTTCCTCATTAAGGTTTTTTTTTCCCTTACCCTGCTCTTTTTCTTTCCCCCGAGACTCGCTTCTCCCTCTCTTGTTCGATTATGCCAATGCAAGTTACGTCATCTCTTGTGTGCCACAAGCGCCCCCTCTTTTTAGATTCGTTTCTTCTTCCCCCCCCGAATCCGGCGCTGACCTTCGGTCGCAATTCAAGTCCCCCCCCCCTTTTTCCTCTTCTTAGGTCCAGCCTAGTGGGACTTTTAGACAGACACATTTTCAAGAGCGATGCTGTTCCCGTCATTCTGTTCCTTATCTTCCCTTTCCTTCGTAACCGGTTGGCTGCGGAGCTTTTCAGACTCCCCTCTGGTTCTCTATTTCTTTTTGTGGCCCGGAATACACCTAATTTGTCCGAGAGCGTCTAACCGCTCTCCTCCCTTTTTCCCCGTGCCCCTATGCAGACGACCACGAGCCATCACCGTTCGGTGCCTATCGGTTTGTTTCTATTTCTTTTTTCTTGATCCGTGCAATGCCGCAGATAGACACGTGGTCCAAGCGGACTCCTTTGCCGGGGCTCCTTTTTTGTGTTTCCTCTACTCTATATTCTTTTCTTCCCCCCCCCTCCTATTCCTTTTCAATATTACTCCCTAGCCCTGCTCAATTGCTTTGCTTTAGGTGTTTAAACGCGCTGCTCCCCCTTCCGGTATTTATTCCCTCTGGTTTCAAGAGGGAGGGATCCTTGCCCCCCCCTCTGCTGCCCCTTCTTGATAGCCAGCGACCTGGGTTTCTTTTTTTTTTCTAACTTTGACCTCTCACAATGCGCATTTAGTCTGTTTTAACCCCTTCCCTCCTCCTTTTCTTTCCATTTGGCCTCCGCTAGCTCTGAAAACACCCAACCCACCCCCAACCCCCCAAAAAACCACCCCCCCCCCCCCCCACAACCCCACCAACCAACCCACTGGGAAACAACCCCCCCCCCCCCCCCCACCCACAAAAAACCAACCCCCACCCCACGGAAAAAACACCCCCCACCACAACCAACCAAACCACCCCCCCCCCCCCCCCCCCCCCCCACCCCCCCCCTCCCCCCCCCCCCCCCCCCCCCCCACCCACACAACAACAAAACCAAAAACTTGAAACCCTTCACATTTTCCTTTGGACCAATTGTTTCCCCAAGCAATGTTTGGAACCAAAGTGCCTAGAGGGGGGGGGGTTTCTTTTTTTCCTCTTCTTTTCCTCGATTTATTTGGTGACTTCTTTCGAATGTGTTTGAGGCTGCATATCCCTTCAGTTTTTCTTATTTATGTGGGGAGTTTTTTTCCCTCCCTCTTCCCTTTTGTGTCGTAATAGATTCATTTTTGCATGATGCTGGCTTCCCCTCTGACGGAGAGTCGAAATTCCCTGATCCCCTGAGCACATACCAGATACCAATTGCGAATGACCAATTGTTTTCGGGCTTAGTGCCCTGGTTTCTTCCCATCCCCATGACCCCACCTCGCCTCACCTTGAGGGTTGAGGATAGTCATACCTACATTTGTTTTCCATTCCCTCCGGCACTTCCTACCTGGATTATTAGCTATAGCGCTGCTCTTCTTTTACGAATTTGCGGCAAGTCTGCCTTCTAAGTATTTTTCTGGATACTCCTTGCTTAATAGAGGGCTTAGTAGATAGCGTTTGCGGGTGCGAGTTTATTTTCCTCTAGGCTCTTGCGTTCTCAGTTTTCGACAAATACAGGCTTGAACAAGGTGAACTCCATCTTACCGCACACTCCTTTGTTGTTGGATCTTCTCCCCATTCCATCGCAGCTTCAGACTATTTTTTGATTTATTTTTTCCAATGAATCGCCTCGATTTCTTGATCGCGCAAGACTGCACCGCGTCAAGAGCCCCTTTTTCTTCCTCAAGCTTTTGACTAAATATCCCTCCTCCTTCGCCAAGGCCTAGCTGCGGTCTTCTCAAATTTACCCAAGCCCCCTTTTCTTGCTTTCCTATCTGGAGAATTCCGAGGAAGTGACTATTCCACAATGAGGTATGCCCGATCTTTTTCTTTTTTTCCCCCCAAGCCAGCCATAATTTCCTTTTTTTTTTTGAATATGTATGTATCATTCCCCAGTCCCTTTTAAACAATGTCCATTTGTTTTCAAATCGGCACGTGTTTCGTTTCTACTTTCCTTTAGCTTTTACCGCGAATCTAATTACCCCTCGCCCGTCTTCCCTCTCCCGAGACATAACCTTGTGCTCTCGTCCTCAAAGCCGGACTAAGTCGAACTCTATGCAAAGAAGTGCTCCCCTCTTCCCAGGACTGAGCTTTTTTAAGCCGGCCAATCTCGAAAACCCCTCAGCAATCCCTTCTATTCCCCAAAGCTTTTCGTAGGGCTGCTGTTCCAAATTGGCCCTTTCTCTTTTCCAAGTCCCCTGCCACTTTTCTTTTCCTTTAGAGCTAGGAGTTCATTAACGCATTTTTAGTCCGTCTGTTGTGGTAAACCTACCTCTTCGTGCAATTACTTTCCCCATCTTCCCCCAATTTTTTCTTTTTTTCTGTCCCAGCGTCCGGCAATGTGAACCACTTTTATTGTCACATCCCCTGAGCTGGAAATCGGCTCTGCTTATCAGGATTTTTCACACCCACTCCTCTTAGCCGGGCTATTCATACGTCATTTCCTCTAACTTGCCATGAATGCAGGTGCTTCGTCCCTACCCTTCTTTCTTTCTCGTCACCAAAAACGCACCGCAAGATAGTCAGCGGTTGTTTCCCACGGGAAATCTGCTGACATTCCCCTTTACCCTTAATGAGATAGTCACCTCACTTTGATGCTAAACTTTTTTTTCTTTGGACACTTTATCGCTCTCTTTTTCCCGTTGACTTGCGGTTCTTTTTTTTAGGTTCTTCCACCAGCCCCTCTTTGCAGATTGATGTCTTTTGTCTTCTCAGTGCCCACCTTGTAGAAGCGGTTAAATCGGTCATGCCCCACGAGCATGACGCACGTTCTCCCTTCCTCTCTTTTGGGCAAGTGTTTTACCCGGCTGGGATCGAGACGCTTTGCCAAGGGGTTTAACCGTGAATGCTCCCCTCTGTACACGAGTCTACAAAGTCCTTCTGACTTAGCTTTTTGCGTGGGAAACCCGCTGATGAAGTGATTTTCTTTTCCCTCTCGATTACGACTCTCGTTTTGAGCAGGAACGCTTTAGTCTTCTTTGCTTGATGACGAGCAGTTTCCCTCCTCCCCCCCTATTCTTTCTATCTGAGAGCCAACCCTATTCCTTTCGAATAACGAAGAACACGCCGACTTTTCTTCTCTTTTTTGTTGTCGATTCTTCCCTTCCCCAATCTGTGCGCGAACCAGTCCCTTCTCCTCGCAGGTCCTCCACCCCTCTCTTTTGATGCCACGAGTAGAAGCCCAAAGCGCGGCTTTGTATGTGCCCAAGGAATTCTTCGCGTTCTTTTTCTTTTCTTTTTTTCTATTTAGGGCTTGTGTTCGTCTTTTCGAAGACGCTCGCGATGTCTACCTTTGTTTCGCAGGGTTGGGATCTGCATGGAGTGACCATAATGATAGTCTCCCCTTCCTTTGAGATGTAATTCCCCCCCCTTTACAGGAGCGGGTCGGCTCCGCCCCCTCCCCCCCTCGACGTTCGGAGAACGTGAACCTAGGGATGCCCAAAACTTAGCAGGATCAAGCCCTGTTTTTCCTCCTTTTTCCCATCTGCTTTTTTTCCCCCTCGCTTTTCATCGAAATCTCCCTTCATCCTCACTCCTTGTGTGGTCGAGCTTCCTTTTTTAGCTTCCCCTCCTGGATTGTAAATGTCTTTAGACCCTTTGCTGTCCCTTTATTTAGATGGGCGGACGCATTTTTTCCCCCCCCTTTTTCCCCCCGGTCCCCCTATTCCCATCTTGGATTTGGACTTTTCCTACCTTTCGATTGTCTTTTTTTTGTTTTCCTTTCCAGTTTCGCTATTATCCTGCTGAACGCAAAATGCTAACAACCGCCTTTTCCCCCCGAATTTTTTTTTTTTCCCCTTTCTTCGCGTATTCGCCAAGACCGGATCAGAAACTGCCCCCTCGTTTTCTCCTTCTCTTTACCGTGTTCAGAAGGAATTATAAAACCAATTCGCTGTGTTTGATGAGCCTCGTGGACTATTTCTCGCTTCTTCCCCTCAGCTGACCCCCTTTTCCGAGTCCAGATGGGGCACGTCTACAACTTCTCAAAACCCACTTTTTTTCCTCTCTTCTTTGGTCTCCCGTGTTTTTTGCGATTGTCTTTCAGAGGCCCTGGGATTAATTTTTTTTCCATAGCCAAGCCCCTAGATTTTGCCTCGATGTTTCTCGATTCTTTCAAGTTTTTCGTTTTCCCCCTTTTTTTTGGGTTGCCCAGCGAAGGCTCAGATGTAGTGTTGTTCGTCGCGCGTACGGCGGCTTATGCCACCCCTTTCCTCCCAATTAACGGTAACACCTGGCGCTTTTTTTCTATGCTCAATCCGTGGACTCTAAGAGAACAGGCCCCCCCCCATTTCGCGAAAGCTTCGCGTGCCAGGACCTCTTCCCCCCCTTCTTCTAAGGTTCCTTCACCAGCGTTCCCCCTTCTTTTTAAAGACTTCTCTTGGTTAAGTACTCCTAACCCGCCCGTGTCCGAGTGTTGTCCCCCTTGGTCACCGTTATACCAAGTCCCGAGCTCATGACCCCTTTCCTTTTCCCCCCTCCTTTTCCTCGACCCCAGTTTTTTTTTTTTCCATCTCCTTTTGGAATACTCGAGTCTCGGTTAGGGTTCCTTCTGATCCCGGGCAATTCCGCAGTCCTCCATCTTTCCCCCCCTTGCCTTCTTAGGATAGGCCCCCTCTTTCATCCATATGGTTATGCTCGCATTATCTGCCTTTTTCCCCCCTGCCTCATAGCGGCTCAATTTGCAAGATTGGTTATAAAAGAGATGATCCTCCGTTCCCCTAGTCTTTCCAAGTTGTAAAATTGGTGAAGTGCGTTCAGCATGCGCAATCTTCCTCAGCAAGTTCGCGAACCCCTCCCCCCCCGGTCCCTACTTGACTTTCCCTCGCAAGCGCATAGCTGTTCCACAACACAGCACGCTACATCCTTTCCCACCTTTTTTTCTCTTAAATCTACTTTCCTGTGCATCTTGAGTTTTGGTAATGAGCACTGTTTCAATCCTCCTCGTCCTTCCTTTTCTTTTCACCCTTGAGTTAATAGAGGTTTGGTGGTGCGTTTTTTTTGCCCTGTTCCCTAACTATTTTTTCTTTTCAATATTCCCAATCGTTTAAGATTTATGTGAGAGTTTTATTATATGCTGGGTTTTTGATCCGCTTTCTCCCCCCCTTTTCTGCATGATGTTTGACTGCGCGGACGGTTGGGCCAGTCTTCGACCGTAGCTTTTCAATCCCCCCCTCCTTTGCCTCTTTGACAAACCCAAGAAGTCCCCCCATGTTTTAGGCATAGCAGCCTTTGTGGCTTTCTCAGAATCCCATTCTCCAAATCCCCCCCCTTCTCAATATGATGGATTCTTTTTTTGCCGTTGCTCCCTACATATGGTGGAAGCACGTCCCCCTTCATACCTGGCCTTCTAGTCTGCCCTTCTTACCCCCCCCCGAAGATGCGAAAGATGCGCTTGCTGTTATTATTTAGCCCTCTTGAACCTCTTTTTTCCTCTCGCTCTTTTTGTCCGTGGGTTTTTGCGATTCGCGAGCAGGCCATCTATTCTTTTTTTTTCCTTTATCACTTTTTTGTTTCCCCCTCCATTTTAAGTCGATATTTGGATAAATATGATATTATCTTTTTCCGCCTTTGTTGTTCTGAGAATTTGACATGGCCCAGTCTTCCTCCCCTTGATGCTACAGAGAAATTTGTTCCCTGTCCTTTCTATGCTTTTTCCCCGTTTTTCCTCCGCACCCTGCATGCGCGATTACTTTCCCCTATTTCATCAACCAATATTATCTCCAGCATAGTTGCTCATCGCTTTACCTTGTGTGTTTCTCCAATTTGCTCTTCTTCCGTAATTGCTTTCTATGTTAGGTCTGCACGATCCCAAAGTCCCGCCAATGAGGCAGTTTGGGACGTTTTATTCTTTCCCAACCCTTCCTCGAAAGGTCTGCCCTCTTTTGTTTCAAATCGGCCACTTGGTACGGTCGCTACCCTTTTTTCAGCTCAGCCCCCTTTTTCTATGCGCCAATATTGTTCAATATATAAAAGTCGCATCACTTTAGCCCCCCCCCTTTGTAATCCTACCAAAAGATGCTGTTGGATGCAGCCGCCCCCCCCCCCCATTCTCAGCCCTGCCACCTCCTTTCTTCCTCCCCTTTTTCAAATATGTTTTCCGGCTTGGTCCCATGCTTGGGCCACTTTTTTTTCCCCAAGACTCAAAGAGGTTGGACTTTTTTTCCTCTTTTTTACTCCCCCTTTCCGAGGTAGCGTTGTTGAAAAAGAACTTGCGGCATTTGCGAGGTTCATTTTCACCATTAGTGCCATTTGTTACGCTTACTTTTTCTTTTCCATGTTCCAGCTCTCCCTTTGCAATGTGTTTCCCCACTCCCCTTGAAACTTTGTGCAATCCCTAGGCAAAGACTACCGGGAATTTATCAGTTTTTTCACCCCCCCCTCCCCCATCACCCCCTTGCAAATGGAGCCGGCCGATGCCTGCGAACTGCCCTTTGGAACTCTTTCTCGTCCCCCCCCATTCTTTCCTTTTTTCCCCCCAACATTCCGTCCAAGATCGTCAGCGTGTTAAACTGCCTCTGGGCATTGCCCGGGTCAGTCACAATCTCCATTCCAGCGTGAGTAGTCACTGTGATGCATTGTGTGGTCGTAGGCAAGCGTGGTGCACCCCCACCTTTGCGTCTCTCCTTTTTCTCCCGCTGCTCAGGGCTTTCGTGAGTGCTGGCGGTCCTCCACATCCTCATTGCAGATTTTTTTTTCCTTCTGGGATGATCCCTTGTCACGAAGGGGAATGAAACGCGCATGACGTCTGCTCTCAGCTTCACCTTTCTGTGCGTCTTACATAGGTCCCTCTTTTCTATCAGAGCCGAAGCTCACAAAGGGTTACTTTCAGTTCCTCCCCTGCTTCTCCCGGGAGTCGAACCAAGAACCTTTCGAGGCTTGTCAGCTTTGCCTTGCTCTCTTTACTTAGCGAGTCCCTTTTTTCTTTGACGTTACATCGGGGCAGAACCGAGTCGTTTCTCCGAGCACGTACTCCGTAATGCTTGCGGCTCCAGAACCGACCGTCCTCCTCTCCTTTTCCCCCCCCCTAATTCGGAGTGCGCGAGTTGGTGGAGACCTTTTTTTTCTTTCTTCTTTGCCCCATGAAAATCTTCGATCTCCGTCCCTGTGCGAGAGGCCGATTCCCCTTCCCCCACATCGGTTTTTTCTTTCCCTCGCGAGTCGGCAGCGGATTGTCCTTCTTTTAGACCCGGAGGTTCCCATGTGGTTCTTTGTCTAAGCGCGACGAACGAGCAGCCCTCCTGTCGTTTTTTTTTTTTTCTTCTCCTGGTCAATTCATGATTTTTTCTGCGAACTCTTGGCGTGTTTTTAACACCAGCCGGCAATCGACTTTCCTTTTTAGTCCCCCCCGAATCGATGAACTGGTAGGAGACCTTGTGCGCCCCCAAGAGGGACTTCAAATGGCTGCCCTTCCAGGAAGCCGCACATGGTCCCTGTTTAAATTGCGTTGCGAAGACTTCTTTTCAGTACATATCTCTCTTTTGCCCTTTGTTGTTGAGTTTCTTCTTTTTTCCCAAGCAAATCTCGAAGAAGGATTGAATTGCCTCCTCACATTGATGGATTCCTTGACTCATTTTTATCCTTTTTTATCCCCCTTGTTTCCTTCCCTTTTCCCCCTGGTCTTCTGGATGCCTACGCTCGTTGTAGGTTTTCCTATCATTTCGGCTCTCGAATGAAGGGAAAGCCTGCATATCCCAACAAACCGCCAATCTTTCTTCCCTTTTTCCCTATTCGCGTCTGCCCCCTTGGCATTAGCACAAGCCTCGGTCTACTCTCGGACAATAAGATCCTACCTTCGCTCAGACCAAAAGCGCTCTTTTGTTGCGACTCGTTCCCTTCTCATGTTTTCTTTCTCTGCGATCGATGGTTCGCGCAACGAGATGGTTTCCCCAACTCCGGACAGTTACGCCAATCGCCTCTCTGTCTTTTTCTGATCGTCCGTGTTCTCTGTGATCTTCGGGCATCGTCTCCCTTTTTTTCTATACAGCTCCTTTTTTCTCTAGCGGGCCTCGGCATCAAAGAATAGCCTTCCTCCCGTTTCTTCCTCGTATTTTCGATTTGCCCCCATTTGCTCAATCTTATGGGTTCATTCCTTTTTCTTTCCCCTTAAGATTGTTCGCTCCTTCCCTCTCCTCCGGCGCTGATGCCATGCGCACGTCAAGGGTAACTGCGATTTCCTTTCTCCTTTGATCGTGCGGATCTCCTCACCTTACCATTCGTTTCCTCGTATTGATCATGGCGCCTCTGAGTCTGGACCCGCTCTCCCCCAACGTTTGCTGCGGAGCAATCAGTTTTTCCCCTTTTCATGGTGGCAGGCCCATTTCCTCTCGATTTTGTTGGACAACCCCACCCTTTTTTCTCTTTCTCCTTAAAAGTTCTAGCGCATGAACGGTTCACCTCCGCTTGCTGCCGACTTTCCAAAGCTTTTTGCATCACGTTCCGGTCATAATAGGTAGCGGTTGGATTTAGTGAATTACCCGGGGGCAGCCCTCGTTCCCCTTCCTTCCCCTATTGCGCTTTCCTGCTTTTCTTTGTGGTCCTCTATTATCCATGGTTAAGGGGTTCCCTCCTCTTCATCCATTTAGAGTTATGCCCTGGCTCAATTGCAAGTGTGGTTTTCCTTTAAACCCTCTCTCAATGATGGCATTCATAGTCTTTTTCCAGTTGATTCCCCCCTCCCGGAAGTGTGTCCCCTGCATTTCCCTCCCCCGCGGCACTAAGGTCAGCAGTCAATTTTTCCCCTTCTTCTCTTTGGTGTCATCATTGCCCGTTTGTTTACCCTCCTTTTTCCCTCGGAGGTTCGTTTAAAGCGCTTGAAGGGTTCCAAAACTTCCACCACCCACTTCGTTTTTTTTCTTTTCCAGGACCCACACACTTTTGTTTTTCCCCCTCGATCCGGCCTCGGTTCCTCTTCGCCCTTTACTGACATTTGAGTTAATAGAAGGTATTGGGATTTTCTTTTTTTGAATTTCCTTCTCATTTTCTTGGGAGGATGCAAGGAATTCCAGCTTGTTTTTTATCAGCTCTTTTGCTTTCTTTTTTTTCATGATGTGGTTCTTTTTCTTCACGCCCATTATTGGCGCAGATGGAGACTTTCTGATTTCTTTTATTTCGCCAATGGACCTTTGACACGTAGGTCACAATTTTCATCTTTGAAAAAACAAAGTGGACGCAGCTGTTCAAATTCATTCTCCCCCAACCACCCCCCCTGCCTCATTTTTTTTTGACGGATTTTTTCACCCGAAATATGGAAAGGCAATCCGGCATCAAAAAGGATCTCTTCCCAATTCTTTATAGTCGCTGTAAATTTTCGCCTCTCTCTTTTGAAGGATAGGGTTATTTCCCTTCATTCCGTCTTTTGATGAATTAGAGGGCTCTAGTCTAGCGCAGTTCTCGTTTTGAGCTGCTCGCCAGGACTCATTTCTTTTCTCCCTTTCTCGTATCACATCCTGCAGTGGCCCCCTCCCTTTTTCATTCCTTTTTTGTTTTCAGACTGATGCCACTGCGGCTCTCCTCTTTGTTATACGAGAAAACTTTCCTTCCCATGCATAGATTGAAATGCTAGGTTGAGCGCCCCGGCACTTGCGATCGCTTCAGCCCTTTCCTAAATTGCTAACCTCCCCCCCTCCCCTAATCCTCTCACAAGCGCATCGCTGGCGCTTTTCGAAATTACCTGATTTCCAGGATATACGATATGTGCAGAATCCAGTATGAAGTGCGGATTGCCTTTACAATGTAGGGATGCGATCTTTTCCCCCTTCCAGCTACCCTTCTGCTGGGCTTGTGTTGAATTGAGGGATGATCCCAATCCAGGCTGTAGCGTCCCCATTTGTTAACTTCTTTGTTTGAGTTGAGTTGACGCTCTTTGTTCCGGTTCTCCTCTCCTCCTCGCGCCAGTACCCTAAGAATCACCCCCCCCCCCCCCTCTCCCACCAAGTGATAGATGGTACACCTCAATCAGCATATATATCCGCGAACTCTCTGCCAAGTCTTTCTTCCTTAAAATGTTTTGTCTATTTTCCCTCACCCCTCCTTTAGATGCCACAGCCACCAACAACCTCCCTTTCCAACTACTCCCATACCACGCGCCAGCCCGCTTCCGGCTCTGCTGATTGTTCCATTGTGACAATTTTCTCCCCTCATGTTTCAACTCTTTTTTTCCCTTTACCCTTGAGCTAGGCTTACTTCCTTGCCTAAGAATGTAGCGTTTGGTTTGTTTCAATATGTATTTTTGCTGGTTTCCCAATTCCTTTTGTTAGTGCCATGTTCCACTTCCCTCTCCTTTTTTTTGCTCCTTATGGGCCCTTCCCTTTCTGGCAATGTCTGAAGTCCCCTGCCGAATTGGAAACCTTTCGTTTTCCCCCAGAATATTGGAATTTACATTTCAATTAAAAAATCAACAACCACTTGGTGCTTCCCCTTTTCTTCTGAACCTATTTCCCTTTTCTTCTCCCCCATACATGGATGAATAGAGCCCCCCAACCCCCCTGAATACGCATCTTGTCCCCTTTTCCCAAGCGGGGCCTGCTTGAATTGCGGGATTCTCCTGAGCGCCCTTACCGAGACCGCGTCACCATGCCGTGTTGGTCGTCGTTTTTTCTCCCTTTTAATGCGCTTTGCTGGTAGACGTCCCCTCTTTCCACTGCTGTTGATTGGCTGGAGTCTTCCACCCTCCCACACAGATTCTGCCAGATGTGGCCTTCGACGTTAACGTTCTCCGGACAATCGTAATTTCATGCATGACGTCGATACGCTTCTTCCGTGACTTCGCCATCCCTTTTTTCTCTTCATGAGCCTTCACACGGGTCCGTGATGCGCACCTTCAAGTTCCGGATTAGCGCGAGCTTCCCCCCTCCCCTTTCCCTGATCTTGTAGGACTGCCTCGAATATGGACGTAGCGGAGCCGGAATCTTGTTCTTTTCCTCGTAGGCTCCCCCTTGAGTCTCGGGCCTTGAATTCCAGGGCCGCGCTCCCACATTTTTAATGCTTGATCAGCCGCACAGTTTTCTTCTTCCTCTCCACAAGAACACGGAGACGAATCGCGATGCTCGATTTTTTGGCCTCTTCGTTGTATAGTCCAATAGTGAGCGACCATTTTACTATCTCGTTAGGTCATAACGCCCTTCTCCTTCAACTTAGTTTTCCCTCACCCCAAGCCGGCTGTGCCTTAGCCTCCATCGGCCCTTTCTTTGTTTTTCCCTAGATGTGACCGGATCTTTGGGGATCATGTTTCTGGCCGAAGCGTGATCAGTTGCCAGTTGCCTTGTCGCGCGGTTTTGATAGAATGCCTTTTATGCCTTTGCTTTGAGATTCATATTGGTGCAAAAATCCGACAATCGAAAGGCGGGAGGCAACCAGCCCCCTCACATGCGTATTGAGTCCCTTTTCCCCCGCTTTTGCACAAAAATGAGTCCCCCCTCATCGAAGCCATCACTTTTCTCTTTTTTCATCCCGGGAGAAGAATTCCTCTTCTTCCCCTAAATCCTCTCTTTCCCCTCTTTGTTGATCCAGAGTACAACGCCTTCTTTTCCGAGAAGTATTTTTCCCCCTTCTGCTGCCCTTTGATGGCTTTCATAATGGAGGACTCAACTTTTTCTAACTAGGGACACGTTGATCTTCCCCCCCGTTTAATGTGATCAGCTTTTCTACTCCCTGGTCTTTTTTGGTGGTTGAGTTTCAGCGCCTCTTAAGCCCTGCCCCCCTGATCCCAACCGGCGACAATCTCGTTGTTTCCTTTTTGTCACCCTATTAGTTTTTTTTTCGACCCCAGGCCCGGAGCAGGCAGGTATACACTCCCCCCTTTCCTATGCTCCCCTCTCGTTGTCATACCACAGGCCGCGCTGTGGTTGCTGCGTGGTTCTCGACTGCGTTATTCGCGAGTATCCCTTCTTTTTTTAGCGCACGAGTATTGGGCAAAGTATAAACTCGCCGTTCTTCCCCCTTGAATAATATCCTCTTTTCTTTTCCGTGTCTTCTGACTTCGACGGCATTCGTGCCTTGGATAGCAGCCCCCCTGTCCGCGCGTTCCTGATCCGCATTCAAACCGGTTATGTCCTCTCCTTAGTTCTTTTTTTTACAAAGTGCTTCAGCACTCCCCTTGGTGTTTTCCCCCTCCGCTGACAGCTAAGGTCAGATGTTCGTGCCTCCTGGCGAATCGCGATGACCCCTCCTTTTTTCTTTCACCCCCTTTTTCCCTTGTCTTCGGCTCTGATCAAAATCTGTCACTATTTTCGGAGACTCCACCCTTCTCCCCCAAGTTGTAGAGAGCTTTCTCGTATCGCGGTCTGAGAAATGACGATTCCCCGGCCTCCCTCCCCCCCTTGTTGATGCGTCTCCCCTTTTGACCAGCTATCGCCAGGAATATAGTTGCCTTTTTTTTGATTCCACCTCGATAAATACACAAGGGTAGTGATTTGTCTATCTGAATTTTCCCCCCAGTGCACAGCTGCCTAAGTGATTTGAATAACCGTTTTTCTCCCCCTTTCCTAGTCTCTTTCTATCCATTTCTTGAATATGCCCACCTTCTCCCTTCTACATTCGTAAAAGCCTGACTTATCTGGGTTGCTTTTGGTTCCCCTTTCATTTTACCCACTAGGTGAGGGGAGACCTTCATCCTTCCTATTCCCCTGCTTATGAATAGCAATCGAACTCTTAGTGTTTTTGATTAGGTTTACAACGCTGATCCCTTTTAGAGTCTTTTTTTACGGGCTATTGCCCCCCCCCCCCTTTTTTTTCTTTTGCAGTAATGGGAAGACATGTTTCCCATTAAGTGCAAAGTCCTGTCACCCTTTTTACCTTTGTTTCAATAATTGAATTGCTTTCTCACTGCCGCTAGTTCTGTTTAAACCCCAGAACTTTTTTTTCCCGGAGGTCCCCCCTTTTCTCGACTCGCTATGAAGTTGGACACCTAAACACTCTTTGCGTCTTGAAAGACAGTCAAGCTGTTTGAACCCCTCCCCCTTCTCTGATCGTGGGAGTGCTCTTCTTTTAAATTGAGTTAGAAGTTGATTGTGGCTTTTGGTGTTCCTGTTTAAAGGATAGCTTCCTCAAGTTCCTTTTGCCAGTCTTTGTTTTTCTTCTCTTTAGCTATACTTTCTCGGCTTGAGGACGTAACTATCACACTATGGAGTCATGGTTGTCTTTTGAGTTGAGTTTTGCCTTGGTACCTACCTTTTCCCTTCTACGTCCCCCATCCCCCCCCGACTTTTTGGATTTTAAACCAAATTGAGTTCCCCCCCCTTGTTTCGGATAGCGCTGTATTTCCAACATCAATTCACCCTCTCACTTCGAATTTCTTTTCCTTTGTTGAATAAAACTTCTCCCCTCCCCCATCCGGCACACTTATGGATTTCATCCATATAGTACAGCCTTTTCCCCCCTACCGCGGAAATTTTTTTTATGGCCCTCTATGCGCTTTGCTAAGATGAGGCGTATTCACTTTTTTCTTCCCCCCCCGGTCGGCCTCGTGGTTAGTTCCCTCTCTCGTGATTGTCCTGATCTTGCCGTCAGGCAATCTATGTATTTTCTTCTCATTTCTCTATACAACTCGCGTTCAAATTCTTCTTTTTTTTTTTTCATCACCTCCGTTGTTTTTTTCTTCTCCCTGATTTGCCCTCTGCAGCTTCAGACCCCTGATTGATACGAGAAACTGAATCCCAAAATCGCGGTCCTTGAAGTTCGTCACGCATCTCGCCCCAGCGCGATTCCTTTCTGTCATAATCCCCTTTTCCTCCTCAATAAGCTATCCCTTCGTTCCCCACCGCTTCCTCTGTGGATTCCGTTTTTACATTTTCTCGATTCGGCCCCCTTGAATAATCATTGATATGAATTTTTCCTCTTTTCTTTCCATATGTAGGTAGGATCGCCCCCCATTCAAGTCCCTCTAGGTTTTTTTGCGAATTTTTTGATGTATGAGATCAGGGCTGATATGCTACCCCCCCTCTTTTTTTTTTCCCTTGTTTCCAAATAGGAACTATTGGATGTTTTAGTAGACCTTTATGAGTAATCATAAGAGAAATCTCACTCCCTGAATACTCCCTCCCCTATGGTGCAATTAATCCTTCCCTTCCTTTCATAAGGAACCACCTGCCTACAATCCTTTTTTTTTTTTTTTCCCCCTTTTTGAGTGCCCTCCCTCCCCCCCCCCCCTACTGTAGACCTGCTGCCGGTGCACCCAACCCCTTTCTATACAACCCCCCCTCTTCAAGCCTTTTCTGATAACACGATCAGGCTATGCGTCTTTTCGTGATTTCCCCCCCTTTTCCACTCCCCAAGTGTTTTTCCTTTTTAATCAGAGCATAGGCTTTCATGACCCTCCGCTGTGTGTTTTCTAAACCCCCCTTTTTTTGGAATCGTCGGTCCCTCCCCCACCAATATGTGCCCTTTTTTTAGCCTTAACCTTTTGGCTGACTACTTCAGATCAATGCTGAACCTTAATAAAATTGGCAATCCATGGAAAAGGAATGCCGGGCCCTCCATCTTTCCCCCCATAAATCCCACCCACCACTTTTTTCCAACCCTTTTCTCCCTGGCTATTCAATAAGCTTCGCAGACATTCCTCCCCTTCCGCCGCCGAACATAACACCTATTGAATCTAGCTTCCCAAAAAAGCCCGTTCCCTCTTTAGCTTGTTAAAACTTTTTTGATCTCCTGAATTGCCCGGGATCCCCTCCCTTTAGTCCCTAGGAGTAGTAAAAGAAAGGTGTTCTTTCAGCCGATTCCGCTTCCTTGGCCCACCGTCTGCTCTATTAGTGGGTAGACGGCTGGATCGGATTTTCCCTTGATGGTAGTTCCCCCCCTCTCCCCAAGTGCAACGTCTTCTGCCTCTGGACTTTTTTTGTCGCAGAAATAGTCAAGAGCGGGTCAATCATGCAAACGGCCTGACGTTCCTTTCCCTCCTTTCCTCTGAACCTTGGCCCGGTGCTCCTTCCCCTTTCCCCCTCCCCGGAGCTGAGCCGACTTCAAGCCTTGCACAGGGGTTGGCCCCCTGTGCTTTTGCGCCTATGGAAGAAGGTCGGATTTTTCGCCGCGATGACACGACATCGGACTTTCTTGTTTTTTTTTTTTTTTTACCAACCCGTCCTTCCGTAGCTTCGCACGTTGGACAGATACACGTACTTGGTTTTTTTCAGCCCTCGTTCGGGATTGTTTTGTCAGGATCAGGCCGCCGCGCAGGCTGGCGCTCCTCTTGACGTCGTCCCTCCTTTATCACGAAGAACAACGGCCGACCATTCCTCGTTTTCTCCTCTAGGGTGTCGAAGTAGTTGCGCCTTGCCCATCTCGTTGCGCGAACAGCTTCGACCTCCTTCTTTTCTCCTTTTCCCCCGTAGAAGAGTTCCCCCTCTTTCGCCGCAACCAATTCTTCTTGGTGTGATTTTGAACCCCCCCCCTTTCGCGAAGGCTTGGCCAAGGTCCGAGATTTTCGTTTTTCCTTTTTTTGCTAAGCTTCCTTTCCCCCGTCTTCTGCGATCGACATATTACCTCTTGCTTTTTTTTGGGTTTCTCCTTTGCGTTCACTCATTATAAGTTGCTTTCCCTTTTTCAAATGACAGGAGCGGGGAGGCCCCCCCGAATTCCCCCTCTTAATGGTTGAGAACCCTTTGGCCCATGCTTTTTTTTTGCACATTGTAAGTCCCCCCTCATTGAGAAAGCCTTTCCCGGTGTTTTTCAGCCAGGTTTCAATCGGGATCCCTTTTTCCCCTAA
>Ga0179593_1307394_pt1 | contig 16377 bp, 23 predicted proteins | sample CZODoug2_1_08_16_FD_185931 | JGI IMG/M metagenome (GOLD analysis project Ga0179593, IMG submission 185931) | Vadose zone soil fungal communities from Angelo Coast Range Reserve, California, USA - CZODoug2_1_08_16fungal (PacBio error correction) | ecosystem: Environmental > Terrestrial > Soil >... | reverse complement strand
TTCCGTTTTGTTGTTGTCGGCCCTGAGTCCTTTTAGTACCTCCTGTTTCATTTTTTGACGGTTCATGTTTTTAAACGCAAGGGGATTCCAAAGTTTCCGATTTTTTGCATTCCCCGAGGAGGGCCAGGACCCCCTTTTCAATTTACCGGAGTTTTGCACCACCGCCAATTCCTTTTCCTTTTCCCGAGACACTCCCCCCCCCGGGAACACTTTAGGGTGGGCTTTGAGTTGACCCCCATTTACGTGGTGTGTCAACCCAGTGCCATTCCCATGAGACAAGATAAGCCGTCTTCTTTTTACACGCCAGACCAGGTTTTTTGTTAAATTTTTGTCGCTCCCTTATTTGGTTTGTGCCTTCTCCTGTGCAGGGATCCCCCCCCCCCTTCTGAGCCACTTGTGTTCTCCCAACGGTGGTCTCGCCCTTGCGACATCTCTTTTCGTAAACAGCCAGGTACAAACCTTTTTTTTGCCCTTCATGTTCACATTGCCGGAAGGACCCTTCCTGAAATTGCACATCATTCCCCCTAGAGAACCCCCCCCGGAGTTTTTTCGCTTCGGTTGTTTTTCCCTTTTCAGGTGGTCAACCCTTTAGACCGCCGCTCGGGCTTGATCCTTTTCTTCTTTGAGTAATGCAACGGTCCCCCACCATTTACAGCGTTTTTTGGGTTCTGACGTGCCCCGCGTCCCGTTTTCACCCCCCCCCCCAGGCAGGGGCGACCCGTCCCCCCTGTCCCGAGTCGCATGCACAGCTCATTGTGACTTCCAAGGTGGTGCCCGGTTAACCCCTGCTTTTCCCCCCCCTTGTTTTTTGGCTGGTGAACCCTGACTTCTTTTTTATCTTTTTAACGATCGGCCGGCCCGCGGAATTTTATAGGCAGTGGGTGTTTTTTTTTTCCCACCTTCTTGGGGGCTGTTTTGCACCCCACCCCCTTCCCCCATCCTAGGCTGATACAGCGATTTTTTCGGGAAAGGGGCGGGAGTATGTTCGCCGGGGCTGCGTAACTTGTAGTTTTTTTTTTGTTGATGCTGGGAGTAATTTGGAGGTGCCTTGCATCCACTCCGGAGGTGATTTACGGGGTGCCACATGGGCTTATTTACCTTTGTTTGGCGTTAATTTGATGAGAGGTAGTCTTTTTTCGAAGTGAAACCATCGTCTCCTTTCCCCTTGCCGTCGCGGATGGTCTTTTTTTTTTTGATGGAGTGCTCCTTTGGTACAACTTCGTGTGCTTCGGGAGAGCATTTCTTTTTCCTCCCGCCAGCTCAGCCGAAGTCCAAGGCCTGCGTAGGATCAGTCGTCGTTTTTCTTTTTTCACCCTCCCCTTTCTTTTTCCTCTCGCCTTCACTGTTAAAGTCGACCGATTTGGTGGTCTCTTTAGTCACCACCAGCCGCCTTTTGCCGTTGGTAGTCGTTTTAGGGACCTTATGGTCCGCGGCTTTCTTTTTGAGCCTTTTCTGTGCGGAACCAATTTTTTCTGACCCCCCACTACCCATGTTGGAGGAATGTTTTCGTTGGAGGCCCTGTTTTTTGTCCCTCTCCGACTTGCACTTTCCCCTTCTAACCCTGCACTGGAAGGTCGTCCCAATTTTTGGCAGACCGTTCTCATACTTTTTGCTTTTTTGCCGAGTTAGTAACCCCCCCCATATTGCGACCCTCTTCTCTTTACTTAATGAATAGTGTGTTGTTGACGTCCGAGAAGTACCTTTTTCGTCTTTCTCCCCCTCGGACCATTAGTTCTCGATGAACGCTTTCCCCACAAGGTTTTCACATCTTGCCGGTTTTTTCACTGGGGCATCCGTCCCCCGTGCCGGTCCTTTTTTTTGCCAACCTTAAATTCAAGGACTTCCCCCTCAGTTGCGTGTACCCCTTTGCGGTGCGCGAACCGTGATTTTGTTTTGTGTTGCACAAAGCATAAAGCCTGATTTTTTCCTCCACGCTTGTGGGGCCAACATTCCCCCCCGAAAGCACTCCCCCCTTTACTTGTGGAGCGAAAAAAAAATCGTTATCCCTGCACCCCCACAACACACTCCCTTTACGCCGCTTTAGACTACTCAGTGTCTTGCGGGGTTGTTGTCCTCGTGAATTGCAGGATTTTGGGGCAAATGTCATAGATAAGTCTTTATCCGGTGGCGTCTACACTTGGACCGGGCCCTTTTTTTCTGGAGCTTGCGATGACCCTAAATTGCCCCATCGCCTAGCAGTAGTGCCGCCTGCTTACCTTGCGTAATGGACCGTCTCCCGGGGCGATCCCTTTAACCTGTGTCACGTGCTTAAACTCTGCCTTATTTGGTTCATCTTGCCAGGGGACTGCACTTCTTTTCCTGCAATTTGAAATTTTTCCCCGTGACGCCCCCCCCCCCTGTCTGGTGGGAACCCTTCGCCCCGTGAAAGCCCAATAGTCCCATTGGTGCCGTTCATTAATTTACACTGCAACATCTTCCCCCGTCAAACCCCTTTTTACTCTTCACCCCCCCGAAATCAGCGCCCCTCCCGTCCTGGGCCCGCTTTTACCATAGCTGTAGACGCGAATAAACTATTATGGATTTTTTTCGATCACCAACACCCTCCTTTTATTGATCGCGGGCGTTTTTTGTTGGCGAACACAACTCCTCTCTGGGCCGGCTGATTGAACAGATGTCCTTTCCACTCCGGGTGTCTCAGATTCCCAATTGTTATACAGCCGGGTTATGCGTGGGGACTGGTTCAGACGTTTCTTCTTGTTTCGTCTTTTGTAAAACCTTTTCCGGGCCGGAATCCCGTATTGTTGCGTGGTAAGCCCCCCAGTGGAATTTTGTTTTTTTTTTCGGTTTGAACTTGTCAGTCGCGGTAGCCAACATTAGGGTTTTCTTATTTAAGGGCCAGGCCCTGCGACGCTTTTGGAGGCGGGGCGTTCTGGCGTTTACAACTTCAGGAGTCTAATCCCCCCCCTTTTTGTCTATTTATTTTTCGTGCTCTTGAATCAGGTCATACCCCCCCCCCCCCCCTTTTCGCCCTCCCTCCTTGATGTGCCGACTCTTCCTCGGACTCGTCGAATCGGGGCTAGTTTCCCGATCGTTCTTCCCAGTTATGCTTTGTGGGTAGCGGTCGATCCCCCTGCCCCCCGCTTCGGCCCTGAATTTTGATGAGGACACCCCTCGAAGCTGGGGGACGTTTTCCTTTTTTTTCCTTATGCTGACCACCTTTCTCATTGGCGTTTTTTTTCCCCCCCAACCGGGCGGCTCCAGCGGACCCACCTCTCCCTTTTCGTTTTAGTCAGTTTGAGTTTCGTGATCTTGGGGGATCTTCCTTTTCACGATTTTCTTTAACTGGGTATCCCGAGGGCCGTTGTTCTCCCTTTTTTACCCTGAGGTTTTTCCTCCTCCTTTAATTTTGGGCTCCAATGGATCATACATTGATCTCCTTCACCCTCTTTTTCTTATACCGCGCTGGAAACCTTTTTCCCTTGATATCCTCCCCTTGTTTGGTTGTGAGAGATTTTCTACCCTCAGGGTCCTCCCCCCAAGCGTTGAGATCTTGCTTCCCTTCTGGTGGGACGGTCATGCCTTTAACTTCCGTTAGCCCCCGTCCCCCTTCTATCTCGACCCGTGAGGTCCCCCCCCCCCTCCGATGCCCTTGACCCTTGTTTGATTTTTACCTTGTTCCCACAATGGCCCCTGATTCCCTTTCAACTGTTGTTTCAACAAGGTGGTCCCCCCGACTATTTTTTTCTACCTGACAGTTCGTCTGCCCCAGTTTATTGTTTAACCCCCCCTCCAGTGAACAAAGGTTTAGCGCGTTTCTATTGAGGATCCGGCCAATCCAAATTCGGCGTAACTTTTTGGTTTCTTCCATGTTTGGACCCCTCGTATGTTTTTTCATGTGAGCCCTCCCCTTCGCCAAGCGCAATCCCTTCCCCCCCCAGTCTCGACCATAGTTTGCAGCCCCGGGAAATCCCAGGCCCTCCAGGTAGGCACCCGTGCAGATTCGATTCCCATATGCCTGGTTCTTGTTTACCGCTAAGGTTCCCCCCCAGTCGGGAAACCTAGGTAAGAGCCCAGCTTTTATCGTCTAGTTCCAGTTATTCCCTCTGCCCTTAGCTCGGCTGCTGTGTTCCTTTTTCGGCCTTAGGCCGTCACACCCCATTCTGTCTGATGGGGGCGCCCCCAGTTTCCCCATATTTCAGACCCCCACCCAACCCCCGGAAAGTTTTTTTTGCCTTCCCCCCACTACGCGCCCGATTGAGTGCCCCAGCCTAACACTTAGGGATTTGCACCTCCATCCTTTTTTTCAGGCCTACCAGTATCCCGTTCTGTACTGGCTGACCCTGCTTACTTCCTTCATGTAAATTACTTCTTTTCCCCCGAGGATATTTCCGCCCGCCGGCTCTCCCCCCGATGTCTTCCCCCCTTGGCTGCGCCCCCCCCCCCCCCCCCCCAACCCCCCCCCCCCCCCGTGTACCACCCTTCTATCCTGGAGTCTTTTTGCTAACTCCCGTTATTCGCTCTGCAAGTAGTTTTTTTTTGTCGTTTTTTTCGTTTTACCATTTCCCGTTCCCCCGCTGTGGGTGATTCGTTTTCAGTTTTGACTCAGCCGTTGCGCGCCCCCTCTTCTGTGATTTATTTCCACGCCTTGCCTTTTTACCGGTTTGGGTGGGCGTTGCAAAATGTGCCTCAGTTGTGCCAGTTTTCTAAAGACGAACCCCCCCCATCGTATCCCGGTTTTTTGCGCGTCGTTTTCCCTCGTCGGCGTTTTTCTTCGGTTGTCAGGACAACTTTAACCCTTTTTTGTCGTAAAGGCCTATTAGTTTTCCTCCTCCCGATTGCATTCATAGACCAATGCCTTTTTTTCCCCCAGAAGATTGTGTTTGCTTCTTATAGACCTTCTCTATTGTACCCAGCACCTTGGGGGTTTTTTGCTGCTCTCTTATTGACTTTGCGGCGCTACGATATTGGTTTCTTCGGTTCCCACCTCGATGAGGCGTTTCCTTTCCCTCCTTTTCTTTTTCGGTCCTGCGCGTTTTCCTGCCCCGAACATTCTCCCAACCAGAAACCCAGTGTGCACTCTTGTGAGTTTTCGGACCTGGGTTGAATTTTTCCTTTTTCCCCCTCCTTTGGGGACAGAGCCCCCTCCGGGAACTGGTGGTCATCTTAGTGGGGGCCCCTTGGGGCAACGCCTTGAATCTCCCCCCCTAGCCGGCTCAACGTTCGAGTCGAAGTTCTTCCTCGACTGTTCCTCCCTCCTTTTTTGACTTCCCATCTCATTCAGAATATTGAGCCTTCAGTTTTTGCCATCGTTAGCTTCACCCCCTGGTATGTGACACCCCCCCCTACTCCCGTTTTCTTTTAGGAATCTCTGGCATGCGATCCAGGACAAGGACTTAACCGTAACCTTGGGCCTTGAACCACTCCAGTCCAGCCCAAAGGGTCTTTTTTTTCCCTCAGATGCCTTTTGTTATTTGTTGTTGCAACCCAGTACAGACCCAATTCTTTGAACCAAGAGACGGGCCCTATCAGGGAACCCGAACCTCCCTTTTCCGGGTCGTGTTTGTCGTTTGCGCTGCCACAAAAATCGTTTTTTTTCTTCGCCCGGACCTGTTAGAGGTGCGAGCCAATCGTCCGGGTTTTTTCACACCGACCTAGAGGCCTGGCCGCGTCCGCCCCCAGGATCCATGTTTTTCTTAAATTTCCCCAGGATTGGAAAGTTCTTTTATTTTTTTTTTCTAATTCCACCTAGGAACGATGTTTTTCAAAGAAGGGCCATCCTTCCTGAAACTTGACCTGTTGTTGATACCCAGGTTGGAAGGAATGTCATAAGTTTCCATTCTGTCCGCATTGAAGAAGGGGGGGGTCTTACCTCTTGTACATTTCCATGTGTACTTCGTCAGCAACGGAGAGTCTCATTTTTACCACCCACTTTCTTTTTCCCCTGTGCACCTTCCACACTACAGCTTCGTCCCCGCCTGGACAACACGTGAAGAACCCGACGGCGGGGCAGTTGTAGACGTATTGTATGTTCACTGAACATGACCATACCCCCCCCCCCTCCCCCCCTAACAGTTCCTTTCCCCCAATCAATTCGAACTTTTTCCCTTTCCCCCTATCTTAGCCTGGAACATTATTAGCTCCAGAACCCCTTCCCTTGGATTTTTTCCTTTCCAGGGTCAAAACTGTGTCTCTATTGCGCACCGTTCAAGTCTTTTTCCCTTTGTGAGACGCAACCTTTTTTCTGGTTCGTGACCGTGAGACAGTGGCCAAAACCAAATGTTTTCCAGAGACAGAGAAGGCGATCTTCCAAGTATGGGATATCCCTTTTTTTTCGGTCTCCGTCCTTAAAGACTTGAGCCCAGGTTTTTTCTGGTACCATGGGTGAGCCGGTGGGGGTCACCACTGACCCGCCTTCCCTGCCCCCAAAGATTAAACCTCTCATAATCCCCTTAAAAACAACCACATATCCCTTCACACCCACTTTTGTCGACATTCGCCGGTCGAACACAGCACGGTGGCCACACTTCCACCCGCCCCCTTTCCATTTTCTTCCTATGTGCCCTTTGGTGTTTGGGGTGGGGGTTTCTCATTCTGTTACCCCTTAGTGCTGTACCCCAATTCGGCATGTATGGCTACCTTTGTATCTTGCCCGCTCCAACTAAGAGCGGCTGTTCTTCTCTCCCAGGGCGGAACACAGGCTGCCCTCAATTTTGATCCCTTCTTATTTTGTGAGATTGTGTCGTTGTGGTCCCCCTTACCTTCCTTTTCCGATTACAGAGCCTATGGCCCCCAGTCCTCCTCTTTTTCCTTGAATGCTACTTCCCTTATCAATGCTTTATGCTGCGTTTCTCCGGGTACTCGACCGTGGCCCTCTCTTTTTGAGGATTCCCTTTTTTTTGTGAACAATTGACTCTTCCTTCCCCTTTGCCCACAAGCTAGCCATTGGACGTTTTTGAGTAGTTAAAATTGACTCCCGGGCCATTTCTTTGTGTTTCTGAAGTTTCTTCCAAAGAGACCGGCTATCCCTTTGGCTCGGGGGCATTGGCGTTTTTGACCCAAAAACCCCACAACATGGGAAAATCCCGTGATTGAGGAATCTATCCTTTTTGCGTTTCTCTTTGATTTCCCCTGTGTTTGGGTCTTTTGACTACTTTTCCCCAGGAGTGAGAGGGACCCCTGTTGGAGAGTTATTAGTTTCATGGTTAGATTCTTTTCCTCGTGCCGGGTAACTTCTTTTTTTTTATACGTCTTGAAGTCCCTATATCAAGCGGTGGGCTTCCACCCTGGAGGTTTCTATATATCCCTTCTTTTCTTCAGACGTTTGTTGTTTTTTCTATTGGATATTCAGGGTCAGCCTCCCTTTCTCTACCCCATCGGTTCGCACTTCTCCTTTTTTACAGTTGAGCTGACCCCTTCACCTGTTGAAACTTTCTCAGTCATTCATGAGTTCCCTTTTTTTTTTAGGACACGGCAACCGGGCCAGAGCCCTTCCTTGGAGAAATCGCAAGACCGGATTTCCCATCCAACGTTGTCCAGTCCCTAACCCTTTCCCCCAAAGCTAGAGGTTACTCGACTGTGCGTTTCCAACTTATTTTTTTTCCCCCCCCCCCCCCATTGTAAACCCCCCATGTGTGAAGTCCCTCCCCTCCCTGAGGATCAACTTGCACACATTCCCAATTGCACGTTCGTCACACTGTTGTGTCCGCAGCCCCTTTTTGACGAGCTTTTGTCCCGCGTTGATCAAGCCCCGAAACCTCCTCAGACAATCGTGTCAAAATTTGGGTTTGTCTTGTTGATTATTTTTTGTTTGGTTTGGGGGGGGGTTTTGGTTTTTTTGGTGGAGGTTTTTTTGGCCCCCGGCGTGGGGGGATTTTTTGGGGGGTTTTTTTTTTGGTTTTGGGGTTTTGGGCGGGGGTTTGTTTTGTTGGGTGGGTTTTTTTGGTGGAGTATCCCCCCCCCCGCGCGTTCGACCTCTGGCCCTGCCCATTATTAGTTTTTAACCTCATTGATCTTTTCCCCCACCTCTGCGCGAACGAGTCCCCAGGCCCCTAACCCTTCCCCCCCGAGAACCAAGTGTGATGTCATCTTCAATCGATTGACGTTATTTTGGACTCCTCTTTTTAAGCACGCTGGGGCTATGCCTTCCTTTGAGTTGGGGCCCCTTTCACTCCGGAAAACAGTAAAGCAGACTGTGGAAGCCTGGTTTCTTACCACCTTTGTCCTTCCCCACCCCACCCAGAAATTTTCTCTCACCCCCCCCATACCCCGGGTCCCCCCCTTCTTCACGAATTCCAAATTACCACACTCTTAACCCATTGAAAACCCCCCCCCTAACGGTTCCAGAAGGACTGCCTGTTTTGTACAACCAGACACCCCCCTTCTTTCTGTTACTTATGTTTCAAAAATCAGTAGGACTGATCTATTTATTTTCGCCGACTGGTCTTTTCTACCTTCCTTCGGGCCTTTCCCCCAACTTTCCCAATCTTTCCTGAGTGATTGGCTTTTTCCCTCGGCCCCGGTCCTCCTTCCTTCCCTTTGTCGCCCCGTTAACATCTTTTTCGTCTGATTTCCCCCCCCTCTTTGTATGAATGCTTGCAGTGCAGGACGGCGTCCTCCCCCCCTGCCATGCGTTTCTTTTTTTACCGATCGCCCGACCCACTTCTTCCTGGGGGGGTCAAACCTGAGGTGCCGTACAAATGTTTTGAACCCACTATCGTTTTCCCCCCTCCCAAGTTATCAGTAGCCGGAAGGACCCTTTTTTTTTTTTTTTTTTTTTTTTCCCCCCTTGGACTCACCCTGTTTTTCACCTTCCGATCGCTGTTTTTTCGATTTCTCTGCCTTGATTTCCTCTCCCCCATGACGGCAGCCCTCCCCCCGTTTGTCTCTTCTAGGTATCAGCGCGCTTTTTCCCTTTTGGCCCCCATCCAGGTCTCCGCCGATCCCCTGTTACGTTTTCTCATACACGATTGGTTTTGGGTTTTCTCGGCCCCCCACCCGCCCCTTTCGGGCTTTTTGACCGTGGACTAGTCCGTTTTTGATTTTCGTCCGGAGGGTGGCGCTTCTTGCCCCCCCATCGTTTCTCTCCCCACCCACCGCTTGGCAATATTTTTTCTGGTCTTGGTTAATTTTTCTTTAACGCCGGGTCGGACGATCTAAGGCCGGGCCCCTTTCCCCCCCTTTTTTGTCGTTGAACAGCCTTTCATTCGAATCCCCCTATTTGACCGTGATTGTGAGCGTTTTTCCTTCTTTTCCCTCTCTTTTTAATTCAATTTCCTGTTTTGTTTTTTCGAGGATCCCCTTACGTACCTTTTTTTAAGACCTCCCCACGTCTCTCCTTCAACTTGCTTGTCCCCCCCCCCCTTTTTTCCCCCGGATCCTGACGTTGGACCCGTCCAGGGACTGGAAGGTTCCCGTTCTTCTGTCATTACCAAGGGGCTCTCCCAATACCTTGTTGACCTTTTTTTCGATGGGGAGGACCCATCCCCCCTTTGTTGGTTAATGGAAAAATTGATTTGACCCCCCAAAGGCGTTAAAAAAGTCCTTTTCAAAGAAGAGCCTCTTCAGTTCTGGTTTTTTCCGGTTTTACCCAACCCATAATCAATACCCCACCTTTAAGTGACAACCTTCCCGAGGCTCCCCATTTACGACCTCATTCCTTTCCCGTCCAGGCCTTGCAGATCCTCTTATTCCCAGGGAGGACCCGTAGGTTGATCTTTCAATAAAAGGAGCTGGGTTACTGCCGCCAGTCCAGTCACAAGTTTTTTTCCATTGTACCAATTGTTCAAGTCCTGCTTCCCTTAAAGACGGGCCTCCCCGTGACCAGTTGGCACGCTGAACGCTTTCTTTTTTCTACCATCATGCTTCGCATTTTTGCAGCACCCCCCCTTTTCCTCCCAAGTAATTGGAACTTACGTACCCCCTGACGGTCAAGGGCTTTGCGGGCCGTTTCCTTTCGGTACCTTCAGAAATAATTCAACCTTTTCCCTTTGTACGGGCAGACAATTTTTCCCCAGAGTTGACATCGCGCTCCTTATTCCCCCCCCCTTTTGCCCAAAAAAGAATGCTTTTCATGGAGCCAACCCTTTCTTTTCTTTAACCGGATTGGGGCTGCAAGTTTCCCCCCCCCCCCTTCTTTTGATCGCCTTAAACAGGGGCTGGTTTTGACACCAGGAAAAATTAATTTCGAAGTTGACCCCCTTCCTCTTCTTCCACCAACACCTACTGCCCTTCAGGTGTCCCTTCCTTTTGTTAAAGTAAGAAGGTCCCCTTTGGTTGCCGGGGAGAGGTTCGATGTGTTACCCCTTTTTTTTTCTCGATTTTTGGACTTTCTGTTCTGCAAGTTTTTTTTTTTGTACTCGGGTAGTGGTAGAATTAAGTTTCCTTGGGTTTTGTCGGGCTGACACTGGTATCCTTCCTCCTTCCCCTCTTTCCCCCCTCCCACCACAACAATCGCACCGCCCCCCGCGCACTCATTCTAATCTCACGCCTCCCGTCCTTACTTACCCCCTCCCCCTCTGCCCCATGTCTCCAAGCCATTACCTCCCACCTACCCACTCTCATTTTCCAAACCAATCACCCTACACCCCTCAAACCCTCCACCTTTCACTCCTTTTTATCCCCTTTTCCTTCGCCATCGTGCAGTCTCCTCGGTGACTTCCTCTACCCCCTACCAGCCGCCTTCCAACCATAACCATCCACTACCACCCAGCCACTTATTTCAACTTTATTCCTCCGCTAAACTTCCTCCTCTTCCTTACCCCCCATCAGCAACCCTCCCTATCAGCTCCTCAACTACTCCCCCCACCCCAACCGTCCCACTCCGTCCCCCGCCTAGTTTCCCCCAACTAATAGCCTCGCACAACCAGTTATCGACACCTCCCCCCCAGACACTTCACCCCCATACCATCCCATATTTACATACATATCCCACACCTCGTCAACCCCCCCACCCCATTTTAATTTCACTTACCCCTATTACACATCCCGTACCACCCCACCCTCAACACACCTTCGCCCACCCCCCCCTTCTTCCTATATTCAACACCCCCTACTACCCCCCCCCTAACAACCGGCTCCAATTTACTACCACCTTCACTCAAAGTAACCCCCAACCCCGTCTCCGGCAACTCCACCCCCTTGTCTTCCTTTCCCTCACCTCCAATATCCCTTTTACACATCCTACATATCCCACCAACACCCACCCCACAACCAGAACAACCTCTTCATTTTGCCCTTCGCCAACAACCCCTTCTCTGGTTGTTCTGATGGTAGGCCAAGGTGCTAAACCATTCAGCCGTAGTTGACCCCTCGTGCCCACCCGGGTCTCTCTTCATGGAAATGGCCTATCACAGAGATTGATTCATGACCTCCCTGTGGTTTTTCAGAAACTCAGAGTCACGCTCTTTTCTTTTAGTGGGAAGTAGCGTGAATTCCCGCTCCGCTCTATTTCTAAACTCCCTCAACTCCGACCCCTCCCCCCTCCCCCCCCCCGCCCCATGCCCACCCTACCCCTGCCATCACTCTGCCCCATCCCCACCCCCAACCCCCCATTTTGACAAGGAGACGTCTCGCACCTTTCATTCCTTATCTGTCTTCAACCCTCTCGTTCTCGACCTTAGACCAGCAAACGTCTTCACCCTCTCTGCCATCCCCAGTTTCCACCCTACTCCCACCCCACCACCCCCTCCCCCCCCTTTTATTTTTCCCCCTTCTTTTTATGTGGTTCACCTTCCCCCTTATTTCTCTTCGATTCCCCCCCTCATCTTACCATTTCCCGCTCTCATTTTCCCCCCTTCAACCCACTTCCTCCCTTCACCCTTGAGGTTTTTTAGTATAAACTCCCTCCTTTACCCTCCCCCCCTATACCCCCCCCAGCCAGCCCATTCTTCCCATCCTTCCCTCTATCATTCGTTTCCTCCCCGCGCCGACAGATTCGCCCCGTACCCCGTCCCTATTCCGGTTTCCTCCCGTACGAATCGGTCTCCCTTTTTTTCGCTCATTCCTTGCCTTCCCTTCTTACTAACTTCTTCCTCCTGCGCCATCACCATCTTCCACCCAAGACGAACCCCGCCTGGCCTCCCCCCCCCGGCCCCTCTCGGCCGTTGTCCCCCCCCCCCCCCGCCCCCCCCCCCCCCCCCCCCCCCCCCTGCCCCTCTCCTCCCGCCCTCGGTGTTCGGACTGTGTACAAGCCCCGCTCCCTGGTGGATAAACTCCGTGCCACCTTCCTACCCAACTTGCGTGGCAAACATTTGCCGTTTTCTTCGGCCCCCAAACGCCTGTGTCCTTTTTTGTTATTTAGTTCCGTTGGTTGTCCTTTTTCCCCTTTTCCTGTTTTTCCATGCTGTGTTCTGCGTTTGTGGACACACCACTTTTGTGGAAAAGACGTTCAGATACCCCTCCTCCTTTTGTGCAGTTGCTTTTCTTTTTCTTCCTGGATTCGGTCGGTTCTTTGGCGCATGTCTTTTCCCTGGTTTTTTTTTTTTTTTTCTCTTTTTCGAGGGCCAGTTAGAAGGGGCCCTAGACTTGGAGCCCAGATCTTGGGGCAAGAGTTGGTTACCCTGCGTGAAAAAAAACAAAAACCCCACCCAAAACAACCCCAAACGAACACCAAACACCCCCCCCAAAACACCACAACAAAACAAAACCAAACCCAACCCAAAAAACAAACACACACCCAACACACACACCAAAAACAAAAACACCCCACCCCCCAACACAACAACCCCCCACAAAAATTGGTTTTTTTGTTTTGTTGTGTGTTGTGTTTTGGTTTGGTTTTTTTTTTTTTTTGTCCATCTTCGACTTCAACGATGCATCAACCTCCTGGCGGGACCCCCCGGTGTTCTTCCTCTTTTTCCCCTCCCTCCGTTGTGCGATCTCCCCCCGCAAGTTGTTTCCAGCGTTGCAGATAAACTCTTGTGGGGATTTCTCCTTCATGAACGCCCTGTAGCCCACGTGATCCATGTTTTTTCCCTTTTTTCAACCCCCCTGGGGGGGTTGTTTTTGTGTGGTCTTTTCACGCGTTCCCCCTTGGGCCGAAACTCCGGTTTCTTCTTTTTGACCCAGGAAAGATCACTATTTTTTCCACTAGGCAAACCCCCCTTCCCACCGCAGCATTTTTCTAGGTACAGGTATTGCCCATATCTTGATGTCCCCCCACGCCTGTCTCAACCGTCTTTCAGGGATGAGTCCCAAGGAACCTCCCCCCAGTCGGCTTTCCTGTGTTGCCTAACCTCCTGTGTCCGTGAGTTGGGTGTTTTTTTGAAATGCTTCCCCCGCCAAATTGAGCAACTCATCCCTACCTCGCTTAGCTCCGATCTGTTGCCGCCACTCAGTCCAACTCCGTTTCTTCGAAAGGCTTCTTTCCTTCCCCATCTTGCTGGGTCCCAGTGACCACCGACGGGAAGGTCACTCCCCTCCCCCAACATAGGTTTCAGAGACCCCCCCACCACTGCTTGATTCCCCTTTTGTCGGATGATTGCCGGATTGTTTAACTCCTCGACATGCGTCGGCTGATCGTTTACGAGTCACTTCACAATTAACCAGACCTGCTATTTCCCCGGTGAAACTTTCAGGCAAACCCCCCCCACACACCCCCCCCCCCCTTCCCCCCCCCCCCGTTGATTCTAAACCACAAGCGCCCGAGGATTGATCCTTAAAGTAAAAGCTTTGACAAGAATGCCCCAGGTGCACCGGCCCGGTGTGATTGCCAGGCCGTTTTTCCCCCGTCTGACACACACCTGATCCCCTTTCCTGGAATGACAATACTCCGCCTCGACGCAGTGAGGGGTGCCGCCGGCTTTGAACTTTCTTTTACTTTTAGCGCACCCCCACCCTCAACTCATTCCTTTTTAGGGCTTTTTTTGCTCCTTGAGGCGTGCGAGTGGTGGTTTTTTTTTCCCCCCAGGCGTTTTTTGAGCGGAATGTGATTCTAGTAAAGTTTTTGTTTTGCGATGTCTGAGGGACCCGGCATGATCCGGTGTTCCCCCCCCTCCAGGCAGGAGTCCCCTGATGTTGACTGACTTTAGAATGTGGTGGGCGTTGCCCACCCCCGCCTTTAACGCAAGTGCGTCTTTAGCCATTCCCCCCCGTCCCTCGTGGCCCGGACAAAGTTTCCAGTTCCTTCTTCCCCGGGACCAAGGGGAACGCCACCATTACCCCCCGCAATTTTTGCGCCTTAGGCCCCATTCTCCGCGGATTCCCCTTCAATTTCATTTCAGACGTCCTTTGAACTGGTTTTTTCCTTTGTTCTCGGCGGATTCGCCTTTTTGAGCTCTTCTTTCCCCACTCCCCCCTATTGTTGAGCGCCGATGCCCATTTTGTTTATATAACTGACTTTTTTTTTTTGGTTCGCCAACCACTGGCCCTCGTGCGTCGTTGCGGAACCCCATGGCCTCGCTTGCTGATCCGGGTCGGAGGCTTTCCACATCGTTCGACCCCCATCCACGGCCCCTTTTACCAAAGTTTTTTCGGATGGCATGGTTGACTTTTAAGGACTCATGACTGAGTCCCTGGACATTTGAAAGATCGTTCCCTTTTTTTTGTTTTTTCACGCATTATCCCTTTCAGTTATCCCGATGCCTAACTATGTCGAAGGATTTTCTCCTTCCTCCCCCCCCTATTCCGTTTTTTGTGTTCAGAGAGCCTTTCCTTCGAATCTCCCCCGAGATCTGGTCTCACATTTATCATTGACGGCGTGAACACAAAGGTTTTTACCAATTACCCTTTTTCTTAAGTAGGCTCGTTCCTTTTTGTCCAGGTCCTTGCTAGGAAATACCCCACATTGATTCATACCACCCTTGACTTTTGAACACGTTGTTCTGACTGTTGGCCCGTCAAAGGATGAGCCCTGCCCTCTTACACAACCCCTTCCCCCTTCCTTTTTTACAGGAGTCACCTCCCCCCCTGATTAGACAAGGTACTGGCCACGTTCCCCTTTATCACCCGACAACGCCTATCGGCGGTTGTCCCGTTGTTGCGTCTCCCCCACCCCAATTCGTTTATTCCTTGCCAATGGTAAGATCGTTTTCCGCCCATTCTTTTTGCATTTGTGGGGGGGCCCAATCCTTCCTCCCCGTCTTCCTCCGCCGCCTTTCGGTCCGTTCGTGGGAGTTTGGGCTTGGCTGGCATACCTTATTCCGGCTGACGTGCATTTCCCTTTCGCACCCCCCCTGTTCGGGTACAATTGGCTTAGCCGTTACTCCTTGACTCACCCCTCTGTGAAATTGGCCCCGTGCTTCCTGGATGGTTTCCCTTGAGCCCTTTGCTTTCTTCACCACTTGCACATGTCCCACCCACCCTGTGGCCTTGATAATGGCTTTTTTTTTGCACGTGTGCTTACTCCGCCATGCCGTTGGCGTTTTTTCAACTACAGTTTCTGTCCTTTGTAAGGCCCTGATCTCATACAGACCCAATGGTTAACTGAGAATCAATGCGACCATTTATCCTCCAGCCTTTTCTTATCCCTATTTTGGCCCTACGATGAACCGCGTCATATTATTTCTTGTGTTTTTAAATGGCGCACCCATTGGTCCCGTTCCAACTTTTGTCCGGTTGCGTGATCCCCGCCGTTTTTAGGAGGACAAATTCTAGTTCCTTCTTTTTCTTATTATTTTTTTTATGTCCCTCATTCAATTCCCCCTTCCTGTCTGTTAAGTACCTTTCCGGAAGTTTGACCCAGTCAGGTTCTGTTGCCCCCGGAGAGAATTCATGAGAGTGTTCGTCACTTTTTTGACCGTGGCGCCTTTTAAGATGGTCCGGTTGGGAGTCTGAAATCCCCCTTCTTTTGTCGGTTTGGTTGTTTCCAATGTACGTTTCTTTAAGGCCCCCCCAATGCATGTGTATGGTTCTGCTGACTTGTCCTTTTTTTATCAGGCTCTGCAGAGAGGCCAGGGTTTGGACCAAAATAAGGCCTTTCGAAGATCTGGCTTCAATTTTTTCGCTTGACTATTTGGTTAGGCTTTTTTTCCCTCCGTTGTTACTCAAAGTTTCGCGAACTCATTTCTCTGCAATTCTTTCGTTAAGTATCCCTTTTGGCCTTGGTACGTCTTCTCGAAAAACTGTTCTGGTTACGTTGAATCTCTCTTTTTAACCTGGTCCCGTAGTTTCTTCTTCGTGGTTTTGGAAAGGGGTTTGATTTTCCTTCTTCACCTTTTGGCAACCACTTTTTCTTTGTGGTCGGCCCCCCCCCTCAAAAAGTTCGGCCTTGTTTTTGTCTTCCGGCTAGATTCCTTTCTCTTTCTCCTTGCTCTTTGGGTGTGACCCCCCAAACCCTATTTTTGCAAAGCTTTTCTCGCAAACCCCCCCCATCCCTACAACCTTTCCCCGCACCCATCCCCCACCCCCTTTGTTCTAGTCCCCCATCCCGCCTCCCCTCACGATGGTTCTCACACATCCTATGAGTTCCCAAATCGCTTG
>Ga0179593_1543315_pt1 | contig 16378 bp, 20 predicted proteins | sample CZODoug2_1_08_16_FD_185931 | JGI IMG/M metagenome (GOLD analysis project Ga0179593, IMG submission 185931) | Vadose zone soil fungal communities from Angelo Coast Range Reserve, California, USA - CZODoug2_1_08_16fungal (PacBio error correction) | ecosystem: Environmental > Terrestrial > Soil >... | reverse complement strand
TCAGATTTCCCCCCCCCCTCTTATTATGATATGGAGATTCTGAGCACTAGCCTCATCTCTCGAGGATCTCTCCTATGTCCCCCCGTTCCCCTTTAGCTGCGCTCCCCTGCTGATCGGCGTTACCCCCCCCCCCCCATGATGACACCCTTCCCGTTCTTTTATGGTTTTCCGGCACTCTTCCGGTCTCCCCCATTCGCGAGTGAAGTGTAAGATTCCTTTTCTCGACCGATTTTTTCTTTAATTCACTCTTTTTCCTAGTTTTCTTTACGCCTCCGATTCTGGCCCGTCACTTAACCCTCCTTCTTTAACTTTCTCCTGTTTTTTCTCTCTTACTTCCCGTTATTGCTTTCCCCCTCATCCCCTTGAGTTATCCCTTTTTTATGTAGGAACACTCTTTTTTACCCTTGGTGGCAGAACGGTTGCCCTTCCTGCCTTTCAATTTTCCTCTGTCCCCTCAGTCGGGTTTACGACTTGGCACACTTGAGCTCCTCTCACAGCTATTGTGGGACCCCCCCGATCCTCCCCTTATGGCCTGAGACGACTCTGCTTGATGCGAACCCCCCCACACCCTTTGAGCAGTTTCTTAGGGTTTTGGCCCCTTCACAATGTCAGGCAGCATTGAGACGGCCATTTTACCGTTTTCCTTTTTAGCTTCCTCTCCCGTTTGTTTCACCCTTTTGATAGTAATGAGGGGATTCCAGGACCGTCTACACAATAAAGGAAGTTTTTTTGATCTTTTCCTTTCCGAGTGTTCAGGTTTTCTCCTCTTTTATACGGGATTTTTCTCTCGCTTCTGCGTCGCTCGGACTTTTCTTCTCCCCTCGAGCTTTTTCCCAGAAAGGACTATGTCCTCTTAGGAAATTTACCACCTTTTTTTAATTCTCTGTTAGAGTCTTTTTTTCCTCACGATGAAGGGCTCCTCCCTTTCGTCTTTAGCAACCTTCGGGACGTTTTCGAAGGGGTATTTACATTTCCCCCGTGTTTTGAGAGAGGGACTTCCCCCCCCATAGGTACCCCCCTTTTTGCACTTCCCTTTTTCGTGAGAACTTCCTGGAATTCCCTTTTCTACCCTTTTCGATTTCTCTCTCTTTCAGCCTCTTGTTTTTTTCCTTTGTGGACCAGACAACTTCGACCTCATGTCATATGCTCTAATGATAGTTTTTCCCCCCGACTCTCTCTCCCTTTGGCCGCTAGATCCATATTGGACAAGCACACCCCCGTAGGTGTTTTATTATTCCCTTCCCTTTTCTGGAAATCCCCATCCCCCCCGACCCCTTTTTCTTCCTCGTTTGGCCTTTTTAAGGCTGTGGATGCCCCCGTCGTTCATCAACATCCTTCATATAGATCACTTTTCCTCTGAATGTACCCATTTCCTTTCTCGCTGCCCCTTTGCCTCCTTCCCCCCCATCCCTTCAGCTGTTGAGAAGGAGCTAATCTCTTTCTTATGTTTTGAGAGACCCAACTTGGAGTGAAGAATTTTTTAGAGTTTTCTTTCCCTCTTCCTCCGACACCTTCCCTTCTTCTGAATTCCGCCATCCTTTTCTTAGATATCTCCTCTTTTCCTCCTTTTTTTTTAGAGCTCCTTAACTGTCTGGTTTGCGTAATTTCGGTAAAAGACTTTCCCCCCTTGTTCTGAATTTTTTCCCAGGAGCTCCCTTCCGCCCCTTTTTCTCCCCTAAACCTCCCTTGTACTATGAGAATAAGGCGAAAACGCTGCTCCCATTCTTGCTAAAATAAGTCCCCTTCAAATTCCCCGCATCTTCCACCCTTTACAATTCCTCTCTCCCTTCCCCCCCGGACCCTTTGATCCAGATGTTCTCACGGTACCATTTCCCAATCTTTTCGGCTAGTTTTTCTTCTCACTACCCTAACGAAAACCCGTATGGTGTTTAGGGGTCCTCCTGCAGCGCAAACCAGCGTGATCTTCCTCTGTCTCTTTTTTTTCGCTTTGCCCTCCTCTGTTCTTTTCCTCATCGCGTTCTTGTGTCAATTCCAGTTATGTTAAATCTCTCCCTTCTCTCTCCCTACTGCCGACTCATCTAAGTCTCTGACCCCTTTAGGTATGTTTGAACGCCTGACTGTGTCCCCCCTAAGCTTGGAACTTCCCAGGGAATGAATGACCCTGCCTTTTTCCCCACTGTTAAACCTCTTCTGCTCCCCCTCCCTGTTGCTTTTTTTCCCTTCCCCCTCTTCGATTTTTAGGATATACTCGGATCCCAACAAAGGAGGAGCTTAAACCTGACTTGCCCAGTTGTTTCCTGGGATTTATGCGGCCCCCGAAAGTAGGTCTTTCTTTCTCTCTCTCTTGGATTTTTTTTTTCCGGGTTTTCCCCTTTTTTGGACGTCCCTTTTTCTTTTTTTAAAAGTAAAAAAATTATAAGCCATAGCGAGGACGCCCCCCATTGCACTTGCTCCCCTTTCTCAGCCCTTTTTTCCGGCCTCTTTTTTTCCTGGTTAGTTTCCCCTTGAATCGATTTCCGTGGCGCTGCAGCACGGAAAATTTTTAGAACACGGTACTGCTCCTGATTGACTAAGTTTCCTTCTCCTCATAAGGTTCCTTACCTACCTTCTTTGTTTTTTTTTCCCAACGCTTTTCGTCCGCGGAAGGATTCCTTCCTCTAAAGGTTATCTCTGTTTCTAATAACATCCCTGATCTGCGCCCCTTTTTTCCACCTACCCTTTCTTTTCGACGGTTTGTCCCCATTGCCCCAATTGATCCCTTCTCAAACAAAGAGGCCCCCTTCTTGCTCTCCGTTCGCGTCCTCATTAGTGTTTTTTCAACCGAGACCCCCTCTTTCAGTTTTTTTTCGGGCCGCGCCCCCTAAGCAAGCTTGTGCCTTTGGAGAGACCCCTTTGCCCTGCCCTATTCCAAGCTTTCGAATTTTTTCTTTTTCGGATCTCTCCTCCCTAGGAACTTCACAGTCTTTTTTTTTTGGTGAAGCCGCTCTCCTGGCTTGCATCCTGTTCCTCTTCAGAACCGTTTCCCTCCACATCATTTCTTCCGAGCCTTTTGGTTTTAGCGCTGACCTTTGAAAGGAAAGTGTAGTGCCTTTTGGATCTTTTTCCCAACGGCTCTATCGGCTTTCTCTTTTCCCGACAGATTTTTCTTTTTTGGGAGTTTTTCTTTTAAGAAAGTTCTTCTTCCTCCTTCGAACAACAAGAGACTCCCCGATAGAAACATAGTTTTCCCTCCTGAACAATCAAAGGCTTCTTAGGTCGCGTTCCTGCCGAGTTGTGGCAACTTCTGAACGTAAGCCTGAGAGGAATTTTTGGGCTCATTTTGGCTCCCGGACCTTTGATAGAACCCTACCTTCTACCCCCGACCTTCCTTCTTCCCAAAATCCTCTCTCTTCGGTCGCCCTCGGCCGGGAATCCCCGTATTCCCCCGGCATTCCTTCGGACCCCCTCGTTCCTCTATCCCCCTCAAGACACCAAGGCGGTCTTAACTATCGCTGGCCAAGAATAGCTTCTTTTCAGTGCGTCTTCTCCCGCCCTCCCTCCAGCGTCTACGAAGGTTCGACTGCTTGGTTGCTTTTTCCTTGAATCCTCAGTCTTCTATCTGGTCCCTATGAGATATCTTTCCCATTGAATAGGGTCTGCTCTACCCTCCCCCCCCCCCCATTTTGTAAGCACCTAGAATATTTCCCCTACTCCCTGTGAGATTGATCGTTCTCTTACCCCTCCTGTCGGTCTCCATCCTCCGAGGAATGGATGTCCCCTTCCAGATTCATTCTGCCCCGCTATTCCAATATAATCGGACCTTTAAGAACTCCTCCCAAAATCAAAACTCCTCTGGACCCATATTTTCGAGCTCCTTCCCTCCCTCGAGCTCTTTTGGTGGGAAAAGTGATCCCTCGCTCCTTTAGCGATCGACCTGAAGTTTCAAGTGTTTTCTTCCTCTCTCGGACTCTCTCTTCTTTCTAGAGAGAGCGTCCAATACCTCTTCAGTCTTGGCCTCTCCCTTTTGTTGTCTTCCCTTTCTCTCCTTCCTTTAGGCTAGAGGCCTTGCAAGAAGTTGTGCGAACCAGTATCTGCTTTAAATCCCCCCCTTTCTTTTCTCGCCTTTCAGTGAAAACCTCCTCCTCAACAACCACTCTTGTTCTTCAGGAGAGGAAATGAAGTCCTTTTCGGTTCCGTTCTCTGGTGGATATGGTGTCTTTGCCGAACTTCCTCCCCTCCTCTACTTTTCCAGATGGATCTTTTCGGAGTAGGAGAATCTCTCCTTGCCTGCTACTTTATCAAAAAACCCTCACTTTCTTTTCAGTCTCTCCTGCCCTTCCTTTAAGCGCTGCGAGATCCTTTTATGTCCGACACCTTGAATTTTCTTTCTCTGGTTTCCTTCCAGTCGCTCTTTTTCCCACTTTAGCTCTTTTTTTGAAGTTATGCAGGTCCTTGCACGATCTCCGCTGCGTTTTTCCCCCCCCTGAATTTCCCCCTCTCTTTCCGTTTTTCCTTTCTGAACTCCTTCTCTCGAGAAAGCAATAGCTGGCCCCTCGTTTCACTTCGAAGCTCTTTTTTTATCGTTCCTCGTCCTTTTTTCGCGCGGGGATGGCTTCCGCCCAAGCCCTTAGTTTATTTGCGCAACCCCCTCCCAAGGGGGACGCTTGTAGAGCTTCTACCTGGCACCTTGATCTTTTTCTCCTTGGTCTTTTTTCAAAGCCTTTCTCCCCGCGCCTACTCTCTCCAAGAGATAGTTTTATTTCAGAGATCTATGGGAGTTTCTTTCCCCCTCCTCTGGCCGCTAGACTCCCTCCCTTTTGTGACCTCTCCACCCACCCTTTTTTTTGAGCAGGGCTCGACCCCCTGGGAATTGATGGCACCTTTTACGGTCCCCGGAGTTTACAGCTCGAACTTTCTCCGCTGCTTCCCGTTAGATTCTAGCTGGGGCTTCAAGTATAAGGACAGCGCAAACCTAACGGCCGATCCTATTTTTTCGAGAAACGGGAAACTCTTTAAGGGGTCTTTCCCCTTTCTTACCCTTTATTTTTTTCGCGTACAAGAAGGAGGCCTCTTTTGGCTATAGGGAAGCCCACCCTAATGAGTAGTACCTTTCTCTTTCTCCGGACCCCTTTTTCCCTTGGAATTCAATCCCTCCCGGAGCGTCGATCTGATTAGGAATCGATGAAACCTCTTTTCAATGACAACTATTCGGTAAGCCCTTTCTTTCTCTTTTTTGGATTTCTTAATCTTTTTTTCAGGCCATGGCAATCTTTTTTTTGATGGATGATTGGGAGTCCGGTATGACGAACGATCCCAACCCCTACTTTGAGTTCCTTCACTGACGCTTTAGGTCTTTTGAAGAGCCTCCTCTCTCTTGAACAAGCCCCTTGCGGAAGAATTGACACCGACCTTATCCCCATAAGATCTCTTCTAACTCCCTTCCCCATAGCTTTACCTCTCGCTCGGCTCCACTAATGAAACCCCAACACCAGACTATGTTTTGCCGTTAGTTCCTCCCCCGACCCCCCCCCTTTCACGTCCATCAAAGCTTTTTTCAAAATCTTTTTTTTCTTTCAGTTACGACGGCTGGGGGTAAATAGTTATTTGTTTCCCTGGGTAAGCCTGTCTCTATCTTGGTAATTCTTCCTTGGCACTCCCCAGGCCTTGCCTCCCCAGGTTAGTCCCCCTCTCCCGAGATGCATCGGTTTTCTTGGATATAGAAATGATTCCCCTGCCTTTCTGATTACCGTTCACCCACTCGTTAATGCGGGGCTACTTTTCCTGCTGACCCTGCTTCCCCCCGTCCTTCTCCGAATTCCGCCATCCCGCTCAGTTCTTTTAATAATCTAATTCTCTAGAGAGTCTCTCACTGATTTTTTTTTCATTCTGTACACACGCGCCTCCCTTCCTTTTCCAGCAAAGTTCTTTCTCCTTAGGCTCCCTTTCATTACTCCCTTTTTTTTTCCGTCTCAGCCACCTTCCTCAAATGATAGAGCATCCGTCGCCTCCTGGATTCTTTCGTTCCCCTTCCGTTCCCCCGCCATAGGGTTCTGGTTTTTCCTCCATGAGGCACCTTTTTTTTTCTTCGTAGATCCCCCTCCCCGTCTTTCTTTCAAACGAATCGTTGGGCCGCCTAGTAAATGAACGTCCCCCCTCAGTTCCGGACCCCAGTTATGTGAGTACACTTTCTTTGGCCCCCCCCTTTTTACCGACCCTCGTCTGGTTTTCTTGGAAGGCGTGGGTAGAGGCCCCTCCTTTTATGAATCCTTTTCGCATTTGGCACTCGCGTCTGATCAATCTCGCGTGTCTTTTCATTCATTTTTTACAAACGAGGCCCCCCCCCCCATATCAGTCTCCCAGTTTTTTCGCCCCCGGTAGGTTTCTGCCCCCCCTTTGGGGAGTTGTAGCACTCTTCCCCATTTTACACGAGTTTTTCTATCTCCAGCCTGCCCCAATGTTTTCTCAAAGAAAAAAGTTCTCTGTAAGGTCTCGTACACTGCTGTCATTACATCTCCTCTTCTATCCTCTTCTTTCCGCGCTTTTTTCCCAATTGGGGCCGTTTCTTTTCCCTTTAGACATATGCTGAAGAAGATAGATTGGGCCTTCCCCCCCTGTCCCTTGGGCTTTCTCCCATTCCGCTTTCCCTTCCCACTCCCCCTTTCCTCCCTCGATTACTCTCCTTAACCCTATGTTCATTGTTTTTGAAAATTTACAGTAGAAGACCCCTCTCCTCTATCCCTTTCTTTTCCTCTAAATCTGGGAGCTCCTCCCATCAGTTTTCCCCCTCTCCTGGACAAGCCCTTGAGCCCTTTTTTCCTTAAAACGGTTTAGGACGTATCTTCTTCAGCTGACTTTTAATCCATTTGCGCAAGGCTCCTTCTACTTCCCCCCTTCTCGAGCCTTTGTAGAGGCCCTTCTTCCGGAACGAGATCCTTTTTCCCCACCCAGGGTTACAGAGTTTTTTCGAACTTCCCGCTTGCGGCCCCCTCCCTCCCCCCTTGGAATACATGTAAAAACTTGACCCGGTTTAGAAAAAAAAGACAGGGTTGTTTTTTCTCCTAAAGCTACAAGAAAACCCACCCCCCGACTTTCCACAACCCCCAGGGGACCTTCCATGACCACACACCCCCTACCCTACCCTTTTCTTACACTTGTTTTACCCCCTTTTTCTGATTTTTCTTCGAAGTCCGTCGAGCATTCTTGATACACAGGGGATAGAGGTACTCCAGGGTCCTTGACGAGGGCTTTCTTATAGGGCATTTTTTCTTCGTCCCTCCCCTCTTTTCGTCGCTGGGAAGCGTTATAGGCGACGTTTCTCCCCGCGAATTTCACTTCTCGCAGCCCTAATGCACCCGTCCCATAGGTAATGGTCTCACATAGGTCGGCGCATTTTCTCGCCCTTTCTCCCTTTTTTCCCGTGTAGGAACCCTTTTTTTGATCAGCTTGACACTAAGCAGGAATCTTCCCGCAGAGTCTTGCCCCTTTTTCTCTGACTTTTCCCTGACGTCTGTCCTTCATTGATTCCTTTTTCTAGCTGCAACCTCCCCCCCACCAGCCTATTTAAAGATAGACCACTCAGATTGACAACGCCTTCGTAAGGAAGTCCCTCTTCACTCTTTTTTTTTACAAAGAGTTTTTTTCTTTATAGCCGTAGGGCGTCCGGAATGAGAGGTGCTCTCCTGAGAACCACGTTCCCCCCTACCGGCTTAAACCACGTTTCTTTCGCTCGTCCAGCCGCTCTGTAGGTAGAAAAGACTTGGGGGCCGGAACGGATTTCATGCCCTTCTTCCTGCGCCATCCCCTTTCCTCCAGAAGACCCCCTCCCCCCCCTGGGACCCGGTACCACGTCTTTGCATAAGATAGAGGATCCCTAATTTTTTTAACACAGCGTCTGCGGACGTCGCGCCCTTTCTTCCCCTAAGGTAGATCTCCCTTGCACAAATCCTTCTTTAAGTTCGTTCTTATGCCCATATCCTTTGAGAGGGAATATCGTTCTGATTTCGATAGGTCCATCATAGGGTTTCTACCTGACTTCTTAACCCATACGACTATCTTCTAATAAGAAGTTTGTTTTTTAGAAGTCATGTCGATTTCCTCCCAATTTCCCCGTCCCCCCTCAAGTCTTCCTTTTCTCTTATCATCAAGAGCTCTTTCTGGGAAAGATACAGTCAGCCCTTCTACTCGGCCCCGAATCTCTTCCCCCCATCCTTTTTTTTCCTTCCCCCCCCTTTCCTCCCTTGAGGACTCCGGTTTCTTCTCAGCCTTTCCATCCAGCCCCTGTTTTGGTCCCAGTGACTATTCTTGGCGCCCTCTGAGGAAAACCCCTGACCACTTCCTTTCTTCTCTTTCCACCTTACTGATCGACGGTCTCCCCCTTTAGAGAGCTCCTTCATTGAGAATTAAGTTCTCCTTGACGTTCACGGAGCCTCCCCAGCGTTCCGAGCTTCTTGCTTCTTTCGGCAAGCCGTGGTAGAGAACTTTTTTCTTTGTTTCTGTCTCTACCGGGAAAGCCCCCTTTTTCGAACTTCCCTTCCTCAGTTTTTCCCCCTGACCCTATTCCTTTCGAGAAATGAAGCTACGTGGGACCTTTTCTACTAGCTTTTCTGCGAGCTTTCCCTTCTTGATTTCTCCTCTGTGCCGGCCCCCCGCCATCGGTCTTTTCCTCGATCAATGTATGGGCCCTTTATGCCCTGTTTCGGCTGCCGTCCTTCTTCCTTCCGTGCGTTCACCTATGAGAAAACATGGCCTTCCATCCTTTCAAAGGCCCTTCCTCTCTGTCCCCGAAATCGATGCCCTTTTTTACTTCCCTTTTCCCCCTCTGTCCCGTTCGAAGTATTCCGCGCCTTCCCCCCCCTGCTTTCCGTTCATGACGACATTCTCAAGGCTCCTCTACTATGCTTCCTTTGTGTGGTTCGTGCCGTGATTCGAGCCTCTCCCTGCCCCGCTTGCTGAGTTTCCGAGAGCCCTCTTTGGAGTGCTCCTTGCGCGGACTGCGGCTTCCCCTTCCCCCCCCCCCCTCCGAACCCTCTCTTTTCGCTTCTATGCGCCCTTTTGGAAAAGTGGGTCCGTTTTAGATATTTCCCTTTATTTCCAGTGGTTCTCCGTCGAACTTTTTTTTTTTCTTTCTGGGTTCCCCTCCTTGCTCCCCTCAGCGCCGATCTCGTTCAGGAAAAACGAGATCTTTGTCGCGTTTATTCCTGATCTTAGACGATCCCTGGATATAAACCAATTGTCTCCTTATGCATTTCCCTCCACTGCAGGCCTTGCCTTTTAAGGAGTAACCCCGGCTTGAGACGGACTTTTTTCGTGAACTTCTCCTCCCCAACTTTTCCCCTTCTGTCCTGATGGTTCTTTCAGGACACGAACCCTCTTTCGCATCGGTAATGCCGGTCCTCCCTCCATTGTTCCCTCCGTGTTCACTGGCTCTTCCCCTCTCCTCTTTGTGATAAGGGGATTCTTTCCGCAACTAACTCCTTTCTCCTTTCAAAAGTTTTATCCGTTCTCCCCCCTCGTAGATTTCCTATTCACCCCCAAAATGGGTGTAAAGTCAGGTTCTTACTTTTATTCTTCTTCCTCGCTGCCTTCTTTCGACTCCCCCCCTCCCTTTTTCCCCTCCTGCTCTCTTTTCTTTCATGTGCACACACCCTGGGAGGATAGGGTTATCTGTCCCAATTCTTCCCCCCTCTTTCTTATTTTTGCATCTGTGCGTCCCTTCCTGACCTATCTATACCCTCTCTCGATCGGATTCTGAGAGCAGACGCGTTTGTCTCCTCCAAAGTCCGGTCCCCCAGACCCCGCTCCTTGTCCCTTTTCATCGACCTCATCGTCCCTTGGCTTGCCGCTCGCCCCGAATGACGAAGAAACAAAACATGCTATTCACCTCCTTCCTCACAAACTCCCCCAAATTCCCTCCCCCCTCACGATTTTTCTTCCCTCTGAGGCCCCCACAGGTCGACTCTGGGATGAAAAATAGTTCGTTTCCCCTTTGAGCCCGTCCTTCTATCTCCCTTTTTCCCTTGACTCTGGAATTTTTTCCCCTCAAGATATCATCCTTATTTGCTTTGCGCCGGATTGCTCATATCCCTTTTTCAAGGGAGGTGGAGGAGACAAGTTCTCCCCGCTTTCTATCTTTCTCCCGAAACCTCTTTGACAACCTTCCTTCTTTCCGCCATCCATTCCTTGATCTTTCACCCTTTCCTCCGTTTTTTTTGTTTGTGAGTGCCCTGATCTGGATGGAAGGAATAGGTCCCCTCTCCCCCTTTTGAAGCACCTGTCTCTTGTCCTTCTCCCCCTTATATCAATGCTTTTCTCTTCACAACCCTCACTCCCTCTCTTCCCGCTGCCTCCCTCGTCTTTCTCCCGTCGTGCAGCCATAGGTCTCCCCAAATGAAAAATGAAGGGGGGCTTTCTTTTCCCCTTTCTCGGGTACACTTCCTCCCATTGCTCGGACTTTTTTTTCACTATGTTCACGTACGTCCCCCCTCTTTTTCCCTATCGAACAGCTTAGGTGTGGGAGTCTTTTTGTTTTCCTCCCGTTTTTTTTTGGTGTCCCCCCCTCGTCTGGTGTTTCCTCTCTCTTTACCCCCAAAGATTGAGCGACTTAGATGAAGTGGATCTTTCTAATTCGCTTCCCTATCCTTTCTCTTTGTTTTTCTCTTTCTCCCCCTCCCCAATACAATAGCCGACTCTCGAGGGGTAGAGGACCTCACCGTCCCCTTTTGGATTTGTCCTGCCCCCCTCTTGGAACGTTTTCCTCCCCCCCCTCCCCCCCTCCACAATTTTCCCCTTTTCCTGTCCTTCCTCCGTTTTTTGAAATAACTGGCTCCCTCTGAGAGGTTGGAAGAGAGGATATCTCTCTTCCTTTTCTCCCAATTACCTCTTCCTTCCCCCCCATGTGGTTTTCGACCTCCTCTCCCCGTATGGCCTTACTTTCCTTTATACGCTAGTCCAAGGTCTTTCCTCCCGAAGCAGGCTTGTCGTTTTTCGGCACAAAGAAAAACCACCCTCCCTTCTGATCCATGCTTTTGCGCTGACCCCCCCGAAAGAGCACAAGCGCTTCTTCCTATTTGTACGAGTCCACTTCTCGCCCCCCCCCCCCCCCCCCAACCACTTTCCTTCTTTTGAAGAGTCCCCCTTTTTCCCAAGTCCCCCCTAAAAAGGGAACATTAACGGCCCCATGAAGTATAAGCTCTGATTTTTTTAAATCTTCAATTCACTGCTTTTCCCTTCTGCCCCTCTCCCCCCTATCAAGACTATTACGGTCACTTCCCCTCAAGAGATAGAGGGTCTAAAAACGACTCTTATCCTCCGATGATCTTCCTTTTGCAAGTCCTTTTCCCCCTTGAGTTCCATCTTTACTCACCTCCCCCTGATCAGGTCTTTCTTCACAGAGGAAACACTGTACTTTCTTGACTCTTCCGGTCCTCTCCCTTCACTCTTTTCCGACTTATCTAAGTCTCTCCTTCTACCCCCGCTAGAGGATGAACCCCAAGAGGGGAAGCTATTAGCCTTCTGAGTTGGCAAACTCCTCCCCCCTACAGTCTAATTTTCCTTTAGTTATCAGGTCCGGGATATTCTGCCCGACCCGTGACCCTCCCTTTGTTTTTTCGCCTCCCTTCTTCACCCACCCCCATCTTCACCTTTTACGGCAATTTGGTCTTCTCATTAAGGTAAAGTGTCAAGCCGATCCTCTTCCTCTTCCGGTGCCTTTCCGCCATCCTGGTGATCCCTCTTTCAGCCGAGAGATGCAGCCGAAAGAACGCCTCTCCCTCTTGTCCAAGGCTTGTCTCTCCTTTTATTATCCCCTTTCGGCCCCTCCTTTTCCCACCACCAGTTTTGTTTTCCTTGGGAAAAGATAGAACCCCTATCCCTCGAAACTTGCTCCTTTTCGGTCGAGCCGTTTTTTTTTTTTGTAGTTTTTTTTCTTTCAGCCTTCGTTTAACTTCTCGTTTTCCTCTCCGCCCGCCGGCGCCTTTCTCGAAAAGACCGGCTTTCGCAGGCCCCTCCCCCGGCACCAAGCCTTTACGCCTTTTTTTCCCCTTTTCAGTCTCCGTCCGGCTTTTCCTCTGCGTCCCCCCTTCCCCTGCGCCCGCGCTTTTTTTGTGCGAAGACCAAGAAAAGACACTAGCTTCCCCCTTCATATTCCCCCCTCCCCTCCCTTCTAAACCTTCGACTTTCCTCCTCCCTTCCAGGTTCTTTTCGGCTGGTCGTGCCCTCTCTTTTAAGTATCATTGATGATCTTGGCATCTTTTTTAAGATAGATATTGAGATAGTCTCCTCTCGTGTCGACTTCCCTGTCCTTGCGGTTCTCCGATCTTTTTCCCCCCCTTCCCTGTGTTGCCTTCAGTTAGATTCCCCTCCAGGAATGCGGGCTGGTCGCTGAGAAAGAGGAATGGAGTCAGATCTTCTCTTCAGTGTCCCCTCCCCCCAGGATATGGCATTTTTTGACATCCCTCCCGATTCCCCTCCTCCCCTGGGTCTTCTCTCTTATCACTCCGCGGAAGCGTATGGGTTGGTTCCCTCGAGTATTAGGAGAATAGCTAGGATGCCTAAGTGTAGTGTTCTTTTTTTTTTCTTCCTCCCTTCTTCTTCCCTTAGAATCCCTCTCCAGTCTTTTGAATAGTGCTTTTCTTACGGCGGTGAGAGAAGTAAATTTCTTTGATTTTGCCGAGTTTCTTTTCTCCGTTAGACGTGAGACTTGGTCGGGCCGGTTTGCGTACCTTCCTCGGGCCGCAAGGGCACCTAGAAGGATATTTACTTCCTCGGTTCCCCCTGGACCTCTCTGAGACCTTTTTTTGCGATTTTTTTTCAATTTTTCCTCTTTTGTTTGTTTCTGGACTTTCCCCCCCCCCGTGCGCCGGGCCTTCTTTGAAGATGATAGATCTCTTTCGAGCCCCAAATCGCTTTGCGACTTCTTCCTTCTCCTTATTCCCCTGAGCAGGATCTGTTCCGAGGAGAAAAAGGCTCGTCCCCCTCGTCAGACTCCTCCCTGACTCGGCTTCACGTCGACCTTTTCTCGAAAAAGTGCAGGTCTTTTTTTTTGTGCTGTTGCCAGATTTTGGATCCCCTTCGGTCCCCCCCTCCGCCTACCCCCGAGATAGAGAGACAGCTTTCCCTAATCTTCCTAGTTTTTGGCACGGCTCCCCAGACCCAGAATTTATCCTCCCCGATTGAGACCATAGAGAAAGCTGTATTTCGAGCTAGAAGATCAACGTTTCACCCCTTCCCTAACCCAGAGGAGGTTAGCTTTTCTTCTAGCAGGCCCCCCCTCTTTGGTGTTGTGAGCGCGAACGGGGCCCCGTTGGGCAGAGCCCTCTTTTTGCGCGGTCTACCCTCCTTTCCCTTCAAGTCCTCTCCCCGGTTGGGAGTCGAACCCGCGGATATATGGAGTGAGACCCTCCCTTTTCCCTCTAGCTCTTTGATAGTTCCCCCCAAAATGGCTTTCCTATTTCTCCCCTTTGCTTCAACTGCAGGCCTTGCTGCATCAAATTTCCCTCTAATGAACCCCCCTCTTACAGTTGCGGTGGACATTGTTCGCTGCCGCTCTTGTGTGAAGAAGATTTCAGGTCTTTCCTGGCACTCTTTCCGTGCCCCCCTTTCTCGTACACTCCGTTGTTCCTCCCTTTTGCGCTCTCTCCTCCCTTTTTCAGGGAGCGTCCTCTTCTTAGAAAGAGGGAAGGTTTTTTTGTGCCTCTGACCCTCCAACTCTCTTTTTTTTTCCCCCTGGACGAGCGTTGATTTCGTCCCTTTCCATTCACTTTTCCCCTCGAAGAACTCCTACCCCTGGGTTTCCAGTCAGGGGGTCCGAGAAGAGTAGCGTCGATCTGTCCATCGATACCCCTATGTACTTTTCCCTTGTCGTTGAATCCCTTGCGCGACTTTTCCTTTTCTCCCACGGTCTGGGTGTATCCTGGAGGAAATTCCCCTGATTATGAGTTTGAGTCAGGCCCATGTCCGTCTTTTCTTCCCCTATACTTTTTTTTTCTATGTTCTTTTGTCCCAAACCCTGCCACTTGTCCGCAGTGACACAAAATCCCAGAGATTGATCCCCTTTTTCTGCATTCTCCTCCTCTTCCATCGAAGATACTGCTTGCCCTTTTCCTCTCACCCTTCCCCCCCGTCCTGATGGTGGGTTCTGTAGTGCTGACATTCTCAATAAGAAAAAAATTCTCCACCTTTTCGTCCTTCCCGGCCTTTTGCCCATTTTTTTTCCCCCGCCCTGCTCCTCGGCTCACTGGCCTGAATCTGTCATTCCAGCTTCTTGCATTTTGCATTTTCCCTTCAGTAAGTTCAGAACGAATCCTTTTCTTCCTGAAGCTTTGAGCTAGCTTGCTAAACTTCTTCCTCGTCACCCCATTTTTTCTTTTGATTTTCCCTTCTTCAATGCATACTGCTGTCCCTTCTCACAGTAGGCGCGTTTACGAACTTCCAGGGAGAAGGAGGAGATATCTCTCTCTCCTTTTTGTTTTTTTTTTTTTTAGAGAATCTTTTCCCTTTCCTTCCTCTTTCTGTTACCCCCCTTTTTTCTCTCCCTTCTCCTTTTATAATCAATGCATTACGCCCTGAGAGGAATGTCTAGCCCACTCGTAAATTCTGCGCACTTTCCTTCACGGACCCCCCGTTTTTTTTTCTTCCTCCAATGTCCCCTTCCCTGAATGCATGATTCCCCCCTGAAAGTTACACATCTTTCTCCTCAAGGATAGGAAAATTTGATAAACTCCCCTAACAATGCCGCTCTAATCCCCCCCCACCGGCCCCCCCCTCCCCCTATTTGATGTTTTCCCCCTTAGGTTGGGAGGTCCCGAACGAGGTTATAAGAAACCATCTTTTTTTTTTTACTTCGTTGATTTTCCCCAGCAAGCTCTGAAGCTGGTCTCCTTTCTTCCTTTCTCCCCTAGTGTCTCACCTCTCTTGCAATGCGTCGTTTTTGCCTTTTTTAAAGAGTTCTCCCCTTCCGGAGGGCTCTTTTCCCTCGCCCTCTCAGCTTTCCCCTCCCCCCCGATAGTTTTCACTTCCGTTGCGCACTTGTCCAAATAATAAGTTGCCGATTGTCCCTGTCATCCTCTTCCCCTACCGGGTCCCCCTCCAGAAAATTTTCTTGCCGTCCGAACGTTTTCTCCAATACATGGCTGCAATCCTCCTTCAGGTTGAGAAGAGAGGTCTATCCTCTTTTTCTAAACGCCCTAGTATTCCCCCCTTGGGTCGGGCTTCTTCCCCATATTCCCTTCCGCTCGATTTGTATGCACTTTTAAGGTGGACCACATCACGAGGCGTTGTAGATTGACTCTGAAAAACACAACATATCCCTCTAGGACCCTTTTTTCCTTAAATTCCTTCCTTTTATTTTTCTCTCATTTCCTGTTATGCAGATGGGCGATGTATGGCCTTTTTTCCTAAAGAAGACTTATCTGAGTGTGTTTTTTACCGGCATTTTTCCTTTTTCCCCCTGATGCCGGTTCTCAACTCTCCTTCCTTTTTCAGGTGCCGCCCTGCAGGAAGGTTCGAGCCTTCATTTTGTGTGTCCCCCCTCTCCGCTGTCTTTTTCTTTTTCTTCCCCCGAGATCGCGGGTTCTCCCGAGATTCTGGTTTCCCTGATCGGCGCCAATGTCTTCGGGTAAACCCAATGCGGCCGTCGACGGCACTTCCCTTGCCCCCCCCCCAATCCCCCTTGTCGTTGTCTTTCTCTCAAGGGCCGCTTGACCGAGTGTTCGGATTTACCCCGTCTCTTCCCACAGCGTGATGAAATCCCAGCGGGGCCGAGATGTGCGCTTCCGGATTTTTCTTCTCCTGACTACCAAGCAACGAGTTTCTCGTCCGGACTCTTCTTTCAGGGGGATCTTCGGCAGGACCCTTCACGAGAGAAGACGTGTTTTCGAGCGGCCCCGAGCCCCTAGTCTGACCCTTTCCGTCAGGTGGTCGAAACTTCGCACCCCCTCCCCCGCCGTGACCTTCGCGAACCTGTGACTTTTAGTCCCCTTGGGGCTCAGCTTGACCCCTCTGAGCTAGGCCGGTCTTCTCTCAAGAAATAGCTCGCCAGTGACCGTCATGGCTCCTTCTCTCTATCCGCTCGTCTTTTTTTTGCACCGCCGGTTCACCACCAGCAGGGGGACTTCCCCCATGCTTTGGAAATTAAGGATAGCTCCCCCCCTGTAGAGAAGAATGCAGGTTTTAGTCCCCCCCCCCTTTTTTTTTTATGGCCTCTTGCGTCCGTCTGCCTGCGCGGTGCCTTGCAGGAACGCAGAGCCGACCAACTCAGGTCTCCCCCTAGAAAGCCTCTGCCAAGTCCCTCCCCGTACGGTCTCCCCCCCTCAGGCCGTTGCAATAGAACGCCTACTTTTTTCGCGCTCCCCCTTTTGCTACCGCGAGCAGTCCTCTTTCAGACCACGACCCAAGAAACGTACCGGAGCCCCGCGAGACCTCTCTTTTACACAATAGCGGA
>Ga0179593_1384919_pt1 | contig 16378 bp, 14 predicted proteins | sample CZODoug2_1_08_16_FD_185931 | JGI IMG/M metagenome (GOLD analysis project Ga0179593, IMG submission 185931) | Vadose zone soil fungal communities from Angelo Coast Range Reserve, California, USA - CZODoug2_1_08_16fungal (PacBio error correction) | ecosystem: Environmental > Terrestrial > Soil >... | reverse complement strand
GTTGGCGCTCGGCTTCTTTTTTGTTATTTTTTTTGCATTTTTTTTTGTTTGGCCGGGGTCACCCTTCGGTCTGGGGACTTGTTGGTACTGACGACGTGGATGCCTGGTTGAGTCGTTTCGGAATTTCTTGCAGCTCTGACTCCACGTGGTTGGGTTTATTTTTTTTTCTTAGGCCCCCCCCCCTGCCCCTTTAAACTGTCTCGTATCAGTGCGCCCTCGCTGCCTGACTCCGCAGCCATCCGAATATTCCGCGGCCGTCTCCGTCGTCCCCTATTGCCCCCTCCCCTTGCCGCCTCCTCCCGCTCTTCCGAGCGCGAGTTTTGATTTGCCGTAAGTGATTCCCTGGACTAATGGCGAGTCGCAGTGCCGGCTGCTGTCCCTGTTACGCGAGGCGCGTTTTTCAAGCCGATTTTTTGCTCATGCGCCTCGTCCCCCACTACCCTCTCCCCCTCTTCCATCCCACCCCTTCCTTCCTTTCCCTGCATCTTTCTTTTATCGCTGTTCTCTCCTCCCTGCGGTCATTTCGAGCTCCGTCCACCTTCCTCGGTCCAGCCGGCAAGGTTTACCCAAGTTCTACCTGCTGTTAGCCCAGCCCTCCTGAGGTTCACCGTAATTTTGCCTTTTCATCCGTTAGCTTTTGGCTCCCGCCTCCGCGATAGGGCGTTTTCCTCCTCTGACTTGACCCAAAGGGGTTTATGTTTTAGGGGGCTTGATGTGAACGCGCCCGGCCCTTTTCGGATGGCCCCCCCCTAGACTGAGTACACGTTCTTTTGGTTGACTTTCCTTGCCGTTTCGTAGTCCAGGAGGGTTCTGGCCCGTCGCACTTTTGCCTCCCCCTGCTTCCTTTTGCAGTGGTCGGTCTTCTCGGTGGGAACTCTCCGGTTTCTTTGGCGGTGCCAGGCATCTTAAGCAGCTCGAACCCTGAGCTTGCTGTCCTCCTTCCTTGAGACGTTAATCGCCCTTCATTGAGTCGCTCTCCGCGCGGCTCCTTTTTCGTGTTTCCTTGCCTGGCCCAGACTCCTTACTTCGCCCCGATCTTCGATAATCGTTCTCGTGATCACTTCTCCAGCGCCCCGTACCGCTTGAGTACAGTTTGCCAAGTCGTTCCTGTCTCCGGCCCAGCCTGCGTGTCATCCCCCAGCGTTTTTGCATCTTCTCGCCCATAGACCATCAAATTTTGTATTCGATAGTCCGAGGCCTCCAGCCTAGGCTGATCAGATCTCCCTGATGATTCTCTATGCGGGGGAATTGTGATTCCCTAATATCGGTCTGCAGTAGCCTCGCCCTTTAGGCTTCTAATCGGTACCTTTCCTAACAAGCGTTTTCTCCCGCCCGAACTTGTTGAAGAGACGGTTCATGCGATTCCACCGTAACGAATTTGTTGAACGACTCGGGAGCCATGACCCCTGGCCCACCGATTGGGATCCCTTCCCCTTTTGGGGGAGAGGGCCCGTGCCTCTCCGCCTCCACGCCGATTTTTTCCCAGTTTCTAGTCGACTCGAAGGTCTCGCGGTCGGCAACATTATGTAGTGTCTGCCTCCCACGCGCAAAGACCCAACGGATCTCTCCCTCCTAATATTTGTGTTTGAGAGAGATCGTTGTCGTAGTGGCCCTTCTCTGGTTTTTTTTTCGACGCCTCAATTTGTGCGCCTGCGCATCTTCTGGGATTCCGCGGCCCTGCTCTTGTGGCGCGTGCGGGCTCGGCCGGCCTTTACCGCCCCATGCTCCCCACTGGCGGAATACGGCAACTCTGTTTTCCTCTTGCATGGACCCCCCGCTTTTCCGAGGGCGGGCTCCCGTTCTATGGCATCGGCTGAAGTTCCCCTGTCCCCTCTCTTTTTTCAATAATCCTATTCTTGGCTTTCCCTCTCTTGGAGTCCCTCCCCGCTTCGCTATGTCGATTTCCGTGTCGACGTACTTCCTGACGTGGTCCGGAGTTACCCCAAGTACTCCCCATCGATTATGATCTGCCTTGAAACGGGCTGCCATAAGTGCGTCCCCCTTCAGGACCCTTGTTTTACTAGAATAAGGTGGGGGCTCGAAATGCGCTCCAGATGCCTACGGGTGCCCATAGTACGGTTGGGATCTCTGTACTGGAATGACTCACCCCCCCTAAATACTCGGTTCTACGGTTCGTATAGTGTCGTTCGAACTAGCCTCGCCGTCGGCCGTAAGCTACTGGATTCCTATTACAGAGGTCCCTTAGTAGACATGTACGGAGACAGAGCGTGATTCCTAGAGCGCGGGCGTATGGATTCAAGCTTGGAGCTATTCCTGCAGCTTTTCTCGGTGTCGTTGGCTCGACTTCAAGTTGCCTCCTGCGTCACTATGGTCGGTTTTTCAACCTGCGCTAGACTCTGCAGGGCAGTGCTTCCTGGAAGTTCCCACCCCAAAAAGGGAGAATTTTGGACCTTTTCCGCCCAATCATACGCCCCATCGTCGCCCATAATGAAGACGTCTCACCTTCTAACTTGGAGCTTCTAGCTGGCGACCGAAGTGAGGAGACTGCGCAATAAGACCCATCCTAGAGGGCCAATTCGAGGGTGGGATGACCCGGTTTTTCTTTGCATTTAAAAAGATGGTTTACTATTCTAAAAGACTATTTTATGAGACGTTGAGACGACTAAAAGTCTTACTGCAACAGGAAACAGGGGGCCAAGCTCAGAGAGGCTTCTGAGATGCAAGAGCTTTTTATTAACCGGATTTCGTTGCTCTATTTCTGGTGGGGTTTAGGCAGAGAGCAGGGACTATTTCATCTCCAGACAGCGCGGAATCAGAGTTTTTTTTTGTGAGAGAATGGGGATGTTTAGTTTCCTTTAACGGTAGCTCTTCTGTCCACGCGTACCCCCTCTCGCAGTTTCGCTCCTAGCAATTTTTTTTTCTTTGAAGTTCTGAACGAGAATAGGAATCGAATTATTTTATGGGGGACGGGGGTCAGTCCAGGCGGGCCCTTCGCAAGCCATAATAGAGGCCGTCGATGCTTGAGCTTTCCTGAGGTCCCTTCCGCTCTTTCTTTTTTTTGCCTTCCGAGACGGAGAACTACTCGTTTGTGAAGCCCTAATTGCGTTTATCCTTCCCCCCCCCCTTAGAGAGTGGCCGACTCCCCCTATCTCTTTTTGCTAATTTTCTACACAGTCCGGTAGACCCCCCAAGCTATCTTCCCTCAGGGTGATGCATTGAAGCCTCCAGCGATGATATATATATTCCCCTCCCCCCTCCTCTTGTTGAGATTTTTCCTTGATCGCATTCTTCTTAGAAGTTGCTCGGGAATGAGCTGACGATGATTTTCTTTTGCCCTTCCAGACGTGGATGCGCCTCGTCAGACCCCCCCCCCCCCCCCCACCCCCCCCCCCCCCCCCCCCCCCCCCCCCGCACCCAACCCCGATCTCAGTAAAGGTGCTCTCGCCTACGTGGTGGGAGATTTTTGACCCCCCCGTCAGGTGGCACAGCCCCTCACGGTGTTCTTTTTTCAGTCTCCGTTGCGCCTTTCGCCAGGAAGGTGAATCGACAGCACGCGGATCATTGATGAGCTGACTTTAGTACGCGGCGTCCCCCGGCTTTTTGCCGCATCACGTCCCTTTGTCGAGCTTCTCTGAGAGGCCTATTTTGCCTTTGGACGACGCGGCTTTTTCTCGGACCGTTTGCAGCGAGTCGCGTCCTCGCCGGTTTCCACGGTTCTTTATAACTCGAAAGACGATTTGCGCTCTTTTCTTTCCTGGTTCTCGGTCGCCGGTATGATCCTCCGCCAAGCTCGATCTTTTTTCCTTTTTCCATTGACTCCTCCCCTGTGCGCGACCCTCAGCGCTCTTAAAAGAAGTCCATTCCTGGGCGATCCGTTTCTTTCTCGGGCTCCTCCGCAGCCTGTTCCTATCCCCGCCGCTGTATCTTCATCAAAACGTAATTCCCCTCGTTCCTTGAGGTGTGGCCTCGCGAGCCCCGGCTCTTCGCTTTTCCGATGATCCCCTTACGTTGATTGGAGGTTTCCTTTCCTGCGACGAAGTTTCCCCTGATTTCGCTTGCACATCCGCATTCTGGCCTCTCCTTTCCATAGCACGTCGATTAGTTTGCACGGCGTGATCGTCACGATTTCTCAGGTCTCGACGTTCGGCCCTCTTTAAGTTCCTCGGCAGAATCTTCAGGCCGAGACTCGATTTTTCGCCCCCCCATGTGCCCCCCGCATCCGCGCGGATCCGCGACGCGTGTGTACGAGCGTCTCCCTAAGTATTTTCCTTCTGGCCGCTAGCTCCCGTCTCGCTCAGAGTAGCTGCAGCAGTCCCCTTTGACCGTTTTATAGCCGAGTACCCCTTTCCACGTCTCCGAGAGGCAACCCATCGGCTGTTAGGTCAGCCCCTATTCCCTTTAGCTGTTCTAGCCACATCATGCTTCACAGTAGGAAATGCTTTCCGCCTCCGCGTAGGCGTTGAAGATACTTTGCTATGGGGCTGATAAGGATAGTATCGCAGTGTTTTCTGGGCTTCTAACTCCTCCCCGTCGTCACGTGCCGCAGCATGATGGCCATTTCCTCGGAGGTCAACCTCTTTTTATCTGCAGTGACGGTTCTTGTCAGAGCCTTAATTCCAGATGCCTAGTCCCCCCTTCCGCTCCCGGTGAAGCTGGTTTTCCGCCGAGGCCCCCCCAGCCGAGTTGAGTCAGCAGGCGGAAGGAGGCCCTTAGATAGAAGAGGCCCGAACCTCCTTCGTTTCTTCCTGGTAGAGCGTTTCCCCCTTCCCCTCCTTTGCAGTAGGCCCGGAGGTATGGCAGTAATGTTTTTTGCCGCAAGTTTTCCTCCCCCCCCCTAAAGTCATTTTCCTCTCGTAGAATCCTCTTTTTGTGTGGTGGATCTCGCCGTTGTCCGGAGCCGCTGTTTTTAGTACCAAATCATCTGGTGACCGTTCGAGTCGCACCTTATATCCCTTTACAATTTCCTCTATTTTTTTTCACTTGGATCGTCGTTAGTGCCCTTCTGTCCACTTGCCGCCCCATGCTGACTACAATCCTTTTACTCGGGGACTCTCTTGCCTCGGGTTCGCGAAACGTGATTGAAGACCATGACCGTTTGCCGTTCAACCCTTCCTCCGGTAGTAAATAGCTTGGCGAGTACGAGTCCTCATGGCCACCCACTTGCCCCGGCTTCGGTGATTTCCGTGAAGAGGTTTGCGGCTGAAGTTGTGAGTCACTTCCCCCTCCAGCGCTTCTGCTCCTCTCGCCACTTTTCTCGGCTCACTACGTCTTCGAGGCACTATGGACTCCCTTACCAGGTTGAGTGTGCCTGAAGGCCTTTAGGCCAGTTGTCGACTGGGGTTTTTGACCTCGCGGCTTGGTCTCTCTTCACTGTCGTATTTGCCCTCTTTCCTCACGGCGGTTATACCATGTCATATGATCGGCCGCTTATTTCCGGAGTTCATATTCCTGATAGGGCTTTCCTTTGCTTGCCTCCTTCTCTTCTCAATGGAACAAGTGTCGGAGATAGCCCCGTTTGCTAGAGAGACCATGTTTCGTTTTCAGAGGTCCTTTCCCGATTGCTCCTTTAGAGCTTTTCGGCCTAGCAGAAGTTTGCTGCGAGTTTCTCTGTCCATAAGCGTGACGTCCTGACAGTTAAGGCTCTGTCATTGACGCCCAAAGGGGCGGATTACGCGCCACAACTGCTTTCCTTCGCCGCCGGTTGAAGGCTAACTCTTTTACTTTCTCACCGCCTATGCCTCGTGCTGCCGGCCGGGGATCGAAGCCTCCAGAGGGGGAACCCCTGGTTTTTCAACCCCGCTGCTTATCTGCCCTCGCTGGTACAGGTTTGAGACTCGGCGAGAATACCCGTCCCCGGCAGCCCCCGGTTGAAAGCATTCGCATGGGGCCTAGACGACAGAGCTTTCCTTCAAAAGGGCGTCGTCCTCCTATTTTAGGGTTTCGTGGGTCTGTCGCAAGAAGCCAGGGCTCTCGCCTCCAGAGCGAATATCATTCGAGCCCTGTTCCGACTATTTCCCCGAAGTTAGACTCGATGTCCGTCGCTCCGTGTGAGCACCTTTCTTTATCTTTTTCTTCTATGGTATCGTGTTTGTTCCCGGTACCCCTCCCTGACTCGGTCCGCCGTTCTCGCGCGGCGGGGGACGTTTATTCCTGGTGCCAGGCGTTTCCTCTCCAGACTCCGGTGGAGCACGGAGCTATCTCCGGTTGCGGTCTCGGAAACATGCCTAGCTTTCCCCTGAGACGGCTACGGAATCGTGGTTTCAATTCCGTCTTCCCAAGATGGTAGAGCCTCACTTTTTCGCCCACACCAAGAGCGAAGTCGGCTCTTTCGAAGTCCGAGGCGATTCTGTTTCCTCCTCCACTCCGGAATTTCTGTTTCCGTACCCCGCAACCCATCATCCCTCCCCCCCACATCTCCGGAGGTCGCCTAAGTACTTTCCAGCGCCCATTTCTATTTTCCTCCTCTCCTTTTGGGTAGCGTCTCTCTGGAGATCCGCTTTGCCTTTTTCATTTTGTTCTTTAAGTGCTGATTCCTTAGATTCTTTACCTGAACGACTTTTATGTGGGCCCCATTTTCTCGCATCGTCCTTCGGCACTTTGCTCTTTCCTACGTGGGGGGCGTTCTTTCCCCGTAAAGTCGGTCCTTGCGCAGAAACTCCAGAGGTCGTCTCCGTCTCCGTTTCGCGGCGGGCTTGAATATCCTCCTCGCCAAAGATCCTGATACGCCCGGATTTCAGTAGACTTCCCGAATTTGCCAGTTCGTCCCCCTACCGTCACATGATCGCCGGCTGCGGCGACTGATTTCCCCCCCTCCGCGGCCCTTTCCTAGAGCTGATGTTGCGGGAGGCTTAGATCTTACGACCCTTCGTAGAAATAGAGATGATTTCCGGCAGGAGTTCCTTTCCCTTTCTTTCGCCCTGCGGGAATTTGCTGTCGAGGAGAGACTATATATCGGGAAGAAGGCATACCCCCCCCTGTTTCCCGGCGATTATGACTCCGTGGCGCCGGAAGCCCTCCCCTTGTGAAGCTTCACGCACATTTCTAATTTGATCTCGTGCTACTGAGCCCCACGATAGTCTGTACTCCCCCTCTGGTTATCCTTGTAGAAATGACCAACCGTTTCTACCGTGCCCGTCTCTTAGGGCGGTCGCTCCCTCGGCCCTTCTCTCTGCCCCTTCGTTTGCCGCGGATCGTCCCGCGTGAGCGCGTATTCCGGCTACCCCCTGCCGTTTTTTTGATTATTGAAAGGAGGGCTCTTTTCTGCTTCTGAATTTTTCTGTTAAAGAGCTGTCCTGGAACCGTCGAGCTTGCTCTGGATCCTGCTGTACCTAGGAGCGTTCTCTCGGCAGCGTCGCAATACTTTCGAAGCGTCCCAGATTCGTTTCCAGACTCCTCACCAGCAGCCTTTTCTTCTTCCCGTCAGCAGTCGGATATCGAATCCTTGTCGCGATACTATACGCAGGACGGCCCCCAGGATATTGGTTTTCTTTCGATCCTAGTCTCCCTCCCCTTCTTTCCCCTTCCTTCTCGAGCGTGTAGAAGAGTGCAAACTTAATTAACGAGAGAACATCAGCTGAGGTAAGCAATTCGGAGTGCCGCCAGGCTATAGGGCCCCTTCCCTGAGTACCCTTCCCGCCAGTGCGGTAAGCCCGACGTTTTTAAGAGTCCCCTTTTCCTCGAGGATAACTTCCTTCGAAGTTCCTCAGCACTTTTTACCGTCTTTCTTCTGTGACTCCGTTCAACTTTTTTCCATGATATGGAATCGAGCCCCCATTAGCCTCCCTCAGTGGAATTAGGTCGACGGTTTCATGCCGATGCATCAGTGACCGCCTCTGCCCCTTGACCTCCTTTTTCCCCCTCTTTCTTCCAACCGATTTGAGGTCTCTTCAAATGGAGGCAAATGGTCGGGCGATAACCCGGCTCCCTCGACGCAGCACAGAGGCCCGGCTTTTGGTGTGATCTCCGCGTAAGATGATCTCCCCCTTTCGGAACACCCGGGGTGGTCCTTCTGATAGATACAGATTTGACCCGACCGGATATTCTTCCCCCCCGTTGGTTGTTTCTGAGAATTCGTTTTTTCGGTCTCCGGCTTGCGAGTCCCCTGAGGCCCCTCCCTTTGGTGAAAAGTCTATGCCTCGTCAATTCGAGCGCTACGATTCCAATGGACGCGGGGAATCGTGGGCGCGGGCGTAGGGCTGTCCCTCGCCAGGTTCGTTAGGATTCCCCTGTCCCCTCTTTTTGGTTCCTTGTCCCACACCTGCCTTCGTCCTGGTCAGCTTCTACACTCGGTATTCCTTTTTGCATGAAGGCTTAACCTCCTGACCTTGAGTCTACATGCTGCCCGCGACCTCAAGTTTCGGGCCCCCCTTTCCATTGGCCTGGTTACGTGCCTTGGTGAAGGGAATTCCATAGCGACCTATGTCATCTCGCCAATTACAGCTCTCCCCCTTCTTCGATCTTTCATGGAATATACCTGTGTACCGTGGGGGAACGAAGGTCCCCTTTCTCCCTGTGCGGTTTTTTTGACTCGCGATTGGGCTCTTTCGACTTTCAGCTTTTTTCCCCCACCTCTTTTACTCCAATTTGTTCCTTTTTGGGTCCTCCGTATGTCTCTGGATTCGCTCGCCGCTCCTCCGTCCCCCTAGATTTTCCTTTTCTGGCTTGCTCGCATCGGGAAAAGGCCGGGAGGATCTCTCGCTGGAGCTCGAACTTTTTCTGCCCTGCGGCTTATCTGGGCGATTAGGGTTTGAGAGGATTTGATTAACTGACGCACTTTCCTCTACTAATTCTCTCCTTAGAGCCAGTGAGTAGGTTTCCGATATAGCTATTTTCTTTCCCAGGGCCCATGCCAGGCGCTGGGGTCTTACAAAGGTCGACTTCGCCAGCGCTTCCCCATCTAGAAACGATCCCTCCCAAAGCTCCTCCGATCCCATTTACGTTTTTGTCTTCTCGTTCCCCAAATGTATTGGAGTCGCTTCTGTCGCCTGACCCCGATCGCTGAGCGCCCACTCTGGACTAAACAGGTTTCTTGAGCCCATAATATATGAGTCGACGCCCTCTTGAATCTGGCGCCCATCTGCTGAACCCCGTTTACCCATCTGCCCCAGACAATGGCCTGGGGGATTAAAGTCGCTCGTGGTTCGGAGGCGACCCGGCAGTCTGGTACGCTAATTAAAGAAGTTGAGTTCCCCGTATCCATAGGATGATTTTAGGTTCGATATAAGAGGACCTCGGTATCCCTCATCTCTCCTATGGAATAACTGCTGATTTCGCTAAGGCTTTCAGTTATCTTTTTCTCGCGCAGCGACTGCTCTCCCGTGATCGACGTTGCCCCTCCCCCGTAGGCTCCTTCCTCCCCGAGTCCGAGAGACTTGATTGGCTATTTTGGGACGGGAGTCTTCCCTTCTGGGCACTTGATGATCCTGCTTTTCCCCGAAGCCGCGGAGCTATTTCCGTGGATTTCTGCTTGTCACAATGAAGAGTCGACTTCTCCCCCCTTCTCAGACATCTTTTAGTTTTAGCCTCTTTTCTGCGGAATCGCCCCCCAACAACGGCTTCCTCCTTGAATAAAGTACCGGCGATTCTTTGGATCGCATCCCTTTCTTTCGTTAATTGATACTGACTTCCATAATCTCCTCCCCCTGCCATTGGATGCCCCCCGGTTCTAATCATAGGATAGAGTTCACTCTATTTAACAATCCTAAGTTTTGGTGTCGCTTTTTCGGAGGACCCTGTCTTCTTTCTAGTAGAGGTAATCATTCTTTCTTCCGGATGATGTAATCGACTGCAGTACATGACGTTTTTGATTCGCCTTGTTCGAGTATCGCTCGTACTCGGCCCTTCGTTCTCTCGCCACGTTTGTGGGGGTTGTGCTTTGACCTTCGTCGGCCCTGAAAGAGGTCGTCTCCTTCTTTGAAGTGAGGCAGGATTGCTCCAGCTCCATCCCTCAACGCGAGAGAGAGATTTTAATTTCTTTCTGGCAGAAGGCCGCATGTAAGCCGTCACCGCGCCTTACAGATGTGGTTTTTTTTTTTGGTTGTTTTTTTGTGTGGGTGGGTGTGGGTTTTTGGGTTTCGAGTCCACTTGCTGATGGGCTTCAGAGGGCTTCGGGAAGAGGTTCCCTCTTTCCTCGAGTCGGCCGTAATATTGATTTCTTCGTTTCTTCAAGTGACGAAGCCGCGGTCGCCCTTCTCTTCTCGCGGGGAGTCTGTCCCTGTCTTTCTTACTCAAAGACCGCCCTCCTGTCCCGTTCCCTTTCCCCGGTTGACTCCTGACCCTCTCTTTGTCCTTTCCCGCCGCTTGCCCCGTATCACCTCCTTCCTTGGCAGTCCCCTTCTCTCTTTCTGATCTTTTCCCAAAGAGCGTCGGCGTAGTATCCTCAGAGTTGAGCCGTTAAACCCACTTTTTCATCCACTTGACCACTATCGGAGTTGGATTTTTGAGTGTCTCCTCCGGCCCGACCGTCTTTGACGAGCCGAATTTTTTGACGTAAACTATTTTTTTCTTATTCCTTCCCTTTGCGACGGAGTTTGAGGATTGATTGTCTCTGAAGATGAATGTGCGACTGTCCCCATTCATGGCCGATACTTTCCTCGAACGACTTGGCTCGGACCCCTCTGGTCCGTCATTATAGGGCCTGTGAGGTTCGTGGAATGACACAGCTAATGAGCTTCCTTCGTCCCAGTGTATCTTCAGGAGTTTACGAGCCGGTATAGCAACATTGCGCCCTCAGATCCTATTAGGTGAAGATTTTTTTTCCCGTATCTAAGTGTCTTTCCTGGGTCCCGTGAGCTTTCGTTCATCCTCTTGCTATTCTGTCTGAGGGCCCCCCCCGCGGATAGCTTCTGCCCTTTGATCACTTGGCGGAACTGCTCAGTTGAGTAGTCCTATGGCCCCCCTTTTTTACTAGCGGGCGGGTCCTCTTATGTAAGCACCGGGTCTTTGATGCCGGAATTGAGGAACTCACCGTGAGTATCTCCTTCTCGTCATTTCTTTGAGCTCGACCTCCGTAGCGGAACAGAGATTGCCGATTTATCAGGTCCTGCTGAGGCAGGTATCTTCCTTCCCAGCCCCTGTCCTCCCTTTTCTATCCCGTTTCCAACTGATTTGCCGCTCGGTTTACTCGGCAAAGAGAAGAATCTATTTTGAAGGCGACTCGCAGTCTTCATGTTTGTTCTTCCCCGAAGCTCCCCTGCTTCCCTAAAGCTGGTTTGTCAGTGTAGAGCTTTTTACCAACAGATTTGAGTGAGTCCGCCATGGACCTTTGGCGAGTGGCTTCTTCATAGCCTCCCCCCGCCGCACCGCCCCGGCCCCGGCAATGAGAGTACCCGACACTGCTCTCGCGGGCGACCCCCCCCCCTGTGCCTCAGGTTGCGCAACTCGGGAGCGAGACAACTTTTAAACCAGATCTATTTCCAACCCACTCTTGTTTTTTTTTGCGATCTGATCTGTGGTGGTGTTTGGTGCTCCCCCCATGCGGTCATCGCCTTTTGCTGGACATTTAGTTTAGATTCGTAATGCTCTTACTGGCGAAGTCTCTTCGTTTTCCATGTAGCCTGCTCCCCCCGAAGACTGCCCCTCTCCCATTCCGCCCTGCGCGAATCCCAAATATGTTTTTGAATAGACCACCTTAGTGCCTTTTTACCCCTTTTCCTTTCCACCCGGTGGTCTCTTCTTATAAGTCCCTGAAAGGGACAGTTCTCCACGTCTTTTCGGCTTTTTCCTCCTCCTTGGATCTATATTACATAGGCGGCTGGTCATCCTTGAAGTGGCTTTCCCTTTTCCGCGGGGGATGCTTCTTATGTGAAACTCCCGCGTCCTATATGCTTTCTCAAAAGTGGCTCTTATAAGACTAAGTTCTTAGGATGCGCAATGGACCTTTTCCGGTGATGGGTGCTCGTAAGGGTAATGGGGCCCATCTGATTCTCCTTTTTGTTATGACCTCTCCTTCTTGGGCCTATGTAACAGATTTACCACCTATCCCTCCCCACAGAGCTATACCGGCCTGGGCCGACGTGAGAGTCGAACTTTGTCGAAGTGTTCCCCCTCCTGGTACAAAGCCTGTGCCGTTTTTGTCCTCTTCTCTGGCGACCCGGACACTATGTTGTCTTCCAAGCTCGAGCGGATTTGTGAGAGACTGCTCTGCGCGCCTAGATTCTCGGGTCCCGTCTCCCCCAGGAACTCCAGGGACGCGCCCTAGCCCTTCCTCCCCCCCCTGATTCTTCGGATAAGCTCCAGGCTCCTTCCGCAATGATGGTTCAGGGTGGCCCCCCCTAAAATTTTCTCCCCATAGGCCGCGCCATTCCAGTGTCCTGAAAGAAGTCCTGACTGTTTACAGGAAATACGCCTTTCTAAAGTGATCTTCTCTGGACCCAGACACTATGTTTTCTCCCTACGGTGTCTCGGTTTACGACCACCTCTCCCCTCTTCGCTTTCCCATAAGGCTTTGAACCCCCCGGGTCTGCAGCCAAGCATTCTGATTCCGACTATCGCGGCGAGGTTTTGCGTCGCCCGGGAAAATGAACTCTCCCGGAAAGTTCCATTAGCCTTCGTACCTCGCCGTATCTTTTTCCGTCAGAGCCAGCTCGGTCTCGCATCTGAGGCTCGGTGCCTCGGATGTGGAGTTCTCTCTCCGCTTCGAGGATAGTCTCGAACCGCCCTCGGCTAATGGATCGACTCCGGTATTCTTCTTTTTTCAGAAGGTCTGCCGAGGACGATCCCGCTATTAGATTTAGAGCTTCTCCCTTGAGTCAAGCATTCTTCCCAGCGTCCCCACGTAGTTCTGCCTATCTCTCGCGAGCTATGGACTGGGGGTTTCGTCCAGGTTTTGCTTCTCAGTCCTCTCCGGTCTCTGTTCCTGTCAGCATCTCTGCGGGCTTCTGCGCGGGAACATGCCTTCCGGGCGTCCCCCTGCTCCCGTATCCGAAATCGTGCTGGTCTTTTCCTCACGACTGGGCGGCATCGCACACAGAAGTATCTCCTTTTTCAGGGGCCGATCTTTTATTGACTCCGTAGGCCTCCCAATTGTTAAATGTCCCTCGCACCCTTTGACATTAATCTTCCGCCAGCCCACCTGGTATGTCCCCAAGTAAGAGCTCTCCCATATATCTCTCCCTCCGTTGTTTTGATCTCTCTTTTGCGTCTGATCTTTATCTTCGCTGGTTTTCAATCGGATTTTCTTTTTCTTGATGCTTAGATGCAGCCCAACGAAGCCGGGTGGTCTTGGTCCTCCAGCGTTCCCTGAGCCTGTATTGGATGGTCCCCTCTTCCAGCCCAGTCTGGCGTCCTATTACCATAAAGTCGTAGTCAAGGGTTCGAAGTCCGGCGTTTTCTTAGTCCTCCTCCCAGCGAGAATCCTCCCGAGGCTCGCTCAGAAGTCCATCGTCTCAGAAGTCCTTGACCCGATCCCCGTCCCCGCTGATTTCTCGAGCTCTCGGTCGAGGCCGTACCTGGTTGGGCTCCTCGACTTCTCTTTAGTCGCGAATGTATCGTTAGCGGAACGATTCGAACCGTTCTATGAAATACGAATCAGTCAGGCGAACTTCCCATCTTTATGTTCTCTTCTCTTTACGCGAGCAGCGGCGCCCTCTCCTCCTCACCTCATATGCAGACGGACCTCCCCTTTGCAGTCTCTTTTAGCTGGCGCGCTCACCGCCCTACTTCAGCTCCTTTGTATACCGTTTCTTCCTTGTGCTCCTATAAGTTCGCGGGTTTCTTCCCCCTGACTGCCGAGCGGCGTCGATACATCGAGTTCTCGGTACAACGGGGTTCACCCTCGTTAAACGGGGTCTGATGGCGTCGCTACTCCCTTCCGGTCTCCCAGATACTTTTAAGAGCGGTCCCGTATACATCCTTTCCGCCTCGTCTTCCTTTGCACTGCGACTTTTCGAGGCCCCCGTCGCTTTCTCTTCGCCCTTCCATGGCGTTTCCATTACCGGCCGACTTCTCTATGCGTTGGCTTTTTCCCAAGATTGCTAATGTTGGACTCGTCAAATGCCGTACTTCACAGCTGGATCAACCCCGAGGAACTCTTCCTGGGCTTTTATTCCCCGAGCCCTTGAAACAAGTTCGCTCGAGCGACGTTCGTTCTCTCGAAAATTTTTTTGTTCTTTTCCTCTCTCTAGAGAGACGTCCAGTTATTGTCTTCTTTTTTTCAGCGATAATCTGTCTTGCCGATCACGTTGCCCAGGTCGGAGAACTTTTGTCTTTCTCCCCCAACTTCTTTTCCCCGGGAGATCCCCCCATTCAGAGGTCTTCCACGGCATCGTTGACTTCTTCGAGAACACCACCAATATACACCCGGAAGGTCCCTTTAGGTAGCCTCCATGCTTCGGAGCCGATTTACTGCGCGCTAGTGATCAGGAGCTGACTGGCTACAGTGTTTTTGTTTTTCTTCCCCCCCTTGCCTTCCTCCCGGGCTTCAGTAGTCACGTCTACATGTTTTGCCTTGCTCGTTCCGTCTCAGCCAGCGACTTTCTCCTCCCCCTCAGTGGCATGTGCGTTCCTCGACTGCATCCCTTCCTGATTCAGTTCCGAGAGCCCCTCGGTCCCGGTAAGGTCCCTTGCCCGAGTACCCCCTGATTCGGGCATTACGATTTGTCGGCCTAATTTCCATTCATTCCAGAGCGGTAACGTACCAGAGGCCGGCCGCCAGTGAAAGTTCGAGCCTAGTATTCGTCGTTTCCGTAAGGAGATAGCCCCGTTTTGTACTTAAAAGGCTATGTTACGTACCTTTTTTGGACAGACCTGGGCACCGACCACGGGATTTCTATCTTTTTTTTTCCAATAATACTTGTTTGTTTCAGGAGTGTGTTTTATCGTGTAGGTTGAGCCGGTGCATCAAATGAGGGCCCCCTCCTTTTAAAGGTCGCGTTTTAATTAGTCGATTCAAGCTCGCCCTGGCCAGAATGCCTCGTTACTGGTGCGCATTCCTGCGGCCTGGCCCTAGCAACTTGTGACGAACATTTTTGCCATCCAATCTGTTGGCCTCTGTATGCTCCTTGTGACCGAGGGAGGGAGGTTTTCGTGAGGAGTTGCCTCGCCATGTATGTTACGTTTCTCATTCAACGCCCAAAAGTACGGCTCACATCGCTTGGCTTACTCCCCCTGAATACATCATCATTGACGTGGGAGTTTACCGTGACCGGGACTGAAGGAGGCCACATCCCGAGCCTCCGCGCTAGGATTCAGGCTCGTCCCTTCCTGGTCGACCTACATTTCATCCCGATGGGGCCCTAACGTTTGTAAGGCCGTGCTTTTCATAAGGTCTGAACAGCTCGACCCTTTTTTCACTGAAAATCGACATTTTTTATCTTGATCTTTACCTTCACGGAATTGCCCTCGAAACAAGCGGGTTCTCAGTCATGGGCCTTTTCGTATCGTCGTCGTCTCCGATGGTATAGCTTTCCTTCAGCAGACCAATTAGAGGCTGTTTATTCTTTCTATAGGAGTCCCTGACGCTTTCTTCTTCCGCGCTGATTGCTCGCAATGTTGGCTATCACGGTAGGAGCGGCATGAAGCTTCTCGTGTGTCCCCTCAGGTTTCCGGTAGACTCCGTTCTCTGTCTCCACAAATGAGCCCGCGTATGCCGTCCCGACTTTGAATCTGCAGGCCCTCCTGTGGACCCGTACCGTCTGACTCTGGCCCCGCGAACTCATGCCGACTAAAACGATTTCTAAGGTACAGGAAGAAGCGCTGCAGCCACTTTCCGCTCCCCCTGGAGAGGAAATAGTCTTCGCGTCCTGTCTCTGCCTGAGCCACTTCGCCCCCCCACCTATGATTCTGTTCTACTTTAATGTCCCCGTTTTGCCCGTCTCGCTGCTTCTCTCGTCCGGATGGGGCAGTCCATTCTGTCTAAAACTCATAGCCCTCTCCAAGGCGTGTTATCACTAGCATCACACCGGCGCGCCGCTAGAAAAGAGAGGCTATCCACCTTTATTTCCTTCTTCAGTCAGGGGGCTGGCAGAAACGGAAGTTGATCCTCCAAGAGCGAATATCAGTAGTCGACCCTTCTTTTCTATTCACGCCCCGAGTTTAGCCTACCTTTCTCCACTCTCCGCAGTATGCCTCAGCGCTCCTCCCGGTCGGTAAGTTTTCCCCTGACATACGGAACCTCATCTCTCTCGAGCACCGCGTGGGGGGAGTTACCGGACAGGCGGGCCCACCGTTTACCGAGTTTGCGTACGAGACTCTTAAGCTATCCCCTGGATTTCGTGTGGGCACCTTCCGTTCATGGCAGAATTGGCTGAAGACCTTCGTCTGGTCCCTCCCCCCTACTGGAGGTCCTCTCCCCAACCCCCATTTTGTCCAGAGCTCCTGTCGAGAGGCGGGCCTATCCACGTCATTCCCCATCTTCTTCGCCCTGTTGGACCTTTCCGCCGCCTCTTGAGACCCCTTCTCCTAATCCCTTCTTTTCGCC
>Ga0179593_1804011_pt1 | contig 16380 bp, 15 predicted proteins | sample CZODoug2_1_08_16_FD_185931 | JGI IMG/M metagenome (GOLD analysis project Ga0179593, IMG submission 185931) | Vadose zone soil fungal communities from Angelo Coast Range Reserve, California, USA - CZODoug2_1_08_16fungal (PacBio error correction) | ecosystem: Environmental > Terrestrial > Soil >... | reverse complement strand
CCTGGGGGGGGGGGGCGACAGGGGGGACCCGTTTTTTGTGGAAGGTTCCCCCCGCCGGCGGGGAGGACCTTCGGGGAGCCTGGGGGAACTTTTTCGCCGGCATGGGCGTTTTGTGGGATTGGACCCGGAATTTTCAATTTTTTTTTTTTTTTTTGAAGGGGAAATTAAGATGTGCGCCCCCCCCGGTTTTGTTGTGACGGATGAAAAAGGAAAATGGTTTTTTTGTGCCCCACCGCTTTCTCGGGGGGCGGGGTGGGGGCGCGCCATTTATTTTCAGCCCGACACCGTTTTGATTTCCAGAAAAAAGTAGGGGGCTGGCCTCTTTGGCCCAACGGGGCTCACGCGGGCCCGACGCGGATAAAGAAAAACAAACGTCTTCGTGACACTCCGCCCCCCCAGAGGGAGATACGTTCGCGTTTTTGGGGGAAAAAAACGGGAACCGAGCGAAAAAACTACGATATTTGAAATGTCTATAACACATCAAGCCCTGACTAAAACACAAACATAGACGCGGAACAGCGGGAAACGGGGAGGGCTGGGGGGGTCCGGTGGGGGGGGGGACGGTGGGTGCGCAGTCAGGGACAAGTAAAGAACTAAAAAAAAAAAAAAAAGCACGGCCGGGGTGGTGTTGGGAGCGGAAATAAAAAAAGGGAGGACAAGGACATAGGAAAGTGAACAATAGCACAAAAACCACAGAAATAAAGAAACGGGTGATACCGGGAGAGGGAGTCGCGGGGGGGGGGGGAAGAGTTACATGCGCCAGTCATGTTAAAAATATATAAGCGAACACCGACCAGCAACCACACATTCACAAAACACCCTTGGGCCCTACCCTCGGGGGCCTGCAGGCGGGCGGTCAGACAGCGGGTGGCTTTTTATCCGGTTTACGGGGGGGGCGGGGGGGGGGAAACCCCCATTGTTTCCACAACCCGGAGAAACTCACGGGCCCCCCACATACCGGCGCATTTTAAAAACCCCCGGTTTGGGGACAAACCCCCCCCATTTTTGGGCCCGGGCTTTTATTTTTTTGTTGAGTTCGGGGGGGGGGGCCGCCGCTACAAAAAAAAACTCACCAACTGGGGTGGGGGGGAAAAAAAAACACCGACCCCAACACACCTTTTCGGAACCCGGGGGAAGTGGGGGGAAGACGGAGGGTGTTGGGTTCCTCGGGGGGGTGGTGGGGGAGGGGCGCGGCGGGGGGGTTTCAAGGTAAGCCCTACCCCGGCGGGCCCAGAGAGGAAAGAAAGGGACAACAGAGAAAGAAACCGCGAGGCACCCACGCAAAACAAAAAGAAAAAAAAAGAAAACAAATACCGGACGCCGAGTAAAACGTTTTTTCGGAGGGGGGGGGGGGGGGGGGGGCGGGGGACACCGAGCGGGCCGTGGCGGGGGATGTTGGGAACAAATAAAAAAAACACACCTTTGTTGACCTCCACCCCAAAGGGGGGGATGAGTAAAAACCCCTAGGCCCCAGGCGTGGGGGCGAGGGGCAAGAAAAAAAGGGGGGGGGAAGGGCCCTTCGGGAAAGGAAAAACAAAAGGGGGAAATATAACAAAAAAAAAAAAAGGGGAAGAGGAAAAAAAAAAAATAAAAAATGCAGAAGAACAGTGTTATGCGCCACTGGAATTGGTTTGTTTAGGGAATGCGTGGGAGAATTAACACACAAAACAAAAAACCCGGAGACACAGAGGGACCTTGTGTTTTGTTTGCCCCACAAGGGGGGGAGCGGGGTGGCCCTCGGCCCCCCACGTTTTGTCACGGGGGTTTCCCCCTTTTTTCAAGGGGTGGGGGAAGGGGCAGGGGGCGGGCGGGGGCGGAGGCAGGGCGATGGGCGGGGGGGGGGGGGGGGGAGGGGGGGGGGGGGGGGGGGGGGACGGGAAAACCCGCCCAGGTTTTTTCCATCACTAATGCATGGGGAGGAAGGCGGAACAGCAAAAAAAAAAAAGTACCAACACAGAGCAGAGCAAACACAGAAAAAAAACAAAGGGAGTGGAAAAGTTACGGGGAGTGTGGTGGCGGTTTTAGAACACGGCAACTGGGAAGAGCTAAGGGGGGGGGAGAGGGGTGAACCGATGAACACCTCAATGGGGGCCGCAGGGGGGGGGCCCACCAAGGCGCCGGGGCACCACCAATGTCCATCACCCCAGGGGGACACCCCTCCGGGGTGTGAGAGAACGGCGCTGAGGCGCGGGGAAGAAGGGGAGGAGCAAAAAGGGGGCAAGAGGGGACAACCAAATCTTTTTCACCAACCCCAAACCCCCGTTTTGTTGAGGGGTGTCCTTTTTCCGGCGTTTGACTTCTTTTTTTTTTCTGGAAACACAAAAGAAGGCAAACGCCAAAACAAAAATCAGAAAACCCCGGGGACGGCCGGGTGAGCACCAGCCGGAGAAAAACGACCGGTCGGAGGGCGGGGGGGGGTGGGGGGGGACAGGCGTTTTCCCGAAGAAATTCACGGGCGTGGCCCAACACCCAACCCCCCGGGGCGGTTTTTGATTTTTCATTTTTTTTTCCGGGCCGGGGTCAAAAAAAAAAAAAAAACAACGGGGGTTTCACCGGGAAAAATTTTTTTTTCCCCTTTTTCGGCCCCTTTTTTTCCAGGGGGGGGGGGGGGCGGGGGGCGGGAATCCCCCCCCCGGGCCCCACCGCAAAAAAACGCTGTTTTTTTTTGGGGAGCAACCGGGGGGGGGAAACAAAAAAAAAAAAAACACTCCGAACAACAAAAAAAAAAAAAAAAAACAAACCGGGGGGGGTTAGTAACACGGGCTGGAACAGGAGGGAAAAGAACCCAACGACTGCCTGGCGGGCTTTCTCTTTGCTTATTTCATATGTGACCGGCGCAAAAAAAAGGGACAACATATAAGTCTCCTTTTTCTTATTTTTCCTTTTTTCCCTTTTTACTTTTCGCTGTGGTGGTTTGGTTGAGGAAGACGCAGGGGGATGGGTTTTTTTTGGGTGCTGTGGGGACCCGCCCAGATTGAAACTAGGCGCGCAAGTGCCTTTCAACGAATGTTGCGGATAGCTTTTCTTTCGGTTCCACCCCACCCGGGGACCGTTTAGTTTTTTTACGCCGGGGGAAACCCCCCGTTTCGGGGGGAGCTTCCGGCAGGGGGGGGAACAACCACACATGTTTTTTTTTGGCGGGCCTGAAATTTCCTACCCCGAGCCGGGAAGGGCTCGCGCCTGCGAGAAAATCGAGGACGATTTTTGGAACGGACGCGATGATTTTACACCGGGCCCCGCGGCAGAAGCGTTGTTGTTCGTGGGGGGGTGCGGCGGTGATTACTCGGGCAAAAACACCCCAAAACTTTGTGCGCGGCCCCGGGGAACAAACCGCGGTTTTGCCCCCGTGGCGACTTCTGGTTTCTCAACCCCCGGTAAGCGGGGAAAAACCCACCCGTGGGGGAGGTGACAAAGGGGGAAATTTTTTTTTCGGGGCTGCAGTCCCGAGGAAAAGGCCGGGCAATAAGGGAATAAATAAAAGGGAGGGGCTGGCAGACCAAGAGGCGGGGCACCCACCAACGCAGCCCTGCCGGCAAGAAAAAAAGAAAAAACTCACCATTTTTGTAGTTGTGGACGACCGACAGAACAAAAAAAATGACGGGTCTGGGAAGACCCAACGGGCCCCCCCCCCAACGCCGGAGCGGGGACGACAAAGCCGGTTATTAGCCCCCCTCGGAAATAAACGCGTGCCGACCCCTTTTTCAAGGCGCTTCCGAGACAGGCCTTCTTGCCGCGTGTTTTAAAAAAAACAAAACCATTTTTTCCTTACCGCCTGGAGGCAGGTCCGAGCCAATTCTGAAAGGGGGGTTTCGGGGCGGCGAGCCGGGATAGAGACGGGGATTATAGCGATTTTTTTTTATTTCCAAAACGTTTTTTGGAGCGGGGCCGGGGGCCCAGACAAAAGCGGCCCATGGCGGTATTCCCCCACGGATTTCTTTGGGAAATCCGGGGTATTAGGCAACATCGTTTGATTGGTTCGAGGACAAAACCGCGTTTTTTTTTTTTTTTTTGCGGGCCAGGCGCCCAGCCACCGGCGGAGAAAAAAACGGGGCAGATAGCCTGCTAGAGGTCGTGAGTTTTTCTTTTTGCGCCAAAGGGGGGGGGGGGGGCCCGCTGATTCCGGCGCGGGGGGTCCGCGGAATCCCCAACCCACAAGACCCTACGGGAGCGCGGGGGTGGGAACCGAGACGGACGTTGTTTCGGCGGGACCCTCCCCCCTTTCAATGGACGGCCCACCCCCCATTGTTTCCTGGGGGGGGCGGGGGGGAAACGGGGTATCGCGCGGAATGAACTTATTTTTTTTCGGGGCCCCCCGGTTCGGGGGGGCGGGGGGACGGATGGGCGTTTCTTCTGTTTTTCATTTTTTTTGCAACTGTCCTTCAGTTTTATACCGGCGCGGCCCGGCAATTCAAAAAACCGGCCGCAGCTTCCCGGGGGCCCGAAAGAAAGTTCGGCGGCCCATGAGAGGGAGGCCGGGGGTGTTGACCCTTTTCCACCCCCAACCGTTTTCTCGTAAAGAGGAGCCCTCTTTTTAGTTGGGGCGGTGCCCCGGCGTTCTCGAGATTGTCCGCGGGAATTTTTATACTCGCCCTTTTGGGATTTACGCCACAACTGGCCCCCAATTCCCCCCCCCCCACCTAACGGTTTTTCGACCCTCGAGGTCGGTTTCTGTATTTTTTTCGGGGATCCAGGGCCCTTGGAGTCCACCCCCCGGTGGCCCCGGCATCCCGATGGGGCGTTTAAAAATCCCCCGGTGCCCACGGGGCCCCCGAGCCCTATGCAGTTCGAAGCCGCCCGCTTTTTGCCAAAAAAAACCCCAACATCCCGCCGGCCGCGTTTTTTTTTTGGGCCCAAGCGGCCGAGCAGGGGGGCACGAGGGGCCGCCGGATCCAACCCGAACGTTGGAAGGTAGAAGTTTTTGGACCGAACTAGGAGGGGGACTTTTCCCCTCCGCCTGGATAGGGGGTTCCCTCGAAACAACTTTTCCCCAGGACTGCGGGGCACAGCGGGGGAAACAAGGTTTTTATCGGCCCGTTTTTTTCGGACCTTCCAGGGGGGCGGATATGAGTCTTTTCGGGTTTTGTATTGGGTCGACCGCCGTCTAATTTTTTGAGCGCCGCGGACGATCCCACCCCGGCTGTGCGGCTTCCCCGCAGGCCGGGGGGCCCGCCGCGAGGGAGGCCCTCCGTTTTCGCCCCGTTTTCGCGCGGGCCGGAAAAAAGCGAGTTCGTTGCAAGTGTGCGCCCCTGCTAGCAAAAACAAAAAAAAAAAAACCCGCAGGCGTTTCAGGCGCATTTATGGCGGCGGGCGGCGGGTCGGAGGCCGACGCGCGTAAAAAGAAAACCAGGGGGCGGGAACCGTTGGGGCCACCGGGGCCGTTTTTTTTAACCCCCGCGGTAAACCCCCGTATCGCGCAACATTTTATTTCCCGGGGGTTTTTATCGGAAAAAAAAACGGGCGGGGTCGGGCGTGGGTTCGGGCGGGGGCCCAGCATCCGCCATAAAAAGGCGGGGCGGCCCGGGCGAGCGCGCCTAAATTTGCAAAAGGTTTCCTTCGAGAATTTTTTCGACCACCCTCCCCGCTGTGTGATTATTGACGGCGCTTCACCTGGGTTCCTTCATTTTCATTTTTTTTTTTTTTTATTTTTTTTTTTTTCTTTTTTTCGCCGCGGTCGGGGAACAGGACGGCGGGGCGCGGCGGTATCCAGCGGGGCCGAGGGGGGGAACCGGGAGGAGGCGGGAGGGGGGACGGCCGGTTTTACGGTCGGGGGGGCCGATAAAAAAAAGGCGATTATTTTTTATTTTTATTTTTATGCGGTGTGGGGATGGGGGGGCGGTTTTCGGTTTTAAACCCCCCCCCGCGGGCTTTTGGGGAAGTGGAGAATTTTTTTTTTATCGGGGGCCCCACCGGGGGGGCGGGCCTCGGACCCGGCACGGGCACAAACTTCCGCGGGGGTCTTTTTTGGCCTTCCGGGCGGGGGAAAAAAACCCCGGGGCGAGACCCGGTTCAGAGCGTTTTCCGAGGGACCGTTCTTCACCCCACAGACCGCGGCACCCCAAAAAAAAAACAGGGAAACGCCGGGGGCGGGGGGGCCCTGGGGGACCAAAAAAAAAAGCGCGCAAAAGTTCCCGGGTGCGCGGGGCGGGGGGGGGGGGCCACAAAAACCCCACCCAGTGGGGCCCCCCTTTTGGAAAAAAGGGGCTTCCTGAGGGACCACAAAAACCACCTTGCCCCTACCCCCCCCCCGGGTCCGGAGTTTTGGTTTCACACCCACCCGCGCGGGGGCCCGCCCAAAGCACTCCGGAAGGGGGGGCCGGTTGAGGGGGGGGGGGGGGGGGACCCCAGGTTTTTTGGGGGCGGGCCGAGCCTTCGGCGGTAATTTTTCCACCCCCCCGGCCACAAGCCAGGGGGGGGGGGGGGAAAAAAAAACAGAAACCCCACCAAAGAAGGTAAAGTAGGGCCCGCGGCCAGCGCGGGCCCCCAAAAGAAAAATTTTTTTTTTCCCCCCCTGGGAGCCTCCCGGGCGGGGCAAAGGACCCCCAAAAACACCCCAATCAAAAAACCCGCGTTTATTTCGCGTTTTGTTTTTGCATGTGGAGGGGCGAGATCAAAAAAACACGGGCGGTGCCCCCCCCGGGAAATAAAGGTGTTTTTTTTTAAAAACTATGGGGGGGGGGGGGGGGGGGGGGGGGCGCGGGGCGCCCCCTGCCCGCTTTTGCAACTACCGGGGGGTGGCCCGAAAGGGCCCGCGCCGCGGGGGGGGAACCCCCGAGGGGCCCCGGCGGGAAAAAACGGGGGCTGGGCGGCGGCGCCAAACCCCAGCGCCCCCCCCGCCCCCGCCGGGGGGGCCCCAAGCGCACCGGACGAAAAAAAAAACGCGAAAAAGCAATAAACAACAACTAACAGGGGTTCCCGTTCCGCCCCCACAGGGCCCCCCGGGCGGAAACACGGGGGGGGGGACACGAATATAAGCACGGACCCCCCCCGGGAGGGCGACTTTAGGGTTACACTCGGTTTTTTTTTTTTTTTTCCGTCGGTCGGGGGGGGGTTTCGTGGCCCCTCCCCCAACCAATAAAAAACCCCCACGTTTTTGCCGGACCAAAAAAAAAAAAGAAATTAAAAAAAAAAAACCGGGCGGGTTGAAAGAGCCCAGCCCGGGGCCCGGGGTTTCCGAACCCCGTGGGGATTTCCCCTTTTTTGCGCCTTCCTGGCCCCCCCACAAGGGTCCGGCATATTTTTTTTTTTTGTCCCAGCCCCCCGAGGGGGGGCCGCGGCGAACCCCCGGAGGAGTCGAAACGGGCCTACAAGGGGGCGCAGGGGCGGGGGGGGGGGGGGGCCGTCCGTAGGAGGGTTCGAAAAAAAAAAAAAATGACCAGCGGGATGCCCGGGCTCGACGGGCGCCGGCCCCAACCGGGGGAACCGGGGGCCGGCCAGTTTTTTCTGTTTAGGTTTGCAACCAGTTTTCGGGGGGAGGAGGGGCCACCGTTTCGGGGGCCCGGGAGGCACGCTCCGTTTCCATACTCCCCTGCATTTTTGCGGGTGCAAGCAGCGAAAAAAAAAACCGGCCTCCCCCGGGCGGGGGAGGGGAACCCCCCCCAAACCCTCGGGGGCCGGGGGCACCAAGGGAGGGGCCAAAAATTTCGCCATTTCAGGGATCCGGAAAAAACCCCCGATTTTTCGAAAAAGAGCGGGGTTCCCGGGCGCCCGGGGGCCCCCGGAAAAAAAAAAAAAAGCCCCACCACCCCGGCCCAGGGCGTCCCCGGCCGGGGAAAGGCCCCCCGAAGGCCCACCGCCCGGATTCAAAACCACCGCGCCAGGTTTGCCCCACACCCCCGCCCGGCCCCCGGCGGTTCCTAAGGGGGGGGGGGCCGGGTTTTTTCGGCCCCCCCGAAACGGGTTCTTTGGGATGCGCGTTCGCGGGCTCCACGGGCGCGGGGGCCGCGGAAACACAAAAAAAAAAAAACAACGTTACGCCCCCAGCCGTTCCCGGAACGGGGGGGGAACGAGGGAGGACCGGGGGGGGGGACACCGGTCCGAAAGGGGGGGCCGGCCCGGCCCTTTTTTTCGAGGCGGACTCCCGCCGGGTTGATTGGGCCGGTTCCCCCGAGGAATTTATTGGGCGCCCCCCCGGCGGGGGAGGAGGGCCCCCCCCCCGCCTTTCGACCGGGGGGGACCACGAGCCGGCGACTGGGGGGGGGGGGGGGGGGGACAAATTTTCCCGATAGGCTTGGCCGTTTTTTTTTCAATCTTCCGGGGGGGGGACGGGGAGGGGGGAGGGGGGGGCGACCGATTACCCGGAAGGCCTTTCGGGCACAAGGGCGTTGCCGGGCGGTTTTTTTTTCGGGGCGAATCGGGTTTTCTCTAAGCGGCTGCCCCAACCCCTTTTTTCCAGACTCCGACGCGGGCCCCCGAGGTCTGAAGGGGGACGGGGAAACCGCGGGCGCGGGCCCCTGCAGGATGAATTTTCGTGGAAGGCATTTAGGAGAAAAGAAAAGGCGCCCGCACAGGAGCCCGCCCCCGCCACCCAAAGGGACCCCGCCCAAAAACGGGTAAACCCCTTTTTGTTTTTTTGGCGAATCGCCTGGTGCCTTCACCCGGGGAAAACAAAAGGGGGGAGGGGAGGGGGAATTTCTGCGGCCTTTTCGGAGAATTTCCACCCCCGGTGGGGGAGGGGACCCCCGGTTATTGGGTTTGGAGAGCGGCCGGGCCTCCCCATAGGGAGAGAGCGGGAATTTTTTTCAAATTGGCTTCTTTCTGGGCGAGGTCCCCCCCCCGGGGGGGGAACGAAGGCGAAGGGGGTTGTAAAATCTTTTGCCGGGAGGGGGCAACCCCCCCCCCAAGTTTTCTTTTTGTCCCCAGTTTTCCCTTTAGGAAGGTTTGGAACCAAACACCCCGGGCGGGGGGGGGGGGGGGCGGAACGGGATTTTTTTTTGTTTGATTTTTTATTTTCGTTTTTTGCGGGGGGGGGGGGGGCCCACCCGGGTTGGGCCCCCAAAACCTTCCGCAACGGAATTTTCAGCGGCAAGAGCCACGCGGCGGCGAGAGGCGACCCGCGAGAAGGAGCCCGTGGCGGGACGGTTTTTTGCCGCCGAACAAAAGGGGGCAAATTTTTTCACGAGGTTTGGAAAAATTTCCCGCGGTTAATTTTAGTTTTTAGAGGGGCGGCCCCCAGGGGCGGGGGGGCAAAATATTTTTTTTCTCCCCGCCGAAAAAGGGGGAGCGGAGTGGAGGGGGGGGGAGGGGGGGGGGGGGGATAACCGAGCGGCCCTTGAGCCGCCACGGGGGGGGCGGGGGGGACTTTCCCGGTGGGGGGACCACGATATTTTTTGTCCCGCCGGGGGGGCCCCCGGCGGCGTGGGGGACCGCGGGAGAACAGGGTGGGAAAATTCGAGGGGAGGGGGCGCCGTGGGGAAACGGGGGTGGGGGGCAAACACCCCCGCCCCGGGGAAAAGGGTTTTTTCTTTCGCTCGGGATATTGCATCCCCCCCCGCGGCGAGTTTTGTTGTTTTGAAATTGTGGAGAGGGGGAAACCCAGGACCCCGAAAGAGTATTTCTTCTGAAAAAGCGCCGCAAGGCAGGGGCAGAAATTTTTTTCTCGGGGGCCGGGCACATTTTTTTTGCGGCCCAAAAACACGGCCGGGCCGAACGGGCGGGCCCGGGGCATTTTTTGTGGGCCGGGGGAAACGGGCGCGGGCCCCGGATCCGACCAGGGGGGGGCCTTTCCACAAACCCCGGTTGGGAAAGTGGGGACGGGGGGGGGGGGGGGGGGGGGACACCCACCCCCCCCCCCCCCCCAACGGTGTTTTTTTGTGGTTTTTTTGCGGGGGGGGGGGGGGGGCCCCCCGCGAGTTTTCGGGAAAAAAGAATTTCCCCAAAAACTTTTGTGGGAGGCGTTTTTTTTGCCTTCAAGGGCCGGGCCGGGGAAACCCCCGCAAAAAAAAAACCGGGGAACAAAAAACACAAAAAAAAAAAACAAAAAATCGCGGTTTTCTTTTGGACCCCCACCCCGGAACGGGGAAAACGGGGGGACCGACGGGCGGGCCAAGGGGGGAGCCCGGATTGGGATTGAAAAAAAAAAGCCCCCCCCCCCCCCCCACGAGGGGGGACCCCCCCCCCCCCACCCCATTCTTTCCCGCCAACCCGCCCGGGTGTGGAACGGGCCCCCGGGGGGGACGGGAAACGGGGAAACTTTTGGCCGTGTGTTTCCTCGGCGGACAACAACGTAGTTTGGGTTTTTTTTTGCCACCGGAGGGGAAAGGGTAGGGGATTGCCCCTTTCTTTTTTTTTTGGGCCGGGGTTTTTTTCCGGAGGGGGATATGGTTTTCCCACCCAAAACCCCCCCAGGTGCCCGGGGGTCTTGTTTCCCCCCCCCGGGGGGGGGGGGGGATTTTCTTTTTTTTTGGTTGGGGGCTGACGCGACCAAAAAAAACCCGGGGGTGGGTTTTTTGGGGGCGAAGGGGGGGGCGGGGGCGGTGTTCGGGGGGGCCGGCCCCCCCCCCCCCCGGGGACCCCCCGGGGGGAAAAAAAAAAAACCAAAATACCGCGGGGGGGGGTCCTTTTTCCCCGGGGGGCACCCCCCCACACCCCAAAGCCGCCCCAACGGGCACGGGGGGGGGGGGGGGGGAAACCGGTTTAAGAAACAAAAAAAAAAAATAAAAAAAAAAACCCCCCGGGGGCCTTTTCCAGGGGGGGCGGGGGGGATGTTTCCGGATTCGGGGGGGGGGGGGGGGGGGGGGGGGGGGGGGGTGTGGGGGGGGGGGGGGGGGGGGACCGGCGGTTTTTTTTTTTTTTTTTGAGGCCAGGGGGGGGAACGAAAACCAAAAATAAAAAAAAAAAAAAAAAGGGGCCGAGGTTTGGTTTTTTTTTTTGTTATGTTTTGCAGGGGGACCCGCCGGGCGGCTTTGTTTTTTTGTTTTGCGATTTCAAGGTTTTTTGGAATTTTGGCCCCCCTTCGGGGCCGGGAAATGGCACGTTTGGGACCCCCCTTCGAAGATTCCAACAAACCCCCATCCAAAAGGTCTCTGTTCTTTTCCTTGTGTTCTTTTTTGTTGTTTTTTGTTTTTTTCCCCTTCCCACTTGGGTTGTTGCCCTGGGGGTGGGACCCGTGGGGGGGAAATTTTTCAACCCCCCAACACGGTTTTGGCGTTTTTTCCCCCCCCCCCGGTTCCCACCCCCAAAAACCGGGGGGGTTTTCTTTACTTATCTCACCCCACCCACCGGGGGTTTTTGGCCCCTCCCCACCGGGTTTTTGTCCCCCCGGTTTTGTTTGGGTTGTTGGAGCGGAGAAGAAAATTGTGGGGAATTTTTTTTTTTGATGGGTTTGATTTTTTTTTCCCAGGTTTAGGGCAAACCCGGGGGGGGGGAAAATCCGGGGGGGGGGCCCGAGGGGAAAGCCAAAAAAAAAAAAACCGAAAAAATTTTCGGGACAAAAAAAAAAAAGGCGAGGGGGGGCCCGGGGGGCCCAAACCCACCGCTGTTTTTTGGGGGGTTTTTTTGGGCCGGGGAAAAAAAAAAAAAACAAACAAACGGTTTTTTCCCCCCGAAACGGGGAAAAATTTTTTGGTTTTTTCCCACGGGCCGTAACACGGCGGGCGGGGGGGGGGGGGGGGGGGGGGGGGGGGGGTGGGGGGGGGGGGGGGGGGGGGGGGGTACCCGGTTTTTTTGTTTTCCCGGTTTTTTTTTTTGGGTGGGGGGGGCGCCGGCGGGGGGGGGGTGGGGGGGGGGGGGGGGGGGGGACAAAAACCGGAATTTGGCTGTGTTTTTGTTTTTCCCCCCCCACACGGCCGGGGGGGGGGGGCCCCCCCGGAAACCGGCGGGCGCTTTTTCGGGGCCCCCCCCAAAAAAAAAAAAAAAACGGGTTTGTTTTTTTTTGGTTGGCCCCCAAAAAAAACCACCGATGGGGGGGGGGAACCCAGGCCCGTTGGGGGAAAACAAAAAAAAAACAAAAATTATTTCTCCGGGAAAAAAAAAACAAAAAGAGACCCCCAAACTACTTTTTTTTCGGGAAAAAAAAAAAAAAAATGGGGGGGCCCCGGGGGGGGGTTTTCCGGAGGGGGGGGGGGGTCGGGTTCCGGGGCCCGTGGGGGGGGCCCGGAATTTTTGGTTTTTTTTGCACTCCCGGGAGGGGCTTTTTTTTTTTTTTCCAACTTTCTTTTCGGGGGGGTCGGGGCCCGGGAGGGGTTTTTTTCCCCCCGTTTTTTTGTTCCCCCGGGTTTTGGGGGGGGGGGGGGGGCCCGGGGGGGAGTTTTTGTTGTCGTGGGTTGGGGGCACGGGGGCGGGGGGTTGTTCCGCATGATGGGGCTCCCCACCACAACCCCGCCCAGTTGATTTTCTTTCGGGAAAAACACAAAAAACAACAAAAAAACAAAAAAAAAAAAAAAAAAAAAAACAAAAAAAAAAAACAAAAAAACCCCCACGCCGGGGGGGGGGGGGGGTTGCGCGGGCCCCCCCCCCAAAAACCCCCCCCCCCAACAACCGTGGGGGGGGTTTTCGTTTTCCCAAAAAAACGGGTGGAAAAAAGGGGGGGGGCGGAAAACCATTTTTTTTTTTCGGGGGGCCTCGGTTCGGGGGCCATTTTTTTTCGGGGGGGGGGGGATTCACCAACCCCCGGCGGGGTTTTTTGGGCCCAAAAAAAGAGGGGGGAAAAAAAATTCCCCGCCCCTTTTTTTTTTTTTGTTTGGCTTTGGCGGGGGGCTTTTCCAATTTCCGTCCCGGGGGGGCGCCCCCCCGGGGGGGGTTCCCTTTCAGTGGAAAACCCGGGGAGGGGGGGGTTTTTGTCCCACAAATTTTTTTTTCCCAGGAAAGGGCCTGCGGGGGGGCGCGGTTTTTTGGTTTTCGTTTTTTTTCCACCCCCAAACGGCCCGTCGAATTTTTTTTTTTCCCAACCCCCCACCCAACCCTTGGTTTTTTTTCCGGGGCCGGGGGGGTGTGGGGGGGCCAACCCCCCCGGCGGGGGGGGGCCCCCCCCCACCCGGGCCGGGGGGCGGGGGGGGGAAAACATTTTTTTTTGTTTCGGGGGGTTTTTTTTTCCGAGGGGGGTTTTTTTTTCGGCCAAAAAACAAAAAAAGGCACCCCCGGCGGGGGGGGGGGGGGGCGCCGGGGGGGGGGGGGGGGGGGGTTTTTCGCCCCCACAACTCGGCGTGGGATTTTTTGCCCCTTTTGGGCCTTTTTAAACCATCGAAAAAAAATTTCCCACCCCCACCCCCAACCAAAAAAACCGGCCGGATTTGAGTGGGGGGCCCCCGGACCCCCCAAAAAAAAAAAAAAAAAAAAAACCCCCCGGGGTTTCCCCCCCGGGCCCCCCCGGGCCCCGCGCAGGGGGTTTGCCCCCCGGGGGGGCCGCGGTTTTTTTTTTCCTTTTGGGGGCCCCCTTCCCCGGAATTTTCGGGGTCAAAGTGGGGGGGGCCCCCCCAAGGGGCCGGGGCCATTCCCGGGTTTTTTTTTTTTCGGGTTTCACCAAAATCCCCCAAAAAAAAAAAGGGGGAAAAACTTGTTGAGCACAACCTTGGGGGGCGGGGGGTTTTTCCACCCCCCCCCCCCGCCCCCAAGGTGTTTTTTACCCAACAACCCCCCCCCCCCCCACACCCCCCCCCGACCCCCCGGGCGCAAAAAAAATTTTGGAAAAAATTTTTTTTTTTCCCCTTTCCCCCATTTGGGGCCCCGGCCTTCACAAAAAAAAAAAAACCCCCAACCAACCGTTTTCCCCCAAACCATTTCCAGGGGTTGGATTTTTCCCGCAAGGGGGGCCGGGGGCCAAAAAAAAGAAATTTTTTTTTCCCCCCCCCAAAACACTTCCGGGGCGGAAAAGGTGGAGGCCTGGGGAAAACTTCGAGGCTGCGGGAAGGTGTTCCGTTTTTGCGGGGGGGTTTTTTCTTGAGGGGGGGGGGGGGGGGCCCGGTTTCGGGGCTTGTCCCACCGATTTTTCCCAAATTCAACCGCGAGGGGGCCGTTTTCGTTTCTTCCAACCCCCCCCCGGAACCCCCCCACCCCCCGCGGGACGGTTTTTTTTTGGTTGGCACCCGGATTGGCACCGGAGAAAATTTTCGGAAAAAAACCCGCGGGGGAAAACCCCCCTCGGGGGAGGCTTTTGCCCGGGCTTGAGGGGGGGGGGCGGGTCGTTTTCGGGAGGGGATGGAAAAAAAAACCCGGGGCCCCCTTCGGGGTTTGGTTTTTCCCCCTTTTTTCGGTTAGTGGGGGAAGAGGGGGGCCCACAACAGGGGGGGGGCACCCGGGGGGCAACAACAAAAAGTTTCGGCGGCGGGAAAACCCCCCCCGCCAGATTTTTTTTTTCCAAACAAAACCCCCCCGGCGGGGGTTCCGAGGGGTCACCCCAGGGGGGGGGCGGCCTTTTTTTCGGAAAAACAGTCGGTTTTGTCCGGTCGGTCCCGGAAAACCGGTGCGGGGGGGGCCGGGGGGGGGGGGGGGGAACAACGCTTTTCCCACCCCGGGGGCGGGCGGGGGGGGGGGGGGGGGGGGAAAAACCAAAAAAAAAAGGGGGGGGGGGGGGGGGGGGGGGGGGGGGGAAAAAAACGTTGGCCCGGGGGCGGAAAAACACGGGGGCCCCTGGGACCCCCCCCCCCCCCCCCCCGCCCGGGGGTGAACCCCACCACCCCCAAAAACTTGTTTTTTTTTTTTGCGGGGGGTTGGGGAATTGCGAGGGGGCGGGGGGGCCCCTTTCGGGGGGGGCCTTTTTTTTTCCCCCCCCCCACCGCCCCCCGGCGGGGGCCCCCCCCCCCCCCCCCGGCCCCCCGCCGCACCTTTCCGAGGGGGGGCCCCCCCGGGGCCGGGGGGGAAAACCTACCGAAACACAAAGTTCGGGGTCCGGGCACCGAGAGGGGGGGGGGGGGTGGGGGGAAACCCGATTTTTTTTGGGCTTTGTTCCCCCTGTTTCCGCCCCCGGAGTGGGGTCGGGGGCACCAGCCCGGGGGGGGTTCCGGCTTTTGCCCCCAAACATTTTTTTTTTTTTTTTTTTTGGCCGGGGGCAAAAAAACGCCCGGGGGGGGGGGGGGGGCGAAAAAGCCCACCCCCAACACGGTCCGGGGGGGGGGGGCGGGGGGTCCCCAGTTTTTTGGGGGGGGCCCACCCCCCCAGGGCCGGGGGGGGGGGGGGGGGCCAACCTTCCGGGGGCCCTGCGTTTTTTTTCCCCAAAAACCGGGGGGGGGGGGGGGGGACGCCCCCCGCCGCCTTTTCCGGGGGGGTTACCGGGACTTTTTATTCTTTTCCCCCGACCTTTTTACGCCCCCCCCGGGGGCGGGGGGGGCGGGGCCCCGGCGCCGGGGGCAATTTTTTCGGGGGGAAAAAAAAAAACCGTTTTGGGGCAACTGGGGGGAACGGGGGCGGGGGGAAAAACCCCCCCCACCCCCAAAAACGGTTTCGGGGGGGGGGGGGGACCCCCCAGGGGCCCGAACGCCCTTCAAAAAAAACCCCCCCCCCCGGGTTTTTTTTTGCCCCGCCCCCCACCGTGGTGGGGGGAGGGGTTCCCACGGGGAACCCGGGAATCGGGGGGGGAAACAACCCCGAAAAAAAAAAAAAAACAAAAAAACAAAACAAAAAAACACCAACAAAAACCCGGGGAGGGTTACCTTCGCCGCGGTTTTGTTTTTTCGGTGTTTTTCGGGGGGTCCGGCGGGGCCCCGGGAACCGGGTGGGGGGGGCACCCCCCCCCCCAAAACAACCAACAAACCTTTCTTCCCCCCCGGGGGGGCCCGGGTTTGGGGCCGGGGGCCAGCCACCGAAACGGTGGGAAACATAAGAGCAGGGGGGGTTAGGGGTGGGGGGGGACGGCGGGGGGCTCCCGCAGGCCACTCCCGGGGGGCGCGGGAAAACAGGGAAAGTTGGGAGGGGCACCCCCCAGCGGGCCCCGGGGGGCCCAAGCTTTACCTTTTTCTTCCGGGGGGGGGGGGCGGTTTCCCCAACGGGGACGGGGGGGGACCCGGGTGTTGTTGGGGGGTTTGGGGGGGGGGCGCCTTTTTTTCGGGGGGGGGGGGAAGGGGCCGGAATTCTGTTTTTTTTTTCTTGTTTTTTTTTGTGTCCCCCCCCGGGGGGGAGGCCGTTTTTTTTTTTATTTTCCCTTGAGGGGGGTTTGGTTCCCCCCCGCTGTTTTTTTTTGTGGGCCCCGGGGTGGGGGGGGGAAAAAAAAAACCCGCCAAGGCCACAAAACCGGTTTCGGGGGGGGGGGCCTGTTCGGGAAAAAAGTTTGCCTTGGGAGCCCCCGGGGCGGGGAAAAAAAACCCGGGGGGGGGGGGGGGGGGAACCACGCCAAAAGGGAACGCGTTCCCCAACGAAGGGCCCGGGGGCGGGGGGGGGGTTCCCAAAAAAGGGGGGGCGCCCCCAATGTTGTGGCGGGAGGGGGGCCGAACCTTTTTTTTGACTTGTTGGGGC
>Ga0179593_1644375_pt1 | contig 16380 bp, 16 predicted proteins | sample CZODoug2_1_08_16_FD_185931 | JGI IMG/M metagenome (GOLD analysis project Ga0179593, IMG submission 185931) | Vadose zone soil fungal communities from Angelo Coast Range Reserve, California, USA - CZODoug2_1_08_16fungal (PacBio error correction) | ecosystem: Environmental > Terrestrial > Soil >... | reverse complement strand
ACTCATTGCGCATCCCCCCTTTCCGAGACGAGGTTTCCCCCCCGCTCCTTTTTTTCTTTTTCCTCAATATCGCTATCCTTTCGGGGGACGCACCTGGCTTCACACTTTTACCAACCTTGGCCGCGCTATGGCGTTTCCCTGCCCGGGAGGGCTGATTTTTCTTCCCTTGGCGGTTTTCTTTTCGGATGGTATCTGTTTTTTTTTACGCAGAACTGCCACTCCCCTCTTTTTTTAAAGACCGGAAAACCCCCCCGCCTTTTCCTCTTATCTCGTCAGTTAACGTTTATCTGTACGCCACCCCCTCTCCTCTTCCCCCCCCGTCAGGAACTCTTTCCCACATTTCCTTTTTTTGACCCGTTTTTCCCTCCCTCTTCGAACCGTGAATCAGCTAGGGAGGCGTCTTGTGATACTTTTCATTTGGGATCCCTTTTTTTCGCCATCCTCTGTCATCATAGAAAATTGACCCATCAAACCTTTCCAACTTGAATGGGACCGTCGTGCCTGTCCCTTGAGTGGTCCTCCCATTCGCGGCAGGTCTTTTATTTTCGGACAAGCTCGTCCACGGACTCTCCCCCCCCAGCTTTTATAGAGTGCTTCCCTCCTTCTGAAAGCAATGCAGTTTGTACTTGTCCTCCCCCCCGATCAGCAGCACGAGGGAGTACAAACCTTCTCCCCCGCGATCTTGTCTTCTTCTTTTTATTTTTTTCTGTGACTGTTTTCTGAAGATACGGATGATAGTAGGCCTGTCCTTTCTCAAGTTGTTAGCACACTCCCCCGAATCCGCAACCCCTGTCCCTTTCCTTCTCTTCTTTTAACGAGTCTTCTTCTTTTCCTTCGTTTCCCTCTTCAATTCTCTTGAAGTAGTCTGCTCCCGAGTGCTGCTTCCTGATGTTCGCTTTTTGTTGCCGAGGTTTTCCCTTTCTTACGATCCCTCCCCCTCCCCTTTCCTCCCCCATCCCAAGGCGAGATCCACCTCCCGATCCCCATTGCTCGATGCTAACACCTTTCCTTTTTCCTCCGACTAGAAGATTCGGGGTTCCTCCCCCCTCCGCTTTTTGAAGGTTTTTTTTTTTCGGCCGTCCTCTCCTAGAACTGGCCGACCGCTTTCCTTCCCCTATTTTCCTAATTGCCCCCCAGCGGCAAGTTGCCCCCGACTCCTCGATTGCTCCTGACGAAATGTTTTCTTCTTTCGTGGACGCCTTTCTTCCCTAGACCTCCTCGCTCTTTGGTCGTAACTGACGAATCCCCGCAACTTGTTTTTAAGTGTGGAGATGTTCCACCCTTCTTCACGGATCCTTAACCCCCTCTCCGTTGTTGTGTTGATAGTCCCCGATTCGACGTTTTCTTCCTTTTGGAACTTTTTCCCTCCTTTCTATAGGAAAAGCCCCCTTCCCTGAGGGGCTTTTTTTTTCCTTTTTCAGCCTCGGGTTTCTTCTTTTCGGCAGCCTCTGTTCGACCTTTTTCTTTATAGGGTTTTTCCTGCCATGCCGATGGGGGGCATTTCCCTTCCTTTTTGATCAGACTCTCCTCTCGCTAGACTTCCCCTTAAGACTTTTTTTTTCCTTTCAGCATTGAGGCCCCCCCGTCTTCGGCTCCATGCACTTGGATTCTTTTCTCCGGCTGAATTTTCTCGAAGATTCGATCTGCGCCTTAAAACGCCGTTCTTCATCGCTTTATTTCTTCAGCAGTCTCCTCACATCCCTCCTCCCCCCCCCCCTTCAAAGGGCCCCTTTTTCGAATGAACAAAGCAATTTTCGCCCGAAACGTGACTCCTGCTCCCAATACGACGCCCAGAATGGATTACTTTTTGCCATTCGTCCACAACTTCCTTTTCTTCGGAGGCGCTTTTTTGGTCGTCCTTCCCCGTCTTTCTTTGGGAGCTCCGATCCTTCCTCAAAAGCCGTACGCCCTCCCCCCCTCTATGAGCCCTCCCCTTTTCTTTGGACTATAAGTTGGACTCCTCTTTTGCGGCCCTTCTCCCCCCCCCCAAAATTCCGAAGCTTTTCTTCCCCCTGCAGGGCGCCGCCATTACCCCCTCTTTGAAGCGGAAATCTGTTCCACCTTTTTCTTTTTCTTAGTCCTCCCGACTGCGCGAATTTTGTAGGTTATTCCCCCCCCCTCCCCCGCTCAGGTTTTTACCTTTTTTCAAACTCCCCCATTCCCTTTTTTTTTCCGTATTAGAAAAACTCTTCAGGGCGACGAAGTCCCCTCCCTTTTCCGCAATGAAAGCTCTCAGGTATGCCTTCTCTTTCCTGAACGTCTTGAAACCCCTCTATCGCCTCGGGTGTTGCTTTTCCCCGTTCTAAAGTTAAGGACGTGGGTTCCCCTTTAGTCCCTGATTAAAAGTTAGATCTTTTCCTCCCCCAGGTATTCTTGTTGACGTTTCTCGTCTTTTCTTTCTCCACCTATTCTTTAAAATTCCGGCTTCTGACTCCTGCATGGTTTGCCCATAAGGTCCTTGGGCTTCAAGCCCTGGTAGTCTTCCGCATTTTTTTTTTCTTTCTCTCGAGTCAAAAAGACGTCTACCCGTCCCTAAATCGTCCTTGTCGCGAAAGACGAGATTCCACCCTTTCCCCTTCGGTTCAGGTTCTTTTTCCTTTCTTCTCTCAATGCCCTCCATAAGTTGTTTGAACTCATTGCGCCCTCCCTGAGAATGGTCACGAAAGTATTCCGACTATTCCCTCGTAGTAGTTTCTTTTCGCTGTTGCCTTTTTCTTACTTTTTTGGGAAAGAACCCGGGTTTTTCCGGACAGTACCACTGGACGCCGCTATTGGCCCTCTTTCCCTCTGCCCCGCCCCCCGGAAATTCTTTTCTTCTTGCTGGTCCTTCTCCTTCTCTGAGGAGAAAACCATAATACTCCCTAGACCACTGCCAGCCCGAGTGTTCTTTCCCCGACCGGCCCTTCTCCGCACCCCTAAGATTTCCTACTGTAACCCCTCCCGTCGGAAAAAACCCTTGTGTCGTATGGGATAAAAAAACCGATGTTCCCCCTCCACGATCAATTGTGATCCCAGGTCTAATTTTCTTTTTTCTGGGCTTCCCCTTTTTTTTTTTTTTTTTTTTTTTTCTTTAATTGGAGAGTGCCGGCTTTAGCGACGATTGCCGGTTTGTCAGGAATCGTCCTTCCCCCCTTCCCCTCTTTCAACTTCCCCCACGGACGTTTCCCCTGACCTGATTTTTTTTTTACCTTCTCCCTGCCGTGTCGTCTTAGTGGGCGCCAAGAGTTTCACACATTTGCCGCGCCAGAAAAACTCAGTTCATGCCTTTCTCATTATCTTTTAGTTCTTTTTTTGTAACTTTTTTTGCCCTTCCCTCCGCCCATCACGCATCTCCAAGGAATAGACAAAAGAAACTCTCTTTTTTCTCTTCCTTTAGCGTTGGAGCGCTCCTTACTTGGAACTTTTTTTTTTTCTTCTCGTCCTTCTTTCCTTCCTCCCTGAAATGTTGAAGAACGTCTTCTCCTCGAATCCCCCCCCCCCTTCCCAGAGGTTTTCGTGTGAGAATTCCCCTCTCTCAATGCATTCTCTTGAATCGTTTTTTTTGTTAAGTCTTTTCTTCGATCCTTTCTTTTTTGGCAGGAAGGATGTTTTCGCTTGCCTTATACTGCTGAAGACTGGCGGCGAAAACCGAAAGCCTAGCTTCCGTCTTTTTTCCAAGCGACTTTCCCCTGACTGTACAGTCCTTTCTCCCTTCATGGTCCCCTCCCGAGAAGAGTAGCGGGGGCAATCCTGCCTTCCTAGTTCTGAGTTGGCGACCAGGGCCAGGAAGTCTCTCTTCTTTTCCATTCTCCAGTGCGGCCCCTTCCTCCTTCCCTTTCAAGCCCCACTCCCGAGATTTTTCATTTTTTTTATACCCAGCGTCTTCATTTTTTTTCGCAGCACCAGAGGATGCTTCCCTAGAAGTTTTTGGGGCCTTCCTCCCGGTCGACGAAGAAGGCCCCTCCCCTCTCTTCTTCCAGTGGTTTCTTTCCCCCCCTTTTTGAATTTCCCCCTTTCCAATCCTTGTTTTTGCTCATACTCTTTCGCGTTTCTTTCCTTTTTTTCCCAAATGAAGGGAAGATAGGCCCCAGTTCTTTCGTGAGGAGGGGCCTTACGAGGCTCTATGATACCTCGTTTTCTTGCCAGGAGTACCTCCCTTTCCCCCCATTTAGTCTTCCCCCCTTGGAAGATGGTTTCTTTTTTAGGAATTTCTCAGCATTAATAGAGATCGAACGCTTGTCTTTTCCCCCCTTCAAGTTCGGAGAGGATGGCAATCTTCCCCTTCCTAATTCGTAGCTTTCCAATGGCCCCCTCCCCCATTGCTTTTTTTTCCCAGGGGAAATTCTTAGCTTTTTTTCAAAAGAAGGTAGGAATATGCTTTCAGTTGCCGGGTGTTTAAAAGATATCTTTCTCAAGGCTTCTCCTCTCACATCAGGCCTCCCTTTCCCCCCCCGGCTCGGTTCCGAAACACTGAACCACTCCCCCCCCCCCCCTCATGGCACGGGAATTCGCCCCCTCTTTATGTGAAAATGCATAACTCCCGTTCTAGCATTCGCAAAACGAAAGCTCCTTGTGAGGTTTTTATTGCGGAAAAATGGCCTTCCTTCCTTTTCAGTTCCTACGAGCTCTTTTCTCCCATCCCACCCTCCCCCCCGGTATGTTTTTTCGCTTTTATTTGGCTCGGACTCTGCTGCTATGGGCGGCTAAATTTTCCCCCCTTCCCCCATGTCATGGCGTGATCTCTTTTCGGATTGAATGACCCCCCCTTTTCTGGCGCTGGCCCCTCTGTTCTTCAGGCCAGTATATTGTAGACCCCCCCTTTTTTCCACGCTCGTCGGTCGGGAGGAACCCCTCTCTTTTTTTCCATTGAATCTCCCCTTTTTCCCCAATTGGTCTCCTTAGCTTCCTCCCCTTTCTAGAGGTCCATTGCTTAAGAAAGAGTTCGCCAAGAAAGGCTCCCCTCGCCTTCCCCTAGCTTTCCTGAGCTTTTCCTTCCAAAAGTGCCTCTCCTAGTTTTTTTGGAGTCCCCGACCGTCTCACGTTCCTCTTTTTTTTACGTTCGGTGGTCGTCCCCTTTTTCCCTTCAAGAGAATTTTCAGGTCCCAGTTAGGACTTTGTTACAGATATTTCTTCCCCCCCCCCCCCCCCAATACCATCCGGCTTCCTGAAGTGAGACTCTCCCTCCCTTTTTTCCAATCAGGTTTTGTGCGCAGACTTTTTTTTTGTGGTTCTTTTCCCCTTCGTTTTTTTTCCCCCAATACTTCTCCTCCTGAGCAAGAGTAACGTAGTACTCCTCTCTTTAGCCCATCGTCCTTAGGCTCTTGATGTTTCAGTCTTTTCTTCCCCTCTTCTTTCTCTAGTTGAGTTTTTTTTCTTGATTACATTCCCTTTCCACTGTATTCCGCGCTGTTCGTCGTTCGATCAATCTGGCCTTTTCTATTGGTTTGTATTACGTCCGGGGCTCCTTCCCTCTTACAAGAAAACCCCTTTCCCCCCGATTTTTCCCCCTCCTTAGGGTTCCTCCCCACTCCCTTGCAGTACATGGCGGATGGAGTTCTCCCTAGGTACCTTTGATTTCCCTTTAATCGGAACAAGCCGAACTGCCCTTTTCTTCCTCCCGGCAAAAAAGCTTAAGTAAGATTTGCAGCCCCCCTTTTCCCGGAAGGGAATGAACGGTCTGCTAAACACCGAGGCTCTTCCACGTCTTTTTTCCTTTAAGTTCTATCTTTTCCCTTCTAGGGTACTCTCTCCGCGACTTGGTGCTCTATGGCTTGACCGGACGGGCTTAGTCGCCCTTCCCCCCCTCCTCGCGTTTTTCGGAATCGATTCCCTTGCCCTTTTTTGTGTCGTTAACCCTTCTCCCGCTCTGGTTTTCATCCCTCCCCTTTCTTCGGTATTTTCGCGACAAAGAGACCTGGCCTTCTTCCCCCTGCGAACCCTTCCTCCCAAGAGTGTTAGTTTTCTTTTTCCGGCGGCCCTCCCTTCTCACTTGCAGCAATTAGCCGACCCTTTTCGGGATCATCTAGCAAAGAAAAGCTCTGCTCACGGTAATTGAGCCGGATCTTCTTCCGTCTTTTTTTTTTGCCAGATCTCGGTCTTTCTGGCCGGAAGGACGGGCCATGCCAGTTTCTTTCGAACGCCTCCGAATCAGCAACCCCTTCTCTTGTAGTTTTTTCCTCTTAACGAGACCTTCTGGGCTTTCCTTTTTTTTCCCTAATTCCTTTTCAATCGTTCCTGATGGATGCGGGCAGTTCTGTTTTTTCCTTAGTGATGGGTCTGTTAGAGTAGCTGCCGGGATTCATCTATAGGTCTCTTGGACTCTTTCCCTGACGACCCCGAAGCATCTTGAGAAAGAGGTCAAGCCTCTGCTAGAGAACTACATTCCATCTTCCCGAGAGATCGCGGGGGACTAAGGCCCCCCTCCCCCTCCCTCAGCTTTTTTAAAGGGACCCTAAAGCCTTTTTCTTATCAAGGCCATCACCTCTTACTCCCTGAAAAAAAGCGGTCCCTTTCGAGCTACTGACGAAATGGGTAGACCCCTTCTCCCTTGTGATCTTTCGACTTCTTCTTAATGCCTAGAGAGTTCGAACGCACCCTTTTTTCAGGTTGGTCTCGTTCCCCTAAGAAAGAGAAGCGGATCTCTCTCTTTTTCCACCCAATCAGTTTTGTGTTTTCTCGCCTTTCCCTTAACGTGCTTTCTTCACGCTTAGGAACTTCTTTGTACTTCTCTCCTAGGTTTTTCGCCCGTCTCAGCTGTTAGACCCCTTTTGATTTTCGGGATTCGGCCACTTTCGCTGGGGGCATTTCCAGGCGTCATATTGGCTGCCCCCCGCAAGCTGTCGGCCCTTTTCTCTCCCGGCCCCCCTCCCCCTTCAATCACTCGCTTGTAAAGCATTAGGCCCCGCTCCATCTGCTCTTTTAAAGGAACTTGAGGCCGCTTCTTCTGGACTCTTATTGAAGAATCCTGATCTGCGCTCCCTCTTTTCGCATCTGCCTTTTTTTTTCTAAGTTCGTAGATTGTTCCCCTAAGGCCCTTCTCCTCCTCGTCCGTCCCGACTACGACCCCTTTCCGGTATTCCTTGAAACCTTCCAATTTGACCGTCCCCAGAATGATTAAATCACGTCTCGTTATCCTTCCCCCCGCGACCTGTTTCTTCTTCTCGTGCTTTTTAGGCCTTTTCCTTTTTTCTCCTTTCTTTTCGTCAACCAGCCCCCTCTTTTCCACCAAAGGCTAAAATTCCGTTCTTTCGTTTTTCTTGTCTCCGTTGTACTTTTATGAATTCTTTCCCCCCTTCCTCCCAGTACAAACTTCAAGTCTTTCTTCCCTATACTGACGGGTCATTTAAAAGATTGTTTTGTTCTCTTTTCCCACATGTACGTTGCAGGAACACGTCTCTTGGATACAACTCCTCTCCCTTCTAGGGCGTTCTCCCCCCTTCTTTCCTCCTTCACTTTTTCTTTCCATTTTTTGAAATTTGAATATAGTCAAGTGGTTTCTTCTGACACGGAGATAGAGGTTAAGTTTTCTGCCCCGTAGTTCGCGGCCTTTCGGTCGATTCGCGTCTTCCCTTTATGCACGGTTCGATAGCTCTTTTCCCCCCAAGATTGTCTCTCCTCGGGTGTTGATTCCCCGTTTAACGTTCTTTTTTTTTTTTTCGGTGGTCGTACCCCCGGTATTCTTTGCCGCTCTTTTTTTACCCTCTCCTTGATGCGCCAGATATGTATGCCCGCAGATACACCGGTCTCCTTGCTCGCCCGCAGTAAGACAATCAGGTACTTGGCTCTCCCCTTTTTTTCGGGACTTATCGCGGATTTCTTCCGACAGGTGCTTCCTTACGATCGTAAGCACAAAAGCGTCCCTTTTTTTTCCCATGAAATCTCGTAAACGTCGGTCAGGCTATTTGATGTAGATATCATTCTTCTACTTTTTTTTTAGATTCCTCTCAGATTCCCTCTCTCATGACTTTATTAAGGAGGTTCTTGCTTAAGTGTGGGCCAATATCGGCATTTTCCTCCTTTTTTCCTCCCTTTGCGCAGATTTCCCCCCTTCGATATGGTATCGGACCTCTCGTTGTCTGCAGCCCCCAGGAAATGATTGGACTTTGTCTTCGAACCCAGGAAGCCGGATTTATTCTGTCCTTCCCTTATTACAAGCCGAAATTCCCTAGTTCCCTGAAACGGTCACCCTCTCTAACTCTGAAGTATCGCGACCGTTACCACCGCAAGGGTACTCTTCCCCCTCGAACGTGAGGAAAGGTCTGGGACCCCCTCTGCCCAGTAGCTTCCCCCGACCCTTCTTTCGTTTCATTCGCTAGGACTCCTGAGCCCTTTTGCTGGAATTGGCTCGGCACCGCTTTTTTTTCTCCCTGAACCTTTTTCTTGAATAGCCCTCCAATTTTGCCACCCTTCTGTTTTGACTGTGACGGTCGTCTCTGATCAGAGCGTTTTGTTTCTCGACCCTTGACGGCATTTCTCTTTTCGTGGGCTTTTTCCAATTTTTCCCGAACACTTTCCTTTTCCTTCATTAGCCGTATTAGTCGGCGGCACGCCATGCAGTTTTTTCCATTGCTGCCGTCCCATCTTCTTGTCCCACGGACTCCTCCCCCCGCATACCTTTGGCTTTTTTCTTAATGGTGGCTGGTTGTACCTCTTTTGATCGTACGCATGGCGGTTTCAATTTCTCGAGACGCCTCCGAATTCCGCCCCCCTTCTTTTGTCTTTTCTTCCTTTTCTTATAACTTATTTCCCCCCCCTCGGACTTAGTTGCGTGGTCGATAGGGGACGAGTGATTCCTATTTCGTTGGATTTTTTTCACCAATTTTTTTTTTCCTGCGGGCTTCACTCTTTCCTCCCCGAAAGCAGAGGTTCTTTTTTCAAAAAGGCTTCCCTGAGGTCAGACGACTTTAGCTGCCTAAAGTGACCATTGAGTCTTCGCTTGCAGAGATTTCCGCCGCGCCCGCGCTTCCTTTGGTGCGAACCTTTTTTTTTTTCGGTATTCGAAAGGCTTGATGATCCAGGACATCACCTATTTTCCCCGCTTTCCAAGTCCGAAGACGAGATTATTTTTTTTCGAACAGAGGTCCCTTTCCCGCACCCTCGAGTTTTTTCCTTTAAGGTAGACGACCTGACAGCTCCTGTGGCCTATAGGGACAAATTCATTTTTGGCCCTAGTAAGCAATCTACGGATCTCTTCTTTTCATCCTCCTCCGTTTTTCGCTTCGCTTTTCTTTCCTCTTCTTTGTGCAGATAGTCCCTTCCTTAGGCGTTCCCCTTCTCTTTTTTTGAGCCGACTCGTGTGCGGTTCACGGAGCCTAGGTTAGCAACACATTTCGCTTTTCTGGCTTCGTCCTTGTCGCTGGGGGCATTTACAGGATTCCTCCTTTCCTCAAGCTGTATTTTTCTATGAAGAAGGTTTTCTAAGCGGGCTCTGCTTTTCCCCTCCCCCAAGCGAATCTCTCTTTTTCGGCAATTGAGGCAGTCGGCTCTTCCCTCTCTAATTCGATCGCGACTTTGAAACGACTTACCTTTTCTTTTTTTTTTGGGCGAGTCCTTTCTTCCCCGGTACGACTGCAGACACTCGTCCCGTCCTTGAACGACTCCATAAGGTCCATCTTGCACCGCTTCTCATCTTTCCCCCGACCAAGAAATGAATAACTTCTCATTGCATTCGAACCTTTTTTTTTTTTTCCTCCGCCGGTTTTTTTTTTTCTAGGCCCTTTTATTAGTCCTCCCTTCCAGGTTATACGAGGATAGTCAACCCCTCCCACTCCCACCCCTTTTACAATCCTTATGAGCAAGATCGTTTTCTCTGACTCCTAGTGCTCCTTGGGATTTGACGCCCCTCCCTACTCTTCTTCTAATTTAGTTCTCCTTTGTTCTGGCGAGGCAATCTGTTCCTTTTATCTTCCTCCCCAACATTTCCCCGACTCTTTTTTGAGACACCCACCTCCTTAGGCATGAAAGACGTCCCCTCGTTTGGCAATTTGTAATTCTCTCTTTTACAACCGCCCTCCTCTATGTTCATTGTCTTTTTCCCGACCAATGACGTTTCCTTCTCTCTTCTTTTTGCCCGTTCGACGAAGGCCTTTTGAAAAGTCACCCACTTCTCTTCGATTACCCTCTGGGTTGATGTCCAAGTGCGTTCTCTTTCTCCCTTGGGAAGCCTCCAGATAAAGTCCCCCCTTCTAGGCGATTTTTTTTTTCCCTCTAGGGCTGGGCAGTTGCTTTTGCCCGAAGATACATCCGGCTACCTGTGACCTTCCCGACGCAAGGGGTGACGCCAATTTTCCTTTTTTTTTTTTCCTCCCCTAAGGTTTCATCCTGCCCATAGTTTTGAGAGCGCTTTTTTTCTTCACGTATACGAATCTCCATTCCCCCCCCCCCCCCCCCCCCCGCGTCCCCTGCTTCTCAAGGAACCTGATCTTCTGAAAAGTTCTTTTTTCTGTTAATTTTTTTCGTTTCTTCCGCCTCCTTTGTTTTCAGATACTCATGTCTCTCCAGAGCTCTCAGTATTCCTATTTCATCTAGTAGTTTCTCCCCCTCTTTTTTTTTTCTCAATATAGGTCTCCCCAGTCGGGGCTTTCGTTCCCTTACCGCGATATTGGCGGATTCTTTCCCCGGAGGGCTGAAGACCCCGGCTCCCCTGGCGGATTGGACTCCCCTGCACTTAAGGACCCCTTTCTTTTCTGGGCATCCTAATACCCCCTTTCCCCCCTTCCCCCCTGCCGTCTCCCACAAAGCTCCCCCTTCTCTTTAGTCAGAGAAACGTTATCGTCCTTCACGTACGCGAGCCCCTCGAACGTGTTCCCCCATCAAAACCCCCGAAACTTTTACGCCCCTCTTTTGCATTAAGCTTTTTGGAAGCGACATGGTGCTATAGCTCCTAGGTTTTGTCACCCGACGGGCTAGCAGCAATGTCCCCCTCTCTCTTTTCTTTGAACGAACCCTTTCAAAATTTGACCCCCCCCTTCCCTTTTGACCTTATTCCTTTTGGTTTGACAATTAGCGGCCCTCATTGGGCGTACCTAGACGTGCCTTTCCCTTCCTCTTGCCGAGCGTTTTTTTTTTTTTGTGTTGTTTTTCCTGAAACCAATCATGTACTTCGCACTTCATGAGAGTATCCTTTCTCGTCTGCCGACTGCCGTTTGTAACTTGCCGTCCATGTATCTCCCCTCTCAAGAGGTTCCTCCCAAAGTCTTTCCATACTTTCCTCCTCTTTTTGGCGTACTTGACTTTTGTTTCGGATGCTCGTCAGGCATGGATTCCTTCCCTTTTCAGCGATGGACCCTCCGAATCGCCACCCCCTGTCGCTTTTTTCTCACGAGACTTCTTCCTCTTGGTCGATTGGCTACAATCGTTTCAAGGGTTTGGTCCCCTTCTCAGAAGGGGACGAGTGATGATGGAAGGTCCCTCTCTCTTCGTGACTTTCCCTACGGATTCTTCTAAAAGTTTTCCCCTCTTTCTCTGAGAAAGAGGTTCAGCCCGATCACTTTTCTCGCTGAATCAAAGTGCCCCTGGCTCTCTTCCTGGGGTCCGTCCCCAGCCGCGAGCGATTTTTTTTTTCCCTTCCTTGGCCTTTCTGAAGTTTTTTTCTCAGGCCCCCCTCCACATGCACCAAATCTGCATTCTGCACCGAGATTGCCTAATGGTAGAAAAGAGGCGGAAGTGGCTTTCTCCCCCGATTTCTCAAGTCTCCCTTTCTTTCCCCTCCTAAGGTAGTTTTTTTCCCCCAGAAGGGGTTCTTCTTTTATTTCCCAAAAGTGAAGCTCCTGATCTCTCTCTTTAATCCTAAGCAGTTTTTCGATATCTATGTTGGATTTTCCTTTAACACCGCAACCTTCTCCTCCTCTTTTCGGGAGTAGTGTTTTCTAGGAATAGCTTTTCCCTTCTCAACTTTTTCCCTCCCCTTTTGAACCATTCGTAGCCTAGCGGGATTCGGAAACTTGCCTCTTTTCCATGGGGTCTTCTTTCTTGGATCAGCAACGTCGGAAATGTTTCTCTCCTCTTCTTTTCCCTGGTCGACTTGGACCCCTTCATCCTTGAGGCCCTTCTCTTGAGTCCATGCACTTGATTTGAGACTTGAGGAGCGGATGGACTTTCCTCCGAGCCGACCCAAAAAGGTGCCATATGCTTTCGGTTTCCCTCCCGAGAGAGGACTCCCCCTGAGATGGATTCCTCTTTCTTTTTTGTTTTTTTTTCCCCTTTTTTTTTTTTCTTTTTTTAAACCAAGACCAAGAGTCCCTCTTAGGATTTGTCCCCTGAAAGCCTTTTTCATTCGCCCCTACCCCTTTTGCGGATTCGGCTGCGCTCTCATGGAAGGTAGTCAGCCTTCCTTCCTTCCGATCCCCCCTCTAATAGTCAAACAGCAACCCCTTCTTTCTCCCCACAAAACGTCCCCCTTTGAGCAAGATCTTTCCCTTGGCACTCCTTCTTTGCGGCTACCATTCCGTTACAAAATGCATGGCTTTGGCTCCTCTTGAGAATCTTCGCTAAGAAGGGACCTCCCGCCCCCTCTTGTTTATGGCGCCCTTTTACGTTGCAGGCCCCCCGACCCCCCTCTTTCTCGGGGAACCCCTCCGATCAGGAATGAACGACTTTTCCCTCCCCTTTTTTCGAACAGACGGGTTCATTCGATTACGACAAATCCTTCCTCTTTTTCCTGTAGAAGCCTTTTTTCGAACTTCTCCCCCCCCCAGGTCGTCCTTTCTCTATGCATCACGGTCGTTTCTAGGGAGGAACCACTCAGTGATATTTCTTTTGCCTCGGGGTTCTCCAGACGCGTTCCGGCCGTTTTCTTCCCCTTTGGTTAGTAAAGTTTTCTCCTAAGACCCCCTTCTTTTTCCAGGTCTTTAACACTCTCCGTTCTTGTTCAGATTATGTCTGCCCGCAGATACCATGCCTTCACAGGGGAAGCCTTTCCCCAATGTCCGAAGCGCCATCTTTTTAGCGTTCGTTTTTCCTTAGCCGCCTCTCCCTCCCAAGCGTCCCGTCGTCGTCTGTTGATGCTCGGGTTTCACGTCGGTCAGGCTCTTTGTCTTTCCCTCCCCCTTCATCTAGAGTTTCCTTTTTGAGATCTTCGATATCATTGAGCGTTCTCTGACCTGAGATCCGCGGGTTCAATCGAGTCTTCTCTCCTTTCCGTCTTGGCAGAAATATTTACCGTAGGGTTTTTTTCCTTCTGATTTTCCCCTCCGAAGAGCTGGGGGGTGGTTTTGGGGATATTTCTTTCCTACCCGTGGGGCTTCCCAAGGACCTGATTTGGCTTTTTTTTCTTTCGAATTCCCCTTTTTTCTCGGGAAGCCCCCCCTGACAACTCCCATTTTTCCCCGATACAGAAAATGTTTCTCTTAAGTAAGAGAGACCGTTCTCTCTTTTCCTTTTCGGACCCTTTTTTTTTCTTTTGTTTTCCATTTTTTTATTATATCGACCGCTCACTTTTTACGAACGAGCTCTTCCCTTTCCCTTCAGATTACTGCGAAGGCGACCTGGTCCCCCCCCCTCCTTTATGCTATTTCCTCCCTGGGCTCTTTCGGATCCCTTTTTTTCCCCCCCTTTCCTGAACACGGACGCCAAAAGGCGTTTGTCCTTTTCTCGTGAATTATCGGTGGTTCTCACGAACCTTGCTCTTCTAAGTTTTTCTTTTTTCAAGAGAAGTTCCTCTGGGCCTCTCCCTCCTGGCAGGCCTTCATTAGCGAGCTTCTTCGGTCCTTTCCGCCATTCAGTTGTAACTTGCCCTCTACGCCTCCCCCCCCAGAATAGTTTCTTAGATCCCCCCCTCCTTACTGCTCATAACGGAATGTAGCGGTTTTTCCCGTTTTCTGGTGGATGGTTGACGAGATCTTTCTAAGGCCGCCTCTTGAAGCCCCCTGTTCGTTTTTGTGTTTTGACTCTATTTATAACGAGACGTATTTTACTCTTTCGCTTTTCCTGCATAGTTTTGTGGTTCCTTTTTCATCTAGTGCTTTTTTACTGATGTTAGAGTTAGTGCAGGACTCCTTCCTGACGCGACGTTCGAAACAGAAATCAGATGCCTCCCCCCCCCTCGTTTTTCACAGGTCCCCTTTCCCCGAGTAAAGCTTTTGATGGCCTCCCCCTTCATTTTCCTGAGAAGATCGCGTGGTCCCTTCAAGACGCGGAAGAGATTTTTAACCTAACCTTTGACCGTCGAGCTCAGAGAAAATTTTCATTTGTCTCAGGCCATACCAGGCCGTTTGACGCCCTTGGTCTATCTACATGACGCAATGTTCGGGATAAGTTGGAAGCCTGGCTCCCATGATCGAGCCTCCTAGCGGGAAAGACTAAGGTAGACGAATTCCCTTCTGGAAACTCCTCCTGTGAAGAAAGTTTCTCCCCTCAGTTGTTTTTTCTCCTTCCTTTTCCTGTGAACATCGCCCAAAAAATTATAGGCCCAGTAGTTGAGGGCTTTCTTAGTCTTGAGTGTGTTGGGGTGGCGGGCCCTAGCCCTCTTCAGTCGGTTTTTCGGGCTCTTCATCTGTTTAAGGTCCCCTTTTTTTTTTCAGCTGGGGGCCTTTCCAGTTTTGTTATGGCAGGATCAGTGCCCGCTTTTTCTGATCTTTCGGGCCCTGGTCGCCCCCCTTCCAGCGCTTGGCTGAAAGACCCTTTCTATTAGTTCTCTGCAGCGTTCCCCTTTCTTCTTTTAACTCTTCTCGAGTCCTTCCTTTGAAAAAGACTGTTCTTCCTTTTTGGCCTTCGTCTTCCGATTCTTTGATGAATCCGGAACGACCCCCCTTTTTTTCCCAGCCAGACTTCGTCCTCCCAGACTGCCAAGGTTCCTTTCCACTTAATTCGCCAATCGGACCGTTCAATGCATTAAAAATCAGTCTCGTTTTTCACAACCTCAAGTTCCAGGGGTGGCGGGATTTTTCTTCCTTTCCCCTTAGTCAGGACCTTCGATTTCCCCGCCACATTCCGTACCGCCATCGGCGTACAATTCCCTTTTCTGATGCTCTTTTGGCGGATAAGTTGGCCTTCTCTGAGTTTTTTTTTCCCGCGGGCATTTGTTGGCGCGAAACGTTTCGGAAGCTAAGCCCTCCTGCCTTCCTGGCAATTACACTGATTGTTTCTTTCTCCTCTGTTGTTCGGACCGTCTCTTGTTAGACTCTCCCGACCTTTTTCCTTGAGGACCCCTTCACCCACGACGAGTCCCACTCACGTTGGCAATTGAATCTCTTTCATAGTCTTGAAAACAGGCGCTTTTTTCAGGGCGACCTCCTCTGAGCCCCCCCTTCACCTGTTCCCTTCGCGCCGTACCTGAATGGCACTTCCTTCGGGCGACTTCACAAGTGGGAGCTTCTTTGTGTTGATGTACCTTCCCCCAAGTTTTTTTTACCCTTTTTTTTTCCATTCGCTCTTATTAAAGAGTTGTATAGGAAGAGGTTGGGACGGTTTTCCAATTTGCTGCAGTTAGGCTCTCCTCATGATCGCGATTTCCGCCATATCCATGATTCATCCCCTCGTTCCGGCCGAATCGCCTCCCATGTTTTTCTTGTCCTTAGTTTTTATTTCTATCCTAGACCCTTTTATCGAATACCCCCTACGCAGGAATCACTCTCGTTCACTCTGACACATTCAGCAAAGGAGTATCTTCTTCTTCCCCCTTTGTTGCCACCGCACAGCTTGATCGATGATCCTCTTTTTATTTCTTGGTCTTCGCTTTCGCTGACTTCTAGCATGTGGCATTCAATATCGGCTCCTCCTCTCGCTCGACAAGCACTTCTACACGCCGCCTCCCCCTTCTTGCAGCCGTTTTGGCACCCCTTGATTCGGCCGAAGATCCCCTAGCAGCAACAGATCACTCTCTCGCGCACGCGAACCTGTAGGCTGCCGCACCTCATCTAGCCGCGCACCTCCTTCTATGACGACACCCCCCCGTTTTTCTATCGGATCACCCCATCCCCGCGATGATTTGTCCCTTTATGAGACTCCCTTTTTTCTCTAGCGACGTATCTGTAAGACCCCCTCGGCCCCCCTGCTTAAGTGCGAACGGTCTAGACCCTTCCACGAGGCCTCCCTCCCTTGTGGACATCCGACCCCCCCTCCCATTTATATATATATATTATAGCTACCTCCTTAAGATAGGGGACGCTCTCCGGCTTACCCTGTTGCTCGATCTTTCATTGGATCTTCTCGAGGCTTCCCCAGAGACTTCCATAATGTAACTTTTGCCCCCCCCCCCTATAAACATCCTCACCCTTTTTTTAAAGAGACAGAAACAGTCGTTAGTGTTTGCTCCCGGTTTTCCTGCGGCAGGTCGTTCGTCTTTCTTCGATGACTGGCCCCTCCCCGATTGAAGAGCCTTTCCCACCCCCTCCCCTTTCCTTTACCTCATTAGCTTTAATATATTTTTTTTTTTTTTTTTTTTGATTTCCTGGCAGACACTGC
>Ga0179593_1313424_pt1 | contig 16380 bp, 20 predicted proteins | sample CZODoug2_1_08_16_FD_185931 | JGI IMG/M metagenome (GOLD analysis project Ga0179593, IMG submission 185931) | Vadose zone soil fungal communities from Angelo Coast Range Reserve, California, USA - CZODoug2_1_08_16fungal (PacBio error correction) | ecosystem: Environmental > Terrestrial > Soil >... | reverse complement strand
TGACTGCTGTGCATTCTCGACAAGTACAATGTTCACTGAACCACGCAGGTCGATGATCTTGTGTCTTTAGTCTGAATTTTTTCTCTCCAGGTTTTTTTTTCCCTCCTAGGCACAGGGTCTGAGGCTGATAGACCCTGCAAGTTTCAGCCCTGATCACACCGTTGTTTGCATGCGCCTTTCCCCCCTTTCCACTCTTCCTTGTCTTTTCCTTTCGAAAGAAGATCGTCTAGTGACATGGCATCCTTGAACCCCGTCGTTGTACTCAGGTTTGAACCCGGCCTCTTCTCCCTCCGACCTTCTAGCCTCCGCCGTAGCTGCTCGCCAGACTCGCGCCACATGTAGAACAAGCCTTCCTTGTTTTTTCTACTTTCCGTCTCATTTGATAACGCCCCCCCGCTCTTTCGCACCCTTTGAAGCGCCTCCCCCACTCAGTTTAAAGAGTGCGGCTTTTTTTTTTTGTCTTCCTGCTTTCCCCACGGTGTGCCTTTTTTTTCGTCTAGAATCCTTGATTTTGCACTGCAGTTCAGTCTTTTGCGGCAGAGACGAAGTTCCATTGCGCTTCTCCAGTATCCAAGTTTGTCGCTGGCGCGCCTTTTCCTCCTCCCGATCAATGCGGTAACCCCATTCACGGGCGCATTTCGTCTGCATTTGGAGAGTGGCTGCGGAAACTCCAAACTTTTTCTGTCAACTCCTTTCCTCCGGTTACCTCTCCTCTTCCATTGCGGTTTTTAATGGTCCTACGTGTGACCAGGTTGTGGTCAGGTCAGCTGGGATTGGCAAAGTTTTCCTTATTTTTCAAATTTTTTGATCCATCTTTATTCTTTTAGTTGTTTAAATTACCGGTAAATGTCGTGACAACGTTTACAGTCTTGATAAACTTATCCTTGCTCCAACGTCTGCTATGGCATTATAGTATGTGGCGTCTACACTCAGCATTCATTCCTTTTCAAGTTTAGTACTTTGTTTATGAGCACCTGCGTCATAGCCTTTCGCGCTACTATGGACGCAGTCCATGTTTCTGCTGATGGTCCTCCTCCGAAGATACCGATGAAACGCGTAACCCTATCTCGCGACGTCCAGCGTAGGACAATATTATCAGACCATTCATCATGCCACGGCTACGTCTATACCTTTTCCTCGACAGATAGATTTTGATTTCTTTCGCCCCAAAGCCACACCTTGCCTCCGTCCATTTCTAAACTATTTTATAACAGCGCAACATCCATAGAAGCTCTTTTAACCCCAGCTTCTCACACTCTCCTCTCTTTACATCGTTTCTTCAAGTACCTTTTTTTGGGCGTCGCGATTTTTTAGGGTGTTCTTTTCGTATGATGATCAGACCTTTTTATTTGAATCCTAATGCCCTCTTTGTTTCGCCTTTTTCGTAGCAACGACGTTTTTCCTTTTTTTTTTAGTACGAGTTGGTCTCTGTCTTGATCGTCATCTTTAACTGATGAGAGGTTGATCCTATTTTACATGTTTAGTTCTTCGTATCTTTTTTAAGGTGTTTTTGATTCCTGACCAGCCTTTTGTTTCTTCCCCCTCCTATCTCTCTTACTTTTGTTGCATTTCTGTCCCCCAAAAACGTTACCTAGATTGATTTGCTTCCGCTCCCTGTTCATACCCTCCTCCTCCCCTTGCTGTTTGGTTGATCATTCAAAGCTTGGTCGGTCGCTATCTTTCCCCAATCAAATTTGCGCCTGTATGCTCTCGCTCGACTTTTCGCCTTGCCGCCGCCCACCTGTTTCCTGTCCTTACGCAACCTTTTCTTTTCGTTCCGCCGGAGTCTTCTGCAGTTAAATGTGAGCAGGACTTGTCATCATTGTTGGACTCGAGGCGATAGCTTCTTCGTCTTTCTACTCTGACGAGGTCCTTCTTCCTTTTGTCATTCTCTACGGAATCCTAGTCACCACGTCCCACTTTGCCCCCCGTCATAGATGAACTTTCTTCTCATCGCCCCAACCCCCCCCCCCCCCCCCCCCCCCCCCCTGTCGATTTTATGCTTCCTACCAGTTGCTTCGCCCTGGTGGCAAATTCTGCATCGCGTCTGTGTTTTTACGGGCGAGTTTAAGTTATTTCTTCCTATTTTTTCTTTTTGTTTTTCTCATTTGCTTTTTTCCATTTTTTTTTTTTAAAGTGCTTGATTCCTTGTTTTGATGGAACATCCCTTCTCTTTTTTAGTGAACTTCTCTCATGAGCCGTTCTTTCTGAATTCAGTGTCCTTTCTAAATGTTGTCGAATTCCATCTCCTTATTTCTTCCCGATCGAAGAGCTCTTTTATCCGGTTTGGAAGGTACCCCCCCCTATCCAACGTTTCGAGGGGCGTTCCCCCCCGTTCTTTATCATTGTAACTTCCTTCTTTTCCCGGGGGTACCTCTTTAATAAGTTTGTTTTGCGCAGAGATAAACGTGGAAAGTATGTCTTAGTTACCGTCTGCGACCGCTCCCTCCTCCCGTGTTTTCGGGCTTTGTCCCCTTTCCCACCCCATCGCCTCTCTCTACTTGTTCACCCTTTCCCCCCAAATTCCTATTGAAAAAACATTCCCGTGCCCCCTTTTTCATGATATGATGAAACGTTTCCCTCTGATATTTTTTCGAGAAAGCCACCTCTGTTTCCGCATCCCTTCGCTTTCCAAAACTTTCAACTTGGGTCCCAGCAAGTGAGCACAACTTTCCAATCGGACCTTAACTCTTACAAAACGTTCCTACCCCCGCTCGATTCAACCCTTTCCCTTTCTTGATCACCTTTTTTCAACCTGCCCCCCGATCTGAAAGCTTCCCACCATGTCTCCTTGACTTGGTCCCTGGAGTTGATTCCCCTTGTGCTTTTTCCTAGCAGGCCCCTCACCCGGTATACTTTTTCTCTAAAAACTCTATTTTTCTCGTCCATCCTGCAGGGCGCAGGCGTCAGTGTCCCATTCCCCAGCCCATTACCCGGCACTCTACGCGGACTTTAACCAGTAAAACCTGATAAACTGTCCTTCCCTTCTCCCAGGTTTTCCTTCCCTCCCTTCCTTTCGTTTGAGATCTCTCGGGCGCTGTTTGGCGCTTTTGCCCCGATTCGGAAAGCCCCCATTTTTCCCATTATCCTCACCCCCCCTCCATTTGCTCTTTTTTCTTCCTGCACCCCAGATTTTCTCTTGCCACCCTATACGCTCCAGGTACTGTTTGACACAGTCCCTAGCGCCCCAACAGTGCGAATTTTGTCGTGAAACTCCCCCCCGATGACTTCTTCTTTAATCCCGCCCCTTGAAATCCTGTAATATCGCTCTTACTTCTCCTCCCTCTATCCTATGTTTAGGCAACCGCCTCTTGAAAATCTTACGATGGGGAGAGGCTTCATAACTTCATTCACTTCCCCCATAGCGAGCACCTTCCGGTGCGGCCGTTCCTCAGCCGAACCCGTCGGAAAGCATGCAGGCCATGCTGTCTGCCTGCCCCAATTTGCTTAAGGTCCTCCTGTCACACCCCTACTTTTTAATATCTCGCTGCCCTTCATCACGTCCTCCTCTCCTTCCGTCTGCAATCCCTTCTGTATTCTTATACGCAGTTCTATTTTGCCGCCAAGATTGCTGTATTTGATTGTTGCAGCGGGACGTCGGCATCTATTTCCCTTTACTCGCTTTTCGTTCTGTCTTGTCGCCCGTGAAGATCACGCAGCGATTTCCGGTTTTTTTTTCTTTTTTTTTTTTTTTTTGGTTTTTTTTGTTTGTTTTGTTGGTTTTTTTTTGTGTGCGTGTTTTTTTGTTTTTGGTTTTTTTTTCTTTTGTTGGGGGGTTTTTTGTTTTTTGTGGTCAACCCTGAATAGAGGGGTTAGCTTTGACTATGTATGGTTTTCCTTCGTCTTTTTGCAGATACGTATGGGAGTTCTCGTACTCTGGTCTCTTTTTTTTTTCAGCAGGTCGTTGAGTAGAGGCTTAGGTGCTCGTCATCCTCTCCCCTTTTTTTCCTGAGCCCCTTGCGTCGCGATTTAAAGCTATAAGTCCCTGTATCTTGTCCCAATACAAAAGTTCCCCCTTTTTTTGAAATCTTTTTGAACTACTCCCCCACCTTTCGCTTAGATCGGCACCTCTTGGAGTCCCTTCGGCTCCTTCCTGGAATACTTGCTTCCCCTACTGACGTTGCCGACCACCGTAGCCTTGTGACCCCCCTCCGTTACAATTTAACTGCACCGACGTTTTCCGCCCCGGCCTGTCCCCCCAAACTTGTCCAGTCCCCCTTTCACCGCAACGGAAGAATCATTATCTCAACCAGGCTCTCTTTCCATCCTCTTTTGACTGAGCAGACTTGCACCCCCCTCTGCATACCGACTTATCCTTAATTGCATGTCCATGGTCTATGATGCCTCATTTTGACCAACACTGTTTCGCGCGCCCCCTTTCGTCCACCCTGTTTCGAGCTATGTGTGGTACCGGGACCCATTTGAGTATGCCGTTCCTACCAAGCTACTGGCCCTAACACCTTATAGTCGAACTCGAATTTACCGAGTTTGCCAAGAAGTTCCTACCCATCCTCCTTGAGTATTGAAAATTCGTGATCGATTCTTGCCCCCTTTCCGTTTCTCAGCAGCCCTTTTCCTCTACCCTATCAGCCTTTTGCGGAAATGCTTTTTCTCGTTTGAGTCTTCTCGGAATAGGAAGAGTATGTATCACCTTTAAGGTTGGTTAACCCTGCCCCCCTCCTTTTCCATTTCTATGAGATCTTAATCTTGCGCACGAATGTCTCTTGGTGAAGTACTCGTCTCGTTGTCCCAGCCCCCAATTTGGGCTGCTGACGTGTTCGATTCATTTCCCCTTTTAATAGCTTTGACGAGAACCAAAATTTTGATATACAGTCCCACCCCTCATCGACCCTGTTGCAGGACCCGTCCTTAGACTGGTCGGGTGGAAGAAGACTTTCCTTATATCTTTTACTCACCTCCTTCGGTGGTTTAGACTTCTCCGGATTGTTATAACTTCATTGAAACTCTCTCCCTGTTACTTGCACAATAGGGAGACTGCGGGTTTTGTACCATTGTCCTCGCATAATTGGGTGTCGCATTCCTTCCCTTCTTCCCCGTCTTCTTGCTGATACGCAGACGGTCTTTTCATCACCCCACATGTATGGGGGAGACAGCTACAGTACTTACAAAACTCACTCGCGACCTCGTGCGCACACGACTACGTTATGATATTGAGTCACTTTACGATTTGATCCCTCTTGAACCGTCCTATGGAGCAAGCTGCCGCCCGCTCCCTCGATTTCTTTTCTCTAGTTAATCCCTCTCCCTGTTCGCCCCCCTCTTTCGCGTTTAATGCCATTGACGAATCTTTGCTAACTTCCAGCAGTTGTGACCGAGATCACGCAGTTTTTTCACTAGCGAACTTCCTTATTTCTTATTCTTTTTTTTTCCGCAGTCAGTATCGTCTCATTTCTACGCTATGGCATGTCCCCCCTCTCTTTTTTCCGTCACAAAAAAAATGTGCAGCGCCCTATAAAGTTTTTAGGTTCGTCATCCGTTCCTCCCCCCAAAACACAATGGTTAAGCCTGAGTCTCTTTTCTTCTACATTTTTTCGATCAACTTGTACCTGTCTTTCACTTCCTGCGACTTACTCTGGTAGTTGGCCTAGTCTGGCTGCGGAACGTCCCACGCTGCTGACATCGTCGAAGGGGGGACGATTCTGATTCTTCCTCGTCTGAGTACTGCTGTCCCCCTTTGGTTTGGTCGTGGGAGGAGGCAACAAGTGATGTATGTTCCCAGGACAACGTGTTCCTGGCTGAGGTTTCCCCCCCCTTGCAAACTTACAGTTCGGGCTCAAGATTGATACCCGGCATGAGGCCGGCGCGGTTCTGCCCTTTTTTTGATTTTCTTTGATAGGTAACTCCTACCTTTTTTTTTCTGATACTGGTGCATTTCCCTCCGTTAAACCCTCATTTCTTTTTTTATTCCCGCCTGCGTAGCGTGGGCGTTTCCTCTTCTTCCTTTTAACTGTGTTGCTGGCTGATTGGAGAACTTCGAAGCTATCTCCGCGCTGACCCCCTCGCGCACTTATAGAGATCGTAGGCACCTTTGCAAAGAGAGTCAAGACCTCATCATGGTCCACCTCTCTTCTCGCGGTCATGCTTTCTCTTCCCTGATTTATCCTTCTGTCGTCACCAAATCCAGAGAAGCTCATCCCCGGCCGTGAGAAACCTCTCTTTTTGCCTCCGGATCTTTGACACCTCCGCAGGTCTCTTCCCCTCTGACCTTTTATCCCGTTTCGACCCGATTTATGGAATAATGAAGTTTATTCCTTGAGTGATGATGAGACGAGACTGATTAGAAGTTCTCCTTCGTACGCTCTCTCCCCTTTAGTCCCTTTGCGTTCCTCCAGCCTGTCCGGCCCTCTTTTTGAGGTGTCTGAAGCTACCCCAACTCCTGTTTTTCATATATTGGTAGCGACTTTGGTAGTTGTAGACCTTCTCGATGCGAATAGTACTCTCTGAGCCTTATCTCTCATATTCCACCTTTCAGTCCTCTTTTCGTAGCTATCTTTTTTTCCTTGTCTTCTGCGCCGTATGCGTTTTCTTTTCACTACAAGATCACGAATTTCTGTCCTGGACTCAAACGTCTCTCTCTTGGCTCCGACCCTCTTTTGGTTCTGACTAGACTCAGCCATGGGTTTGTCTCTTCTTGTAAAGTCTGTTGATTCCTTTGTCGCCCTAGTGCCCCCCCCTAACTGAGTCCCCGCTAGCTATAGTATATCTAGGCTCCGGGGTCCCCAAGCCCTGGGTATAATCCTTCTTTATTTTCGACAGTTTGACTCTTTTTAGTAATTTCCTTCTTTTCAGATGCCGTTTGGTGAGCGGCCTGAAGCATTTAGGTTAATTAAGACTGCGCCTTTGCTGGCGCGGATCTCCTTCCCTATTATGACGGTTTCTGCTGAGTTCATGTTCCCCCCTAAGTCCGCGTTCCCGATTCCCACTTCCTGTACCCATTTTTCCCTTTCTTCCCGTTTTATTCCGAATCTTGCTGTTGGCAGCCCAGTGGATCATTCTCTCATTGGGAGCAATTGTTATAGGATGATTTTGTTGTGACAGTTTTAAGCTCTTTTTTCCTCTTAGATTTTTTCTCAGACTGACATTTGGCCAATTTTAATTGGTTTCTTCCCGGACGGGATTTTTTCGTGAACCTTTCTTCTCCTTTTATTTATATCCTAGCTTTTTCTATGAGTTTCATTCGCCCATGTTGTGCGACTTTCCTCTACCTTTTGATTTTTTTTTCAAAGGAGACTCCTAGCTCTGGTGTCCTGTGACACAGCATCCTCCCCCTTTTGCGTTCTTTTGGGCGTGATTGACTTATGTAATTATCTTTCTTTCCACGGTGATAGATTAGGGTTTAATAATATTTCTTTTTTTGAGTGAGATCACCCCTTAATCTTTTGCGGTCCGTACCGCTTTATACGTGCACCTGCGCCCCCTAACTTTTTTTCGATGCTTTTCCCCATTAAAAACTGCCTCGCGCGAGTCTTCTCCCTGTGTCAAACTTCAACCTTTCTCTGTTTACCAACCTTTCCATTGGGCGACTTTAACTCCTGCTCTCCCTCTGCTTCCTGGAATTTCTCTCAACTATTCCGACAGTTCGAACTCCCTCGTGGTTCTCCCCCTCCCCCTTCCAATGTCCAGCCCCCGCTTAGTCCCAATCCCCAACCCCTCTTGTCCAAGTCAAGATTCCAGGTTTCCGTACCCACCCTTTCGTCCTCTTTTTTTGCACGATCGCTCCCGTTGAGAAGACTCTTTCCAACCTTTACACCTTCTTCTCCCCCGTTGGAACACATTTACCCCATGACTTGTTCCCAATGTTCTCGATCTCTTTCTTCGGACTTCTATTGAACACCCCAATTGAACCCTTCCCAGACCACCGTTCCTCCTCTTCACGTTCGTCTTTTCCCCGATTTAATGAGCGCCAGGCGAAGGAAATCCCCACTTGCTTTTCGCTCACCAGTCCCTTACCCCACAGAGGGGTTAGGACGATTTACATTTTCTACTCCTCCCCGGTGAATGGTGATTTCGTGCACGCTCCTAGACGTTCCCTGATGAGCGGTGGATGTTTCTTTCTGCTTCTCTCGTTACTACCACTTTCCCATTTTTACACTCAAACCCCTGCTGTTCTGTCGGTCAAGACCAAACTCCCCTTCTGATCCTTGGAACTCCCTTTTCCCGGTCAACGTTTGAGTCCGCTCCTCCCTTCCCTCTTCCTTCAAGCTATTTTGCAGGGATTTTCCAAGCCACCGTACTAGCAGGCCTATTTTTCGCCGTTTTCTGTCCCTTCCCCTTCCTCTCCACGATTAGTTTATCTAGACGCCGAGCTCTAAGTCTCCCACAGGCCGTGCCAACCCCTCTTTCTACTCACGTCGGTGGTCCTGCGTCAGTCCCCCATCCCGGTCTGACCCCCCTTTTTCCATGCTGGCGGCCTGCCAAGTGTATTCCCTACCCTAAAACGCAGCTAGATTTGGCGCTCCCTTCCTCTGAATTCCCTTCATTAGGGCCCTCAAGTATTTAGGATACGCAGGGTATTTTCGTCCCTCTTCTTTTCGAGTTGATGTGCTCCTTGGCTTAATCGATTTTCCTTCCCTGCTCGTGTGATGCGTCCTGCGATTGGGAGACACCCCGCAGTTTTTCCCTCAGGTTCCCCGCCTAGGCACCTTTCATTTCTTTTTATGCTGAATGAAGTCCTTTTGATTGGTATTTCCGTCTTGCCTCTATTTTCTTTTCCCCTCCCTCTACTCATTAGAGTGATAGCGGGCCCCACGATTTAAGAGAGAGGCGACTTGCTCGTACCCACACCTTTCCTTGCCTTTATCCGATAGGCGCCAAGCGTAAGAGTTTGTTAGATCCAGGACTTGGCTATTATGCTCCTTTTCTCCTTACCTGATAGTCCTATCGGCAATCCTATTGGACTTTTTAGAGAAGGCTCTGCGGGGATAGATGGAGAACCTTCCTGTTTGACCTGCCCCCACTTCTCCTTTCCCAAAGTCTGATCACTTGTAACCCATCTTCCCCCCTACGTTGCAGAAACAGTAAATGCCCCCATGGGAGTAGCCCGCACCCTTTTACTCCTGCAATTAACGCTCCCGCTGTCAGAAGATTTTACTGGAATCCAGATAGGACCCCTCTTAAGCTTATTTTGACCCTCCTTCCCTTGTCCCTCTCTTTATTGTGGATCGAGAGGCTTTACCCCGTGGTCTCTCGCATTGTTTACCCCCCTTGGTCCCTTATTTCGAAGAACCCCCATTTCGCTTGTCGTAATCAACATCCTCCTTCTTGCATCACTTCTTCTCGATTTCTTCCCAGGTTACTTTGTGTGTTCTGCCGCAGGAACAGAATAGTTCAGCATATTTTTCCACCAAATCTTTAGTCTATTAGTTTTTTTGACCGTTTTCTTACGTTTCGACAAGTCGGGAACGGTAGAGATCGTCTCAATTCTGCTTTCTCCTACTTTGGCTAGTAGGGTATACAGGAGCTTAATCTCGGCCGTACATTCACCATCTTTCGGCATCTTACTGGTTCAATACAATAGGTCCTTTTTCCTCCGATAAGACCCCCTACTCTCCCTTGCGGCAACGATTTTCGAGTTTTCGTGTGAGTTGCTTTCGTAGGTGATCCATGACCGTGGTTCTTCCTTTGACCGGCTCCCGTGAACCCTTCCCCATTTGACTAGAGTTCTCGAAGAGACCCCCACGGATCTTCCTCACACCGACACGCTTTCCATTGACACTTGGTAGGCTTTTTCCTTTATTTGTAGCAGAAGACCCTATTTTTTCCTCCTCATTCAGTTGTTTGTTTTTTGCTTCTGTTTTTAGTATTCCCAGTTTGCAAATTCCCTACCCCGAATTTTCCTGGACAAAATTCCCGGTTATTAGGTCTTTCTCCGTAGCTTTTTTTCGACTGTAGCCCCTAGGTTCCAACACTGGGGCGCTTATATCAGACCATGCTCCCCGCCAACCACGTGCTTTCGTTCCCCCTTTTCCCTATTACTTCACTCAAATGACGACCTTTTTTTACCCTCTCTTAGCGTGATATTCTTGAACTTTTCCTGAATTGGATCCTTTTTCACAATTTTGGTTTACCTGTTTGCCGAGGCAGATATATTCGCAGAGACTATTTTTACCCACCCCATTGTAGCACCAGCCTATCCCAGAGCGCTCTTTGACGCTGACATTTGCTGTCAAGCTTTCCTCCCTCAGCTTCTCTCACTTCCCATTTTTTCAAGAGCGCCACATTATTTTGATTAATGGCCGAGCCAAATGCCCTTTTAGCGTTCAGTACCCCCCCTTCTTCTTTCGGCATCCGTGACACTTCATTTGCGGCAGAGACGCAGAGCCCTGTATTTTCTCTTTTTCACCCTTATTCCCCCCCCCCTTGGTTACCACGCCTCTCGCCCCCTGTTCACGTATCGTTCTTTTCCCCCTGTGACCTGTTAAATTACCTTATCTTTTGAGTCGGGACTAGTGGGTTTCCGAATTTTTTTATAGGAAGTCAACCCTTTCTTTGACTGTAGAGGGTTGACTTTGCCTTTTTCGCCGTGTTTTTTTCTTTTTCTACCTTTGGTGGTGCCTTTTCCAGTTGTCGTAAACGTATTTTTTTACCAGGGACTATGGTTTATCTCTCCAGATTAAGGTGTTCCTTAAGTCCTTAGGCTCCCTAGTATTACGGTTATCTTTCTCAGCGCCTTATAGCCATATTTTCCTCTTTGAAATGGTTGGGGCCTCTTCTCCATTTCAAGAATTTCCAGTTCCTCCTTGCTGTCTGAGAAATTTTCGCCGATCGGCTCGGTCGCTTCGCACTCTACTTTAGTTTCTTCGCTTTGGCGATCCCTTCGCTCTAGAGTTCTTAACCCTTCGTCTCCCCTCTATCGCGACGTCACCTTTCTCTACCCCTTCCCTCCTTTCTTCATTGTCACTGTCCCCTTCGCTCTGATTTGTGGTGTGCCTTCGAGTTGATCATGCTGTATTTGACAAATACAGGCCCTTCTCCAGCTGTCTTTTCTTACAGCGAAATCTATTGCGTCAGCGCACCTCCCCCTCATTTTAGCCACTCTTGTCGGAAATCGAAATGAGTCTACGACCTACTTGATGGGCCTCAATGACTGTTGAGTCCGTTACTTTTTATGATTCGTATATCTTCTTCTTAGCATTGCTTTTTCGTAGGTTTCTTAGCACTTGGGCTCCCCCCGAAGGTTAGTGCAGCTGGTATCAGTTTGCGTTCTCTAAGCGCACCCAAGTTTTGGTCTTCACCTTTGGTTGTCGGCTTTGTTCCTTTAGCTGCTCGATCTCTTTCCCTCCCTTTCCCCGATTAACCTTTGGATACTTTCGATATCCTGCGTAAGTCTCCTTGCCCCCCCCTTATTTCTTCGGGCTCTTACCGCAGTTCCGCGTTCTTTCACTGACACGATCGTGCTTTTTTCGTTCCTGACCATTAAGTCTTTTATGTTGATTTCCGCTAGCCTTGCTTTTTTGACCTGGAAAGCAGATACTTCCACTTGAGGCTGTCCAGTGCGAATGTCGAAAGATTGCCGGTCTTCTAGCACGATGAAAGGAACAACCCCCGCGCCGTTTTTATCATCCGTCTGATTCTTTGAAACGACCACGTTTCTTTCCCTTTCTTTCCTTAAGGATTCGCAAGTGTGAGCGTTTTCTTTCCTGCCGTCGTCATTTCCCCTTTTATTGCGAGGCGGCCTTGAAGCCGGTTTCCTTCTTCTTTTCTAGTGATCGGCGGCTTGAACTTCCTTCTTCTTATTTTACCCTGTTTTTTGCTGGGTCATCTGTTGCAACTCCCGTTTCCTATCTCAACGCCTTTTGGAAAACCTTCATATTTTCTGTCTGTCCCGTTGCTCTTTTTCCCTTGTTTGTCCAAGCAAGGTTTCTTTCTCGCATGTGAGACAATTTTCTTGCATGGCGCTGGTTTCCTGGTACCAAGTGACTATGAATGGCGGACATTTTCTCTGATTCTCAGCTTGCCTTGGACCCCCTTTTGAACGGGTTCTTGACTTTTTGATTCTTCCCCCTTCTTTTTTTTTGTTCGGTTTTTGTCTTTTTTGAAACTTTTTTTTGTCTTATCTCATGTCGTTTTCTCTTTTAGGTCCTTTCAATGTTGAGAATGTTTTCCCTGACCTTTGATCTGACACCCTTAGAAGATTTAGTGACAGCCTCTTGGTGACTGGAACCGCCCTCTCAACTTTCCTATGTCCCGCTGTAGCCTCATAATGCAACTTTCCTCAGATCCTTTTTTTTGATAGTTCTTCTCCTCCTTTGTTGTTGTGCGATCTCTTCCCCCCATTTTACAGTTGCCGTATTTTTGACTTCTCAGCTTTCACCTACGTCAACCTTTGCGGGCTGTTTTTTTCCCTCCCCCTCCCAACACTATCTTCGCTCTTTCTACTGGTCAAATTCCCCCCCGTGTCCAGATGTTAACTTCGTCCCACCCTGTCTTGTCTTTCCCCATGCTCGCCATTCTTCCGCTTCTTTCGTTTTTTCGATCCCCGAATCCCGCTCTCGGTCCCCTCCAAACCAGTTCCATCGTATAAAACAGGTCCAGATGTCCTTGCCCCCTCTACCCTCTTTAATTCAAGCTTCCCCTCCCGATCCCCCCGCGTTTTGCTGATTCAATGATTCCAGGGCCCGAGTTGACTCTTCCCCACCTTGTTATTGAAAACGCCCCTCTCCTAGTGACCCAACCTGATACCCTTTGGTACCTTTTTCTTTTTCCGCCTGGCTTGCTTCTTCCAACGATTCCCCACCCACGGACCAACCCCGGTAAGATCAGTAGACTTTTTTAGCCGCAATCATCTGATGATCCCCTTCCTCTCCCAGAACTTGTCCCCTGTCAATCCACCCATGAATGCCCAGAGGAAGCAGTCCTTTTACGGCCCTTTTATACCCAATTTTCCGCCCTTTTCAAAAGTCTTTCGGTTTTTTGCATATCTTCGAGCTCGATGCGTTGCGAAGGTGTCTTTTCTCTGCGACTTTCTTTCCTTCTTCCCTGTCCAAACTTGATGACTGCTTTCCCTGTCCGGAACACAGCACCTTCCCCTCGTTAACCAGCATTTTTGAAAAGTGGTCCCATTTCCTGCGACTTTTTTTTAGCATCTTTTCGTGAATGAACCCTCCTTGGTCATAGTAATCTTCGGCCGATCGATTAGCCGTCTTTCTTTCACTTTGCAACCTTTTTTCCCTATTTCTGGTCCTATTTACGACCCCTTTTTGCAGTGCTACCCGTCCTGCCGTACACCCTCTTCTCCCTTCTGTGTCTCTTTTTTCTCAGCACCCGCCACCCAGGCCGGAGGAAATGATGTGAGTCGCTACCCCTTGCCGATTTAAGAAACCCCGCGGCGGTTTTTCACCACGCTTCCTTTTTGTTAGGCCATTTCTTATTTTTTTTTTTTTTTTTTTTTTTCTGGTAGTGACCTCTTCTGATTTCCGCACGCTGAGGTTATGGCCGATCTTTCTTTCTTGTGCGCGTTCTTCCAAATTCCGTCTTTGGCTGGTTTTCTTCTCATGGCTTTTTGGACAGAAGGCTTCCACGCTTTCTTTATTGAAAACGTCGGATGGTTGGACCATGAGATGTCTTGAGTCGGCTTTTGCAGATACTATGTTAAGTAGCTATCTTTTATCATATAGGTTCGAGGTCTTTTTTTTTCTCTTTTCAATTTTTTATGTCCTCTATAAATCTTAATCCGGCGCCCACGGGAGCTCTCCTGCTACGCTCTTTGCTGTCACTACCCTGAGTCTCTCAACTATGGATGTCTTTTCCTTACCACCAGTTCTCCTTCCTTCTCTTCACTTCTTTTGGCTTCTATCCTAACCCCGTCTTCTTCTGCGCCGGTCTCATGCCGTGAACGTTTTTCCGCCACGAAATGGTTCCGTTGCCGCAACCAAGTTCAAGACAGTTCCCATTAAGATGCGTCTGAAGCTTGTGTTTTTGAACTTCCACCCCTTTTTTTTCTTCCTCCCCCGGTGGGAAAATGGCCATAGTCCCAATTTCACGAGTGTCCAGAAGGTGGCAATTCCCCCGCGGTCCCCCTGCAACCCTTTCCTCCTCTTCTATTTTGACTTGAGTTCTTCCCTCAGTTTGAAACCTTTCTTGATTGCTCATTGCGGAGGAAACCACTTGTTACGGTCTAGTCATCCAATTTTGTTTTTTTCGCATCCAACAGTCCTGGCCCCCTGCTGTTTTCAATTTTCTCTCCGAGACGCGACAGGTAATTTTTTCTCTCAGGACCCCCGAATTTTCAGTCTACAACTGCGTTTGAGCGATTTCTTTGAGTATGCTGACGTTAGAACGATCGCGGCCGTATCGCTCGACCTGTTGCGACCCCGGTGGCTGCGGTCTCGGCTCTCCTGGCCGCTTTTAAGATCTTTGAGGAATATTACTTTTTTCCCTCCCAATTGGTCAGTTCCTCATTCGTTTTTTCTCAGATATTGGCCCATCTGGGTCCGTTTCTGTGAGTTGACTTGATCCCTTTCTTAGAGAACCTCCCTTTCTCTGCTGACAGTTTTTTCTTTTTCGATAAGTTTACGCGCCCTCCTAGATTTTCTCGCGCGACACCCAGCTTACTCCCCTCCTCGACCTTCCCTTTTTGATTGAAAAGGGAGAGATGTGTAGGATTTCATTCCTTTCTTTTTTTTCCCTCTTGTTGTGTTGTTTTCGGATTAGTCTTTCTGCCTGCTTTCCCCTCCCTCAGGAATGTTCTCCCTCTTTCTCTTCTTGTTGTGGACGGTCGAGCTTTTTTCTTAGAGGACTTCCAATCGAGTTCACCTTTCGCGTGCTGATCCTCCCTCCCCCTGTCTCTATCCCAAACGGTGATTTCCACTGCTTCCTTTTCCTCCCATGCGACCTTTCTTTGAGCAAGCCTTTTTTTTTTCCCTGCGGACAAGGACCGATTCTGGCTCAGTTTAAAATTCCCCTCGGCGCAGAAGCTTCGCGAGGCCGAGTAATCAGACTGGCCACAATTTAGTCCCAGATGAGAGGAAGCGTCTCCTGGCCGTCGATCGTCCAGCTTTTAGCCCCTCTCTTTCACGCCGTTTTCCCCGAGAGAACAGTGGTTTTGTACCTGCCGCGTCCCACAACAGGACCTTCGAGCTTATCGTAGCGTCAGAAGGATGCCAGTTTTCCATTACTTTTTTCTTCCCACTGAGCTCCCTCCTCCCTTTTTCTTTTTTCATCCGTCTCCACTTTTTCCCTCACTGTATTTACAAGGTTAAGCGACTCCGCTCCCTTCTCCCCTCATTCCCTTTCCTGGCTTTTTTTTACTTCCTAGTGGTCTTCTGTCTCCCCCTGCTGCGGAACTTTCCGGGTGACTCGGTTTCTCCGTCAGGGTGCTGGCATCCTCCAATTTGGTGGCCGGTCTGGTGTTCCCCGTTTTTTCATTTCCTGCAGTTCTCCTGTTGTTCGGCACGTCTTTCGGCTCCATTTCTTCCCGGATTTTTTCTTAGGCGCGAGCTTCAATTCTGTGATCTTCTCTCGACCTGGTTGGGCTGATAAAGTTCAAGCCATTTTCCTTTGCACGAATTTCCGTTGTTTCTCAGTAGCGTAGCGCTTTTCCCCTCGCCTTTCTTTTTTTTTTTTCTCTTTTGCTGTTGATGGATCTCCTTCTCCGCTCTCGACCTTTTGACCGCGTCGAACATCAGATTCGACGTCAAGCGTTAAATCTTGCACCTCCCTGACTCCCTCCATAATCATGGGTAACTCCACCTCAAAGAGGCAGCGTCCTCTCGACCGGCGTTGATACCTTTTGTTCTCACCCGGCCGCATCAGTCTCCCTTATCGAACCTCGATTTGCGCCTCCCCGATACCAACTCTGCCGCAGCTTTCTGCCCTCCTGTTTCTCCTCCCGATTTATTACTTCGAAGAGTGCTCTCGTGTTGTCGATACGACCGGGGGTTTTTTTTTCTTCTTGATCGCCTGCAGGTCCCATCCATGTCGGCCGTCTGTTAGCAGGTTTTATGATCTCAGAAGCAAAACCTGACGTGTTCTTCCTATATGTTGGTTCTTCCGTTTAGTACGGTTTTGATAGCCTTTTTCCCATCGTCATCAGTCTGAGGTTGATCCTGCTAAGCGAAGCTGGAGCTCTCGACCCTCTGATATTACGGTGTTCTAAAGAAAGGTTCGCGTTTCCGCCCTCTTTCTTTTCGGCCCTCTTGCCCCCTCCCTCGCGACCTTTTTCCCTCGACTGTTTTGGGTCGGTAGCCAGACTCCTCCCATGCTTTTGTAGGATCATTTTGATGTCGTTCTTCCCTTTCTTTTACAGAAAACGTCCTCCCCGCTCGACTTAGCCGCCTATATCCCATGTGCGCCCGCACACTTTTTTTCCTAAGGATTATCCAGGGGGCTTCTTTGGTAATGAACTGAGTTTTTTTCCTG
>Ga0179593_1416838_pt1 | contig 16381 bp, 21 predicted proteins | sample CZODoug2_1_08_16_FD_185931 | JGI IMG/M metagenome (GOLD analysis project Ga0179593, IMG submission 185931) | Vadose zone soil fungal communities from Angelo Coast Range Reserve, California, USA - CZODoug2_1_08_16fungal (PacBio error correction) | ecosystem: Environmental > Terrestrial > Soil >... | reverse complement strand
TTACTCCTGCGCCCTCCCGGCTCCCCATTCACGAACGACGTTTTACCCCAGCCCTTGTCTGGCGAACTTTGTTTTTTTTGCGGGCTTGGAGCTGCCCTGGTCGTTTGATCCTTGGATGAGAGCGTTTTTTCTGTCTCTCCTGGCTGACCCACTTATGGAGAATACGCTTTTTCTTTCGACTGATGAGCTTGGTGGGTAGTTTATGTCGAAAAAAGTTTTCCCCATCAACACAAAACTATCAAATTTCCTTCCTTCTTTGTTTTTCTTGAATTTCTCAACCTTTTGCGCACTTAGGACAATTTGATCCGATCAATCCCCCTTTCATTGGCGGACCCTGTTCCACCTTTTTTCTTTTTCCAAATACCGACCCCCAACCAACGAGCGACCGGTGGCGATGGTGTCAGAGCCTGACTGGCCTTTCAAAACAGCCGTTCTATAACCCCCAATATAGGACCACTCTCGCTTCCAACCAAGGTGATGAATCTTCTCCGATCGTTTCCCTGCAGTTATTTTTAAACAGAGCCGACGGGGGTTCCCCCCTACCCGCCCCGATTTTCTTTTGCAAATTGACTCAAATACATCTTTTTTCACGCTGAGGATGTGTAATGTCCTTTTTCCCAACGCGCAGAAGCTCGTACGGACGGTTCCCCCCCTCTCGGACGGCCCGCGTCCACATCCCCTTTCCTTTTCTTTTTTCTTCTAAGTAAAATCGTTTTTCCTCGAAATGAGCAGGTTCTCCCTCTATAACGCGCCAATCCCCTCCATCTCTGCTTTCCCAACAGCCTATCTTGCCCAATCCGCCTCGTTTTCCACACTAGAATTTTCTTTAACAATGACCCTTTTTACCACAGAAGTTAAGGAATGGCTTTTACTGGAAACCTAACCTTTAAGTATACCCCCCTCCCGCCCAAAACTGAGAATTCCAATCCTGAGCGATTTGCTTGGACCTGATCTCCCTAAGTTTAGGTTAGCCCCCTACCAGTCACCAATGTCCCCCCTCCCTTTTCTCGGCTCCGGCCACTCCCTTCCTTCACCCCTCCTCCTTTTCTCGGCCCGCTGTTAGCCTCCCCGACTCGTCATGCCCCCGGAGCGGGAGAGTTTATTTTTCCTGCCCATCTTCCTGGCAACACTAATAAAAAGATTCCTTGGCTAGTTAAAGATGGACGATTTTTTTTTTGAACCTCAGCTCCTGCCGGCCCCTCCCAGATAACGATCGCAGCCCCTTCCGGATCACCAACTGAGCTTTTTTTTTGATAAATTTCGATGCGGGATAGACCCGCCATCTCTCTTTTCCCGATTTTGTTGTGGTGATGATATGGAGGGTCTATGCCTTTCCCCTCTTCCCCCCTTAGCTGGAACATTCTTTTATGCTTATCGTGATCGTCGATGCACCCTGTCTCGGTCACGACGAACAGTCTTCACTGGACAGAGAGTTTCGTCCTAGGGTGCCGTTTTTTTGATTGCAGAAGCACTCGAAGCCGAACTGCACCTCTCCTTTTTTACGGTCTTACCGCCCCTTTTTCTAATAAGGCGCTGGTGACGAGTCTTGACTCCACAGTGTCCCTTCTTTTAAGGGAAGGATTTGATTTTTGGGCGATCCTTTGGCCTGCGTAGACTGCAGGTTTAAAGCCCTTTCTTGTCTTGTACGGTTCTTGCCTGCAGGTTTTCGCGTTTGGAGATCCATTTCCTCGTTAAGACCTTCTTTTCTGTGAGTGCTCCCCTTTCCCTTTCCCAAACCTTGAGGTTATGCCGGAAAGTAGGTTATATCTCCTTTCTTCCAACCGCTAGGTGTGGAAGCCTCTGCTTTCGTGTCTGTGCGGTGATATCCTCAGGATCATTTCGCGACCGATTGTGTCTTCATCTACTCAACTTACCTTCTTGATCTGATGAGGAGGAGACCTTCCTGGCCTTCAGAATAAAGGTGTTGAAGTCTATCTTCTTTCGTTGGCAGGTACCGTTTTGGAACCTCCCTTCGTAGGGAGGACGGTTCTCGTATCAGGTGACCGTACTTCGTTTCTTTTTTTTAGGTATTTACTTTCAGGAGCCATCACTTTTTTGAACCGGCGTTTACGAGCTGTACAGAGTGTTTCTTCCCCTCCGTCTGGGTTTCTCTCCTCGTGCGTCTGCACCCCGACCGCCATTCGATCGTTTTAAGTACGACCTGAGGGTTCTTGGTATGCCTTTCCGCTGAAATAGTGTAAATTCTTGCTCGGTCCTGCACAAAGACTGACTTCCTCTCTTCTTGGAATTCATTCTCTTTTAGTCCCCATTCCTTCGTGAACACCCATGGTCGGCTGCCATGCAGTTTTTTTGATGGGGTCGTTGTTGCCCCCTCTGAAGTACATCAAAATATGGAGTGATCTCTTTTAAGCAGTCTCCATCGGTGGTTATCCGTCGATTTTTTTTTCCAAGCCGGCCGACCTCCGCCCCTTCTCAAGCCGTGGGTTCTTCCCCCCACAAGTCCTCTCAGCGAAAGTGTGTTTCTTGTACCCCCCCCTTTTTATTGAGTAGCTTCTTTTTTCTTGCTCGGTCTCACCCCCCCTTTTTCCCTCCCCTTCCGGTGTTGGTGTTGGAGTTTGCTTCTTCTGGAACTCTCGCAACCCTCAAGAACCTGACGTTCCAACTGGACGGCTTTCTTGAGATTGTAGTCCCCTTTTCTCTCCTGTTTCTGTTTGAGTCGGATAGCTTTGACTCTCGGGCTCCCCCCCTCTTTCGCCCATACTGTTCTGCTTCGGTGCTGGAACGGCAGATGGAGTGTTGCAAACCATTTCACCCCCATAAAAAAAAAAGCACTTCCGGAAAGGTAGTTTTTCTCTTTTCCTCGGATAGCGAATGAAACAATTTTGCGAAGTCCTTTGTCCTTTGGACACGTCCTCGTTTTTCCTCTTTCCTCCGGTCCAATACCCCGACCCCCCCTCCCCGATGAAGTTCTCTTGCGGCTTCATGGTGGTGACGCCTTTTTCTGCGCTACCACCGCTGCTATCAACCCAATTGACAGCTCTCACCGCCGAGTTTGCAATTTATGGGAACCCTTCGGCCCTCCTTCAAGCCTCCCGGACAACAGATAAAATAGACGACTTTTTCCTCGCTCGAGCCAAGCTCCCCGAATCTGGGCGGGCAAAGCGCGACTGTTGTCTTTTGCCAATATGAAGTCTATTCTCCCCCCCTTTTTTTCTTAGGGTCCGTGAACCCCTAAACCCGTACATCCCCAAGGTGCGCCCTGGGATTTGCGAAGTCCTTCCGGTCGCCGATGAGCCTTCTTCGATCCCTAACGCGCCACGCACCTCTCGGCGCTGTGAACACCTTTTTTTCTCAGAAACTGGACCCATTTTCCCTCGCATTTTCAGGCAACCTGACGTTTTTTCTTCTGCGCGCTTTACACTCCCCCTCCTGGGCCCTTGCACAGGAAACCATCAGGTGATCCCCCCACAATCCAAGCCCCTGTACATCCAGATAAGCGCCCCCCTCGTTTCAGTGACCCTGATTCTAATTTTTTTTTTCCCCGTGAGATGTCTTAATTTGCCTCCGACCGGCACACTTGAGTCCAATGGACTTCTTTTCACAGACGTAGTACCCCGAGCATGATGTTGACCTTTTTTTTGAAGGCACCTCCTCGACTTTGGGTGTTCGGCTGTTTTCTTCTCCCTCTGCGGTAACCTCTAACTTCTATTCCATTTTACGCAGAAGGGCGCTCCGCTGACGTCCTTTGAAATCGTCAAGCCCTCGCTCCCTTTGCAAGAACGCCGGTTCTTTTCACACAAACGCGCAGGGCCCTGCTCCTGCCGCTGCCGGGTCCCCATCCCTCGCTAGATTTTCCCCTCCTACTTTCTTTTCTCTCTATTTTCTGTCGAGCCGGCAATCCGCCCCGTATCTTCCTGCGCGTGATGATGACTTTTTTTTCGGATCGTGACGTGTCGCCCTTCACGAAAGCGGTCCCTTTAGGTCCATTGGTCGACCGTCTCGGTTCGCCTTTTTTTGAATTGCTTTTTTTCTAAGCATACCCTTACCCTCCATGTCGGGTCGTTTCAGTTAGGAAATTTCTTTTCTCAGTCGCACGGCGCTCTTTTTTGACTCCAGTTTTACGATGGCGATCCGGCGGATGGTGCTTCTGGTAATGGGACTAAGACAAGCGCTTCCTTCTTGCCCAGAGGGTCTTTCTCTTAGAGGTGTAGGTTTCTTTCGTTTTTGGAGATCACCGACACGTGATTCATTTCCCGCCTGAAGGTAGGATGGTACCCGTTTTTCCCTGGGTAGACTGCTTTCAGGCCGACTCGATTGCGTCGCTGGAAAAAATAGAAGTGAGCCCATCTCTCTTTTGGTGCGAGTGATCTCTCACCTGTCCCTTCTCCGTTCGTTGGAACGTTCTCTTCTATAAATCCTGTTTCACTTTTATATATCGGGCTGGGATGCGGACGACGCCTTTCCCTTTTTTCTCTTTGACTCCTTTTCTGAGTTTTTTTCTTTACCCAAGCCGCAGCTTGACCAGAACTCCGGCCGGTGAAATACTCCAATCCCTTGCGATGTTGATCTGCTTGTCTTCTGCTTCCACCCGATCTCCGTTATGTGAGTTTTACCTGCCTGTTGCTCTCCTTTTTCCTGATGTGATATGACCCCACCCGTCGCGGGTGTATCGATGAAGCAGGTTCTGTCCCCACTGACTTTTCCCTTCCCTCTGAGACGTCGAGAGTTTTGGTCTGTGTTCAGCCGGGCGAACGCTGTGGACGCTTTTTTCCCCCCCCGGCAGAGGTTTTGTTGCGCTTTTTGAAAATTGTCAATGCTTTCCTTACCCCAATTAGACCCCCTTTCCCCCGCCTTGAGCCGTGGAGGTTTTTCCCCGTTTGGAATTTCCATACTTTGCCGTTCCCTCCTCTGCCTGATCGTCCGCTCCTCGTATTGCCTCGTGGTTCCTTTCCCTTCTCAGTTAGCCCGTATTCCCACGGCCTTTCCACCGCCCAGGCCAAATTTTTTTTTCCAGCTCAGCGTGAAGTCCGTTTGGGCCCCCCCCCCGGTTTTTTGATTTTAGGTGTTGGTGTCTTTTTTTTCCCAATTTTTCCCCATTCCTGTTTTTGTTTTGCCCTTCTCTTGCCGCCCGTGACTTTCAGCACCTACCTCCTCCCCTATTCCAAAACTGGCACTTTTTTCTTTTCCTTTTCGTCCTGGGCCTGTTGGTTCTCTCTCCTTCTTTCCGTCTGAGTTTTTTTTTTTCTGATCTTACGAAGGGTTAGATCTCCCTTCGTCGAATCCGTCGCTTTTCCAGATTGTGTCGTTTCACAATCTCAACCCTCCACAATGCTTTTTTCCATTTTCCCCCCCTTTTTTTCGGGATTATAACCGTTGTCATGAAATCCAATTCACGCGCAGCGACCCTTTTTTCTTTGACCGCGCCTCGTTCCACGATCGAGCCCCCCCGAGCAGACCCTAACTCGCTCCGCTTTTCTTCTGTGACCCAGTTCCCGGTTCTTTGAGCTTTAACCCGCTCCTTCTTGAGTAAAAAAATCTCTTCTTCGTCCCGCCCGATTTTTTTCCCCCCCCCCTTTATGGGAACCCCGATGTGTCCCACTGACCGTGCTCCCCCCCTTTTTCCCCCGTCCCCCCCTTCACCTTTCTTCTGTCACCGGCCAGAAACGACTTTTTTTCTTCGCGGCTTTGTTTTTTCGAATCGTGAAAGGACTTCAAAATTCTAGGCTCCTGTTTCCTTCTAGCATCCCCTTTAGACCCGTCTGTCAAGTCGAAATACATCCTTTTTCAATGAGCGGTTTTTCTCTGTCCTAACGCAACCTCGCTTTCCCGCCGAGCGATTTTCACGTCTTTCTAACCTGCCTACTCTTTGACTTTCCTTTTTTTTCTTTCGCGTTTATACCCAGCCTCGAAGGTGGTTTTCCCCACAGTTAATAGTTCTCCCCACCCCTCGCCAACCTACCCGGCTACACTGAAGTAATAAGAGTTACAACTCTCTTCCTCCCCTTTTCCTTTTCCTTTCCATAAGAAAAGGTAAACCCTTCCGGAGTACTTTTCCTTGAGGACCGTCCAAGTCCTTTTTCCCTCCTCATGCTGCTCCCCCCGGCCTCTGTCTCCCAGGCAAGAACTCCTTTAGATGAGAGGGCTTCTTCAACCCTTGCCTTTGAAGGTGCACCACTTATCCCAGGAAGATTAAGTGTTTTTCCTTTCTTTTTTTGAGGGTACCCTCTAAGGCTCCGTTTCTGACTATTAAACGAAGTCCTTTTCGGATCAAAATAAGTAGGGCCCATCAATTGAATCCGGTGAAAAAGACCCCCTATATCTTTTTTCACATAGTTGTTTTTTTTTTTCTAGATGTTTTGTTTTTCCTCTCCCCTTCATCTCCCGTTGAGCTGGAAATGAGAGTGGACGATTCTTTTGTTGATGAGTGTAGGCGCCACGGTTGACTTTTCCATTCACAGAGGGAAATGAGCTCGGAACGAGCCCAGAGTGTCGGTTCTAGGTTTAAGTAGTTGGACCCCTTTTCCCCTCCTTCAAGTCCTCTCACCGCCCTTCTTTTTAACCACCCCCCTTTTCCCCTATTTCAACTGGGATCATACTTGCGCCGGGTGCCCTGAAGGTTTGAATCGCTTTTTCTTCCCCCCGACAGACGGGACTGATTTTTCCGGGTAGGAGGCCTTTCTCCCCTCAGAAGAAAGTGTTTTTTCTTCCTTTCCCTTTAGCGGAGAGTCTCTCTCTGGTGCGTTTGTTGAGATCCTTCTCCCAATTGAGTGCCTTGACATCTGCCGTGTAGCTGATGTGTATACACCCGAGTCCCCCTGGTTTATGAGGAATTTTTTTCGTCTCCCTCTCTCAAATCGCTCTGCTGTTGCATCCCGCGAGATTTGCTTGTCGGTCTCCCCCCCCCTTTCTAGAATACGGATAATCCCTTCGACGTTGAATCCTCTCAAGAAGGGGCCCCTCTTTTATCGGCTGCGGCGATCCCCTCCGATACGTTTTGCTTTACTTCCCCCAAGATTGTAGAGTTGGAAACGGACCGCAGCTTTTCCCCCTCTTCCAGGTTTCTTCCTTTTGTCCCCCCTCGAGAACGGTGAAGTTGAATTTGCTTCGGCGGCACCCCCTCCCCTTGTATTGCCCATCAAGGGGTTGCCTCCGGACGCAGCTGCTTTTTTTTTCCGTTGTCTTGTTATCGTTCTTCCCTTTAGAACCACCATCTTCTCCCCCCTGTCGACGAGAAGTGCCGTTGTTCTGCAGCTTTTTCCCCCCCCTTTCCCTGGGTCTTCCTGTCCTTGCACCCTGAACCTTTCTTTCATCAATTGTTTCTTTTTTTTATTTGAGTCTTTCCTCGCAAAAAAGAACTTAGTATCAGCTTTTTTGACTTCCCCCGCCCCATCTCTCTTCAAGCACCATTGCCTTTCTCCCCTAGTCCCTCTTATTCCCCGGTTCTCCTTCGTCAGATAGACGATCTCCCACCGCCTCCATTCTTCTCCCCTTTACAGCTATCCCCTCCCCGTGTCCTCTCCCCCTTTAAAGGTGCCCCCATTTAGTTTTAAGTTTTCTTTTCTTTTTGGGTGGCGGATGGGCGTCTCTTTTCCCTCCTTTGTTGATCAACCGAGAACCCCACCCCCCTTCTCCAACCCTTCACAACCTTATGCAAAATGGACTTTTTTCGCCTTGACCCAAAGGCTTGGGATTTTTTTGTTCGGTTTCTCCTGCGGGCCTTGATTTTTGAGCGGTATCATATCGCCTCCAACCGATGGACGTACCTTTTTTTTTTCCGCATTTTTTTTGACTGTGTGCTGGAACGGCCTCGGTTGTCGTTGCCAACCACGTGGCACCCCTGACCAGGCCTCTTTAGTTCGAGAATTTCTTTCAACTTCTCCTTACCAATTTCCCCTGAAGGACACGCTGTTTTTTCATTCTTTTGAAGCGTTCCATTTTCCTTCAACAGATCCCCTCCCTCTCTTCTCCTAGACCGGTGAGGCTTCCTGTCTCCCGTCCTCTCTACACATTATGGATTGCAGATTCCACCCCCCCCCAGTGTTACCTTTCTTCTCGGCCCCAAAACCTTGATGTGCAAGGATCTGTTCCAGCCGTCCCCCTCCCCCTCAGATCAACTCTCCCTCTTGCCCGCACCGTGATCACCGGCCCGCCCCCCTCCTCCCCCTGTTTTGGTAGCTGCGTCTGTGTGTTGAAAAAGCGAAGTTTCCGCTCGTGGAAACCCTTCTTTGAGGGCGTCGACGCCAGCCCTCCACCTTCGCTCCTCCAGAAGTCTGAACGTCCACTCCCCCTTTCCCCCCCTATTAGATGATGAGCTGTTGCCAACTACACTTCCCCCGGCGTAAAAGACTCAGTCCCTCCTCCCCGCTTTCGCAACTAGCCGAATTCCGTGCTCACTTCCTTTGATCGCTCGCGCTTATACACAGTCGTCCCCCCCCCCTTCCTTTTTTTTTTACCGGAACTCACCGTTCAGGTATCACAAAACGACACTGCGCCCACAGGCTACCTCCCTCTCCTCTCCCCTGGGATTCCCCTAACACTTTCCTTCGTCGGCGCCTTACCAGGGAAATCCTTCCCCCTTTCTGAACATCGGCTTCTTTCCTGACCGTCGCACCGCACATCGCCTTTTGCTTTTCGGCAAGCCGTCAGGCCATCCACTCGACCTGACCTGGTTTCTCCCCGTCCTTTTTATTCCTCTCCCTATGTCAACAGACCTTTCCCTTCCCCCCTCGAAGATTTTCCCCTCTTCTCGAGCCGCTCGTTGAAGAGCAGGGCCGTGAACGATACTCCTCTCCCACTATTCACTATCACCATCAACGCGTCTTTTAACGGTGACGCTTCCCTTGCCCCACATATATATTTTTCTTCCTCCCCTTCTTGTGAGATATTGTTTTTTTCGACCGGTCAGCTTCCCCCCTTCTGTTCCCTTCGCGTTTTCCTTTTCTTTGACCCGTTTTTTGGTTACGTCGGCTCACCTTCTTGGCTGTTCGTTAAGACCTTGCCCTTCAGTCTCTCTGTTTTCTTCTAGTTTCCGTCGCGGTCATCTGGTTCCTTGACTCTCCCCGCCTCCAAGCAAGGTCGAGGTCGTTTCTTTTTCCCTTCCCTAGTTGGCTCATCAGGCTTCTATGAAGAAAGGTATTTACATGATGGAACTCGCCGGGCAGGAGGTGAACTTTTCGTGTTCTTTTGCCTACCCGCGAACGTTTTTTGTCGTCTATAGTTATTTCCCTCGGTCCTCTTTTGATCTGTATCCGTTGGTTTCTAATTGGAGATGTTTTTGTCTATCCCTGTCCTTGGAAGACTGCGGTCGCTGCTGTGCGCTGCGCATCAAAAACTTTCAGGTTATTTTTCACTTCCCTCTCCCTCCTCTTGCCTTTTGACCCCAGCTAGTCGAGCTGATTTCTCTCCCCCGATCATCGGCTCCCCCCCGGACCCCTATTTTACGTGAGTCCTCCTCGATTCCCTTTTCAACCTTTTATATTAGTTTTGGGAGGAGACGCAATGTTGCTTTTTTCCCCGTGCCTATAATCTTCATGCGTCGTTGGTACCCCCCGGCCCCCCTCCTCCTCTTAGAAAAGTCGGTGCGTTGTGAACTAGTATCCCCGTTTTTTTTCGGAGATTTGATCTGCTTTTCTTTCACAGATCGGGCCGGATTTTCCCCCCCCTTTCAGACGCCGGTGAGAGCTGTGAGAATTGTTTTATCTCCTTTGGGTTCCGCTCGCCGGCGGTTTTAACCCCTCGGACCGACCCGTCGATGCGGGTTCTTGTTTCTGATTTCAGGAGGCAGCGTTCCCTCTTTGAGGATGCCAACGCGTCTTTCTCTTTTTCACTCGTCATGCTCGCCCTGTCCCATTCCTCAAAAGACCGTGCCTTTTTTCCGGTGTTATTTTGGAGAAGTGGTTTTGTGTTTTCCCCATTACTATGAGCCAAGAATAGTCTGTGATAGGCCGATCTCCTCGCTTCTCCCTTTTGGTTCTTTGGAGCAGCGCCCCGCTCTCCCAAGCCGTCTTCATTCTCTCAAGAACCCATCCCTCCCACTCCCCCTTTTACAAGATGCATAGAAATTCTCAGTTGGAAAAAGTCGGTTGCCTTGTCTTTCCTTTTCGGCTCGTTGCGCAATCTATTCTTTTCCTCCCCCCCCCCCTTTTTTTTTGTCTCTTTGCCCTCCCGCCGCCAGTCACTTTCTTTCAAATTAACCTCCCGCCCGGGAGTTCTGATACTCTTCCCACGGTTGGGAAGCATGGTCTTTTTTTCTCCAGTTGCTTTCTTTTGAAGTGTTCTATCTTCTTCCTCATAAGTGGGAGAACCACCGATGGCCTGCTCTTATGTCGGAATATCACGAAGATTGTTCTTTCACGGTGGTGGCCCCCCCTTCTCCTACACCCAAAGGAGTCAAGGCATCCTGGTTTAGGAGTTTTCCCCCAACAGGTTAGCGAATGACTGCAATTCACGCGCAGCGACTTAGTTGTGCATGACTCTCTCTTTTTCCCTGGGAGAGACGAATACCAAACTACCCGACTCGAATCGTCTCTCTTCCTTCTGTGTGCCTGGTGGGGCCCTTAGAAGGCCGTCTGACCACCCGCGGACCGTCCCCTTTTCTGATACACCCTAGGACCCGCGGAGGCCCCCCCGTGTTGAGGTCACTCCCTGCCGATCGTGTTCCAGCAGACCTTTCTATAAACCTTTCGCCTGCCCCTTCCACAGTTGAGGTCACCCTCGAACAAATAGGTGCGGGTTCAATTTTTGCTTTCTCCCCTTTCACTTCAGCAGGGCCGGCACCCCCCCCCCCTTTATTCGGCCAGGCCAGAGAACCAGCCCGATATCACATTCCCCCTTTGGTCGTCCCCCTTTTTTTATAGATCCTTCGAAATAAGAACATTCTCCGGATATCCGTATCACAGCGCCACTTCCCAAGCCCCCCCCCCTATAGCTGCTCTCAGCAGATCTCTTTGCAACCGCTGACCATCTCTCAGCAACTCTCCGGCCTCAAAGTTGTCCCCCTCTTCTCGCTCCCGAAACCGGGCATGGCGGAACTTCCCCATTTCCTTCTGGTGATATCCCAAACACCTGCGTCCCACCTGCTCACACAGCAAAGCTCAGAGTTTTCCTCAATGATCCTCCACTGTGAGCCGTTTCTTCGACTTTAAAATGGCACCACCCGTCGCGTCGTACATATTCTTCCCCCGGTCGACCGCTTCACGCCTCTCCTGATTAGCCACCGCTGTGCCGTCCTTTAAACTCCTAGAAATTGCCGTGGGCGTCTTTCATCCGACAGAGGACAACAACTGACCCAAATTCCTCCTTCCAGCTTCTAGCTGGGCCGCGGTGGTCAATGCAATCCGGTGAAGCATTTCAGATTTCCACGAGCACGTCCAGCCCGCCCTGCATAACAAAGCTCCTGTTCCCATCTTTACGTTTCTTTTTTTTCTCAACCCCTCATCTCTCCTCCTTTTTTTTTGTTGGAGAGAGAATGGCTTTTCCTCAGAAAGCATCGTCACGTGATTGGCCCGTTGATTTTCTCGGGTCGTTTGCTGGGCGTTGAAAGGATGCCCTGCGCGGTCCTGCCCTTCTCTGCATTATTGAAGTCTAGGGTTTCGTCATCGGCGCTGGTATCTTTCATGAAGAATCGACGTACCCTCCATTCTGGCGGTCTCGACATTTTAGGAGTGCCCTTACGGTCTTTCCCCCTTGTAGCCTCTTATTTCTCCTACTTTCATTGGTGAGTTCTTTTCTCAGCCCCTGTTTTTGGTCGTAGATAATTTTCGTGGTTTCGCGTTGGCTTCTTGAGCCGTTGTTCGTCGGTGAGATGTTGTTTTTCTATCCCTTTACACTTTTCTTCCATGCCGGTCTTACTGTTGTATACACTTTCGATCCCCTTCCTTTTTAGTACTTCCTGGAGCTTTTTCCTTTTCCCCCTCATTGTCCTTTCAATCTTTAACCGTGCCGAGATTTGCGTGGGTGCTCTTCGATCATAATTCTGCGACCGTTCCTTCCCCTCCCGATACAATCTGGGCACCTTTGATTCGGTATTGGTCTTCCCGACGCCCTCCAGTCCTAAAGGTTGTTTCCCCCCGCCTAGTTTGATGAGCCCCTGCAAAGGGACCCGCCTTGAAGCTGCCAGCAAAGTCTGTCTTTTTGCCCTTTGTTTTCCTTTCCGTCGCGTCATGTTGATATGCTTCTCCTGTGTAAACCCTGATTTGGAGGTCCCATCCGGGTTTGTTCCACCTGTCGTTTCCTATTTTCTCCTAATCCCTCTCTTTGTAGCTGAACGGCCGGTCTGCCCCCCCCCTGGAATCCCTTTATCGAGACTGTTTATGCCCTTATTGACGGCGGCAATCTTGTGAAAACGCTCCTATCCACCAGGAAAACTTTTTGACTGTTTTTTTTTCCCCCTTCTGCGCTGAAATGTTCTTCCTGAGCGCCCAGATTTGATGACATCTCCCCCAACGACACGGTCGGATCTGTTGTTTTTGTGTTGGGCGCGTGGCCGCCCCAATTAACTTTCAAGCACCATATGGGTCACGTTTATTCTTTTTTCTCCCCCCTCCCCCTTTTTCTCAATTATTAGATCAGATAGCCCCTCCCCTCTTCTCCCCCAGATCTCTCTCAAGCCCAGGCTCTCCCCCAGCCCGTGGTTCTCCGATTAAAAGACCTGCCAGTTTGGTCACTCCTTTCTGAAGGTTTGTGGGGGTTGTAGTTGCAACCTTTCCTTTCCCCTTCCCCCCCCCTCCTCCGTTGTTGTGTGTCTTCTTCCGCTTAAAGAAAAGGTCAGTCACCTAACCCCTTCAAGAAACCCTATCACCACCTGGGTTTCACGGCTTTAGATTTTCTAAGATTTTCTCCCCACGGTTGGCCTTAGCTTCTCCCCCTTGCTTTGGCTGGGAGAGCGGTTGCAGAGTGATCAGAAGGGTGTTTGAACCCCCCTCTTTCGAATACGCTTCGTCGTGAACTTTTTTATTTTTTTTGACCTGCCTAGGATCATTTTTTAATAGACAACCCCCCCCCCCCCTTTCCTTCAAGCCTAGTGTTGATTCATTTCTACAACTGGCTTCTTTCCCCCGTAAACATTTCACGAGACCAGGTCCCTAGGTTTGCGTACCCCTCCCTCCCTCTTTTCCCACGCTCGGCCCCTCCCCTGATCCCGAACCGAACCCGATACCCTGTCCCTTCTGCGGACCGGTGGATCATTTTGTGCAGAAGCGGAAGGTGGAGACACCGCTAATTCCTTTTCTTCCCCCAATCTCTTGAAAGCGTCCCGGCCTGACACCCTTTATTGGCACAGTTCCCCCCTCCCTTTTAAGCTCCGGAACAAGAAGCAACATCGGGATCCTGGACTTCCCCTTTCTTTCACCACCACGAACCTCGGGGGGTCCCCCCAGGTGCTTGGTTTTCTTCAACGCGACATCGCTTTTTTGACCTTGCAAAACTTCGTCGGGCCGCAGGCTCGTCGCCCTATCACATCAAAGGGCGCTCACGAGACGCTTCCCTTCCCAGTCGCCACATTTCGGCCGCAGCTCTCCCCTTCTTACACTACCCCCTTCGCTGCTGCTAAACAGCAGATCTATTGCCCCTCCCAACCCCGCCGCTCCCCCTTTCCTTTTTTTTCCTCCCTTTTTCAGTTTTGATCGAGCGCGCTTAATACACTCGGTCTTTTTTTCTGCACAGCCCCACTTTTTTTGAATACAAAAAACCCCCCTGCCCCCACCTGCCGCCACCTCTCCAAGACGAACGCGCGCTTCTCCGCCCCCAATTTTCTCTTTGCGCCAGGGCCTCCGACTTTTACCAGCGCCCGTCGGTCGACATTCGGCCTTCGTCCCCCCCCCCCCAGAATTCCGGAAAGCCGCCTTGAGTCCAGGGCACATCTGTCACGCACCCGGAAATCCATTTCCTTTTCCTCCTTTCCTCGGGCTTTAAAGACATTCCTTGACGGCAAATTGCTCCACTTTTTTTTTCCTCGTTCTTGATGATGGACGTCCGTGCGTCGTGAACTTAAGTCATCCGTGCAGCCCGATACACACGATAAGACCGAGCCTTTAATACACACCCCCTGCCGGCAGCTCACGGTCCTTTCTCCCCCCCCCACCCCCTCTATCTTTACTCCCTCTTTTTTTTCGAGTGGGAGTGGTAGACTGCCCTCCCGTCACAAGGTGAAGATGGCCAAGAGCTTTTGCGCCGGGCGTTTAGCGGGAGCGTCGATTTCCCGGCTTCCCCTTTCTGATGAGTTATTTACGATCCCTCTCTTTTGTCATAGGGCCGCGGGCTTCTGTTTTTTCCTTCCCTCTCCCCGCCCGGCAATTGGTCGTTTGCAGGTAGTTGAGCTTCCCAGGCGACCGGTCCTTGCCGCGCCTCTAGCGACGGGCAGGATTTGTGTCTTGTAGGAGGAATGTGCTGCCGACCCGCTCCCTTTTCGACCTTTTCTTCCCGGCGCGTGGATTCTTGTAGCCTTTGTTTCTCTTTTTTCTATTTTGTTGGAGTCACTTGTTCTTCCATTTCCTGACGTACGTCTGTGTATCAGCGCGCCACCCCCATCCCCCCACTTTGGTATGCGGACTTTATTTTCCTTTTTTTTTTTCTTTTTGTGTATTCGCCTATGCTGTTGCTTATTTGCTGTATGTGCGCGTGATTTTTCATACGGCCTTTCCGGACGGGGACTGATTTTTCTTGACCTTTCTCAAATCTGGCGCACCTTTTTTTTTTCGACTTGGCTGAGAAGACTGGACTCCACTGTTGTTGTTGCGTCCTTACGCGCTTCCGGTGGAACCTTCACCCCAGCGTTGCCCCAGAATTTTGTCCCTTTTCTTTGAGTGCCATAGAGAAGTGTTCTCTGCGATGATGATAGGATTGCCCCCTTCTTTCCTTCCTAGGTACAATTGTGTTGATTTTAAGCTTTCCCCTTGGTTGATTCTGCCCACCGGGGTGTTCTCCTCTCTCCTTTTTTATACAACAGGACCCCCAATCGATGCGACGGCGTCTTGGCCTTTTTTTGTTTCGGATATTCGGAAAATAGGGACCTCTGCGTTCCTGCCCACAAAGGCCACTTTGGGCGTGTTACTTCTCTCTGATTTTTTGAGGAAATCCTCTCCCCCCCTGAAAGAGGAATTGAAGCTTGGTGTTTTGCGAAGGTGAAGACCAATCTGCCTCTTCCTTTCTTCCGACGAGTTAAGCGTATTCTCATTCTTTTTTTCTCCCCTGAGCTCTTCCAAAAAAAGTAGGCTCTCCCAGCCAGTTTCCGTTATAAGAGCAAGGCCTGCCGTTTTTCACTTCGTTACCGGGTTAGTGCTTGTTTTCGGCGCCATCTCTCTCTTCCGTTGTGGTGAGACTGATCTCCCCCTGCTCAGCACCTAACCCTTCCCCTCCAACTTCCCGTTTACCCCCTTTCTGTCCTCTGACGCAGTGTATTCCCCCTTTGCGGGGTTTAGCAAGTGTGTTTCGGATCTTGGCCTTTTTTCTTTGGAGAGCTTATAGCTGATGACGAAGGGTTCTACCGATGGTCTTGAATAAGCTTTCTGTAGGACTATTCCCTTTCAGATTTTTTTTTCTATTTTAGTTTGTTCCAACGTCAAACACCCCCCCCAACGGCTTCAAGGACGCTTTGCTAGTCATTCTCTCTCGCATGATTCCACCTGTCACGAGACGCTCTTCCCTTTAGGATTTCCTAGTTCCCCCCGATTTCGCAGGCCGCTATCACGAGCCTGACCGACTATTCTCCTTCTCGTCGCGGCCCTGGTGTGAATTTCTTTAGGCCAGGATATGCCTCTCCCCACCCGGAAGTCATCATCAACCACTCCTCAGGTCGGCACCCCGTGATGGGCACTCGTTTCAGCGACCTCAACCCTCCACTCGCTCCCAGAAAAACGTCACCGTGCTCACAGTTTTTTGGCTTCCGATATTTGTTCCCTATTGGCGTGTTCTTCAAGGCTCAGACCCGGGCACAACCTTGATTGCCTTCCCCTTTTTTTTTTTCGCCACCCCCATATCACATAAAAGAGTGACCTCTTTATCGCCGGAAGTCCGTCACCCCCCCCCTTCCGACCTTTGATCCTTCTATCTCTTTCCCCGCGACATACACGCCCCACCCTCGTCTTCTGACAAAGCGAGCTCCTTTTTTCCCCAGAATCCGCCAATCTTTCCGAAGCTTACACCTTGTAAAGTTTTTTGATCGAGCTCGCTCCCAATCACGCCTTCATGGAGTTCCCTGAACTCACCCGTTCTTTCTCTCCACACCACCTTCTCCCCCAAAAATGCCCCACCACCTATACTGCAAAGTGAAGATTTATGCCTTATCTTACAATTTCTTCGCGCCCAGTCTCCTCCAGGCACCCATCCTGGCAGTCTTTTCCTGCCCCCTCTCGGCGGCTTCAAAGCCGTCGCTTTTTTATTATGAGAAATTGGTCTCTTCAGCGAAAGGCCAAACCTGACTCAT
>Ga0179593_1401391_pt1 | contig 16381 bp, 15 predicted proteins | sample CZODoug2_1_08_16_FD_185931 | JGI IMG/M metagenome (GOLD analysis project Ga0179593, IMG submission 185931) | Vadose zone soil fungal communities from Angelo Coast Range Reserve, California, USA - CZODoug2_1_08_16fungal (PacBio error correction) | ecosystem: Environmental > Terrestrial > Soil >... | reverse complement strand
TACGCCCCTCTTTTGGCCTTTTTTTGACCCCTGTTCAGGTAAGGATCTTCCTTTTTCCCACCTGCGCCTTTCTCCCTGGCGATTATGAATCTCATCGCGGCTTTATTTTTTTCTCCAGGAGACGCCGCGCGCAGCTCCTCTCCCTCACCCCGGGACGCTTTCCTCCCTCCCGAGAACCCCGATACCCCCTCCTACCGTACTGTGTTACCGCCTCGAGATTGCCCTTTCCCTTTTCCCCAAACGCTTCCTCACGAAGGAGGGTGAGGTCTAATCGCTTCCTTCCTATTGGCGTTTTCTCAGTGCGTCCCGAACAGGGTTGAGTCAGATATCTGAGGAGCATTTTGCGCTATGTTGTGTTTTGTTTTCCAGATCCCCCCTCCAGTCTGTAGCCGCATGATCAGCGCATTCGCCTCGAGGCCACCTTCCCTTGAGCTAGGCCCATATCTTTCTATGCTTCGATGTAGGTAGGGCAACTCCTCGATCCCCTCCCTCCCCCAACTGGATGCCCCGCGCTTTGATCCTCCGAGCTGTTTTTTTCCCCTCCCGGTCCCAGAGACCCCTGAAGACCTGTTTTATGCGTCCCGGTGATTTTCATCTTTGTACTTTTCAGCCCCCCCCCCCCCCCCCGTAGTGTGAAGATAGCGGACCTGCTTCCCTTAAGCTTCGGCTTCGAGCCTTCTCCTCTAAGATTTCGCTCCTGATGAATCGCCCACTTTTTTTCCCCTACGACTTACTAACGGCGGCGATGCAATTTCCCCTTGAGTCCTCTGAGATGATTCGGCAGCTCCCCTACTCTGTCCCTTTGCTCTGGAACCTCCGCGTTCCTCAGAGGTACAGGACGAAGAGGCTCCAGGGTATCGAGCTTTTTCTTTTTTTTATGCGGCTCCTTAAGTTTCCCCAACTGACTTCACGGGTTCACATCGATGCTAGAGCGCCCCCAGATCCCCATCATGCCTTTGTTAGCCGCACCGAGCCTGGGCTCTCTAACGCAAAAACCCGGCTAGACCATGGTGCTGGAAAGGATTTTTTTCCCTCCCCGTGGCCAGCGCAATCGTCATTTCGCTGGAGTCGATCTCACTTTCTGCGAGTTTTCCACGCCACCTTTCGGATCATAGAGAGTTCCCCTAGTGACGGCGCCGTTTTCCTCAGTTGACCTTCCCCCCCGCTCTCCGGTCCTTTTCTGTGCCGGTGGAAGCCCATCGCGGTTTGCCGGAAGTCCGCATTAGCATCCCTGCTTGTATACTTGAAACTCTACGAGCGTCCTCCTATAATAGGCCATAACCCTCCCCATTGAAATTAACAATGGGACTTCGTGCCTGCCTTGGGCTTATTGTGTTCGTCCGTCGCTTCTGTTCCTATGCTGACTAGATAGAAGCGAATTTGCCGGCTGGTATTTTTCCGTTTTTTTCTGAGCATTAGCTTCCCCTGTTAGAGTTTTATCACCCAAATTATTACACACCCCGTATCTCTCCTCCTACGAGGAACCGCCAACCCTGAGCGTCCCATGCGCGTATAACGCTTTCTTCGATGGCAGCGGTTCCTTATCCGCCCCCTTTTTTACCAAATGCACCAAAGTGCCTCCCCCTCTCCCCCAAGTCTACTTTCCCGTCTGAATGGGACCTAGCTGTTTCGCGTGACTTTCCGTTTACCTCGTTGCTTCCTTTAAGTTTCTAGCTCTGCCAGTTTGCTAGACGATGATGGGCGTGACGTCCCACCTCCCCCAGTACCCCACCGTGTTTCCTTACTTGCCGCCGCCTCGCGGACAAGCGTCGTGATCTTTCTCTGATATGGTTGACCCTTCGACTCGGCTTCCAGGGGAGTGAGACGCTGTGTGTCCTTTTATATCACCGTTGACCTTCTGTTAAGAGATACCGCCCCTGTAAATGTGGATTATGTTTTGTTATTTGTCGTGAGGCTCGCTAACCTAGGGTTTTTCTTTATCTGTGTTAGGCGTTGCGAAGTTTTTTTGAAGGCGAGGACTTTACTGGACCCCCCACCCTTAGAACTCGTGCTTGAAGTTCGAAAGCACTACGAGAAATTCGATTTACATGATTTCAGTTCCCCCAAGGCTTTTCCCCCCCTCGTCTTTTACGACCCTCCACGCCCCCCTCTTGCAGAAGTTAGCTTTTTTCATTCATTAGTGACGCACCGACTACGGCCCCTCACCCTCCTTCCTTTGCAAAATTATGCCCTTATCCGCGATTGTTCACTTCTAGCCCCGCCCGATTCGAAAGATGAACCCCAGAACCTTTGCCAGGATGGCGCAGTACTTTTCTCCCCCACTTTTTTCCGCGCATTCTCAATGTTCTACCGTGCTGACCGTAAGCATCCTCTGATCCCCCCCGCGCAGCAAATCAATAAATACCCCCAGGTCGACTCGACAAACCCCCCCACCCCAAACCCCTCCCCCGCCGTCCCCTGCCTATAATCAGCTTCAAACATTTACTTCGTCAAACTTACGCCATTGTAGTTTACTTAGGTCGCTTTTTTCGAAACCGACCCTTTTCCGCCAGCTACACCGGGGGCATTCACTCTTCCTAAACCCTACGAGTTGCCCTTAGACCTATCCTTCCCGAGGCCCTTTTTCTTGACCCGGCCCCACATGGCAAAGCGGAGCCTCTCGGGTTTGTCTGGTGCCTCCCCCCCCTTTGGTGCGGAGCATTTTCCTTTTCCCTTTTCGGAAATTGTACTTTCCACTTTCCGTCAAATCCATTTTGTCTTTGAAACCTTTCTTTGTCCCAAGTCTCCCCCGTGCTTCAATTCGAACGGGCCAATATCATGCACGTTCGAGCCCTTCGCCTTCGGCCAGGACTCCAGCCTTGTCTTCGGATCGCTCTTCCCTTCCTTTTATTTTTCTTCCCTCACCATGCGCACCACATTCTTTGATGGCATTAGGCAGGCCTTACACCTTCTGCAGGGGCGCGAGTGTATCCCCGGTAGTGGGGGTGCAGGCTTTTTCCCTGAGGTCGATGACTCTAGCTTTTTTCCACGAAGGTCAGGACGTAAAGGGGTCTCTTTCTCCCTCCCTTCTTGCCACATACGTCAGCAAAAAAGTTAGTTCTTCCAAATCTGGCCCCTTCCCCCGCTACCTTTCTCTGATCGTTGCGACTCCTCCCCCCCCCCGAAATCGAGAGCAGCGCCCTGTACCCCGAGCCGCCGTCCAGGTCTATCAGGCTGCCTCTCGACAGCTACCCTCTCGATACCTCCAAACTTCCCTCCCCCGACCCCGGCCCTTTTTACAGGGCAACATGTTTGCTCTCCTCTTGTTTTTTGTTGAGAGATTATTCCCGCTGCCCCTGTAGCGACGAGTTTTCATGCCGGTTCGGGCCTCAGTGGGCTTTAGTTTAGAGCTGGGTTTTTCCAGCTTCTTTCTCTATTTTTTGGATCTGCGCACCTCGTATCGCTTCTGCGTCTCACCTGTGTCTAAATGCGCTTTTTCGCAAGATCCTATTTTTTTTGTCAGGTGCGCGTGGCCTTTTTCAAGAACTTTGCTTTCGGCTTTGCTTTTCCCGCCCTTTATCGTCTTGCCTGCTGAATTGGCGCTTGATCAATTTGCGCTGATCTCTTTTTTACGTCTGTCCCTTCGGTGTTTCCAGCCAGATCGAAATACACTAAAGTACTCTTGTTTCAGAATGCCAGTGCCAGTCTTGATTCCCGTCCACATCGCTCTTCGTGTTTGAGATAAAGGTCTTCACTCCTTCCCGTCGCAAGCGGAAATTGGTGAATTTTGGTGCTTCCAGAACCACTCTCTTCGATTCATTTAGACCTGGAAGAGGGGCATGCTCCCAGGGTAACTTATTCTGTACTGCCCCGGTCCAATGATAATGCTTAATAAGCGTGTGATTTTTATAGCACTGCGGTTTCCTATTTGTATTTTTAGAGGACGGAAAGTCGTCCCCATATCATTAACGCCCGCTTTCGGCCCCATCAACCCCGCTAGATTCGCGGTGCTCTGCCGGTTTGAATTTCAACCATGACGTCCACTCATCGCCCCGCCTTTCGGTCGATTTCGTATAGGCGAGGAGATCCAGGCTCCTGCCCCCACGGTGGCTGGGTGCTAGCCGCGGCAGGAATTCCCTCATTCCTCCGGCGACAGAATTAACGTATTCCCCCCTGGATTTTCATTTAACGAATTAAACGTGTTTTCTGAGGTTCTGGGGCTTTTTGGGGTTTTCCTTAGTAGACTGCTTGATCAGTTCTTTTTGTCTCACCTCTCCCTCTTTGTATTCTGCTGAATTTCTTTTTTTATCGAGATGCGGATCGGAGACGGGTTTTAGTACTTTTGAGACGTTTTACCCATCCTTTTCCCTTCAGGATGATGCTGGGGTTTTCATTCTTTTTCTCCCTCTTTTTACGCAGTCTCGGCAGTAATAGAGTTTTACCGGTAATATTTTTTCTTCCGAGTTCCTCTTTGAAAGGATGTAGTTTCTCCCTTTATTTTTTTTTTTTTGGTTTCGACTCTAAGGATGAAGAAAGTCTCCCTGTTTTGCGGACCTCGCGATACGTATGCTAATTTGCGACGAGCATCCTGCTCTTAGTTCTTTCCTCCGTCCCCCGACTCTTTTTCCCGAAGCCACGTCCCGAAATCCCCGATGCGGCCCTTTTTTCCAGCAGTCTCTTCCTGTCCAGCTTGCAAGTTGTCAATTTTTAATAAGAACCTGGCGGCGCCGTTCGTAAACTTCAAGATCATCACCCCTCTTCAATGTCAGTTTTCCTTTCATTCGTTACGTTGATTATGCACGAGGTCCTCCCCCAGCATGCCGCCTAGGCATAGTCGCCAGTCCATGAGGGCCTGCCCCCCCCAGTCTTCCTCATTGGTGGCTGCCCTCTGACTCCCCCGGCGAATTTATGGGGTTAAGTTGTTCTGACCTCGAGCCGGCGGAGCTCGAAAGCTTAGTAGCTCTACTTTTTTAGCCAATCCCGCTTTCACCCCCTTTCCTTCCCCCGCTACCTTCATAGACCCTGAGGGGCTCAGGCCAACGCGTGTAGTCATGTAGACGGCGTTGTCGGCCCCCTGGTGGTTCCCTGTTCCCCCGCGATGCCAAGAGACGTGCTACCCTTGGAGGCGTTCGATCGTTTCTGCTTGACCTATCACTTCCGTGGCTCCCTTTTCTTCCGCCCTAGAAGTGCCGGTCTTCACTTTCCTGTTCCAAAGAGACGCGAGGATGATCCGACATCCAACGTAAATTCACGCGTGCACCTGCTCGTTCCTCGTGGACCTTTCGTAAGGGAGCTCCTCCCCCCAATCATCCCGGGAGACCGGGTCAGGGTTTCAATTCCGAGGGTGGGTTATCGCCCCCCTTTTAGAATATGTAGTGTTATAAGTACCCCCATTGGCGGATCACATTCTCCCCCGTTCTCGGAAGTCCTGTCCCCCTTCTCAGCTTAAAGGCACAGGTCGTCCGCGTGCGAACTGAACGCTTCACTGAGCTTCAAGCCACCGATATCCGTCTTTTTTCTGTGGCCTTCTTTACCTCTAGACGAAATTCCGCCCACAGGTCTCCCTCACGAAGTAGGCCGCTTCCCGTCATCCAAGACTACACACCAGGGTCACTGCCTGGGTCTTTTTATCCCCGATATTTTTCGTACACAGCTCCCTTTCGAGTTTCTAAAGCACTGCAGGAAACTAGGTGTCCGGCCCCCGGGCCTAGATCCCCCTTGAAAGAAGGCGACCCCAGGCTTCCCCTTTTTTCCCCAGAAAGCGAGAATTTTTTTTAGAGAGGTTGTGATGAAACCTCGCCAGAGAGGCGGTTTCTGTTTTTCGATAGGCGACCGTTTTTTTGATAGGTTTTGAAATAAACTCGTAGAAGTTTTCCCCCTTGTGGGATCGCTGCGTCCACTCTGCAGTTTTTCTTGAAGTATATAGGTGTGCGCACAAGAATACTCGGTGCGGGACGTGCCTCTTTTCCCTCCATTGAGAACACCCTCTTTGATTGCCGCGCGGTACCTGACGTCATGAAAAAACCTTGGCGGAATCAAGTTTTTCCCTCCCATGGGCCTCTTTCATCCAGAAGGTACTACCTCGCGGGGCATCAGCTTGGGTCTTTCATTCCGACTACCCCCCCATCCTTCCGACAGAAGGCTCCTTGATTGAGTGCACGAGCTAAATCCACGTGGCGGCCTCGAAATGTCGAACCGATTGTTCTCTCAGTTCCATCCTGACTGGCCAAGCTCTCAGCGGCGGAGAATGAACCCTCGCCTTAATGGAATCCCCCCCAGGTGGCCGAGTCCCCGCCCCGCGCCCCGCGCGCGACCCGTGTCGTGTCCTTTCTCCTAACCCCGATCTCGCGCGAACTGTTCTTTTATTTTTGTTCGACGCGAAGGCTGCACCTGTCGGGCGAGCTATTTTCTGGGCTCCGCTCGATTTACGTTTCCCAGGTCCTCGCTCTCCCACCCCCGCTCTCTGAGGGGGCGTACCCGTAGGCCCGTGCTGAGATGAGGAGGCCGCGTCGCCCTTGCCTAGGCACTCTTCAGAATTATTCCCGGGTCGACTCGTCCTTGCTTCGTTAGCCATATCTTTTACTCATGATCGCGCTACCCCCTTATGAGAGGGGAGAATGATGAGGCTCCTATTAAGGTCCCGTCTCTGGGGCCCCCCCCCGGTTGTTTTACGGCATCCTGTACCCCCGCCTTACTTTTCGTTCGCGCCCGGCTTTTTTCGCTTTGCTCCCATTCCCTTTCTTTCCTGGGAGCGAGACCCCCCCCAGGTGTATGCCCTCGTGCCTTATTCCCTCTCTCTCTCCCCGCCCCCTCCCCTTTCTTCTCCTATAGTTTTGGAAACTGATGACCTGACAATCGGGCGAGGGGCCGTTTTTGATAGTTTTTTTTTTAATGGGAGAGCTCAGATATGAGCGCTTCGGTTTGGCATCTTTTTTATGAGTTGACATGGCGAGGTGAGCAAACGGTGGTTTTTTCATTCCGCCATTCGCGTCTCCCGGAAACACTTGTCTCTCGGTCCTCTCCCTGATTAGTGATCTGGATGAGGGAATTCCCGGCCGACCGACCCTCATTATTGCAGTCGTCTCTCTTTTCGGCGCTGTTTAAATACGGTCGTGACAGAGACCGTTGACTAATGAGGCGCTGTGTCCGCGTCGCCACACGTAGTGTTCCGAAGATCTCTATATCTTTCTCTTCAAGAATTAAAGCGATTTGAGGAGGAGATCACGCTATCGGTTCGCCCCGCTTTGTCTTTTTCTACTGCCGTTCGCTCCTTTCAACTCTACAATTATGGCCACGTCTCCTAGGACCTCAATATTGCGCCCTTTTCTCTTGTGAGGCGTTTTCATTTTCCCCCCCGGGGGTAGAGCACCGATGCTGCCTTTGCCGATACTTCCGCGCGGCGCCGTCTCTGACCCTCGTTCGGGCGCCGCCTGGCCACGGTCGCCTTCACCGCTGAGCAGCTGGCGCTTTCTTTTTGCCCTCTCCATCTCCTTTCACCAGATCCGCTGGAGAAGCGCACGTTCCAATGGCGACCCTTTTTGTTTCGTTGCGTTGCTTTTCACGAGCGCGCCGTGGCCCACCCCTGTCGCTGCGCGATCCTCTCAGGTTTTTTTTGACCGTTCTGAGTCTTTTTTACTCTCCACTGCATCGCAGGAGCTCGCGCGTGCTGGATTCCTTTTTTCCGCCTGTCCTACCACGCTCGCGCAATGGATTCTGCTTTGCTGTGACGAGCCTCCTTTGTCGGCGTCGATCGAAGTTCGAGCGAGAGGTTCAGCACGTCCTCCGCCTTCCCCCGCCTACATCGATCCAACCCGTCCATCTCAACCAACCTTATTGCCTTGGCTGAATGGGTCTGATTTGTCGTCCGCCGTGCCCTCTTTCTTTTTTTTACCCCTTGCCACCGCTCGAAACGACTTTTTCCTGGATTGGAGTGTTATTCGTTCCTTACACCTGCGCCCCTTTCTTCCCCCCAACTTGCTTTTTCGCGCACGTCTTTTTTTTCCACTCCCTCTTTCCTGCCCACGGCGGATCGAACTTCTAAGAATTTTTCCTCGCCTACACGAAGGAGAATTCTAAGTACTAAATGACCAGACGGTAAAACCGCCCCCCCAACTCCGTCTACCTGACAAGTCCCCTCTCGTATTGCGTAATGCTGTATATCTTTGCACCCTTGTACGGTGAGCCCGTAATGCTCGTACATTCCGATTTCTATTCCCGCGAGTTGCTCGTCATGATGTTGCTTCCCTTCCTTTTCCAACGAAACGTCCCATACTTTCCCAGATCAAGATAAAGGATGCCGCAGCGTGCGGCCTGTGATCAGCGTCCCCCTTTATTATGGGCATGTCATAGGAGGACCCCCAAGGGAAGGGCAGTCTTGTGCCAGCCGATCCTCCTCTCCCTCTCTTTTCGAACCGTTTCTGGAAGCGCCAATCCCAGTGCAGACTGTTTCTCCCCCCCCAATATGGCGGACCATCCTCTTCAGGGTTTCCGGATAATTTATTTTTTTTTGGGGGGGGGCCCCACGCGAAGTTCTGCTGGGAAGGCATAGGGACGGACGTCCCCCCGGCCTTGTCGGTGTAATACTTGTATTTCAGTCTCCCATCTGGTTTCATCCCCTGCCCCGAAATCCGGAGACCCAGGTTTATTATGAGTTCTTCGCCCGGACTAAGGACAATGGCTTCTGTTCTCCGTCAAAGGCGTGCGCCCCGACTCTTTCTATACCAGGGTCCCAACAAATATGACCTCCCGAGTTTTCCAGCCTGGACAGCCATTTGACACACAGCCTTCCCATCAGTGATTAACCGTCTTTTTTGGCGGCCTTTTCCTTTTTACGCCCCTTTTGCGCCCATGCGATGCGGTGCTCAGAATCTCGCCTTCCAGTGAGACAACACGCGGCGCTACGCCAAACCTCAACCTGCGTCCTTTACGAAAACCCCCCATCCGCCAAGTACAGAAAATCTATAATAAAGACGAAACTTTTAATTCCCCCCTTTCCGAAAGTGTTCTTCAGGTATCAAAATTCTCCGCAGCGGCTCCCCCCTCCCCCTTTGGCAGTCTGCCCCTCACCCCGTATCCTGAACTGCCCTTTCCACGCAATCTTTCCTGCTTCTTGTTTTTTTTTCTGCCTTCACCAGCACCCGGCACCGGGAGACTCAGTTCGTAGTCTGTCCGACCCGAGTTCGGTGAGGAGAATGTCTCTTTAGATCTTCCCCTTTCCCGTTCTCGCCGAACCTACAGGTCGCTCAGGTGACGCCCAACAGTACGCACCCTTCGTCCTTCAAGGTCACACTTGTCCTGGACAGTCTACGTGAGAACCGTTCCTTTTTCGACCTCCCCCGCGGCCTTGCTCTCCATCCTTGAATTTTTTCCCTTGTTAGTTTAGGTTAAGTTGTTTTAACCCCGGACAACCCGAACCTGACATCCGCCTTAGGTCAACCGTTTCCCCCCCCTGCCGCATCGGGCTGGTGTCCTATCCTCCAAAATGTATTGTTTCACGGTTTTACAGGTCACGGTACGACCGGGTGCTTTCTACCCTGGGAGTCACCGAAGGTCAGTATTTTTTTCTTGCGGCACCTTTCATCCTCCCAACAAGATCCGGAGGTAGACAATCCCGGACGGCAAATGGCACTAAAGCTCGGACTTTGCAACGCTTCACGATCTTTCCGCTCCCCCTTTTTCCCCCCAAAAGCAAAGTCGTACTGAAGCGTCCCAACCTCGAGTTTCCCGGCTTCCTTGACGACAGCTGAACCCTCTCTGACTACCCCCTTCCGATTACCTACCAATCTTTTTATTCCTTCGGCTGAGTAGATCAGGGGGCATTGACCCCTCAATAAGTTGGTGTTGTTCGATCGCTGTTCATGACCATCCATCATTCGGCCGGTAAGTGGGGGGTCTTTGTTGTAGTCGAGAGGTTCGTCTTGTTTAGCTCGAAGACTTTTCTCTTAGTTGTTTTGATACCTTTTCCGACGCTGGCGTATCTCCTTTTGGCGTAATTTGCCTTCTTTTTCTGAAGAGTTTGCAGGTCAGCGGCCTGCTAGTATTCCATTTTTTGGCTTTTACCGCCTTTGCATGAAAGGGTGCGAGTGATCATTCCCCTCACGCCCAGCCTTGATATTTTGAACGCCCATTTGTGAGGCATTCCCTCCAGCGTTTGAAAGTGAAGTGTTCCTCCTTTAAGACCGTTTCGGTGGTGGTAGATAGGCACACCGCCGTCAGGGCTACCGACCGGATTCCGGGGGCGCCTTCTTCTGCATTTTCTCATTGTTCTTCCAGCCATAACCGTCCCTATAAGACGCAAGGATGGAGAGCCTTTCCGCCTTCCTGTCTGAACGGTTCTCTATCCTTTATTTAGCACTATGGGCCCTTGCTCTTTCAGTTTTCGACGGGTGCTCAACTCTAGTAGCCTGTTGTCCTTTCGGACGCAGTATGAAGTTTTCCGTATTGGCGCCTCATCATGCCCTCCGCCCGCCGGTCGGCACCAGACTAACACCCTCGATCTTCGCCGCCGGTGATGCTTCCTTCCTTGCAAGACGGACCATTGCAGAAAATACTCGCCCTGAGGCGGAAGCCGCTTGTTAGTTTCCGGGTGTGCTTTCCTCACGGTGGATGTTTTCCTGCTCCTTCTCGCGTAAATCATCATTAGGATACCTGAAAGTGGTTCGAAATTTCCCCGGTTCGGGAGGAGAGGAGTAGCTGCTGTTATGGCGCTTTTTTGTTTTTTTTAGTCTCCCTCCCCTTCTCACGTTTTTTTGCTTCTCGAGCAGGTTGTTGTATAGTGATCTTTGAGCCGTTCTCACGCTGAAGGATTTGTCTTCTCTTTTCTTCCGCTCCGCCGTCCCCCCCCCATCCGCCGGCAATTGTTGTTAATGCTGTGCTGCTTCGTCAAGTAATAGGAGTCTTTTCATAGTTTTGATTATGAGTCGATGGCGTTGGGTCGGTGCACGACCTTTATACTGCTCTCTTTCTGCTCTCTACTGGTGCGTTTCCCCCGAGTCTCAGGGGGCAAGCCCCTCCTCTAGTGATTGGGCATTTGATCGGCCCCTCTATTCGCCGTCCATAAGGTCGGCACACATGCAGCTCCCCGGAAGTGAGCGCTTGCACTCCACGGACCTCCTCCCCTGCAACCTGCAGGTTCGGCTCCGACCAAATTATTATACCTCCGATCTTCCCTGTAGATTGCTTCCCGAAGAACCGTCCTTCCATCCCTCTCGAGGCCAGAGTTCCTAAATGTACAATTGTCTACTCCTTCGCATAGGTGTCGAATCAGAGCTCTTCCGTGTGGTTTCTTGATCACCTCGCTTTTGCTCGTTGGGCCATCCGCTGGCGCACCCCTCGCCGTCGTGTTCTCGATGCGCCCCCTCGCAGCCTTTCGGGCCGAGCCTACTTGTCGCTTAAATGTCGATGCTCACCGGAAGTTCCAATTCATACGAGGTCTCCTCTCCACGGTAGGGGATTTTAGGCTTTTCTCGGCTACGGTTGTTGGCCTTTGTTTGTTTCCCCTTGGTTCCTTACGCCGCTCCAAATCGATGACGTTGATGCGATATAGCGAGTTTTTTTTTTTTTAGAAGAGCGATACAGACTGGTGCCCCTTTCGTCGCTTTCGCCCGAGACGTTGGTGACTTCCGGTTTCAGTTCCCCCGAGACGCGGGTTGAAGTCACGACATAAAACGTCCTACATCGCGAATTTTTCTCGCGGCAAGGGTCCATTCAAGAAGAGGGCGAGAAGTAGGCCACCCTATAAGGCCAGACCCATCCGGAATGGGGGAACTTCCGGTTCCCACCGAGGCGGAGAGGTTACGACTGAGCTATGGCGGATATGAACTTAGGCCCTCGATCTGAAGTAGATGCGGCCATTCCCCGACCAGAAGGGATGGCCCGGCACACAGGAGCTCTTCCTTCCAAGAGCGAGAGTGAACTGAACGCGGCCCTTTTCCAGAGAAGAGCGTCTCTCGCTGGAGAGTCTCCTTCTTGTCCATGGATGATCGCGCATCCCTCGTCAACCTCGCGCCCGGTACATACATTTGATCCAAGAACAGTTCTGGGTTTCAGCCGTTGCAGCTTCTATTTTTTCCTTTTGCGTCGTACCTTCGGTGATTGAATTTGGCGATCTCGCTTTGACTTCCACCCGGTTTAAGGAGAACGTCCATGCCGTTCCCGGAGGCTTGAATGCTCATCAACCTCCCCGGCGCCTGGACTTTTTTTCCCGACGCGGAGCTAGCGGCGATCAGCTTTCTCCACGACATACTCCCCTTTCCACTTCTCTGCCTTTCGGTTTTTTTTTTTTTTTTCTTTGCACGCGCCGGCCAGCAGAACAGTTCAACAATTTTTTTTTTTTTTCTGCGTGCATCGTCTGCCTCCATCCGTCCGACTTTTTCGATAGCGGCTGCCTCCTCGCGGTTTTTTTGATGGGGCCGAGAATCCGCGATATGCCAAAATAAGTGGTAGTTTCCACTCTCCTTCCGGCCGACAATAACTCCCCCTGGAGGGAGCTTAATGGGCTTCTACCAGCTCCTCCCCTCATGAGGTACCTCTTTTCCCTTTCCTTTTTTTGGGGCATGCGAGGGGCGTGTTTAGATGCCCGATTCTCCCCCATAAAGTCACCCGTATCCCTCTTTTTTTTTTCAAGCGACTGCTCCCCGGGACGCGCTTGGCGGCTCTGAAACATTGGTTTCTTTTTCTTTGCGATCTACAGCGCCATGGCCACGCGAACCCTTTGCATGCAAACACCTCGGATACTTCCCTTGTCCAACGGTGCGCGCCGTTTTTTTTGATCCCTAAGCCCCGCTGCGTAGCGACCGTTCTTTCCCACCCACTCGATCGAGATCGCGACCAGTTCTGTCTGCCTCCGATAGATCGATCGAGCCTTCCGGTCTCCGGTCGGTAGCGATCGGGAGACTTCAGACAGGTGGCAGGTAAGAGTCTCTCGTTTTCTTTCCGGCGATCGGCTACCAAACTTCTTCGAGAGGAGATGCCTTGAGTCTTGCCTTCAGAGTTGACATTCCTCCTTTCATCCGGGTAGACTACACGCCATGCATTTGTGTATATATATCTTTTTAATTCCCTCCCGTTTTGAGAGAGCTCCGCACAAGAGAGAGGAAGCGCCGTCCCCCTCTGCCCTTCTTTTTTTTTTTTTTTTCCTGTCCATGAGGCGCGGGACGGTGTCTTGACAGAGCCGACTTCTACTTTTTCCTTCGAGTTTTTTTTCTTTTGCGGACGAGCGTATGCAACTGCTCTCGGGCGCGAGCACTCGCCCCCGTCTCTAAAAATTTCCCTTCCTTTTCTATTTTCTCGCCCCACTCCCCTCCCTCCCTCTATCGATGTTCAACCTTATCTTCGAGAGGGGGAGGAACCCTTCATGCACGGGTCGCGCGCGGCCCCTGTTCGCCCCCTGGGAGCTTTCGTCCTCTCCTAGCCTCGGTTGGTGATTTTTTTTTTTGTCGTGGTGGCGATGTACGGCTCCACGAAAGTCCCAAGAGCTCCCCAAGCTCGTGACGAGATCATAATTTTTTTTTTTTCCTTCGATGATTGATTCAGTTTCCTTTCAGTTCGGGGCAAGTCGGGATGCTCAGACGCACACTCTCCCTTCGACATTTTTCTTTTTTAGCTTCGGGCGTGCGGGCGGTTCCTTTCCCCCTGCGCCCTCCAGAAGCAAGCCAGGTTCTTCCCCTGCCGGGTCTGTAAGCTTGCCCCCAAACCCCTAGTTTTCCCGGAAGCTCTCTTTTTATTTTTTCCCCGCTCCGCGAGGCGGCACGTCCCCCTGATAGATTTTAGAAGTCGCCCCCACACTTTTTCTTTTTCCCGCGACCAGATCCCTACCCTGTACCTTTCTTTACTCTCCTCTGACACCGCCTCGTTTTTTTTTTTCCTTTTTCGAGTGCGCCGCGCGTCGCGTTGTGCACCTCTTCCCCCTGCTGCCTGCGACCCTAGGTCCGATAAGGGCGCCGATGTTCGATAGCTGATGCGCCCTTGAGGTTCGGGTCACCTTTTAGCCCTTCAACGAGGTTCCGAGATTTTTTTCTTTCTCGACAAACTGCAATCCATCGTGATCTGACAAGCCTCCTGGAGACAGAAACAATGGTGCTGGCCACGGCGTGCTGACTTGCTTTGGCCCTGCGCACAATGGAGCTGGCTTTGTTTTCCCCCCGGGGAATTTGGCCCTTTTATAATATCCGTCGATCGCGCTTTGGTTTCTTTTCTCCCCTTTTTCCAGCAGTTAGAAGGCCTCTCTGCTACTTCCCCAGGTGGAAGCTCGAATCTTTTTTTTTTTCTTTTTTGGAAGTACGCTTTGCGTAAGGATGTGATCCGCACTTGTTCTCAGACCCCGACGGGGGGACGATACCCCCCTCGTCCCGAAATTAAACCCTTCCCGGAGTGAATACGTCTCATTTTGGGTGTGGTGGTCTAGGAGTCGCATAGTTTTTCCCTCCCTTGAACAGCGCTCGAACGCATCCATTGCAAGGTAGTGGAACGTTTCTTTCTTTTCCTCATAGGCACTTCCACCCTCTGTCAGTCCACAACTTTTTTTTCCCTCACTCCGCCGTCTCGGGCCAGTCCCCCCCTCCGATTTAAAGAACGGTTCTTGTCCTTCTGCCGGAGAACCTAGAGACCCGCCGTCACCCTTGGCGAAACCCTATACCTCCTTTTCCTTCCGCGGGTCTAAATCCGCAATTTTTTTCCAAAACGGGGATCCACAAACCCTCGCCGTCTACATCGACTACCAGCTCAACCCTTCCCTTTGAAGGAATATCATTCATGGGAGTTTGGGGGGGGTCCATTTTAAGAGCCAGCTGGGCCTTATAGTCTCTACCCATGCACGTATTTATCGGCCTGATAGTCTGATTTAATCGACAACGGTACTCCCATCCGTTTTTTTTCGGTATAAAGGATTTTTAAATCCTAAGCCCTCCTTGGAGCCTGAGATACCGCGGCCGCCGGGATTCTGATTAGAAAATCATTTTAGCTGTCTATGCATGGATCGCGGTTGTGCGCCGCACCGATACGATTATTCTTTCTGGGAGACACTTGACAGAGCGGCTTTTTTACCCTTTGTTAATATGGGCGCGGGAAGGTAATTCGGTCTTGATTCAGAGTTCGGGGCATAGATTCCTGGTCCACTGCGTGAGCCCTCGGCCCCCTGCGTGCGGTGCTTATTGAATTCTGGGGCGACAATTTTTCCCGAAAACATCGCGAGATTCGACCAAGGATGAGCAAGATTCCACCTTATTGACTTGAAACGACAAGATCCCTCGTTTCATCAGTCTCGTATCCCGGCGGGATCCCGGCAACGAGCAACTATCAGGCAAAATTATCAATTCTGAGGGACTGCCGCCGTCAGTACCCAGCTCAGTGAACCCCAGTCATTCGCCTTCCTTCTAACTGATGGCTTCCCGTCGCGAAGGGCACCCCCCTTCTAGAATTTGCACCTTTTTTGTTACCGAGAAGTGCGAACGCCTACCGATCCAAAACCAGCGGCCGCTTTTCTCCCCCCCCCTTCTCAAACGTTCGGACGACGAAAACCCCCAGCACTACCAGTCCGCCGCAAACTGCCTTTTCCCCAGCCCCCTCCCATAAACCACCTTCTCCCCCCTCCTTTGTCGTTAATCGGTCTCTCTCAACGAAAAATTTTTGCCCCGGGACTTTTTCCTGCACAGCACCACCGTCCAGGACCTTTCCGGATAGAGATTCAGGCCTTCTTTCTGCTTTGGGAAGGTGATTTTTTCCCAAGTGTACTTTTGCACCGCCTCACATGGAACGCGGTCGCCTTTTGGTTTTCTCTTTGCCAGACGCGGGCGGTGCGGCTTTTTGGAGTCCCTGAAGGCTTTCTCCAGAAACTCCCCTTTTGCTGACCCCTGATTTCGCAACAGTCGAACCCTGATTGATTTCTCCCCATATTGTTGTAATGAATATACTCAGAGACCTTCCAGGAAACCTCCCTTCAAGATGACACACCCCCCCCCCCGCCCCCCCCCCGGGCTTCCTTTTCCGCGTTCGGGAGGTTGCCGTTGCGTTCTTCCAACAATGTCCCTTTTTTTTTTTTTTGTGGGGGGGTACGACGGCACTGCATTCTCCCTTCCCCCCCGGTATTTCCCCGGCTCGCACTGAGCAGGTCCCCTGATGTTTTACACGGTATTTTTCCGGTTTTTTTCCCAACGGTCCCCCCTGGTCCATTTTTTTTGATGCGAGAGGCTAGGGTACGGGAAGTCTAATTTTTTTCTGGCGTCAATGCCCCTTTGCCAAATCCATCTCATGCTTTCAGTCCCCCCCCAAATCAAGACCGAAAAGCCTGACAGCTCGACCCCCCTTTTTTCAAATGATCTGATGTCCTCTTTTCGCCCCCCCCAACATCCCAGCGTAAGAGCGCCGTACGGTAGCAATCGGCGACTATCCAAGGCGCTGCGCTCCCGTTCCACCCGCTCGACTCAACTCCTCTTGACAATTAAAA
>Ga0179593_1338787_pt1 | contig 16381 bp, 17 predicted proteins | sample CZODoug2_1_08_16_FD_185931 | JGI IMG/M metagenome (GOLD analysis project Ga0179593, IMG submission 185931) | Vadose zone soil fungal communities from Angelo Coast Range Reserve, California, USA - CZODoug2_1_08_16fungal (PacBio error correction) | ecosystem: Environmental > Terrestrial > Soil >... | reverse complement strand
ACTCCCCCCTTTTGGATACCTCCAGTTCAAGCTTTACGTCTTTCTTCAGCCGTTCGGTTTAGGCGCTTAGGTCCCTTTTTTCGGATAGTATAAAGACTCATCCTCCGAAGGATCTCTCCCGTGTGACGTGAGCGCCGCATGAAGCGACTTTCGCCTGTCGTTATGCTTTCTGGCAGTTTCCCACGTGGAACGCTTCCGAGAACCCCGTCCCCTCCTTTTCTCGGATTTCCTCCCCTGAGCGCCAGAAACCATAGCTGCCCCAGAATCTTCCGAGGCCATTCAGCTCTTTCTGCTTTGCAGCTCCCCCTTCCCAGAAACAGTATGCATACCTCCGGCCCTCTTCCGAATTCCTTCTCGGTCCCCCTTCTTAGCACCCTTTTTCAGCCCCTTACGTGCCCTTTTTTGAGTTAACCTTGAAAACCTGGTTTCCCCCCTTTTTCTCCCTACACAGTGCTCGCCCCTTTTTGTGCGAGCGGCACGAAGCCCCGATGCCCTCCTCGTCTGTAGGCCTCGCGTTGTATGGACCCCGCTTTCGGTGCGCCCCCTCTCCGTCTGGTTATCTCGTCGTAAGACCGTGCCTCCTTCCTTCCTTCACCGCACTCTAGTTCCTTTCTCTTTCGTTTTACCCGGCTTGCCTGGACTGCTTCCGTTCACGGCAATCGTTTTCCCCCCCGGTCCTTCTTGCGGACTCGAGATCGTCATGCTTCCTTTTCTCCCTTCCGTTTCAACAGCTGCTCGACCTTCTCTCCCCTCTTTGTTGCTCCTTTGGTCACCGCCGCAAAAGGCGATGGATTCTATGCGCCGCCGTTATGCATTCTCCCCTTGCCTCCGTTTTCTCTTTTTGTTGCTTCCTGTTCTCTCCGGAATTTTCCCCCCACACCTGGTCCGCCCTTTCAACTATTGAACCAGCGCTAACTTCACCCACCCCCCCCCCCCGGCTGACCCTTTTCTTTCAAACGTTGTGATCCCGTGCCAGCCAGTTTGTCTCGCCCCCAATTGCCCTGTTGAGCTAACTTTTGTCTCTGTCCCCTTGATGCACGCCTCTGGGATCTGTTTCGATCTTGCTTGGTATCGTACCAAGAAAGACCCCCTCACCTTTGCTTACCCCCAGCTTCGTGCGCTCCGGTGTGGACCCCTCCCCGCGTCGACTTTTTGGCTTTGCGTCACTTTATTTCTTAAGGCTTGGGTTGCTCAAGTGTCCTTGCAATCAGTCCCCTGGCGCCTCTGTTTTTTGTCCGCCCCCCCTTTTTTCTATTTTCCTCGTGTTTCTGGACACAACCCCCCCCCCCACACCACACCCCCCCCCCCCCCCCCCCCCACCCCCCCCCCCCCCCCCCCCCCCCACCCCCCCCCCCCCCCCCCCACACCCCCCCCCCCCCCCCCCCCCCCCCCCCCCCAACCCCCCCCCCCCCACCCTTGAGCAACCCCCCCATAATTTTCTCCCTCGAATTTGGCTTCGGCGGTTTTTCCGTTAGGATTCTGTTTCCTACCAAGCCCCTTCCCGAAAATGTTCCCAAGCGTGTCAGTTATTCTCATAATTGTTCATACCCATCGTAGGTCTAGTCGCTTTTTCGTAATAGGATTATAACCGCCTTTCCCCCCCCAGGTCCTTTTTAATTTCCTCCGCCGACCCCCCCCACGGTTCCTCTTGATCACGTGGCTGTCCCCCCTTTCCTCTTTTCAGCTGTGGCCTGCTCCTTTCAGGTCTCTCAACCGAATTGGGCCGAAAATAAACCGCGCCTTATCCGTGCCGTAGTAATCCTTCCCTGATTTTCCGCCCGTGACTATCTTCCTCCCGCTTTTTCTTTGGCTTGCCAGATAGAACTTTGTCTTTGTTTCCTTTTTTCACTTGGGCTTAATTTCCATGCTAGCCTCCCTTGCCCCCAATCCCCACTCCTCTTTTTCTCCTTCCCAATACTCTGCTTACGACAATTTTTCCCCTCCTCCCTCTTTGTTGTCGAGTTTGGCGCTGCAGCGAGGATTAGCCCGAGAATTGAACTTCCCTTTTCCGCTTTTTGATCCATCTACGATTAGGTTGTCCCCCGGGATACAGCTCCCAGTCCGACGACGAACAGATCTCCCCTTCGCTTTTTCATTCTGTCACTGCCGCCGCGTGTCGTTAGATCGTCAACGCGCCCCTGATTTTCGGTATACCGGACCTTCAGGTTTAGTCTGCGGGGTTTTTAGTGCGGCAAAATTCTTTGTTCAACTCCGTTCCTATTTTCACCTGAGTGATCCCAAATTGCCCCCCTTTGAGGTCCAACTCTTATGTAAGATTGGTCAGTCCGTTTTCTCTCTCGATCAACGAGTTTTATGTGTTAAATTCCGGTTCGGATAGATCAAACATGGAAACCAAGTGGTCACACGCGTTTTCTGAGAAGACCCTCATGGACGCCGCCCCCTCTGTGGACTGCTGGTATGAGCCGAAGTCAAAAATTAAGCCCCTTTCCCTTCCTTTTTGCCCGTGACCTTGATTCTTTCGGTTGTATGGGAGTGCTCCCATGATATGAACCGTTCCACACCCCCCTCTCTCACCTTGCCTTTTCTCCCCGCCCGTTCTCTCTTTTCTCTTGTTCTCCCCCCCTCTTGTCCCCGATAGCTTCCCGCACCTTTCAGAAGGTCAGCAAACCGAAAAACGGCTTTTTCGTTTACTGCTCCTTATCACTTAAGTCGACGCCTTCCAACGCCTCCTACTTTTGGCTCTTTTCTAAACTCTCCGCCCTGACCTTTTTAACAGGTGTCTTTCTTGCTGCCTTAAACTTACACTCCCTCCCTCTAGACCCTCTGCTGGGATGGTTTTCCAAAATTCTCTGCCATCGCCCCGTCCGTTTCGCGCAGGCCCTCCTTTCCGCCCACATCCCACTTTGCTGTCCTAAAGACACTCCCCGCTTTCCCAACGTGTCAGCCTGACTATTTGCCTTTGTAGACCCCCCCTAGTTGCTCGACAAATTTTGTTTTCTCCCTTCTTAGGATCGCAATGAAGTTTCCCCTCCCACGCCATTACTTTCGATTAATAATCGGCCCCGCCTTACGTTCATGCTCTTTTCGGTTTCCCGTGCCCCATTTGCTCCCCAGTTAACAGGTCATTTCAGTGTTTTTTCTGCTTTTGCCGATTCCTGTGCTTTTTCAATCAACGCTTCCCATTCGCGTTGTCACCTCAGCTGATTCTCGTTTTCCCTCTGCGTGCTGATGGTCGCCCCCCTGCGAAGACGTTTGCGTTGGACTGACCCTCCCCCCCTCCTGAATGAGTTGCGGGCTTTTTTTCACGAATCCGCATTCTCTCCTCTGAACAGAACGTCTTTTCCCCTGACGTCCCCTACTCGCCGAAATGACTACTTCCTCTCCCCCTGCAAAGGCAATAGGAGGGTGCCGCTCTTGCAAGACTTGTGGCGACGTTTTCCCCCAATGATTTCTATTTAGCCCATGGTGGGTCCCGTCCTTCCCCCCACCTTTTGGCTTCGTCCGCAAAGGTAATCACAGCTGCGAATTCTGACCAGGCTCGCTGCCCTTCCCTTTTCTGGAGAGTGGTTCTGGACAAAAGTTTCGCGCTTCCTTGACCGGACGTATTTCCTGGGAAGTGCTTGTTGTTTTCCTCCCCCTCTAGGACATTGTTAGAGCTCTTTTCGGAAGCGCCGCGAAGGTTTTCCTCAAACCCCCGCGCCGCAGAATCCCTCTCGTCTCTTAATGCCTGCAGTAACGTCACACGGGCTGCGCTTCCATGCTGCGACTTCCTTGATAAGACTCCACCTTTTCTCGGTTTTCCCCCCACTTCCCCTCGAGTTGAAATGTGATGTCCTCCAGCGGGAGTATGTTCCATTCCTTTTTTTCTATATAGTTACCGCTGAATTACACTTCATTATTAAATGCTATCGTCTACTCGGAATTGTTTTCAGGCCACCCGTCCCGGAGGATCTTTTTTCCATTCTCGTCTGCAGTCGCTCATAAATTTTCCCCCGTTTGATTACTCCTTAATTCTCGATGAGAGTAGAGGAGGCGTTCTTCTTTGATTTTCCTCCTTCCTTCGCCCTGCTTCCGCAGCACCGAACTCTTTATCGCATTTTCAGTATCTATACAAACAAATCTCTTCCCCCTCAATAGACGGAGGCTCCGATTGGCATCTTTTCCCCTCAGAAACATCTTCCCGCTTTGACTTGGTTCTGTTTCGAACTCAGCACTGCCCCGCCCTCCCCCTCCCAGGGTGTTGACGTGCCCCAACCCTTTCGGTGATAAGATTTTTTCATTACTCCATAAGAGCCGGCGCGCCCTTCCCCCCCCCCCTGGATGATGATCGTACTGTGATGTATTGCATCTATTTCCGTGATAGTAAGCAATTTTCCGGGGCGGCCCCATTGGCCCCCCACCCCCCCCCCCCCCCCCCCCCCCCCCACCAAACCCACACCAAAACCACCCACCCCCCCAACACCCCCCCCCATCTTTCTACGATATAGCCCTGCAGGTGATGGCAGCGTTCCGAACTGTCCTGATTCGGTAAATACCGCCGGCTTTTTCGAACTGAGATGTTACCTCCTCCCTTCCCAAATACTATTCTCCGAGCATCCTCTGACTTTGAATTTTTTCATTTTGTTTGGAAATCCCTTCCACCTTCGGTTCGTCCACAGCAGAATCTTTTTCACGCCCTCTTGCTGCACATTGTAGCAAGCTTGCTTCCCTTTTGGAATACGCCCCAAATTGCGCGTTTTAGCTCTCTTCTTCAGTACCGCGGGGATTGACTTCCCTTTGGATTCAGTCCTTGGCTGACAAAAACTCGTAAGGGTCCCCCTTAGACCAGATCCTCGCCAGCTTCAGTTTTTTTTACCTCTTTTTTTTCCTTTTCTTGCCTTCCTCCCGTTGGTTTTGCTTTTCCGCAGACATGAGAGAATGCGTTCGAGTGGCGACCACCGCACAATTATTCAAATCTCTATAGCTCTTCCGGTACAGCCCCCTCCCCCCATTAATTGAGAGCTGGCGTTGTTATCCCATCAGAGAGTCCTTGATTCTTCGTTGGTCCTTTTTTAGGACCTCATAAGGAGGGTGATAATTCCCCTTCCCGAAATTTCAGGCCCCATTTTCAGGAATCTACCGCCCTTGCTGATTCTATTTTTGGGGTTATGGAATGGATCACCCCATTTTCTAGAGTGTGCTTCCGACTTCAAAGTTGTCGCGTTGGTGGGTCCTGTTCAGGATTTTTCCCCGCCCCTCCCAAAATCCAGTCAAAGGTATCCCGGTATTTGTCCTCCTTTACGTATCCCCCTTCACACCCCCCGATGATCGGATGCGTCGCGTTTCTTCATTCCATTCCACCGCGTTTTCCCGGCCCTTTCCTTCCTAATTCGACTTGCCCCGCAAACTCGTTGATATGCTCTTCTGAATTTCCCCCCTCTCGCTTCCATTAAAGATTTTTACCCTCCTGTTGGTCTTTTGTTAGGACCGGGAATCTACCAACCCTCCGGCATCACAAAGAGACTCTGCAGTGAAGGTGTATCCTCTTCCTTCTCTCGATTTACATTACTATCCAGGACGCAGGGGTCCTTCGAATTCCCCTCTATGACACGTATTTTCGCCTTTGATTGTGCTCCCTTACCAAAATTCTGGCGACATAGTTATCACTGCATTGTCCCCCCCCTCCCTTCATTTCATTTCTCGCCGCCATCCTTTTGCCCTGCAGAAACCCCCTTTTCTTCCCTCTCGTTTTTTTTTTTGAGTTGGTTTTGGCCTCTGGTTCTTTGGTGTCTTGTCCATTTGTTGAACGATGAAGGGTGGCTCCCCCTCCTAGTATGACGGGTCAAGGCGTCCCCCTACTTGCCGTAGTTGCAATAGAGGTCTATCGTTACGCATTTTTTCCCCTCTTTTCGGATAGCTTCACCGCGACCTTTCTCTTGAGTTTTGAATGATACCTGTCACGGCAGCGCCGAGTTTTAGTGTCCTCCCCCTTTTGGACCTTTCCCCCCCCTAGTCCAAGATGTTAGCAGAAAAAAATAACCCCCTCTCCGTGACTTCCCCCTTCCCTTATTCCCTCTAGGGATCCCGTAAGAGTGAAGTCACCCTGTTGGGTTGGCGAGCATCATCAAACTTGTACAAAAGTGGTAACCCGCGGTGGTGTTCTCCCGCGCGACCCCCCCCCCCGACTAGACGCCCCCGCATATTTTACGTTATTTAGCTTAAAAATACTTCCAATCCCCCTCCACCGCTTTCCCTTGCTGGCGCGTTTTTTGTTTCTGATTTCTCCCCTTTCTAATGACCAGTGTACCCCCTAGGCCCTAGTCCCCCCCAGCTTTTGGTTTGCGACATTGTAGCGACCACTCTGAAAGTTTCAGATCATCCCTGTTTAGAAGGCCAACCTGACCACCAAGGTTTGTTTCATTCAATTCCCCCTTTCTTTTCCCCATACCCCCAGCACCGACATTTCCGCCCGAACATAAGCTCCGTCTTTAGATCATGATACCGCCCGTCGCATTCCTTCTTAAGGTGAAGTGTTCTTTGGACGATACCTGATTTTCCACGTCTGGGAGGTTTGAACTTTCCCCTTCGGGCCACTACGAATTGACCTCTCTGGGGCTTAAGCACACCCCAACCTGCTGATAAAGGCCGAAGCTTTATCACCCTCCTTTCCCCTCCTTTCTAATGTGCGACTCATCCTGCCCAATTTTTAGTTGTTTTTCGCCCCATCAGGAGGACCTGTCTCAAGTCCCCCTGTAAGGGCCTCCCCCCCCCCCACCCCTCCCACACACCCCTCCAACCGTCCTTTTTCACCGATATTCCCGCATTTGAGGCCGTTTAAACCTGCGCACGCCCTTCTGTTTACCAGTCCTCAACCAGGCCCCCCTTTCTTGAGGACTATGTAACTGACTTTTTTCCCCAAGGAAACCCTTCCCCCCCCCCGATCTATCTTACAGATCTCTCGGAGAAGGGGACTGCTTTTCGTCTTCTGGATCCTTCACTTTCTCTCCCCCGGTCTTCTGTTTAAATTCCTTTTGAAGAGTTCTCCCCGACCGACACTGGCTATTTTAGTTGAAGCTCCCCCTGTCAGGACTGGGATCAACAGTAAATCTTTTCCCCCCCTTTTCCGAGAAAGAACTAGAGTCCTCCACTCCCCGAAACCTTCCTTCTGCGGTCTGTGACCCTTCTAAGAGATGATGCTACCCCCCTTCTGTTTACTAAATGTTCCCCTCCCCCGTTTTGCACGTAACCCCCCTGATGTTTACGGGATTCTGCTCCCTGTTCCCCCTCTCTCCTAATGAACGTGCCTCATCTAACGTCTTGTTTTTAGTGTCTATGACAAACCTCTCCTGCCCCTTTTTCTGGCTAGCAGGTCATTTCCAGAGGATTTTTTTTGAGACGATCTGAAATGCCTCTCCTCTTATTCGTCTATTCCATCGTTCTTCCTTCCCACTCAGAAGGCGACCTCACGTTCCCTGGAGGAGGATCATCTGATGATAGTACGCCTTTGATACGTATCCCTGACAAAAGCTGTTTTTTGCACTTTTAGTCCTCCCCCGAACCTTTCTTCCTTGAGTTCCTGGAGGTTTTAAGTTATATATTCTTTCCCTCCTTTGTGCGTTTACTATCTTTCATTTTACACTCCCGGTTAACATGATTATTTTCTTACTCCAGTTGTAAGGTTTATTCCACCCCGCCCTTCCCCCTCTTGGTTTCAGTATCGTATAATTGCGATCTCCTTCCGGATGTTTTTCCCTTGCTGACTGTTAGGTATTCAGATCAGTGAGTAGGGGGCTGATCCGCGATACGAAGCCCCTCCGGTTGAAGGACAGATCTACTGCTCCCCAACAATTACCTGCTTCCCTTAGCATCATTCCCTTCCTTTTCCCTGAGATACCCCCGAAACATTCCGTCCTCTGAGTAAGCTTCATTTCCTTTTCGCGCTGGTCTTCTGAGCACTGCCTCCATTCCTCACCTCAAGTTTTTCTTTCCTTCACGTTGCCACCCCCTCCGACCGCTTCTTTTGCGACTTCAGTCTTGGCACACCAAGAAGAAGTATGCCTTTTCTCGCGTCATGGCTTAAGGGATCTTTTCTTTAATTGACCCTCTTTTCCGTTTTTCGGGCCCCCCCAGAGGTCTGGTCCTGCCGTACCTCCTTTCTGGGTCCTCGCCAGCAACCTGTCCGTCTTGGATCGTTGATTAGCCCCTCCTCCCTTTTCTATGAGTTCCTTCCCCTCCTCCCCCAATCGAGACCCCGTATGATTGAATCCTTTAGATCATTTCCTTGAAGTCCCTTCCCCTCAGTTCTCAACAAAAAGAGACCTCCAACTCCTTTTTCTGCTGACCGTTTTCTCCAGAGTGCGGCACTGGATTCCACCCCCCCTTTTCAAGAGAAACTTCCTCTTTTCCGTAGTATTCTCGGGCGAGTTGATCGCATTTCTTTCTCCCCTCCTTCATTGGTGAGAACAAAACCTTTTTCCTGAATAACTCTCTTTCCTGCCCAGGTAAGGCTGACGTTTTTTTACTACATTGGCTTAGTTTTTTCTCTTTTTCGCCAGAGATTCAGCTCTCCAGGGTCGGATATCTGGTGCAGTTCACCGCACCATGCCAATTTCTCGCTATCCCTTAAACATCAATATTCATTACCTATACCGCTACGCTTCGGTGATCCCCATCGCTGACTTATTGGTCGTGCTCCTGGAGTGTTTACTATTCCCGCCCAAAGACCATTAAACCCCCTTTTTTTGGTTTGCGCCCTAACCAAACTTTTCTATATCTAGACATGTACTCGTGCGTAGTTACCTTTCTCAACCATAATCTCCCTGACTCTGCTGTTTTCTCGGTTGTTTTAAGTTCCGGTCTTCATTTCGTCACCTCCCTACAAAGAGGTAAATCCTTTTCAATGGGGTCTTTTTTTCAGATATTACGTCCTAATTTTTCCCCCCCCCCACCCCCCATAGGAGAACCATACCTTCACAACGTGGGATTCGCTTTTTTTTCTCGTATTATCAATCCCCCTGATTTTACAAATGTTACTTACTTTTCTCTCTCGAACGATATTCCCAGCCCCGTCTTCTTCTTCTCTTCCCTTTACTATTTTTTACAAGTTTTTGATTTTGTCTAACTTCTTCTCTTACGTGACCCACGAATTTGTCCGACAATAAACGAACTCTTCCGTAGTATTTTCCTCCTGCTCCTATCGTTTTCGCTGTTTCCCCTCTCTCGCATGCGGAGTGTAGTGAAAATCATAGACCGTCGCCGTCTTCTCTGGCGAGAGTGCTAATTTTCCACTTTCTTAACTCATGCACCCCCATCGTGCCCACTTTACGCTTTAATCTCCCTCTTCTTCCTCTCCAATCCCTTCCTCTACTTTACTGGGTTTGTTTTGTCTTTTATGGATTGCGGGCTCCATGTACCTGTGGCTCTTTCATTTTGAAGACAGAGTTCTTTTTTTCTCCCCTCCCTCTTCTTGCCTATTGTCACAGGGTCGCTTCACTCCCCTCTATTTCAGATCTGATCTTTTTCCCCATCCTCCTTTCCCTGGGTAGGCTAGCTCACCTCAGTCCGAATCTTCTTGAATTCGCTCCCTGACAGCGTCGCGTTTTTTCTTGCTTCCCACTTAGTTGGAGACTTCAAAACCCCTCTTTCCCCTACTCCGCCTGAAAATTCCCACCCTCGTTCACTTATTTCCGCGAGGGAAAGCGTTCTACTCTACTGCTTCCCCTGGGGATCTCTGTTTCTCGCATATTAAATTGAAAACTCTTGTTTTTCCCGCGGTGGTCCTGAAGGTCCCTCATGACGCCCCTCCTCCTCCCCCTTCCTTCTTTTGTAGGTGCTTTATGAGCCTACCTTCTTCTTATAAACTCTCTCTGACCGCCTCCGTTCGGATGTCCTTCCTCCCCCCATGATCCGCCCCTTACCCCCCCTCTCGCCCCCCTTTCCGTCTGCCCTCGCATTCTTTTTTTCTGCCTGTCCCGAAGATTTCACACATCCTTCTGATAAGAAAATTTTCGCAGATAAAACTTCATTTTCCGGCCGTCCCTCAAAACACCTCTTTACTGAGGCCTGACCAACCTCCTCCCATTAGCTCCCCTGAACCAGATTTTCCCTTCTGTTCTTGGCCTTTTGACGCCCTTGAAGTTCCTCTCTATACCCGTTCTTTGCTGTGAAATGCATAGGACAGCCTCCCTTTCTCTCGAGGTGCCGCCACAATCCCCCCTGCTGATCTCCCCCTTTCTCACAACTCGCGTATCTTTGAAGTGAACCGTCTCTTTTTTTTGTTAGTCGTTTCTTCGTCCAAATCAGAGTGCCTAAAGAAAAGGAATCGCCATCCACCTCCGCCCCAACACCCTGCCTCCCCCTCCTGCAAAAAGTCTCTTCCTATTCTGAGAAGTTTTGCTTCTTTTCCCCTGGAGCCCTTAATTATCGTTCTCTGACTCCTTTTCGAAAAGGTTTTCGGTGTTTTCCAACTGCCCCCCACAGTTCAACAAATAGATTAGTATACTACGATTTTTTGCTTTGATGGACCTATTCCAGCTCAGACGTTCTTTGTCAGACCTTCCACTTTCACAGAGTTTGATTTCTCTTAAACTGACCCACTTCTGATGGAATCAGTATAACGATGTGACGCCCCGGCTGTCCTACGTCATGTAAATATATTAAACAATCTATTACTCTTCTCTGTCCCAGGTCATTCTCCAGAGCCCTCCGCGATATGACTACCTACAAAATCCCTCCTTTCGAATGGCTGAAAAGGGACTTTTCTGTGAAAATGACCGCTCCTTTTTGTCTTTTCTAGCCATTACTCCATCGCTAATGAACTCTTCCTTCGATTCCCTGCCTTTGGCACCCTCTGTTCCTCTCCTGCCTCATAGTCTCTCGGTTCTCTTATTTTGATAGAACTCGCTTCCTGTTGCTGCCTCGAAGAGTATTCGCGTTCTCTTAACCGATCCAGACTTGCTTTTTTCCTTTCCCCTGCTTTTTTTTTAACAAGAAATTCTTCTACTCCTTCTTGAAGATTCCTTTATTCACTTCCCATTTTAAGAAAGTTGGTGCTCCAACTGAACTTCACTTTAGCTCCTTCATCCTTTCCCCTTGGATTTTATAGTATATCTATTTCCCTTCCTAAGTTGTTGTTGTTGACTACGTCCTTTCCTTACCCCTTTTCCCAGTTTAACCATTCTTTTCCGGTCGCTCCTCAATGTAGTTCTGTTTATTCGGGATTCACAGCCCTTAGGTAAGGCGTATTTTCTAATGTAAGTCTTCACCCCTTTTGAAGAGAGCGAGTTAGGTTCTCGTGACTCTTTGTATCAAGATCCTCTACGTCTTTTCTACCACTGAACCTCTTGTATCTTCCTAAGTCTCACATTCCTCGTCCTTCCCCATAGACCGATTCCCATCTTCTCGAGGATTTTTTCTAACCAAGACCCAATTACTTCTCGAAGGACTCTTTAAGTTTTATCTTCTCCCATGTACAGCTCACCGCAAATCCCTCACCCTTCCCGTGTAATTTTATTAACATGTTTCCATTCTTCTCACAAAGTTTCAGTATCCATCAGAGAGGAGATCGGAAACCAACCTCTCCCCAGATGGTTTCCTTTTCTCTTTCGGGCTACGTTTTCAGTTAATGGGACCCCTCTTTTCCTTTTCAGGATTTATGTGAATATGAGACAATAAGTCCCGTGCCTCCCGTTGGCTCTTCAGCTCCCTCCCCCTTCAGAGATCGGTCTCTTTCCTTGCCTTTATCTGATAACAGAAAACCCTCAATTCTTTCTTCGATAGACTGATTGAAGCTAAAGCCTTTTCTTCACAGCCGACTTCTTGTTTCGAAATCTGCTCGTACCTCCTTACCCCTGCTACATTGTTCGAAAGAGTTCGTTTTGACACCTGGACCAGATATCTTTATTATGTACTCTCCTCCTTATTTGATTGGCGATTTTTACCCATTGGTCTATCATTTCTAAACACCGGTAGAATCAAATATTTTTTCCTCCCATCTCCCCCCTTTTTTTCTGATTTAAGCTGACCGTCCTTTTTGTCGAGTTGTGAGTTGTAGATTTTTTCTGCACTATCCTCGACTAATTTTTTCTTTTCAGAAGTTCACCGCCCATCAATGTTTATGAATGATATTTATCTCTTTAAAACTTTTTCCCCCCCGCAATCAAACAATTCCACTCACCATCTTTCGGATCCTTCCATCAGTCGTCGACTGGGGTCTTTGTTTAATCTTTTGGCTTTAGTTGGGGTTATTTCCTTCCTTCCCTCCTACTCCCTCATGTGCAACCTTGTTTCTTTTCTTATTTTTCTATTTCTCGATGTTCAGCGTGGTGTAGTTCCCTTGTCGCAACCGGGGTTCTCCCTAACTGGAGCGGTTTTTGTTGGTCCTTTCCTTGATCATGGCGAACCATACCACCCTCCCCTTCCCCCTTGTTCCCATGGCGTTTTGTAACCCCTTTTATTCCTTCCCCTAATTTACTTTCTATCCTCACACCTACTTCCTTTCTTTTAGCGTCCTTACTTCTTTCAGCCCTATGGACCTGTAAGACGATGCTCACCCTACACGTGTTGTATTCTTTTCTCTCCCCCGATGGAAATCGAGTCCTTTTTCCTTTTTTTTTCTCTGTTTTTTTTCATTTTCTAATCTCTTCCCGTTTTGCATGTTTCAAAGATTTTTGCACTCCAAAACCCCTCTATCACGCCGTCCTCCCCTCTTTCGCTTACCCGCCGACCGCCTTTGAAGGCGGATGACATACGCTCTCCTCTTTCTTCTTTGATCGTTTTTTTTTCTTTCCTTGAACAAGCTTCGATTATCACAATGCATGACTAGTGAACACCAGATCCCTCCTTTTCTCTCCTACTTCCTCTGCTGCCTCCTCCCCACCTTCTTCTTTTTCCCAATTTACACTTTTTTTTTTCCCTTTTTTGTTTCTTTTCTGAAGATTCGTCATCATCTTCGTTTCTTGGAGCTAGGATCTGAAGTTTTTAAAGTGCACTTCGTTCCCTGTGAAGGTGGATCATTATACTTTTTCTTTCCCTACCCCTTTGGAAAAGGCCCCTCTCCACCCACATCAGTACGCCGAGATCGACCTGAGAGGTCTATGTAAGCTACTTCTTTTTTCTTCGAGTCAACCTCTAAATCTAATGATCCCTCCCCTTTCCCGAGATTATGGGTTTTTTTTCTTCGGCCCCTTTTTCTTTGGAGCGGCTTTACAGCTTTTTTAGTCATCACCACAAATCCAAACTCTCAGTCCTCTAGGCCTTTTATCTCACTATCCTATTTCCCCTTGGATAATATCTTTTCGTCCATTTACCTTTCCAATTTGAGTACACCCTCTTTTTCTATACGTAGACATCAACGCGGTCTCATCCCTTGCGTTTTCCTTATGTATGTAGTCCTTTTCACAATTTTTTCTCCACCGATTTTAGTCCCTTGACCTGCTTTCAAGATGGGTCAGTGCTCCCCCCATTGATTGACCGGCCCCTCTCCACTTTTCCCCGTCGTACCCTCTCTATGTTTGCTCCATTTCCTGGATGAACAGCCTAGATAAGTGAAACCTGTTTTTAGAAGGATCAAACCTTCGCAGTTCGTGCTTTCATTATAAACACAAACCTTCATTCTCCCTACCTTCACACAAGACGTCCCTCCCGTTTCGTGCGTTCTTTCCACCCCTTCAAGAAAGATGTCTTCTTTCAAAGGTACTTTTATTGATTCCTTGAACCTCCCATATCTAGAATCAGGTTATTTCCTTTTCAATGCCTCCTTGACCTCGCCGCCTTTTTCTCTGGTCATCGTTTTCCCTCCCAATCCCACTACTCATTCCCCACCGATTTTTTTTCTACAGCTGTTTCCTCCTCTTGCACTCCCCAGTTACCACTCCCTTTTTTTCGCAATATCTCAGAAGCATAGGCTCCATCAAGCCTCAAATCCCTGCTCTATGAAATACAGTCTTACTAGATCCTAGAGAGGTCCGTCCTCCCGGTAGAAAACCTGGTTTTCCTCCTGTTATGAGCCGATGTTCGAACCCATTTGGACCCACTCAATGAAACTCTCTTCTAGCAGAGTACCGCTGTATCTCGGACTCATGCCGAATACTCTGATCAAGTGACGCCTTAGTCTGTCCCTCGACAAGAACCTTATTTGCTGGAGCAAGAAAACTTCCTTTTCTGCTGATATTAGAAGCCATACCTTCTTTTACCCACCCGTAAATCTTTTTTTCCCTTCGTAACCCTCGCCATCAATAAAACTCTTTCCCCTGCTCCCGGTTTTCGTATCCCTCGCTTCGGCCTGCAAAAGCCTCCTTTTTCTGAGATGGCGACAATTGTTTTCACTTTACACGTACTTGATGTGCTACGGTTGCTTTCCCCCTGTGATCTGATCCATCCGATTCATTCAAGCATATTAATGTCTTTCTGGGATTGAGTGGACCAGTCTTTCAGAGAGTTCCGTCTATTTCCGGGTCGTGATTGTTTTTTCTTCGATGGATCATCTTTCCCTTATGTCAGGCAATCTTTTTCTATTAGTCTTTAAGACCGCCGACCGACTGATTCTCTCCACCTTCAAAACGGGAGAGATCCTCTTATTCTCTCACTTTCCTTGATAATGCCCAAATCTTTTTTCCAGTACCCAACCTCCCTCCTCTCTTAGAGACATCCTGCCTTTGAACTTGTAGTAACCCTCCTTGATACTTTTCCACCTCCTCTGTGAGTTAGATCCCTCCGATGGGAATTAAACTCATTCCCTTTCTTCCTTTTCCTCTAATTAAGGAAGTTTTTGCATCCCCAACCTCTTCTCAACCGTTCTCATTCCCCTGATAATACCGAAGGATCCTTTTCTTCATCCTTGTACTCTTCTAAGGCATAGAGTCTTCTTCAGACCGCAAGACCCTTCTCCCCTCCTGATTAAGACAGCGAACTCTCTTTGCCTTCAATTTCCCGTCGCCAATCCAACTCCTCAACCTGATCTGCTAGATCCCTCCCTCGGGAAGCTTTGTTTAAACCCAGGCAGATCGGCCTTTTTACTAATACTTTTTTAAATGTCTTCGAACTCAATAACGATCCTGCTCCCATAAATTTGTCTTTAACTTGAAACAATAGGTACATGATCTGAAACCGGTATGATTTTTTTAGAATTGCGAGTCCCCCTCCTGAATTTTTCCTATCCTTTTTTTCATGATTGTTCTTTCTCTTCTTTCCTCTTAAATTAACCATCTTCCGTTTTGTCTTTCTCTTTTTTCGGTAGACTCCCTTTCCGTTCCAGGAATCTCCCTTTGGGAATTGAGGGTAGCTTCCAGCAGAAGGATTGGCCTCTCCATCCTTCCACCCAGGAACGATTCTTCTCCGATACTCCTCTCTTTCGTGATTTCGTTTCCCTTTTGACTTTGTACAGACATCCCCCCTTTTTTCAGCCGTCCATTATTTCGATGACAGCGCACTCGTTCCTTGCACGTGGAAACCCAATCTATGATATAGTCCGCGCCCGCCTTTGAACCCGCTTTGAGGGCGTTTTTCTCCTTTTTCTTTCTCTAGGCGTGAACAACCCTGTAGAAGCACCACCTATTGAGAAAGCTTTTCTCCCCCTCTTTCCATGTGGCTGAAGCTTTGTCTGACATCTTTTTTTTCCTCAGTTTGATGTTCGCGCCAAATGCGCTATCCTTTCGGAGGTGTGTCAACTCCCCTCACCATCCCAGGATAATAGAGATAGCGCTTTCCTTCTTCTGTCAAGCCCTACGTACCACTTTAGGGCGATCATGTGATCTTCCTTCCCTCGCTTGGTAGTTTTTCATTTATATACCTTTGTTGATACTTACCCTTCCCCCTGAAACCGGTTCCTCACTTTTTTTTTTTGATTCCTTCCGACAAAGTGTGACTCTTTTCATCTTGTTGTAGTAGGAAATACCCCCCCCATCTCTGTGAGACTACGATCTGCTTGTTTCAGTTCAGGATAATGGAGTGAACTCCCATCCCCAGCCCGTATGTACAGCGTTCCATGACTTACTTTTATGGACGTTCCTTAATTTAGCTGCTCCCTCCCCTCCCTTCAAAACTGATGTGATTGTCTCTCGTCTTCTTCCTTTATATCCCAGAGTACCTGTTTACATTTTAGATCTTCTCCTAACCGCGGATTCCCAGACCCCATCTTATGCTCTCGATCACTCTTCCCTCTCTAATAAATCCCGTCGGGTTTTTTTCCCTTTTTCTTTAACTAGATATCAATCCCCCTTTTTTTTCATGTCCTCCTGACAAACCCCTAGCTCTTCTGTTGCAGGTAGTATTAGATTCGATCCTATTTTTCTCGGTGAAGTATCAGCCCGCAGTTTACTTCTGGATTTTCAGTATAGTAAGCTCCTTCCTATCTCGTCTATGTTTTCCCGTCCTGTCCTACCTCGATAAAATTGTCTGAATAGGCCCCTTTACTCTTTTTTCCGCCCTCCTAAATCCTGCTCTT
>Ga0179593_1568527_pt1 | contig 16382 bp, 19 predicted proteins | sample CZODoug2_1_08_16_FD_185931 | JGI IMG/M metagenome (GOLD analysis project Ga0179593, IMG submission 185931) | Vadose zone soil fungal communities from Angelo Coast Range Reserve, California, USA - CZODoug2_1_08_16fungal (PacBio error correction) | ecosystem: Environmental > Terrestrial > Soil >... | reverse complement strand
TTGTTAGTGCGAAGGATTTCCCCTTGCGCCCTTCTCGTAGCCTCACTCGCTCTTTTTCCTGAACCTCGCGGATTCCATGTTCCCCCTCGAAGCTAGACGGACAGATCAAACCACTCCCCCCCCTCTTCAGACTATTTTTGCCGATATTAAATCGCTGCCTCGCCGTACCTGTCTCTTCTTTTCTTCTCTCGCTGCCCTGGCCGGTCTCGCAGGCTTTTTTCTGAGGTATGCGAGGGATCGTCCTTTTCCAACAAGCGTTTCCGGCCGGGCAGCGAACTGTCCCCCTTCTCCGTGTCTCCGTCCAGAACATCCTCGCTTTCTTGTGAAGATCATCGCTCGCGAAGGCGGAGGGAAATTCTTCTTCTTCTAACTGAAGGTCCTTTGCCCGAGAGTCAGCTTGCCTCCCCCCTCTCTGGCCGTCTTTTCTTTTAAGTGTTCTCCGTAGCTCCCGAGCTTGTTCCCTTCTGACGGCTTTTGAGAGAGACTTCTTCGGCCTAAGGTTGTCGCCCCACGTTCGAGATCCTGCCGCCTTCTCACCGCCTCTTTTTAACGAGCTTCTCTTTCTGAGCTCCTTCCCTAGAAACGTACGACACATTATCTGACCCGACGATTTTACAACAGGGGTGAGTTCTCCCCCTCCTCCCCCTTTTCCTAGCGGGCTGGATGAAGTCTCCTTTTTTTTTTTTCTCTAGATCATCTCGAAGCTAGAGATCTCTCCCAAGTGCCTGTCCACCTAGCCGCCTTCCGGCCGCAAGCCGCCGCCTTTCAGAGGAAGAAGCCCCCTCTCGCGCCCCCCCCCTGTGTGCGCAAGCATCTCCGCCACTCTTGGTGGAAAAACACAGACTCCCCCTACGTTTTTTTTAGAAGGAGATTTCCCGAACCTTTTTCGCAAAAAAAACTGTGTCCCTCGAAGAAGACTTTTCCTATTGCCCCCTCTTTTTTTGACGACGACAGGCCTCTTCCCGGATTCCAACGAAGAAGACCGCCAACCCTTTCAAGGGAGGCCCTCCCGCCCAGCCTTCCCCCCCCCGAGGTAGAAGAGTAGTAGCCCCTTTTTCCCCTCCCCCCCTTTTCCCGAAGAAGGTTTTTGTCTCGACAGGGCTCTCCAAGGTAGTTCAACGGATGCGTACGTCGTCGGCTCAGAGAGGAAGAGCCCTTCTTGCGCAGCATCCCAGGGGATTTCTTCGCCCCTCCCGCCCCCGACGACGTCAGCGATCCCGCCTGGTTTCCTAGTTAGACCATGTTCCGGTTTCGGCGTGTCTTCGCGTGCGACAACCTTTCCTTTCTCGATCTTCCTTTCCTCGCGGTTTTTCGTTATTCCCCTTAATCCTACGGCCGCAGTTGGTCAGAAAAGCCGGCAGATTTTTTTTCCTTCCTCCCTTGCAGCGTGTCCTCCCTTCTTTCTAAGAAAAACGGCCTCGATCTCTGCGGCATGATGATATCGGACGGAAAAGGACTTCCCTCTCCAAGTTTCCGCTCCCCGTTTCTCGGTTTTCCTCTCTTAGGGCTAACTATAGATTGCACCCCTTTTTGATTCATGATCCCCTCCCCTTCCCCCTTTTGTCGTCTCTTTTTTCTCGAAGATCGAGATTCCTCTCGGCCATCACCTTCGAATTCATGGAGTGTGCACGCGACCTCTGATCATCCTCCCGTCGGAAACGACTCCCCCTACCAAGTAGATAGACGAGTAAGATCCTCTTTCTTAGAATCCCTCTCCGGTAAAACGGCTATGTGAGACAAGTCCTCTGAAAGTGAAGGACCTTTCCCCCTTCTCGACCCCCTTCCGAAGGTCCTCCCCAAGACTAGTTTTGCCCCCACTTTCGCCCCTCCGAGACGATTGGTTGACTCCCCCCCGTCTCCCTTCTGAAAGATGAACACGCCTCCTCCCCTCGGTCTTCCTCGACCGAAAAGCGCCTTTTCTCGAACTGACCCCGCGCCGAAGGGAAAGTTTCCAGGTCACTCCTTTTTTTGAGAAATATAAACTCTTCCCGGACTCCCCCGGTAAGGAAATCACTCCCCAGCAGTTGTTCCCTATCGGCAACCAGGAGAAATTAGAGTCTTCCCACCCCCCTTCCTTCCCCCATCCCGAGAAGAATCCCCTTTTCTCAGGAATGAGACTCCTCATTGCGTCTTCCCTTTTCCCCATGAACAAAAATAGTTAATGAAGAGGGTCCTTCCCTCTTTCAATGCCTCCTCCCTTTTTTGAGAGATATGGTCCCCCCATAGTGGTTATTTCAGGTAACTCCCCCAATGAGAGATAATGGCTTCTCTCCAAGAGTTTTCTTTCTTCTGATTATAGGGTATTTCTTTCCTCTTTTCTCACGAGAAGGTTTAACTACACTCTTTTTCTTGATGAGTGAAAAATTTTTCCCTGGCGAGTATTTCTTCCGTGTGAAGGCGGTTCCCCTTTCTCTTGTAGGATTCGAGACAGACAGTCTCCCCTTAGGAGACGGTTTTTTTGATTGTAGACAGGCGGATTTTCTTTTTTCTGGGGTTTAGTCCAGGCTTTTGTAAAAGGGCGTGTGATCTTCGTTTCCCTTCGTAAACGAGTGTTTCTCTTCCTTTCTTCGAAGTGTGCTTCCCCTAAGGTATGTACTTTTCACTTCGGAACCTGGGATACTCCTTTGAATTCGAGCTTTACTCGACCCCTCCCTTTCCCGGTGAACACTCTTTTTTTTTTACCGAGACGTCGCCCGAAAACGTAGTAATGAATACTTTTTCATCTTGGTCTTAGAGGCGTATATTTTTTACTCGAGCAGTCTATTATCAGCGAGACGTTTGAAAGGCTTTTTTCATTCGCCGGTGATGTAGAGCTTCTTGCGCCTTCTATCCGATTGTGACGAGCTCTACCCTTCACGGTATGGGTTTTCTTTCCTTGAATCCCCCCTTTCATCGATCTTGGTTTTTTGAGCCAGCTCCCCCCCTATGAAGTCCTCCTCGAATTCATTTCTGAGAGAATTGCGAATACTCTTCCGAAGGGATATACGCTCCCCAAGAACTTTCTCTCTGATGAAGAGCTCCTTGATGCTGCTCTTCCTTCTTGTATTGAGACCCTGCGAAAGCGGTGGCTCCGAGGAGGAAGATCTCCTCCCTGAAGATCCTTTTATTTTGGCCTCTTCCTTCCCTTCCCGAAGGACCTCCCTTGTTCCGCATTCCAAGAAAACACACTGAACGAATAGAAGCAAATATTAGTTCTTTGATAGCACTCGGGATCCCCCTTCGTGCTGTTCTCTTGACGTTCGGCGATTGACGCTTTCGCAACAGCATCCACATCTTCTCCTGAGGATTATTTTTTGGACACCTTTTTCTATACCCCGAAATATGGAGAAGAAGCCTTCCCTTTTCTGCCGTATTGCTTCCCCCTTTGTCTCTCCTCAGACTAAGATCCTTTCCAAGAGGAGGCCGAAGCCTCTTCTGACCCCCGGACGGAGTGAGAAGAGGTTTTTTTCTTCCTTCCCTTCTGCTTGAATCTTTTCTTTCTTCGGATTTAGTCGTGTTGTCGCTCCCTGGGTATAGAGATAGTCGTCCCCGAGTTTCCATCTAGGTAGGTGAGTAGATTTCCCCCCCCGGCTTCCTTTTAAAATAAGGTTCTCTCGCCCTAATTTTCTACCCCTCCCTCGTCTGCGGTCCCTGGTGACACACAGGGTGGTAAGGGGTTTTTCTAACTTTTTTCTGGTGCCCTTTTGTAGGGATTTTCCTCCCCTGCGCGAGGAGTTTTTCGGAGAGAGAGTTTTTCCGGTAGGAATTTTTTTCTTTTACGATTTCGCCCCCGTATTCCCTCCTTTATATCGTTTTTTTTTCTTCATCCATCACTCCTCTTTCCTTCTCGCGTAGAAAGAAAAAGCGTAGATCCTTTTTTTTCTCGTCTGGTCTCGCTTTGGTTCGTAGTTCGGATCCTTTCGCTAGCGCTTTGTTAGATCGTCGGGGATGCCCCCGTAGAAGGAGAAGGCACCTCCTTCCTTGTCCACCTTATCTTTCTAGTCGATATTCCTTCATCACGTCGCTTTTTAGCAGCTCGTAGTACTTTCTTCCCCCCCCTTTCTTCCCTCTCTGGAAGGACTTTTTTTTGCACATGTACCAGAACTTGCCCTTGCCTGTTTTTTTCCTTACCTTCCCCTCCGCCTCATTCGATATTTCCTATCTCTATGAAAATAGCATGAGATTTTCTCTTCTTCTTATCTTAGGACCTTCCCTCCGGGTTTTTCCCCTCGGGTGCGTTTCTTCTTTCTCTTTGCGCGTAGTAGAGGCTCCCCTTCCTTCATCGAGATGAAGTCCTCTTGAGAACGGCATCGGCTCGTCCTCTGGTCCTTCTTTTATTACCGAAGCAGCATCTTCGTCCCCCTGATAGAGAGCAAGATTCTCCTTCTTCTTGACGCAGATTTCTTTATGAGCGGATGTTCTCGAGGGTTCACGGTACGCTTTTCCTTTTTTTCCTTTCATCGCCCCGTCCCTCTTGTACTTCCTCTGCGTGGTAGAAGGATGAGATTGACCCTTTCTTTCCCCGCCCAGCCTCGACGCCTCCCCTTTTCCCCCCCCCTCGTGCCATACCTCCTCCCCCTCTTTGTTTTTTTTTTTGAGAGATTCGCGGGATGGCCCAGGATTTCCTGCGTTCTATTTCTGCTCGTCGGGTAAAGAGAATCCTCCCCCTTCTTTGTCACCCCAAAGAGTCATCCGCATTTCGAGCTCGCCGTACAGCCCCCTTCCCCTCGACGAAGATTTCCTAAGACCTCCCCCCCTTCTTCAAACCTCTTCTTCTATTAAATCAGAGATCGAGCACGTCTTCCTTTTCCCTTGGCGAGCTTTCCTTTTTAGATGCCGTCTCGAGACCGAGTCTGTCTCGCCAGGCGTGCTTCATATATCCTCGACTACTTGCCCCCCAAGCGCGATAAGGCCGTTTTCCCCCTCGGGCACGTTCCTCCTTCCCATCCTAGTAAGTCTTCTTCCTTTTTATCGTCCGACTCCTCCCTTTTGCTAGGAGGCGTTACAGTCGGCACTTTTCAAGTTCGGGTAAATGTAGAACATTTCCTTCTTTCCTCCGATTTTTCTTCGGGTTCTCGTGCGGCTCGTTTTCTTTTCCACCTTCTATGGGTGTTCTTACGTCCGGACTTCTCGTCCTTGAGAAGGTGAGCAATTTCCTCTTCTGCCTCCGTACAACCGACGCCTGACGATCTGCGCTTCTTCCCTGCTTTCCCAAGGCAGGATTTTCTCACGCCTGAACGCCCCGCGAGAGTATGCCCTCCTCCCTTTTTTCTAAACTTTTTCTCCCTCGCCAAGGATCTCGAGGGCTTTCTTCCTCATTTTCGGCCTCTGATCGAAGATTAGAGCGAGCTCAAGGCCTCCTACCCGAGCCGCCCCCTATACCGCGCAACGCCCTTTTTTTTTTTTCCTCCGCCCAGATTTTCCAAGACACAGTGTTAGCATTCCCACCTTGCCCCCCCCTCGGTGGTTCTTGACTCCGCCGACTCGGTTTTAGATGAGGCGATAGCCCCCCCGTCATGTCCGCTCTCTGAGTGGTAACGCGGTCCTCCCTCACCAATTTTCCCCCTTCCCTTTGGGAAGGAAGCCCTCTACGACAACCCCGACGCCCTTTGAAGAAAAAAATTTTCTTTTTTTCAAGCCGTTTTCCCCCCCCCGCCGGCCACGCGTCTCCCTTTCGTAGGTTCCCTACCCCCTCCCTCCTCCTCAGACGGGTAATGATCTTATTCTTTCCAGGCGCGGCTTTTTTTTTCACAAGCCGGAGAACTTCTTTTTTTTTTTTTTTCGTCCGCCGCTTTCTCTCTTTCTCGGTGCCGGCGCAGCCGTCCTCCTTTCGATGCCGCTGTTTCGCGCCTTTCGGTTTTTACGTAAGATCAAGCCTTTTTTTTCCTAATTTTTTTTTTTTCCGATCCGATGGGCTTCGGCTTCTTACGTCGTGGCCGGTGGCGTCGGCCTTTCAGTCGCGATCGGAGAATTTCCTCTTTTTCTCAGGCTTTTCTTCTCTCGACAAAGGCTCCTTTCTCACGAAAGCCGTTCGCTAAGCAGAGGCGATCGCGGTAAGAGATCCCCCCGTCTTCGATCCCCCCCAGGAGGAATGATGACTGTCTTCTTGGCACCCTCCCCCTTTCTCCTGTAGCTCCCCTTCCTCCTGAACAGGTCGAGTAGATGAAACCGCTGCCCGACCCATTACCGTAGTAGTCGAGCTCGGCCCCCCTTCCTCTGACCCCTCTTCCCCCAGCCTGCTCGACATTCCCCCTTCTAGCACGCCGCCTGTCCTTTTTCTCGATTGATTTCTCCCGCGAGCTTTCCGCCAGCGAAGGACCAATTCTATCCTTCTCTTACGTTATGTCTCCTCCTGTACGTCTAGGTCAACGGTCCTTTTCCCCCCGGGACCTTCCGAGAGAAAGTGCTATTTACTGATCCTTCCAAATGCCGTAGCCTCCGGCCTGCAAAGTAAGACGCCTTTCCCCCAAGTAGCCGCAGCGCGACACTTTCTTTTGACGTCACCCTTCGCACGCCGAGTTACAGCGCCCTCAAGCGACGGGTATCTTTCTCTCACAACCTCCCTCTTCTCCGCCGTCGACAACGAGCCGAATTTTTTCCTTTTTCCGCTGCCTGACGCAGTCCTTCTTGTGGAAATCCCCCCCCCGGACTCGACCTCCAAGCCAAAGAAAGGACATCCCCCTTTCTTTCCAGCACCGGTTTCCCTCTTTCCCCTGAGTCGGGAAGTAGACCTTTTCCAAGCCGCGACCCCCCGAGAAGAAGATTCCCCCGTTCGTCGGAATCCCTCTTTTCCCGTCAGGACTAACAGTCCCACCCCTCATCGGGTAAAGATCTCCTAATAATAAGTGGGTGTTGAGATTTTTTTTTTCTTTATTTAAAAGTCCCCTTACTATCTTTCAGGGCCTTTTTTTTCCCAGTCTCTCCCTTTTACTTTCGGAATTCTTCTCTTGATCTGCTTTCCCTTTTGGTTCGGGAATTTTTCCCTCTCTTTTCCCCTGTCCCCGAAAAAAACCCCCCCCCCCCCCCCCAAATTCTTTGTTTTTCTTCTTTGTGACCCGGTGATTGAACTTCTTTCTTCTGTAATTTGTGGGTCTTTTATGCCGGGTAGAGATGGACCTCTTCTGTAGCACCCCTTTCTTCTTTTTCGAAGAAGAGTTGTCACTGGCCCCTTTCCGGTGTCGAAGGTTCCCATTTTGGTATAGACTGGTGTGTTTTAAAGGAGGATTTTAAAACGTGGGTCCCAGTGACCTTCTTCCCCTCCTAGTAAACGGCGTTTTTTTTTTTTTCGGACTTCTGCCTGTTTCCCCCTCCTCGGGGTATGTACGGGTCCTTCTTTCTTCGAGGAGACGGCATTTGCCGTTGAAGACCGTCGTCCCGTTCCCTCGGCAGGTTGAACGCGTTCTAGCCCGTTCTTTTCGACCCGTAGTACCTTAGATCCTCTTTATTCGCGGGATTTTTTTTTCTTTTTTTCTCTGTGTGACTTTCTTCCAGCGCTAACGGAGGTACGATCTTTTTTTTTGCTTTCCCCCTTCAGTCGCCGGTGATTCCGAGAGGCTGGATCGGTATCTCTCTCGGGCGCTGGCCGAGATAGAGTCTCTCCGGGTCGGGATCATTCCCTTTTTTGATAGATAGACGAACCTCCCTTTTTTCGATCTTCGGACACGCGCGCCGGAACTTGACTCCCTTTTTCGCAAAGAATCAATGCCGACTTTTCGAGAGTCCTTCCTACAGCCGGTTTTTTAGAGACCGGTTTTTTCTTTGAAGATTGAGTTCCCCTTGATAGGAAGGATTTTCGTTCTTTATTGAAGGTTTCTATGATGAGATTTTCATCCTTTCCCGAGAGGATTCGATCGGCCCGAATACAGCATGTTTAGGTTTTTCTAGACCGCTCAGTTTAGAGAAGACTCTACTTACGGTACGGGCTTCTGACCCCTACTGTGGGAGATGATTTTCTCTCGAGTGCCTTCTTTGAGTATTTTTCCCTTCTTTTTGGAGAACGGAACTCTTCCCTTTCATCGACAATCCCTTTCCTTCCCTTCCAGTCGAAGTTGGCTTTTTTGCTTCCAGCAAGCTCCCGGAGGTTAGGTACCCTTTCCAGTATCAGGCCCCTTCTTCTTCTTCTTCTCGAAGAAAGCTTTTTCGCGGGCTACGGTTTCCGGCGGGGCGTGAGACCGAGGATTGAAAATTGAACTTGTTTCTCGTCGTCGGGGTGGTAGAATCCTTCGAGATCTTTTCCCCCGCTCTTTATTAGTCGTGATTAGCTTGGACACTCTCCTACCTCTTCCCTCCGGTGCGCGTCCCCTTCTCATGAGAAAAGCGCTCGTGAGGAGGTGAGAATGGTTGCCCCACCTCTTTTTTTGATCGATTGAGAACCTTTTTGGTCGTCTCTGGGTGGCCTTTTTTTCCTTCTGAGTGAGCGGGCGGGAGGATAGAAGCGTTTTTTTCTCTCGCGCTTCTCTCTCTCCTCTCCCCTCCCCCCCCTCGTGCCGAAAAGTCTCCCCTTCGCGTTTCGCGCAGTAGAACTTCTCTCAAGCCTGGAGATCGTCGTGCCTATTACGATTCGCGTGTGGAGTAGAGCTCCTTCGCTTTTCCTCGATGCGCTAGAGCTCGCCCTTTCCTCGTCTTTTGTTCGTCGAATCTTTTTTCTTCGACGTGCGACCTCGAGAGGAGAGAGTCTCTCCCAGAAGCTCGCCGGGCTCCGTTCCCATTGCGCCGAGTTTTGAGAAAACCCTTTTCGATGTAGATCTTACTTCCTGCTAGCGGCGAAGTACCCTCCTCTTCAAGTTGACGGTCCCTGGGTCTTACTGAAATGGTTTCTTCTCTAAGTCGATGATTTTCACCTTGAATTAGAAGCTTCCTCTCGGCTTCCCCCTTTTTCGATGAAAGAGTGTGAAGTTCGCCCTTTCCTGATCGCGCTTGTTTTTCTGAGGCCCTCGCAGCCCTTTTCCTAAGCCCGATGAGAGACAGGCCCCCCTCCCTTTTGCTTCCTCTTGAAGACGACGCGCATTTTTTCGAGGCCGCTTCTTCGCGATTTTTTTAATAGCTGCCGTCGCCTTGACGAGTCGTGAGATCTTCGGGTTGAGCTTTCCCTTTCCTCCTCCTATGAACATGCTTTTTCCCCCCCCCTTGTCCTCCCCCGTTTCGCATGTTTTTTCTTGACCGTCCTCCCCCGAAAGACTTCGCACGAAACCCACCTCCTTTCCCGCCGAAGCTCTCTCTGTAATCATACTTCTTTTCTCTAGGCGGGACTTTCCCTCCCCTTTTTCGAAGGCTTCGGCGTCGAGGGTTCAGCGTTTTTTTTTTTTTTTTTTTTTTTGCTCGTCTTGAATGGCTTTTTTTCCCCTCACATAGCAGGAGCCCCCCTTTTTTTATGTCATCGAGGCGGTGACAGGTACAGCTCCAACACACCCTTTGCGCCTCCACTCCTTCGTCAAAGACGGCAAGCTATTCCTTTTTTCAGAGCCCTCAACCTTCCGCGCCTTTCTTCTTTCTTCGATCTTTTTTTTCTTTCGAGCCGATGCGGTCTCGCTTCTTTTAATCTACGAGGCCTTTGGGCCTCGGACTACTCCCCCTTGCGCGATCAGAACGGGCGCGGTTTCCTTCTCGTTCCTTCTTTTTTCAGTTTTTTCCATCGTATCAGCTTCGACTTCAGGGTGAAGATAATAGACTTAGGAATCTCTTTTCCCGGGCAGTAGGACCCCTTCCTCTCCTCCCCCCCCCGTTCGGAGTTACATGTCGCCAAGAGGCTTTTCTCATCTCTTCCTGCCGTTACGTGTTCTCGTGAGGCTTTTTCCCTTTCTCAACGGCGAGCGTCTCCCTCGTTCCGAGAGATACTCAATTTTCGGCAATTCCTCTTCACAGCAGTCGGACTCCCCCCGCCGTTCATACGAGCTCCGTAGCGAATCCCCCTTTTTTTTCAGGATCCTAGTAGAACCCCGAAGACCTTTTCCCGACGAGAGACAGGAGGTCGTCTCCCTTTCTTTTTCTTCTACTTGTCTGCCCTTCTATAGCGTTTTTTTTTTCCGTAAGACGTTTCGGCCCTAGATAGCCTCCTCCCTTCTTCCTCAAGATAAAGGACGCCCCTCCTGAGCCTCCCCGCTCCCCCTCCAGCAGACGTCCTTTTCCGCGCCCGAAGACCAGAGTCTCCTAAAACGGTGCTCACACACCCTTCCTCGTTTTTTTCCCCCCCTCCCCGCCGCAGAGCGCCCGTTTTTTTTTTCCTTTCTTTGATGACGGCGAGGTCGCTTCTTCCCCTTCCTTTCCGCGTCGCAATCTTGGTCAAGAGACCTCTTACTTCTTTGCCCTCGCGTGAGGACGATTCTTTTCCCTTCTCGAGACCAAGCTCTACCCGAAAACCACCACAACCCCCCAAACCACCAAAAAACAAGACTCCCCCCCTCCCTTTTTCTCACAAGGAAAGGGAGGAAAGAAGATTTTTCCCCCCCCCGAAGGCCCGCTTAGCCCCGCTGGTCCTGCCCTGTTTTAGTATCCCCTTTTTCCTTCCCCCCGAGGGTCCTTCTTTCTTTTGTAGTAGATGGTCTCGCGGCTGGTCCTTCCTCGAAAGGAGAAAACGGTTCTTTTTTCTTCGCCGAGGTTTTTTTTTTTTCTGCTCTCATAAGGTCCCTTCCTCTCTCAGGATTTAAGATTGGAGATGTTAGCTCCCCCCCTAGAGAGAGAGGACTTCTCACACACCTTTGCCGATAAAAGAGTTCTTCCTGATTCGCTATCCTTTTAGGTAGTGGCCTCGGCAACGCCACCATTAAGTCGCGATCTGCTTCCTATAATCGATTATCTTTTTCCCCTCGTAGAACAGGAAGCAAGGTTTCCCCCCCGAAAATTTTCTGCAGAATTCCCCCTTCGGCGACGGTCCAATCAGAATTTCCTCTCTTTTTTCTCCGGAGGCATGATGCCTTGGAGTAGTCTTCTTAGCCTCCCCCTCAGATGAAGGTCGCGCTTTTTTGCGCGGAATCGAGTCTTCCGGTCGCCTCGAGAGCCCCTTCCCGTTGTTTAATGCCTCCCTTTTGTCGTCGAGATCGTCCCCCTTCCGAGATGAGAGATAAAGCTCCCCCTCCCCCTGCGACCTTTCTCTCTCCTTTTCTAGACAGTATCGATGACCTCGACGGTACGCGCGCTTTTTTCCCTTTCTTCAAGACGCTTTCCCTCCCCTCTCGATCCTGCAGTAATTTTGAAGACCTTCTCGTCAAAAGGCCAGACGGCTTGACGAACCTTCCTTTCTTTCCTTCACTTCAAAAGAGACTTCCCCAATGCAGTCGCTCTTCGCAGAAGACGAAAGTACGGACTCCTTCTCCCCGTACTCCCGCCGCTCACGTTTACCCCTTTGTACGGCACAAGTAGCTTTCCTCCTTTTTACAAAGCCGCCCGTTTTACACTCGCCGGTCGACACCACCAGTATCTCCTTTCTACAGCGCCCTTTTCTACCCCCCTCTTTTTGGAACGCTGCGGCTCGGCAGGCACTTTCCTCCTTTCTAAATCCCTCCTCTCTTGACTGCCTGCACACTCCCCCCCCCCCCCTCCCCCCCCCCGAAGGAATTCCCCTCCCCCTTGGGAAAGAACAGGGTCACGTCCTCCCCCCGATCGGGCCAATAGCCCTTCGAGGTCCCCCCTCAGACCGAGAAGACAGCTCAAGGACTCCTTCCCTCTGACTGCCGAAGCTCTCCTTGGCCTTCCGAGACCCAGACCACAATAGTAATGAAGCGGGTCTCCCCTCCTGTGTTGTTGAGAGAGCATTTTTCTCATGACCTATTGTGGTCTTGTCCCCCTGACTTTGAGCGCGATTAGCAGTAGCGCTCTCTGTCTTTCTTTCCTTCTTGATGTCGACAGAGAAGGTCTCCTTCTCCCTCGTTTTGACGAGCCCCCTTTATTGCTCTTCCCTTTTTTTGTGCGTGTTGAAGGACGATTTTTCTAGGGCGTCGATTGTAGATTCTTTTCATTCCGTATCCCCCTCCCTTTTCCTGGAGAGGTGCGACTTTCGGATTGTCGCCTTCCTCCCTTTATCGACGTTTTTTTTTTTTCTTCTTGTCAACGGGCGGCTTTCAAGAGTGCTACGGAGTGAGATCCCCTGCTTCTCGCTGCGGAGAAGTGTGAGTCCCTTCCTCTTCTGTACCGTCTTTTCAGCTTTTCTCCCTTTTTTCCGAATTGAATTATAAGGTTCCCTAAATGATATTAGTTTTTTCACTAGGCCTTGTGAACTCGACTTAGAGGTTTTCTTTTCCAGAAACGTTAGTAATGATTACTCCTTTCCCCTCTCTTTGAGTAGGGACGAATTGGTATTTCGGTTGCCGTAGATGAGAAGACGTCCCTTCCCCCTGGTTCCCTTCCTCGAAGTAGATTTTTCTCTTTTTTTTTTTTTTGATGGAGCGGGATCCTTTCCATTATAGGAGCTCTCCCTACGCTCTTTTTTTCTTTTTGCTCATGAGAAAGCGCCTGTGAATCATCCCCTGAAATGGTGTCGAGTCCTAGAGATTTGAAGCTGTCACTCGCCCTATTCATCTCGTGAGATTCCTTTCCTCTGACGAGCCACTTTTTCATCAGGAACAGGATATTTCTCTTTCCCCATAGAACCTTTCCTTTCTTAGATGAACGTTTCTTCTCGGCCTCTTTTTCTTTCCTTGATGAATGTTTTTCTATGTGACGCCTCAGAAAGAGAGGATTTCCTTTGTCCCCTCTCTTTTTTTGCTTCCTTTCCCGCTCCCGTGACCTTTCTAGCCGAAGTCCCCCCTCCTCGAAGAGGGTAGGCGTCTGGGATCTTCCAAGGGTATCGAGTCGCGATTTTCGTTTCCTTTTGAACAGAGCCATCGATCCTGCGGATTACTGCCTTCACCTTCTTTTCTCCGCTTTTTTAGACGAAGAGGACGTTTGTCTCCGTTCCCGCAAGGTCCTTGATCCAATCTCTCCCGGTCGAGACCCGTTACATATCAGTACCCTTAGGCTTCTTTTCGACGACGCTGTCCCCGCGGGCGACGGCGTGGCCGGCCTTCTTTTCCGGTCCCTTTGCTGCAGTTCCCTTTCTTTTCTCGTAGTCTTTTTTTCTATGAGGTCTAGAGATCTTTTCGTACCACGAGAGGGGGTTTTTCGTCTTCGTCTTTCCCTTTCGGGAAAAAGAGGCGATTCGAGGCACCCCTTTTTTGCTCCTATTTAGCATCTAATGCGGACAAGACCTTTCTCTTCCTTTCTGGTGGAAAAAAAAGAGGGACTTTTTTTTCTCTTATTGCAAACGTTTTCGTTTCGATATGGGTAGGAGTTTGGTTTCCGAGCCCTTCGGGAGGCGTTTTGGCGGAGGGATAGAGGGCTTTCTTTAGGGTTTTCTGGCCTGGATCGAGCTTCGAGATACCTCTCTCGCGGCTTTTTTTCCCTCCAGCCAGCGCGATCCTTGCTCTTAGTGAAATAAAGAGGTGTACCTCCTCCTGGAGTTGTCGTGAAGATTTCGCGTTTCGTAGAGTTTTCTTTCCTTCGAGAGAGAATTGTCCTCTCTTCGTCGGGATATTGCCTTTTTGTAGACGGGAGGTCCCTTTTTTCGAATTTTTCACTTATTTCGGGAAGACTTTTAAGAAAAGCCCGTCTCCCTTTCTTTCAGTCGTAGAGGTCTTCACGAGAACACGTCTCCTTTAGAAGATCTGAAGCGACTTTTCCCCCTCAATGTAAATCCCACTCAAGATGACGGCCCTTTTTCTTACTGCCCATTTGCCCGAAGGACTCTGATGATCTTTACTCTTCTCTCCGAGGATGTTTATGAGGAGACACAGTCTGCACTCTTTTCCCTTTCTCCGCAAGGCCCCTCCTTGTTGTGAAGACCTTTATCGGAATAGACCTTTCATACGCTATGAGGAACTCGAGACGGAATCGGCTCGCACTCCCCTGTTGCTTGCCGCAGATTTCCTGCACGAGTTTCTCCCTGCGGCAGTTGACTTGATAGAGAGCGTTCTTTCCCTCCGAGGTCGTAATTTCCTTTTCGATTTTTTTCCTTCTCTTCTGCCTCACTCTCCCCCTTTTTTTTGTCCTCGCGATGTTCGGACCTTGTTTACCTCTCCTCGCCTCTCGAAGAATAGGATCCTTGCCGTCGCACGTTTTTACCCCCTCCCGAAGAATTATATCTTTTCCACTCCGTTGTTTTTTTTTTGAGCGATTGTTTCCTCTTTTTTTAGAGGATTTCCCCCTCTCTCTTTTTTCTTCGCGGTCAAAGCGCATCCTTCCCCCTTCGGAGGTCCAATAGGGTAATCCGTTCTTCCTAAAGCTCGCGTCCATTTCTCCCCCAACGAGAACATCGCTTCTTCCCGCCCCTCTCCCCCCTTCCCCTTCCGTTGCAGACTATACCTCCCTCAGGACGGACATGAGCCCCTCCCTTTTTTACGATCGTGCAGAAAAGTTTTCGCAGGCAGTGCCCTTCATCGAAGGTATGCTTTCCCTCCTGCACAAACCTCCTCCCCCCTCTTCTTGGAGAGACAACTTACCCCCCTCCCTTGTCATCTGCGGGAGTCGAAAACATCCTTCTAAGGAGAGGTGAATCTCATCGAATTGCATGAGCCTTTTCCTTTAGTAAGCCCCCGGAAGTCCTCTTACTGTCAAGGGAGGGTTCCTTTCCCGGTCAGAGGCATTCTTCTCGATAGCCCATCTTCCGTTCATCTGCTTTTCATTTTTTTCCCCTCGTCTGATGCCACCTGAAAGCGTTTTGTCTCCCGAGAGCCACCTCACGCTCGATCCTTTCCAACTTCGTTTGATCTGCATCCCAACACAGAGCCTCCCTATCGTAGAGCGCATCGTGATCAAGGAGATAGTCCCTTCCCCGAAGCTACGCCAACGCTATCTCTATGCAAGACGAGCTACCGAGTTCGTCTCCGCGGGTGCTTATCCTCCTTCTATCGCGGGCTTCTTTCTTTTCGGAAGCGAGATCTTCTTTCTCGCTACGCTCGAGACTCCTTCCCAAGCGCCGACGAGCCCGTCCCCTCATCCAGCGAAAGCAGACGTTACTCGCGAAGTCTCCTCGAGACCACGACACCTTTCAAGCAGAGAAACCGGCCCTTTTTTTTGCAAAGTCCCCCTCCTTGTCGCAGGATCGTGCGATCGTCAACCGGACGTCCCCCTCGCCTGCGTTTTTTTCCCTAAAGCAAGACGAAGACTCTTCCCTGCGTGGCTCTTCGAGACCCAGATCACGAAAAAACATTCTATCCTACCATTTGCGGAAGAAGCTGAAGCGATCACCCCCTCCGTCCACGCAAGTAGAAAGCCCCCCCCCCTTCTTCGAAATCCGCGCCCGCTCCCGGGTCCTGATCTTTCGCGCTTTCTAGCCTTTTCTCCCTCTGGGAATCCAGCCCCCCCCTTTTCGAAACGGATCACACTTGCGTCTTCGAAGTTTTTTCTTTCCCCCCCGGCGCCGCTCCCCTAGGATCAGATGTTTGTTTCTGCGCCTCACCCCAGATAGAGCGCTCTCTCTCCCAGCAAATTTCCCGCGTTCGATCCGATGGGCTTCTCTAGACCCTATTTTGTCGTGGCTCGGTTAGAGGCCCGCCCCATTCAGTAGCGATCGGCGTGCCGATCCTTCTTGAGTGATCTCCTCGTCTCCAACCCCCCGCAAAGCCGGCGTTCCGGCCGCCGCGGGCCGGCTCGGTCATCGACCCCCACTGCTTCTACTCTACTTCCCCTCCCCTTCGTAATGATGACTTTTCTCCCCCTACGTTTCATGAGAGAACTCTTTCCCTGCGCGTGAGCGGCCTCCGCTTTCCCTCGCACCAGGTCGCGACGAGCACCGCCTTTCTAGAGCTTCCCCCGTAGGTCGGTCGAGCTCCCCCCTTTCCCTCGCCGAAGACAGCAGCTCGACATCCCCTTCCCCTTCGAGAGCACGCCGCGGGCGCGAGTCTCGTTTTCCTGAGAGTCTGGCCCTTCTTCCGCGAAGAACAAGTCTTACCGCGTAAGCCCTCAGACCGGCTACGCTCGGTCCCCTTCTATCGTGTTCACCGGGAAGAACAGAGACAGTCCCTCAGGCAAATGTCCTTTTCCTTTCTCGACGCCGCAGACCGTACAAGCCCTCTTTTCCCCCCCAAGTTCGACGCCGCCCTTTTTTTGACGGCACACTCGCACTCTCCCCCCGCTGACCCAAGCCGCCCTTGACAAGCCGCGGTGACCCCTCGAGGACCGAAAATGCCTCTTTTCAAGCGCAAGCGACCTCTCAGGGCCAGGTTTCCAAGCAGAGTGCGCCCCCCTCGAACGGCAAGATAGCCCGGCCAACAACACGCTCTCAGACGGCAAGAACCTTTCCCGATAGTAAACCCTTTGTGCCCTTTTTTTCGAAATCAAGACCTACCTTCGAGAAGCAGATCAAGGACCCTCGGCGAGTTGATGGTCTTTTTCTCCTTGACGTCCGTTTTTTTTCCGAACCCCCCCCCGTCTGA
>Ga0179593_1373299_pt1 | contig 16382 bp, 13 predicted proteins | sample CZODoug2_1_08_16_FD_185931 | JGI IMG/M metagenome (GOLD analysis project Ga0179593, IMG submission 185931) | Vadose zone soil fungal communities from Angelo Coast Range Reserve, California, USA - CZODoug2_1_08_16fungal (PacBio error correction) | ecosystem: Environmental > Terrestrial > Soil >... | reverse complement strand
GAATCCGCACCCCCTCGTCCACCCGTTTCCCCCCTTCAGCACTCCCTCCCCTTTGGTCAGATCAGAATTTTGATGGACACCGGTTTAGTCCCCCATCGTCCGGTAAACAAACAAGCGTTACTGCATACCGGATGGCCGTTGGGAGCTCGAACAATATTTGAACTTCTCCTTCGTTCATTTTCCCCCTCAGAGTCTCCCGTGAAAACATTTCTCTGCAGCCAAGGTACTTACAAGACAGTTTTTTCCTCCCCGCCCTTTTCTACGGTGGGAGGACAGGTTTTGTTTAATTAAACATTCCAGCCCTTGGGACGGCCCCGCTGCCCATCCCTTGGATAAACCACGCCGTCGGCAGCATAGTACGGAAGGAACCCGCCCCCTGCGCCGCTTCCCGAAGAAGGTTCAACCGTAAAAGGGGGTAGGAAAGGGAGAAAAAATCCCCGTCTGCGTGCGAGAATTTCCTAAAGGTCGAACGAGCCGAAACCCTTCCACGCCGGCCCCCCCGACCAGGACGCCGGTTGCAAAACCGGCGCGCTCCCCTCTCCGCTTTTCCTAGAGCCCAGGACGAAGCCCGGGACTGAAAACTGCGCTCGGGCCCCCGCTTCCTTTGTTGTTCTTACTGAGGGAAAGAGTTTCCAAGGGTACAGAGACTAAGGGCTTCTGAGGCACGTGAGCCGTCGGCCGCTTTCGAAGGGTTCAAGGACTTTCCCTTTTCTTTTCATTCAGGTTTAGTTGAGCGATGATTTCCACGGATAGGTCGTGCACTGACCATCGGGTTTGTTGTACAAGAACCGTGACAACCGGTTTTTATATAGATCTGACGTTAATGAGTTCCTTTCCCCCCCGGTTCCTTCCCTTCCCTCAGTAGGGACAATCGAAGGAGTTGAGAAGCATGTTTCTTGGCGGCCTTTACCTTCTCCAGGAGGATATGGGTTTAATTACCCCCACCACGCCCTCCCCCCCCCCCCTTTGAGTAAGCAACCTTCCGGGGTATCCCTCCTTTTTTTTCCTTGTCCCCCCCTCATTCGATGAACTTTTTTAGAACCGGTTCACGGGATTTGTTGCAGTGGACTAGGTGAACCAGCCTTGATTTTTGCCCGGTATGGGGCGAGCTCCCTCAGCCGCTGTCTGCTATACGCTTTCGCGGATACCTCCTATGGTTGCTCCCCAAATCTTCCACTATCCGTTCGGCCAGTCGGCTCTCGTTTTGACTTTTTCCCCTTTTTTCGGTTGAATGATTCTACGACGAATCAACGTCTGAGCCTGGCCGCCATTCCCCTTTCCTTTTCCTACGTTTCCCCCCCCAGCTCCTGAGAAGATCCGACTTTCTCCGATTCATGACTTCGTATATCCCCCTACTGCACGTTCTTCTTTCCAGGCTGATAAGACAATCCGTGCACGTTGGGCGTGCTTAGTATCCAGTAGCCATTTTTCGCACGTTCTTTGCCCAGGGCGATCGATGTCCCCTGGATCCCGCCATTAGAACATGCCCCTGCGCTCTGCTACTTTTTGCACTGACCCCTCTTCCTTTTACCCCAAATTGGGGCACCGCTGCCCCAGGAGTTGTCTCCGGCGCCCATTCGTGCCGACTGGGAGCTCTTTTACGTTCCCTCTCTAATCGTGATTTTCCCCGCCAAGCGGCGGCATCGCTCCCGACCTGGCGTCCGTAGCTCCACCCCCCCTTTAATGGTCGCCCCCCCAGCCCCACCTTTCTATGTATATTGTTTATGGAAGAGTTGGATAAGCGAACCTGATTTGCGCGTGGTGCGCAGCAAAGAAGTGTTCGCCGCGTGATCTTCTACGTCCATTCCTTTTCCGCTCCAATTGAGGATGGCATCACTGGAAGGACTTGCCCGAGGAAGTCTCCAATGTGAAAATTATTTAGGCCCCTATTTTTTCAAGTCCCCGATTTTAAGAAAACAGCGCCGAGCCCCCACCAGTAGCATACACTTCGAGTGATTGAAGGAGGTTGTTTGGTTTTGTTGTGTGTTTTTATTAAGTGAACAAGCTTTTGGGTTTCTTGTGTTGTGGGTGGTTTGTTTTCATCCTAATCAAATCGGTCGTGCCACAATGCGCCCTTTTACTCACTGTCAGAAAGAAGGTGAGTCCTGACACACCGATCTTGACAGACTCCATAAACCAATTTTCCCCCTGAGAGAGAAGAAGACCCCTTTTGGAGTGGGCACCGTACCCAAGTTGGACTTACGATCCTCCAATGATGTCGAAGGAGCAGTCAGTAGTGCCAAGAATTTATTTTTTCTCCTCCATTCCCACTTCCCTTCCCTTCCTGTGTCGGACGGTGGGTCTGTTGTAGGCCGGTGGGAAGAGAACCTTCCCCGCCCAAGCCTTAGACATTCCTTCCCCTTCCCCCCCCCTTCCCCCCCCTCCCCCGGTCAGACCGGATGAGGGCCGCGTCGAGCTTCAGTCATCCGAAATCCCCGCCGAAATTCAACAGGTTATTTCCTTTTTTTTTAAGTACGCTGGTTGGCCTGTCAATTGTGAAATTTTCCACCTTAGGTTTCCTCAGGGCGGTGCTGAATAGGCCCTTCGTTTTCTTTTTCCTTTTTCCCATTCGTAGTAAAGTAGATGCCAGACCATTGTTGTGCCTCTTACCCCCTCTTGGAAGAGGTGGACGCCCAGTCAACTCTTTTCTCGTACCCAGATTTTCTAGTCCCTCTCCCTCCCTCCTTGGGACGGCAAAAGTCGGCAGGCGCGCTACACCAATCTCATCGATTTGTTACCCGAGATTCACTCCGAACAGACTCTTGGCGTTTGGCGTGATGATCCACCCTCATTCGCCCCCCCTTCCCTCTCTCGAAATGGATTTCCAGCTCGCGGTCCAAATTCAACCGCCTCGAATATTTGATCTTGTCCCAACGCATTTCATTTTTTCCCCTGACTTCTTTTCCAAATTTCCCCCCTTGTCTGAGAAGAATTTTTTCCTTATCTGAGATGTACCCCTCCGGTTGTCTTTTGTTGATTCCTGCCATCCATCCGCTTTCCGTGAAAAGTTTACATCACAGACGACCACCACCCTCGCATCCACCTTCCCCCACACACGATCTCACCGTTCCCCCCTCCCTATCCACCACCCACCTCTCTTGACCGCACGACTCACGCAGACACCAGCCCACATAACGACCACCCCCCGCCAGTCCCCATCGGAGGAAGATTCGCCCCCCCCCCACGACCCGCACGGCTTACGAGTCACGCACCTTAGCCCCCCGCACCCCCCCCCCCCCGCACGGCCTTCGGCCACGACACCCCCCCCCCCCCCCCCCCCCCTCTCCTGCAAAAACGAAATGAGAGGTGGTCGATTGTGCGTTTGAGACATCATCGAATATTGTTCGTCGCGAGGAATGGTAGTTGCCGGCCCTCTTAGAAGTACTGGAGGTCTTCCGAGTACCCTCCGCTCACCGTGATGGGAGACCATTCTCCCGCTGGTCCCTGCACCCCCTGGATACTAGGAAACGAAGTTCCTTGTCGAAACGGCAATTCACCCCCCCTCGCCTTTTCGTCGTACGCTCAACAGGTCTTAACGGACCCACAAATTCCCCCCCCACCCACACCCCTCCCCTTTTGCCAACACACCAGACACCACATCTTTCCAAGGGGGACCTCCTGCCAGCGGGTAATCCGGTCGACTGAGTCTGATGACTCGGAGTTCTCTTTCAGCCGGCATGGAGAAGAGCCCTCCAACAATTTTAGGTTCAGCATTCGCAGTCGGGAGACAAGGGGGACATAAACCCTCCCCCCTCTACCCCCCCTTCCCCCCCCGCCCGACGCTGGTACTCAAAATTTCTCCAATGCATCAATGGGGAATCTCTTCGCGGCCTCTTCCACTTCCCTTTAATTGTCGGCCGGCATAACCAACCATTCATTCTGACCCCAACTTCTGTTTTTTCCCTCCCACTACCCCAGCCCCCCCAGGGTTCTCGATAGAAACGGGAATTAAGTTTAGATGATTTCTGGGCACTTCTTCTTTTTTCCGCTCCGAAAGTTTTCAAGACCGCAAGAGTATCACTCTTTTTTCCCTTGTTGGAGAGTTATGTGTGTCCGCTGCCACCGGTGTCACGCAGGAGGGAAATTCGAAGGCGGCCTGGTTTCCCCCCTTTTCCTCCTCTGGTTCCTTTTTTCAACCAAGGAGTTTGCCGGGAACGGCATTTCGTCCCACCGGGGACTCGGCCCTGCAACCAGGAGTCTCAGACCCTTGCGCAAAACCCTCTCGCACCCCCCCCTATTTCAACCCCCGACCCCCAACCCCACGCCCAGCCTCACCTTCTTTACCCCCCCCGTCCCCACTACATTCCCCTCCCATCCCGCACCCCTACCTATCTCTTGTGAGCCACACCCCGCCCATTAGGTTTTCGAACTATCCACCACCCCTCCCTCTGCCCCTTCCCCCCACACAACTAGCGGAACCACCAGTCGACCGACCTTCCCCCCACCCCTTTCCCCTGACCCCCCCCCACCCCCCCCGACACCTCACTCTGCCCCCCCCCCATGATAGCCACCCCCCCTACTCGGATCCCACCCACCCCACCCAACCCATCACTCCCCCCCCAAGTCCGACCCCCCTCCTCACTCTTCCCCTCCACCCCCCCCCCCCCCCACCCACCCCCATATGCCACTTTGTCCGGCCCCCCGCACCTACGCGCGACTTGACCCCCCGCCCATCACACCATCCCCAGTTACACCACCCATGTAACCCTGAATCTTCTCTCCGCTCCCCCATTTCCCGCTCGCCCCCCGCCTACCTCCTCGCCCTCCCCCTCCCCCCGCCCTGCACCCGTCCACACCCCCCACACCACCCCCCACACCACACCCCCACCCTTCAGCCAACCCCCTCCCCCACTGTTCCCCCACGCCCCCCCCCAACCCTATGACCCTCATACCCTCCCTCTTGTCTCCTCCCGCTCTCCCGCTCATCTCCAAACGACCACCTTCCTTCCATCTCCCCACCCCCCCTCTGCCCCCTCCCCCCCAAGCTAACCTACTGTATTACAAATACGCAGCCAATCTTCTTCGTCATGGGTGGACGGTCAACTTCGCCTCACCCCCAATACCTGCCCCCTCGTACAGCCCCACCGCGTCGGTCACCTCCCTCTGTCCCTCCACCGGTCCCCCGGTAGCACAAGGTCAACCCTCGTCCCCCCTCCCCGTCACTCGCCCTCCTCTCCCCCCACCCCCCAACCTCCAGCATGGACCTCCCCGTTGCCCCCCACGCGAAACCGCCTAAGTCATCAGCCACCCCTCTCTCCCATACACCCCTCTCCCCCCCCTACCCGTCCTCTCGAGCTCCTCCGCATTTTCCCTCCCCGCCCCTCGACCAGCACTCACGCCCTCCCATTCCCCCCCAGCCCCCACCCATCCCCCCCCCCCTCCCCAATTAAACCTCCTTCCCTGTCTTTTCCCCCCCCCTCCGACAACAGCCCGGTTTCCAGCTGGCTATACCCCTACGGTACAACCTGTTCAAAAACGTTTTTGTACACAGGCAAGATGGCGTTCCAAGCACTCAGAGGCCCTTTTCTTTTACCCCCTTTTTCGACACTGGGACCATCGGATACGACCGTCCCCCTTTTTCCCCTTGGGGGAATTTCTGGTTTCACTCACCCTACCTCTCATCCCCCCCGCCCCAGCACTTTGGATTCCTTTTTTGCTCTTGGTACCATCCGTCGTCGGGGATTTTCGTCATCGCAATCTCTTCTACCAGGGTTTTTGTTATCTTCCCTCCTTCCCTTTCAGTCCTGCTGGACCCCGTCAGGGTAGCGGTTAATTTCGGCTCCGGCTTTTTTTCTGAAGCGTTGACTGAATCCGACTTACCCTCTTCCACCCCTTCCCAGAAAGAAAAGACAGGCCGTCCCCTTTTTGATATTACTCTCTTTCCCCACTTGGGGTTCCTCGGACGTTCGCGACAGTCATCGGCCTCCCCCTCCGGATTTGCGTTTTTGCTCGGTCAGGTTTGGCCAACGATGGCGTTCACCCTCTTTTCCCTTCCTCCCCCCTTATCCCGTGCCCCCCCCCCCCATTTTCATCTTTTTCGGAAAGCGGACCATGAAAACTCCCCGTTCGTTTCCACCCCCCCCTTAGGATTAGCAGGTTTGGGGGGGCTTAGTTTGTGGTCATCCCCAGAATTGTCGCAATTTGTCGAGGCCGAAAGCCATTTTGGTTCCCCCCCTGCTCGTCTAAGGCCAAGGGCTCTAAACTCACCAAGGGAAGTTATTTCACCTGGTGTAGGCAGGTTTTGAGCCCCAAAACCCTCTGTCTGTAGTGCGACCCCTCCCGTTTTACGCTCCCTCCCTTTAACTTACAAGAAGAAGTACCCCTTCCTGACGTTCCCATTTTCTCGCTATCCTTTTAACCCGTCACGATAATTCCACGGATTATAAGGACATTTGAAACAATCTCCGCGTGGAAACCTGTTTTGTTTTGCGAAGACCTTGTCCATGTAGGACTCCCGGTTTCTTCGGTTACGCGATAGACTGTGATGATGTCTAACATCCGGTATCTCCTGGCCCAACAGGGTTCAGGGGAAGGATGTTTTTGAATTCTGAGGCTGATACCGGAAACACGGGAAGGGGCATGGAAGCCCCCAGAACAGAGGTTTTTCGGGGGTGCCAACCCAAAAAAGTTCGTGCCTCCACCAGGGTTTCTTTAGCGCCCGTGTAAGCCTGAGCACAGTCTCAGACCTCCGTCCTTCCCCACCCCCGGTAGCCCTGTGGAGAATGTGATTGAGGCAGGTTACCTTATCACCCAGTTTGCGTTGATTTTTTAGGTGGCAGACCTCCCCCACAACCTGCCGCCCACAACCTTCGCTCCAGGCCCCGCAAGTGGGCCAAGCTTTTTTCCGCCCTTTCGCTTAAATCATGAAACGGTTTCGAGGGATAGTCTTTTCCTGGTCCTTTTTGGCTGGTTTGCACCCGGAAGGTTTTCAACGATTTCCCCTGAGATAAAATCCAGCTTTTTCGAGCTTTCCTCTTTTCGTCCTTCCTCCTCTGGGAATAAACCCCCTATTGAAATACCCTGTTCCAGACTCCCCTCCGGTCGGCTTGCGTTGTCCGTGGGTACTATTTTTTCCCTCCGTTCTGCATCAGAAGCCAAAAGCTTCCCCCGGTCTATAAATTAAAGACCAACCCCCTTCCACCCTTTACCGCCCCTGTGATTCGTCCCCCTTCCGTCCGGCCGAGATTCGGACAGTGACTCCCAAGACCGTTCTTTTTCCCGACCCGTTTAGATGATCCCTCGTTCGTTATTTTTTGTTTTTTTTTTTCCCGGTTTCCCCCCCCTTTCAATAAAACCTTAGGTAGGAGGTCGATCGACCCCCCTCCCCCCTTCTGAATCCAAGAAAATTTGTGACAAATTTTTACAATGAGCCCCCCCCCCCCTCTTCTTCTGTTCTTGGAAATTCCCCCACTTTCCGTGGACGACGTTGTCCCCTTCTGCAGGCTTGATTCCTCCCCTTTTCCAAACTTTTGTGCTTTCTCTTGGTTACCTTTCAATCGAGTCGGTGACGACCAAGTTGAGAACCCTTCCCGCCTCAAGGGGCTTCCTCCCTTTTCGTCGCACCCACATTTTCCCTTTGTCGCCCCCCCCTCACCCAATTAAGCATGTTAATGATATTTCTTTTATTAAGGTCAAAAGGTATTTGCTTTCTTTCCCCTTGCGCAATCACCCCGTTGTACTTCTACTCAGGTTTTTGCCCGTTAATTCCCTTGCCCCCCAGCATGACCCCTGATGAATTCCGATAAGATGGCCTTCCCAGGTTTCCCTTCGTTCAACTTTGTGACTATGTAACTGATCGCAACCCCCCCCTCTCTTGAGCCCTCCCCCATTAGAAGTAAACGAAGGCTTGGACCTATTCAGTTTTCCCCCGTGGGCCTTGGCCCCAGGCACCTCAAGAGGTCCCCACCCGTTGCCAAACCATTGAAATAAGCCGGTATCAGTTTCTTAGCGAACCCCGTCTTAGATTTTTTGCCATCCCCCAACTAACAAATCATACGGTTTCCTATCTCAAGAGAAACTGCACATTTTGCTTGTTTTCTCATTGTGACTGTTAGAAGCTGCCACCCTTCTTTTTGCTCAGGAGCCGGAACACACCCTACTTGCCTCCCCCTGCGTTCCCCTGTCTACATTCCCCCCGTCAATGAAACATATAAGAGCATGTGACGGCGTATCGTGGTTTTTGTCCTTTGTGCAAGCTTTTTTTTACTTTCCACTGTCTTACCGCCTCCTTCCTGGGGTGACCGTCTTCTGACCAGTTTCAGGAGGAGATCCTGTTCTGTACTCCCGCGACCGGATCGCCTACCCCTATAAGCCCTTACTGACGCCGCCTTCACCGTTCCTCGTCTTTTCCATGTGGTGGCCTGCGATTATTTTTCTCATGGTTGCCTCCCTTGTTGCCCGTTACATTCTTGGGTCGCCGTTTCCTGCTTCCTTTCCTTTTGCTTCCAGGGAGTTTGTAAATGATCCATTTGACTATACAAGCGGACTTCGGTGTTCGCCAAGACGATAGCCGGTGAGCTTATCAAGTCGGCTTTCTTCTCCTGCGAGCATTTGCTTTTTGTCAGGCACCCCAATTCCCCGACTGTAAGGTATTCAAAAAATCACGCTGTTCAAAGGAAAGTTTTTTCAATCTACCAGAATATCATTGTCCGTTCGATTGTCCTACTTAACACCTTGCTCCAAAAAAGGCCCCTCCTCTAAAGAAACTGCTTCTTCCTACTTATTCGCTAGGTACAATTCTTAACAACCTTTTTTCCTCCCTCTTTTGGGCTAGAAATGATTGTTCCCCTCCCTTTAATGTCTTGCGCCGATCCCTGAAGGTCGCCCTAACTTTATTCTCCCATCATCCCTTATGAGCCCAAGTTGATACTCCCTACTCATACATCGGGTTGTTGGTGATAGAGCTCTTCTCACTTCCTCGTCTCCAGTACCTGGGCTTTTCTCCTCCTGTCATTGGACGTGCGCAAGAAAAGACGTCTTTCTTGAAACACCTCCTGTCCTCCCCCAAAACTCATTAGCGTTTTTTACTAATTTTTAAGAGAGCATCGTTAGGTCTTACAATCCTCCTTTATCGGGCCTTTTCTGAAGGGTTTGAGTCCTCTCCTCTTGCCCCCCCCCCGCCCACTCTCTTTACGTGCCCCCAGACGGTCTTTTTGTACAATACGATTGATGCTTCTTTCCTTTAGCAGTTCAGGCCTTTTCTGTTTTCCCCGCCTTCGCTCAGGTCCCCTCCCTATAAGCCTTTCATATCTCAGGCTGGCTTTAGATGGGCTCCCCCCTTTCTCTCGCCTTGTATCTTCACATTTCTTCCTCGGACGACGTTACTCATGTTCGCCCCGGAAATTTGGGACAATCAAAATCAGACTTTCCTGTCAGTCCGGCGACAACGGCATGTAGGGCACAATTTCACTTTTTTCACCAGAGGTGCCACCCCGAGCGGAACCAACTGTAGCTTTTTAACTTTCTTTTTTTTTGAAAGTGATATTCCTCGATCCCCGTCCTGTCCTTCTCGCGCAGAATTTTTTTCAGCAGGAAGAATGCCAATGCTTTTTTGCCCCTATTGTGAACGCATGTCGACCAGGTTCCACGGGTCCTCTTTTTTTCCCCAAGAGGCCACCACTGGAAACCACGACGAACATTTTTCCACATTTTTTCCCCTAGTCCCTACTCCCCCCCATTGTTCCTGTAGACATTTCGGATTGATGGACGTTTAGGGAATCGGCTACCTTTTTGCCACCCGCATTTTTTTTCATCGTAGAATCCACGTCGAGCCCCCCAATTGCAACACTTTCCCCTTTCGGTTCTTTTTCCACAAGTTGACTGAATGTAGTGGCTCCCCTGAAATCTTGGTGTCTAACCTCCCTTTTTAAGAAGCCAGGTTGACAATTGTGCCCGGTTTTCCCAGTTTTCCGTTAGGCCAAATCTAAACGCCCTGCGTCTGGCCACCCAGACGTGTCCTCTAAATGGGGCATATTCCGATTCCGGTCATGAGGGCACCCACTATTAAGGTAAAGGTAATTTGTCCCGGAAGGCCTTCTGTTCCAGGAACATTCATCCCTATGTAAGATCCCAAATTCCTTTCCCCCCCCTCTTTTTCCTGGCTAAAAAATGATCTTATTGTACCGCAAGCCTCCAAGATTTCTGGGCTTATCCACTCACCTACCCGAGCCCAATGGCGGGAGACCTCAAGGTTTCATCCTGGTCCCGGTCCATTCGACCGGTTAAGGTATGCCTTAAGATGATTCCCCCTTTTTTCCTCCTCCCCTCCACCGCGGTATACCAGCGCTTCCCGCACGAAACGTTGGAGCAGGAGTATTAACCTAACGGTAACCCTTTCCCCACATTCTTCACAACACGTCCCTCTGACCCTTGTTAAAACGTCACTTAGGGAGAAGGGGCATGTTCCGTACCTGTGGTCTTAGTCCCCTTTTCCCTTTCCTTATCCTCCGATCCTACTCGGTTTTTGTCGGTAATTGGATGGTACCCCCCCGGACGCAGACGTAACAGCACCCTCCCCCCACTAAAGATGGGCTCGGAGAAGTAGGGACCCTAAACGTCGTCTTATTTTTCTTCCTCCGTCACCGTCCTTCCCGCGAGTCGGGTATTTTGAACCCCCCATTGCTTGCTGGAAACTTCCTTCCTAGGAATGTGACTTATATTCTCATGCAGCTTTCCCTACAGCTACCTACTAACCTCGTCCACATTCCCTTCAGCACTCAGCGTTCCTGTCGTCTTCCCCTTTGTTTTTTTTCATTCCCCCACCTAGGATAACGACGCCGACTCACATTGCGTGGGAGATCGGAGCCCACCTCCTGTGCCACCTATTTAGGAGGTTTCCACTACGTACCCCTTCAATCCCTTCCCCGTGAACCCACATGGACGTCCACGAGGCAATGCAGAACTCTGGACAAACACCCAGGCCGTTGAGGATTCTCCCCCCCTATTGGGGGCGCCTTTTTTTCCGTCAAACAACGTAAAGGTTAGCCTTGTCGTGACCCTTTCCGTTTACAGTCATATGTCACGAACCGGGAGACAACTTCATACCGCTTACCGTCCCTATATCACCGTGTGGACTATTGAGTTCAAAAAAGTTTTTGCGTCTTTCTGCTAACATCGGCCATGGTCCTATTACAAGCCATCAATAACAGACTGAAAGCGCACCCGTCACCCGGTCCTCTGATTCCATGATAGATCCACCAGAGAGATCTCTTAGAAATCCTCAGGACCCGGATAGAGATCCAGTTCACGGGAAAATTTCCCTAAGGGGAATCCGCCTCCGTTTGTGTGGGGAGCGAGAGGTTCAAATGGGACTTTTAGGCAGCGGATCGATTCGCGCGAGACGGCTCGAGCCGGGGACAGGCGGAAGTCCTCTTCGGAGTTGCTTCTTATCTGCCAGATTTATGGGCCGCGCCCCACGACGGGGTGTTCCATCACCACACGGTGAAGAATAGCACGTCCCCTTGTTTTCTCTCCGGTCTTAAGCTCCCCCCGGTAGGCGGCCAGGGTGGAGAAGGGCGTGGGGCTCTTCTTCCAATTGGTTGAGAAACCCACTGCCTCCCCAAAAAGAGGCGACCGGATGGGGTAATCTTTTTAAACGCTTTTTTTTCTCCAGAAAGTGTTTTCAGGATAGTGGCTTGAGTGTATGTCTGAACACTAGGATAGAAAGGTGGAGCAATCCAAACGCCCAGATGCCCGAGATAGATTGTATTATGTACCCTAAGAAGATGTGGTACCCCCCCCCCTTCTTGCACCCCCCTCTAACAAAGGGAACCGGTCGTAGTGATGCCTGTTGAGTTGTTTTTCTTTCTTGTGTGGTTGACTTGTTCGACTACGAAAGCAAACGCTTTTTTAGAACGGTTCATCCCATTCACGTCCCACTCCCGGCCTTTTTTTTTCCGCCTCTCGAGTACTTTCGACGCCCGACGGTCGAGCTTCGATTTCGATATCCCGACGCCTTGATTTCCCGCCCCTTTCCTGTTTTTTCGCCCATCCTTGCCGTGTCGTCGTTCGTCGACAATCATTCCGCAACGTACTGGGTTCGCGGGCCGCTTCGCCTCCCCCCCCCCCCCCCCCCCCCCCCCACCCTCAATTGGCAAGCCGCCGGTAGAAACAGGTTTTTCTGCGCCGCTTCCTTTCTCTTTTGTACCTCAATTTTCCCCCGGTCGCCTGGCATTGCCTGCCCGGAGTGATACGCCCCGGAGCAAAACGTTCTGCAATCCTCTTTTTGGTTCCTCCCCTAGCGAAGGTTGACGGCCAATCGAGGCCTTACCTCACCGACATGGGTAAAAGGTTCCTCCCCCTGTTGCCCCAATTTTCCGCCCCCCAAATAAAGGGTTGAAGCCTTTTTCTCCATACCCCTGTTATTTGCCGGGGGGCGAAAGCACCGCAGTTGGGGGGATACGGGTCTGGTATCCGATTATTTTCCCCCCCCCTTCATACTTGTCCTATATTGCATGAGAAGAGTGAAGAGGCAAATTCACCCTTTGAACCCGTCGTTAACTTCCCCCCTATGGTCTTGGAATAAAGGACCAATCCCGTCTGCGAGCCCCACAGTAGCCTACGTTACTAGTTTGACCCCTCGGTGAAAACGTTTTCGTTGGAGAAAGAACGAACACGTGCCCACATGGGAAATAAGCTCCCAGGTCCCTCCGTTATTCTTTTTTTTACCAATAGTCCCCATCTCAATACATGGGAACGGGTTTAGATCCGCCTGGTTCGGGGCATTGTTTGACCGTTCGAAGTTGAAGGTGACGATGCCTCCCATGCTGGTGGAGCACTTTCGAACATCACGGCTGCACATTCCTGCGGATTGATACCATTCCAGGACCTGAAATTTCCGAACTCTGATGTCCCGGCGTGTGGGCTAGACAGCGTGGGGGAGGCCCGTGGCGACAGGACCGAATGATGCTTACGTTGCCTCAGCAGGCGAGTAGTCTGCCAGCAGGCGCCGCTCGCAGTCGCCTGAAGTTTCCCGACCCGACGAAAATTCCCCAGGTCGGCGAACCATTTTTCCTTGCCTAATGTTTCCAACCGCTGAATTGCCAATTGTTTCGTACACTTACGGCCGGAAGATCCCCCCCGGCTGGTGATTTTCCTGGTTTAGCATTGCCGCATGATACCCGCGGAGGGTGGCGCAGCGACGGCCACAGCCGTGAGGTTCCCTTTTCCACCTGATTCCCCCTCCTTGCGGGGCCCCCCCAAAAAGGAACAGGCCCGTCTTTACGCTTCACAAAATCTAGATGTCATCACCCCGACCGATCGACCCAGGCCCTTTCATTTTTGTTGCCCTGTTTTCTCCCACCCTCATGCGCCAGGCCTACCGAACATGTTGCCCAGCCCCGAACGCTCGGTCCAATTCTACAACAGCCCCCCTCCCACAAGAGTTTTGTCTTTTTTTTATGAGTGTTTTTCAACACGTTCATATTGGCTACCATGACGGCTGGACTCCCATCCCATTGTCTGATCCTGGAGGCCGTTATCTCCTTTTCTCCTCCAGTTGCTCTATAAACTTGCTCATACGAGGTGAAACTGACAATGGGATTTGTATCCCTCTTCATGGGGATCGGCGCAAAATGGAATTCGTATTGCAACTCAGGCGAGCCCACCTTTCCTTTGCTTTGTTCAGACTTTGGCTGTTGCATCGGTTTCCATCAGTGAATCGGACTTTGGGTTGTTGAGAGCATCGCAGAGGGCCACCGAAATGAGATTAGTCCCTCTTGTAGGGGATATAGATTAGTTGTGTTTCCTTGATACAGGCTTGTAATTGTGTGATAAGGTGATCCTGCTGGATCCTCACTGTTGCCTTCGATGGCGACTCTCCAGATGGTACTTCCCCCCCCCGGGATCGTCGGCCGACCATGCCCTGAAATCAACAGTTTCATTCCGGCGCCCCGGAAGTGTAACGGCACATTAAATTACCCCCCAGCGTTGCAATCATCATCTGAAACCAAATGTTAGCCATTTAGTCTCGGGACTTCTCTCGACTGATTAGCAGTTCGGTTCCCCTTCCCAGCAAGGGAATCTCAGCGTGCAATAGGGCGCAGCGCTTTTCGCGCCCCCCGGGGAACGCCAAACCTCGGTCAACGGACCCCCGAGACAAACAACATTCCTGACATTTTCTACGTTGAATATACATCCGGTTAATGCTGTCTGTTGTGCTAAACACGCATTGCGCAGTCGAAAAAACGTCTATCAACCATGCAGAAGAGTAGGACCTCAGGAATACCTCCGTGTTTTTTTTGTGTGTTTTTTTTTTTTTTTTTTTTTTTTTTTCTTGGGGTTTTGCGATCGGCCTCTCGTCAGCCCCCGCACCGCCTTTACAGACGATTATTGCCTTGTGGGCAAGGTGGGGACCCCGATAGTTGGTGCCAAAGGTGCCCACGGTTTTCCAATGCGAGGGACACTCGACTTGTTACGGCCCCTTTGTGCATCGGCTGTAGGTACGGTCCCCGGTGTTGGACTCCTTTTTGTCCCCCTGGACTCCAGGACAGGTTGCTCAGGCATCCTCCTTTTTCAGGTTAAATGAATGAAGATTCAAGAAGGATGATTTTTGCTCTCCTGCCCTCCCTCAATCCCCCTTGTGCCCAGATTTAGACGTATTATGAGTTTCCCCCCTCTTTAATGTTGCTTTGCGACCTTTCCCCTTGTTGTTAGCCCGTATTCCCCCCACAGGTCGCTATGAATAAGTTTTCTTGCCCCCCCTTTTTTTTAGACCCCTAAAGAGAGCAAGCGACTCCAGTATGCCGCACTTTCTCCGGGGTATATACCCTGTATCCAGTCCCCACCCGTCTTTACTGAAAGATTGTTATAAACACGTAGCGTCAGGCTGCCCTGTTTCACGTGTCCCCCTCTACGCCCCCCAAAGGACGGAAGAGCCCTACTCGGTGGCGCCTTTCCCCATTGAGACGGGAAATAATCCGCCGAACTCCTTTTTTCCACTCTGGGAAGCACGGAGGACCACCCTCTCCCCCCTGGATTGTGATAGATCCGGCACCTCTCCGTATTGCTATAGCCCCATTGCCTACCTTGGACACTTAGGTTTTTTTTCGGATCGTCCACTACTCTTCTAGGTCCCCTAATTGGTACTTCAAATCCACCCCTTCCCCCGTTGACCCCCCCCGAACCGGTGCCATTTTGATCTTACTCTCTTTCCCTTGGTTTTATCAAAATGGAGGTACACTTTTTCCTGGCACCCATCTCCCCTTCCTCCCATTTGGTGTGTTTGTCCTTCTTCTTTGATTGTGCACCTTGTGGGCTCCGGCCACGTGACACTGCCCTCATACCGTGACCCCACCTTTTCATGTCCGTTGAAAGAGGCCATGAAAAAGAAAGTCAGTTATAACACCTTCCTTGCTTCTTTTATCCCCTTGTGTTCCTTGGTGCTAAAAACCATCTCAGACAACTGTTTTTCTTTTTTAATTTAGTTCCTCCAAAATGATCCATGCTGGACAGATATTTTTCGCAGTCCGGTCTCCATTGAGCTGCTCTTCAACGGTGTTCCCTTGCACCGGTGCCGTACCCTGTAGGGCTCGAACCTCTACCTTGGTTAGATCATAAGTCATAAACTTCACCGATCATAAAAAGGTAGTCCCCACGCCTTTTCGCAGACCCTGCAAGTCATTCAGGCCCTTCTCGATCAGTTCTAAATATATTGTACCTAATACTCCTTGTTTTTTCTAGAGATTCCCCGGACTGATCCATATCACTGCTGTCGGGGCTTACTCTTTTCTCGCGTCTCCGGTTCTCTAAGGTCTGCTAGTCATTGGATGCTGAGATTTGCCCCTGGGTTCTGTGCGATACTGGTTTTGTCACTCCCCCGTGCCTAGTTTTGATTTTTGTGTTGATAGATCGGCACTTTCATGCTGAGAAAGTTCCCCTGGCTCCCTGTTAACTCGGCTGTTTGGAGACGTCGGAGGAAAGGCCGGAGAAACTCTGGTTTTCAGGGGACTTCCTACACCCAAAACCCTCCCCCAAAAATGGAGATTTGCAAGCGGTTATACCTACTTTCTTTTTACTTCGCTTTCTCTTTCCAAGATTAAAGTGTTTCCAAGTTAGTGCTTGCAGTTGAGGGCAGCCGGTCTTTGCCACCGTATTTGTGCCCGACCCACCGACCCACTGTAGATAGCTTTTTCCTGGGTAAATCCCCCGATGGGCGCAAAGATTCCCCCTTAATATCCACAGTAAGGTTCGTGGAGTGAGCAGTTGATTGCTGTCCCGAGGTTCGAAGTCTGTTTCAAAAGAAGCAAAAATTGAACGGGCTCAAATTCCCCTAAAATTTTTGCAGTAGAATGCCATTTCTTTTCGTAATCCCGGAGACCCGCAGATTGGAGAGCCTTGATATCCCCCTCACGTTGATTTTCCCCGACTGATCCTGATCTGTGATG
>Ga0179593_1724056_pt1 | contig 16383 bp, 20 predicted proteins | sample CZODoug2_1_08_16_FD_185931 | JGI IMG/M metagenome (GOLD analysis project Ga0179593, IMG submission 185931) | Vadose zone soil fungal communities from Angelo Coast Range Reserve, California, USA - CZODoug2_1_08_16fungal (PacBio error correction) | ecosystem: Environmental > Terrestrial > Soil >... | reverse complement strand
CCCCCACCACATTCACCCTGGTTTTTTAGATCCTCTGCGAGAACCATGATGTTTTTTTTCTTTGTCCCCCTTTGTTTTGATCTATCTAGAGCATTAATTTTCTTTTTTTCCGCATCGATGGCTTTATAGACTCCCCCTTTTGCTTTTGTGGGGTTGCAGCCCCGCTGCCTTGGTGCCCCCACTGGGCCCGCGATCGTTTTGTTTGAAGTTTTCCCCGGGAGGTTCGTCACGGTCGGTTGTTGCCACATGGTTGTTTCCCCCGAGTTTATTCCTCCCTGTTTCGTCGCTTTTTCAAATCGATTCTCCGCCGTTGGGCGACGTGGCTTTGAAGAACCCAGTTTCTTCTCCTTGTGGGTGTTGAATTTAGCGAAGATGAATGCCGCAGCAAATAGGGGTTTTTTTTCCTTTCATTTTCTTTTGCGAGTGTGGGGTCTCGTCGGTTTCGAGACCTTTTTTCCTCCCCCTGACCACCGGTTGGGCCTTTCGGGAAATTCCGTTCTTTTTTGGATGGTTTGAGGACCCTTCGTTTTCTGGGGAGGGGGCTTCCCTTGAGCTTTTTCCCCCCCCGGCTCAATTCTTTGGCCCCCCCCCTTTCCCGTGATGTTCCGCCCCGTCATTGTGGAACCGTGCCTTCCCCCCGCCTCGGAGTTTGTCAGGGACCGGGTGCCCGACCCTTTTTGTGTTTGGTTTTTTTGTCAGCCCCCTCCTTTACATTTGCGGAGGAGCGTTGGTCACCGCAAACATCGCCTTCTTTGTCCCTGGGTCCGGGCGTTCCTTTCACCCTCACCCGGTGCGCCCCTTTGTGGTGTGGGAGACTGCGTCATCGTCCTTTTCTTTTTTCCCGGTCGCGTTGTCTTTCCATGACCGAAAATTTTTGGTAACCCATTTTGCTGTTCTGATGGACGATCCTCTGTTGGGCGGCATTTTGGCGGATTAGACTCTCTCAACGTTTTTCCCCAACCAGGTGGGTCGTAATTCTTCCCCCCTCAGGCGGGTCTGTTGGGCCTGGCGGGTTTTCCTCTGGGGGTTTTGATGTCCCCAGGCGGTTAGCCCGACACTTTGGTAGTCGATTGCTGGTACTTGTGGTGCTCTCCCCCTGACCGAACCCCTTTTTCTCCTGCTTGTGTCCCCCCGATTCCGTAAGACGAGTCCCCAGACGCCCCTCCCCTCTTCGTCTACTATAGTGTCAACGCAGCCACCCCTTCTTTCCGGTTGCATGGCTCCCCAGTTCCTCGTTTTTTTCTTCGGGAACCACTCTTGAGTTCCTCCTTTATTCCCTTTCTTCGGTGTACACTTCTCGGACTCAGCCACAGAGGTAAAATTTCCCCTTCCCCTTGCAGGGCTATTTACTCCTTTCTTTCCCCCTTGTTACTACGGAGGTGTTGTGCGCTGCTGTTTCGCCTGAACAAGAGTCCCTCCCCCCTGAGTGTGTTTTTTGTCCCCATGGCCTTAAGCTGTTGCGCTGAGATCCAAGCCCTCCCCTACCTGGCTTTTTAGTTGTTCACTTTTTTCTGCCCACACCCGCCCCTTTTCGGCGTTCCCCCCGTCACCGTCTTTCTTGGCTTTCTGCCGGCACCCCTTGAGCACTTCGACGGAAATTTCTTTTCCCTGTTCTTGGGCTTTACCAATTCAGTCCCACCTCTTCTCTCCCTGTGATCGTGGGGTACACGCACCCAAAATTCGTTAGTAGGTGTAATGGAAAAGGCCCCTCAGTTTCCAAATTCTCCTGGTTTCGTCTTCTAAGGCTCCTTCCCCCGCCCGTCGAGCCTCCCAACTCCCCGTTTTTTTTTCCCGTCCCTTTTGCCCCCATCGCCGTGATGACCTTCACTGGCGGGAAAGTGCCAAAGGGTCCCCCCCGATCGGTTTATGCGTTTTTTTTCTCGCTTCTTCATTTCATCCACTACCCGGACGGTATGTCCCACGTGAATCCACCCGGGGACGGGACGTTCCCTCGTGTGTTGGGGTCATAGTTCTCTCTAACCAGGGCGAATTGCCGGTTGCGGTGTGCCCCTCTTATCCGACCCCTTCCGTCTTGTGTAGCTGCGCACCCTCCCCCCATTCCCCGTGTTCCCCTGTTTGAGTTGGGTTGCAAAAAACCTTTCGTTCCCTTGGGTATGGTTTTTTCCCCCCTCACAGGGAATTTTTGGGAGGAATTGTTTTACATTGGTACCCCCCCTCTCACATGTTTTTCGTCCTTCCTTTCTTTTGATGGTCGTGGCCGCCGTTCGTTCCGCCCCTTTCGTCCAGCATTTTTACGTCCCAGGGTACGAATCCCTCCCCGTTGACTGCGATGGCTTTTCTTTTTCTGCTGGCTTCCGGAGTTTCCCCCAGCAGCCCAACAGGAATGGAGCGCGACGGGCGCCGCCTCCTTTTTCTCTTGTTCCACCTTTTCCACTGTCACATATTTTCCCTGTGCTTTTTTTTTTTTCCCCCTTCCGACTTCTCAACCTCCGGCCGTTCAGGGTTTTTTATGCGACAATGTCGCACGCTCACTCTTTGGAGATTGTCTTTATTTGGTGCCCACGCTTAAGGGCTCCTTTTGATGTCCTTGTGCGGTTTTTTTTGGCAGACGTCACTCGCCCGTCACGTTTTTTTTTCCCTTTTTTTTTTTCAAGTGTTGCGTGTTTTTTTTTTTCCCCTGGTAGTTATGGTTTTTTCCTCTAAGCGTTAAAAATCAAAGTCTTTCCGCCGCTATGGGGCACGTTCACTACAGGTGAATTGTTCCCTTTAGATCCCCTCCCCTTCGAAAAAATTAGCCTTTCCTTTTTCTTGGTTCCCTGAGCGGTTCCCTCCCCTCCAAAGGTTTCAACCCAGTTGAGTCTAACCTGCTCAAGGGTCGGGGTCGTCCCGTGGCGGTAGCCATTTTTCCCCCAACAGCCCCCGAGCTTGTGAGTGGCCCGGTTTTCCCGGCTCGGCGTTCGAGTGCTCTTGGTTAAATTCATCTTTAGGGTCCCCCCACCCCCAGCCCCTCGCCTGTGGGTTCCGGTTTCGTGTTATCGAGGATTCTCAAGCCGAATATTGTTTTTTTTTTTTTTTGTTGTCGATGCGTTTTGGGGACGCTCCATTTTTCTTTACTCTCACGAAGTTATCCTTTAGACATTTTTTTATGTTTTTTTTTTTTTTTTTTTTTTTTTTTCTGTTGTTCTCTCTTTCCAAACTTACTGTTCCCTGTAGCAGTACGAACGGCCTAACGAGTAGATCCCTCCTTTCTGTTATTTGGCATCCTTCGGATCTTTTTTCCCCCCCGAACCCGGCCCCAGGGGAGGGACCGTGTAGAATGCCGGAGAAAAGTGTTCCTTAGGTTCTTTTTGTTCTCTCGTTTCTCAAAGTCTTGACTCTATTTTTTTCCCTTATGCGGCAGATTTCTCCACCTTCTTTCGTCCCCTCCAAAGAGAAGTAGGGCGTTTGGCACTGACGATCTGGTTTTTTGGGAGGCGTTGCCTGTTCGCGTCCCTTCTTGGGCCCCCTTTTTCCCCCGAAACCCCCCCCCTTCAGTCTTCTCCCCACCTTCCGCGGCTGACCGGCGCGTCTTTCCCGCCAGCGCCCCCCTTTTGTCGTCGACACACGAATTTTTTTTCTCACCCTCTTTCTTTTAGCCCCCCGTCGTGGCCCCCTCCGTAACCCTGGGCCGCGTCAGGGGGGCTTTTTTTTGCCTGGAAGCGTCCCCATGCCGGCACCTAGTCCTCCTCACCCTCTTGCCGTGGGTTTCATCAACGCGGGACTTTCTCCAAAGTCCGGTTTTCTTTCTCCCCGCCAAATCCCCCCTCCGGGTCGTTCCCGGTTTTTCACGGTTTTTCCCTTTCCTTGACTCTACCTTTTTTCTTCGCTGTTGGAGTGACCAAAGTTCCTCTCTGGACCGCTTTTTTTTTTTTTCGCACGCCGACCACCATTTCCCCATCTCCCTACCAGCGTTTCCCTTTCTTTCATGTTCTCTTTCTTTTAACACCTCGCCACGGGACTGCGGCACCGACTCTTTTTCTTGCCAGTTTTTTTTTGTGGACCCCTTTTTCAAGCTCGTGCCTTGTTGGCTCCCCTGACGGGATACTTTCCCGGGTCAGCGCCAACCCGGCGGTTTTTTTCTGTCTTCGAACTCCTTCCCCCCCACTCCCTTGAACCCCCTTCGTCCCCTCGTCCCCTTTCCCTTTCGCCCTCAGGGCCCGCGATTACCTTTCTGATCTTCCTGTCTTCCGGCGGCCACGTGCGGCCTTTTTTCCGTGGGACTTTCCGCCTTCCTCTTCCGTTCCCCCCCCTTTCCCCGTTAACTTTCCGCGGGACTCGCCACCCCTCTCCGGGGTTCTTCACTGGCCTGATTCTTTGTTTCCCCACCTCGATTTGCTCCCACTACCCAACACTCTCCCCCACGTCGGCGCTCCTTCCATCCGCTCATTTGTCTTTAGGAGATGGGAAATGTTCGCAGGTCTGAAGGAAAAAGAGACTTGAATCCCCTTCTCCTTCTGCTATTTGGTTCTCCGAAGACGCATCCTTTCCGGTTATTGGCGGATCAGCGACTGTGCAGTGTCTCCTTCACCTTCCTATTCCTAAACCACTCTCACCTGGGATTCTAGTAGGTACTATGGATGATTTTTCTTTAGATTAAAAGAAGTGCGATTATTTTGTGGTTTTGCGCTACTTGTTAAAAAGTAGGTACAGAATAAGTTCTCTCCCTTGATGACATATTTCTTTCTTGACGAAGACGGGTAGAAAGCTGACCGAGGAGCAGCGCCACAGACTGACAGTCACCTCTACGAAAGACAAGGAAAAGGGGATAAAAGAGGGAGGTACACGCAGATCAAAAAGCTGCTTCAGATTATCACGCTGTAATGGGAATGTAGTTCACAGGATCTGGTGTGTATGTGTAGAGAGGGAGTGGAAAAATCTATCAAGTTAAAGAGAGAGGTAGCGGGGAACGAAGAAAACGATTTTTTCGGCCTATTTTGTGTTTTTCTTTTCCATGATTCGTCCGGGACAGGTTTTGATTTTCCCCCCCGGAAATTTTCTTCCCTTCTGAGTCCTTTCCGTTTCGTTCCCCGTGCTTTTTTTCCCCCCTGACTTGAGTTCCCTTGTGCCGGCCCTTCTTTTTTCCCCCCAGTGGCCCTCGAAGGGTCCTTTGTTTTCGTGCAATTAAGAACAGGGAAATATTTTTATTATTTTTTTTTTTACTTTTCTTTCAACTTTCTCTTTGGGTTTTACCAGTTGTGGTAATGTTCGTGGGGTAGGAGTCGTTTTTACATTGTCCCACTCTTTCTTTCAAGGGTCCAGATCCTGTATTGGGTTGTCTTTTTTTTTCTTTTGCTTGGATCCCCTTGGAGCCTTGGTCCCCCCGGGCCTGTGGTCCCTCCACCCGTTTGGTCACAGCTTCGGTTGTTTTTTTTGTTTTCGTTTTAACAACGACGTTTTTAGCGTTTCGTGCCTCTCGTTCAACGTCCCCTTTTTTCCTGCTGGATTTCCCCTTTTGACTTTTCGGATCTTTTCCCTTCCCGTCCCCGCCCCCCGTTGTCACTGCGGCCCCTCTCGTGCAAACCCCCTTTCCGTCTTGTTTTTTCTTGTGTTCCTTTTTTTTTTCTTTTTCCCTTACCCGGGCGAAAAAAAACCCCCCCCGGGGAGAAGGCCTTTTTGTGTTGCAGGAGTTCCTTTGATTTTACTTTCTCCCCTTATGTCCCCCGTCGGCAATCGGGTTAACCTGGTTATGACGATCCTCTTGTTTTTCCAGGGAAGGGCATGCTTTCGGCTGTCCCCTAAGTTCTCCCGACCCCCCTGGTGGTCGGAGGACCCGGGAACGCTTCCTAAGGCCTTCCCGAGTTTTCGTTTTTTGGTCAAGGAGGGTTTGGTTCCATGGGGTCCAGGCATTTTTTTCGGCCCCTGTTCTTAGTCCTTCAGGTCGGACTTCGGCCTTGCGGTTGGGGTCCTTTTCGCTCCCTGAACCTTTCCCCCCCTTTTGGTGTTTCGATTCCCTCCTTCGAGCACTGACCCGGGAGGCAGGCGGCACCGCCTTTTTTGTTACATTTTCCTGTCTCCTCGTCACGGCCTTTTCGGTTTTTTTCAGTCTGGTCTTCCGAGTCCACCCAGTGCAGTCGGTTTCTTTTTTTCCGACCCGCGGAGACGTCCGTCGCTCCAGTTATCAAATTGCGCCATGTTGTCCCTTCTTCTCCCCACAGACCTTTTGTTCCACGGGTTTTTTCGCCTGCACTTCCAACTTTGCACCTGCACCCCTTTTTTTTTTTCCTTGCCTTTCATGGGAGCCGCTTCCGTGATTTCCCTTCTTTTTGTTTCGCCGAACTTTTCGAGGACCCGTTTCTTCCTTGGGCATTTAGCGTAAATTTTTCTTGGCCTCTTGTTTTTTTTTCCTCCCACCCCTCGTAGAACCTGGGAAGGGCTTTGGATCATCGGTCTTTTTTGTCCCTTCCCCAGTTTGTGAAAAACGGGTCTGAACTCACAGCAAGGACTCTCTCCTCATCTTTTGTCGCCCCCCCCCTGCTTTTCCCTCCTGTGGGATGGGGGGACCATTTTCTTTATTTTTTCCCTAGAAACTCTCCTTCATTTCGTCGCTTTTTAACCTTTTTCCGGCCGTTTTTTCCCCCTTTTCTTCTCTCCCCCCCCCTCCAGCCTTTACAGTAGGAGGCAAGGGTTCTCTACGCGGTCACAGGCCCCTCCTGGACTTTTCTTTTCTTTCCCTTCTTGTCCTAACCAAGACAACTTCCCACCCGCCGGGGCGATCCTCGTTGGCGTCTTTTTAACCTGTTTTTCCACGTTTCCCTTCCATTCCTTTTTTTTTTTTATTCCTCTTGGTGGCCTTCCGTGGATTGGAGCGTCCTTGCTTCGGGCCTGACTACCCCGTCCCGGCCGGGCCTTCTTTCCCCCCCGGTGCAGTTCCCCCCTTTCGTTCCACCGGCGTGACCGGTCTGTTTTTTCGGGGCGTTGCAAATTCGTTTGCGGCCAGTTAGGGATCGCCACATTCCGCCCTTTTTTCCCAGCTTTCCCCCTCTTCTTTGGTTGAAGTACCATTACTTGTCGGTGAACTTTTGGTCTTTTTTGAATTTTTGCAAGTTTTTTTTTTTTCTTTTCGGTTTTCCCCCCCCATTTTTTTCTTTTCCCCCAGGGGGAGGAATATGTTCTTGAAAAAATTGGAATTTTCTCCACACGTCCCTTGGGGAGTCGCTCCGACCTTCCTCTTTTCCTTTCTTGGGCCCCTCTTTTCTTTTTTGGCCCCCTCCTTTGTCCCTGCAGGCGACGACATTTCACTTTTTTTTTCCTCTCTCTGTTAATCCCTTTGTTTTTCTCCTTTTAGACCTTTTTAAAGGCTTTCTTTTGCGGCCTTCGTCGGCCTTTTCTCGCTTTGCCGCGCAAAGGGACTTTTTTTCCCCAATTTTATTTCCTGAAAAAGATTCCTTTTTTTTTTTCCCCTTTTTTTTTTTCCCTACCCCCTCTTTCCGGTTCCCCCCCTCCCCGTTCTTTCGTGTTGAACCGCGACCAAGAGCAGCTCCCCCGAAGGAGTTTTTTTTCCTTTGACCCCACGACTTCTGGTGTTTCTCCCTCTTTCTGCTCCTCTTTGACACGTGGCAGGGGCAGACCGCCGACGCCTCCCGTGTTTTTGATTTTTCCATTTTGTTGAACGTTGTTAGTAACTTTTTTTTTTCCCGTCCTTTTTCCCCACTTCCCACGAACCGCGGCTCACGACCTATGCTTCACTTTCTACAGGTTTTCCTGTTTCCCTTCGAACTCCCGGGTCTCCCCTCCCACTTTGTTGTCTGGTGACCTTCCTTTCTTTCCTTTTCTTCCTTTTTTTCTCCCCAAGTTCTTTTTTCGATATCGAAAACAGGTTTTTTTTTTTTTTTTAGTCTTCCTTTTTTGTTGCCCCCCCCATTCCCTTCCGAGTCCTTTCGTTCTCCCCCGAGTTCCCCCTTGGAGCGGACGCCTTGCAGTTGGTTTGGTTTCTCTTCGTTTTTTGAACTTAGATTTTCCCAGTCAACGGACGTGTATCCCCTTTTCCATTTATGGTTTTTTTGAAGGTTCGGCCTTTTCGTTTTCAGGGAAGGTCGCCGCGTGCTTGGGCACCCGGTAGCCCCGGACCCCGGCGCCCCGCCTGTATTTCTTTCTTGTTTCCCCCTACTGAGGAGGCAAAAAAGCTTTTTTGAGCGGACTTTAGCGTGGTAACTTCCCCCTCCTGACCCTTTCCGATCCCTCTTCCTATTTACTCCCTACCCCCTTACTTTTTTCCCGAGTTGCCGTCAAATGGACTTCCAAGGACCCCTTTTTTTCCCGTGCTTTTTTAGCCCTTTTCCCCCCCTTTCATTTTTTTTCCCGTCTGGTCTCTTCGTAAGACGCTTTCCCCTCTAAAGTCTCTTTCCTCTTTCTTTGCCATCTCTTTTCTTTCCCCTCTTTTCTCGAGCCCCCGCACTGGGTGCGAAGTCTTTTTCCCCACAAGCTTTTTGGTTTTTTCAGATTTTTTCAGCTTTCCTTTTTATTTCCCCTGTCTGAGTAGTGCCGGTGTTCCCGCCGTGCAGAAACATGGGTTTTTGTTTTGTGGTTTTTCCTACAGCCCGTTTTTTAGACCCTGTCCGCTTAGGGAGACTTCGAAGACGCCTGGGGACGTCCTAAGGAATCCCCCTTTTTTTTTTTTGGTCCAGCTATTCCCTTTTTTCTCCTTTTTTCCCCTGCAGTTAAAAGTTGGCGCGCGCCTTTTTTGCTAGTTTCTTCTTCCCCGTTTTTCCCTGATTTCCCCTCTTTTTTTTTCTCCCCTTTTTTTCCTAATTCGGGAGGTGTACCCCCCCTATTGGCCGCCTTCATAAGATTTTTTTTCTTTTCAGTCTGCTACCTCCCCCCTGCGCTTTTTTTTTCTCTGGGGAACGGGATATTTCGCCTCATGACCTCACCCCACGGAAGATTTTTTTTCCATTGTTTTTTTGCGGTGTTTTGCCGTTTTGGGTTTTCACCTCCTCCCCCCCTGGTCTTCGGTCCCCATGGGGCAACTTTTCTCGAAACAGAGTCTTTTTTTGGTGACGGGAAGGGCCTTCCGCAGCTTTTTTTTTCCCCGAATTTTTTTTTTTTTCTGTCCTCTGGCCATTTGAAAGGGTTCCGTGAACCCTCCGTGTCCAACTCTTTTCGCGACACCCCCCTTTCCAACATCTGAACCTTTCCCAGTCCGACCCTTCCCCTGTTCGGGGTTTTTCTAAATGGTTGTAGAACAGGCAGTAACCCACAGATTTTTTTTCCCACCAGGTCCTCGTTCGCCAAAGGAAGTCTTACGACGCTTTCCGTCCGACCTACTCCCTTCCCCTTCCTGGGTGATTTCCCAAACCGGGCACCATTGTCCTTCCCTGTGAAACGCTCCACGTTGTTTCCCCAACCCCCCGCGTCCCCCAGCTTTTTCCCGCAGGATTTGATCCGTCTCCCCCCCCGACCCGCCGTTTGGATTTGTCCACCTGATCTTCACCCTTTTTTTTTTCCCCCCCAAGTGTCCCCCCCCCACCCTCCTCTGCAGCGGCGAACCCCCACCACCATCACAGGGCGAGATCCAATGACTCTTTTCTTTTTTTCCCCCAAGTGAGGATTTTCTTTTTTCCTCCCCCTCCTGGTTCTTTTTTTCTTCTGAGGATCGTGTTCTCTTTCGTTCAAGTTTCTTTTTTTTTTTTAGCTCATCGGATTTTTTTTTTTTTTTTCTTTAGTCCGGTTTTTTGGTTCTCCCCTTTTTTCCTTACTTGTTCTTGTTCCAAAAGTGGCCATGTGTTTTTCTTTTTTTTTTTCCCCCTGCAGCACCCCGGTCTAGTTTTTTCCTCCCTTTCGGGCGAAGTTTCGTTCCGGGGGGGAACTCTTTGTTGTTTTGTTAACGTCCTTTCAGATTCCGTTCTCTGGTTGTTCCCAAACGTGACAAGATTCACCTTTTGTCTGGAGCCCCTGGCCATTTGGCAAGGACCTGTATTATTCGTCCCTGGATTTTAGGTCGAAGCTGAAAGGTGCCTTTTCGCCTCTTTTGACGAGGTGTTCCTTTTTTCCTTTTCCTTGGTTCGTAGTTCCCTCTTGCGGCCCCTCCCTTTCCTCAGGCCGGGGAAGCCGAACAGTTTCGGGGCGCGCGTCTTGCGGCGGCTTTCCAATCTCTTTTCCCCCTTTCCCCTTTTCACGTAACACCCGTCTTCCCAGTAGATCCCGGTTGCCGGAAGCCTCCCCCCGACCACCGACTCTTCCTTTCAATTTGAGGCGTATCACGACCCGCTTGTCTCGTGAGGGCCCATGGGTGGGGAAAACTTTTCCCCCTCCTTGGTTTTGGTGGTGCGTGCCGCCGTCCCGCTTCCCCCTATCGAGTTTTCACTTTTCCTCGAGTTTTCCCCCCCCCTGGTTTTTCGGTGCGGTCCCTATATTCCTCCCCCCGTGGGAAAAAAACAAACCGGTCCTCCTTCCCTTGGGGCTCAGGGTGAAACCAGCCTTTAAAAAATGTGCAATTTCGTTCCCCCCTCCTTATGAAGGATGGCGTGCTTCGGTAGTTTTTCCTTCTCATCTCCCAATAGACAAAGGGTCTTGCTCCTAGAAATTCGGCCTTCTTTCTCCCCCAAAGTTCACTCTTAGTGAGGGTCGGGGGTTTCCCCATTTCCCCCCTGCTTTGGGAGGACTCTAACTAGGCCCCCCCCCCCCCCCATCCGTGGACTGCGGGAACCGCTCCCACCTTTGAAATGGGTTTTTTTTTACTGGCCGGTTTGGGTTCCTCTCAGGACCCTTTTGTTCCCCGATTTTCCCTCTCAAACCTGAGCCCGAGTTTTCAAGCCCCCCCCCCCCCCCCTAGGTCGGGCCCCCAAACACTTTCTGGACTAGCTTTTTCCATGGGACTTCTCTCTGTATCTATCCCTTCCTGATGGTCTGTTCCTGGTCCCCCTGGTTAGTTTTTGTCTCCCGAGGCTCTTCCGCCGGTCCCCTTTTTCTGGTTGCCTTGCAACTTTGGACCCGAATGGGACGCCGCTTTTAGGTGCCGCTGTTAAACCCCTCCACTCCGAGGGATCTCTCTTTTTTCCGTCGTTTTCCCCCCGGGGCTCTCTCATTAAAGCTTCCTCTTTACGATCCTGGCACTTCCGGGAGAGAGGGTGAGCTGGCTTCCTTGCTTTTCCCCCCTTGCGAAGTTTTCTTTTCCTCCCCTCGGGAGCCTTCCCTTAAAGAAGGCATATGGGGACTTCCCCTCTTCAAACATCCCTCTTTGGCCAAAGGCGTGGGGGAGAAGCTCTTATTTCTCTGGGAACGTCCCCCAATAGTCCTCCTCTCTTTTTTCCGGCCTTTTCCGCCTGATTTTTTGACACTTTTTTGTCAAATTCTTGAGCCCCAAAATTCTTCGACCGACCCCCCCTCTTTTTAGGTGACGGATTATCCTCTCCCAAAGAAGAATTTTGACTTAGATAGTCCAGTCCCCCGAACCCCTGTTCTTGCTCTTTCAGGTTTCAGGAAAACCCCCTCTCGTGTTGATGCCACCCGGAGCCGAACTCCCTTTTTTTAAACCTGGACACAGACGGCCTTTTTCGTGATGCGCTTTCCTTTTCTTTTGGGCCATTTTAGCGCTCTCATCTCCCTTACCTTTGTTTGGATTCCGTGAAACCCCCTTTCCATCCACAAATTTTTGTACCTGGGCCCGGGCCCTTCTGATGCCGGCCGTCATCTGCTGCCCCCCCTGCCAGTATGATCGATCCCCCTCGGGCTCTTTTTTTTTCCGGGCCTTCTTTTCTTACCAGGACATTTGACTTACTCGGGATCTTTTCGGGTCCTTTTTTTTTCGAATTCTCACGTTCGATTTTGCAACCGCTTTGTCGTCTTTTCCTTGTCTTTTTTGACCTTTCATAAAAGGAAAACAGGGTTCTGTTCAGTCGCCAAAATTTTTGTTTTGCACCCCTTCCTTTCTCACCCTTTTTTTTTTTTTTCTCGCTCATTCGTTTTTTCCTTTGCTGGCTTGACCAGCAGCGTAGTACAGCGCGGAAGTTTCAACAGTTTCGTGGGACATCTATTTTCCTTCTCCTTCCCGTTGAGATCTTCTTTTTCTCCTGCTGTACTCCTTGGTTTTTTTTTTTTAGCATTTGGCAGCAGGCAAGAAACCTTTCCTTCTCTCCTGCCGGCCTTTTCCTTTGGAGAGTATGTCCCCTTTTCTGTGACTTTTTTTTCCGCTTTCCCTTTTTGACCTCACCTTTCCATGCGCAGGTTACAATGTTGACCCCTCTTTCCTGGGATCACCTTTTTTTTGCTTTCTTTTTTAGGCTCCTTTTTCCCGATCCCCGCTTTCTTCTCCCGTGCAGAAGAACGGGTTTCCTTCCGGCCCGTACAAATTTTTCCCCGTGGTGTTTTCCCGGAAGTCTTCGGAGCTTTTTTTTTTTTTTTTTTTTTGACTCCCTCTTTCCAGTCTTTTGGGGTCCTGCGCATCCCCCCTCCGCTAGTTTCCCCTTCTTCCAATGTGCCTTTAACGGCGTTCTTTCTGGGCGCCATTTTCTTCTTCCGGTTTTGTCTTGTTTGAACGACGAGAGGGCTCTTCTTTCCCCCCGGCCTTTTCCCCCCCTTTTTGCAGGGTTCGTTTTTTCTTGCCCGTTTCTCATCGTGACCACCCTTCTTCTTGTGATTCCCCACGCAGGCCCTATTTTTCTCGGTCTCTTTTTTTTTTCCCAAAGAAGAGGTTGCCCCTCCCCCCCGACGTTCTGGGCCTCTTCTTTTTTTTTCTTTTTCTGAAGGCCCTCTTCTGACCGACCCCTCCGTGTGCTGGGACCTCCCGGCTTTTGCACGCCTCCTTTTTTTTTGCCTTGCCTTCACCTCCGGTTTCCTTTCCCCTCACAGTGGTCCCCTCAACTGGAATTTCCTCGTTTTCCCTTTCCGTTTTGCCTTTGGTTGAAAAAGTAGGATATTCCCTCGATTTTTTTTTTCTTTCGGAGAGGGCCCTGGATTCCCCCCTCTGCGTCACACGGAAGTCGCCGACGGTTTCCCCCCGGGACGATTGTGTCTAAACCTGTTCACCCTTGTTGTTGGAGATTGGTTTCCCTCCTTCGTATTCTTTTGCAGATCCAATTCTCTTCGCCTACTTTTTGCATACTTCTTCCCAAAGAGCCTTGACCCCCCCCAGGCACTTTGCCCCCCCCTACCGTAGGAAAATCCCCCCAACAACTACGCTTATTTTCACGAGATTCGGGCATTTTCTGTAGGGGTCCCCCAGCTTTGGCCATGGGGACTCCACCTTTCCGGGAAAACGGCGTTCTTCTCCCTCAGGCACCTACCCGGAGTCGGTCGCTTTGCAGAACTCTTTTCCCCCCCTCCTCCCCTCCCGGCGGCTCTGCGGTTCTCTTGACCGTTTTGTGCCCGCCAGTCCGTCGCGTCGTAAGGCCTCCGAGCAAGTTCCGCTTTGATTTTCGTCAGAACCCCCCTTTCTTTTCACCCGCTTGCCTTGCACTCAAAGCCCCATAACACCCCCTTTGCGCCGGTTTTTTCGTCCCGGATCTAGTCCAGCCTCCCCACGCCCCGTAGCGACTTTTTTTGACCCACGCTCCTTTTTCTGACCCCGTGCTTCCCAGCCCAGGCCGACACCTTTTTTGGTAAACCCCAACCTTTTCCCCCTTGCACGCGTTCTCCTTTTCGGAAGTGTCCTACCGCTTTGATTTCAAACCTACTTCGCGGAGGCAGATGTAGTTCGGCATTCTTGACCCCAAAGCCACCCAACCACGCTCCAAGGGCTGGCCCTTTCGAGTCCCCAGACCCTTGCGCTTTGTCCCTTCCCCCATGCGACCAGCGTTAGTCCATTTTTTTTTCCTTCGAACGATTTTCCCCCACGAGGTCCCCTTTACCCTCGTCCATTCCCCTTCCTTGCTTTTTGGCCCTCCCCTAACTCGAAGCTTTCCAGTTTTTCACAATTGTGGCTCGGACGGTTTTTCCCACGTTGTACCCCTTTCCGCGGGGCTTTCCCTTTTTCCCCATTACCCCTACTTCCTTCTTTGACGTTTTCCCCTGTGTTCAAACATGGCATGTGCTTCGTTTTCGCCAATTCCCCCTCCTACTTCGACCCCCCCCCCCCATTTTTCTTCCTCATTTCAATACATCCTATGCCAGCCCTTTTGACCGATGATCCTCTTTCTTTAATACTCCCCCTTTTGTTTTTTTGTTTATTTTTTTATCCTTCTTCCTCTCTACTCTACTCTCCATCAGGACTCAGCTCCAATCTTTCTCTCGACTTTTTTTCCTTTTTGGGATTGTTTTAGGACTCTTTCTATCGTTATTGGCGTTTTTTTTTTCCCCTTTTTTACCTTTTCTTGTTGAATTTTCGTGACTCGGGTGGCCGATTGGCCCCGTTCTGGCGACACTTTTTTTCCCCTTTCTCATTCTTCCCATCGTTTTTCGGTAACCTTCGTCGAGACCGAAGTTTTTTTCCGGGGCCTTATTCTTTTCCCTTTGTTTTTTCTGGAAGAGAGACTCAACGTTTTTAGAGCCCTAGGGCGGGTTCTCTTTCGTGCTGGTCATTTGAAGGACGTTTTTTGGTTGCTTTTTCTCTCGACTTTCCATTTAGACAACTTGGTTTGGTCTTTCTGCTACAGTCGGAAACCCGGCGACTCCCAAGTCGGTAGTTTCTTTTTTTTGTTTTTTATTTTTCCTTCTAGGATAGATGGTTCTTGTGATTTTTGATCGGTCTTTAACTACAAAAGTTCTGGTCATTCCGCATTTTTCGGTTTTCTTTGACTCTTTTTCCCCCACGACCTCTTCCCCCCGGGCCCACTTCGTCCGAACTCCCTTTCTCGGAGGTTTCCCCCTTGTTGGGACTTACCCGGCTGGGCTTTCCCTCCCCTGTTCAGGACCTAGTGCGTCTTAAACCCCCCCCTCCTTTTTGACAACAGTCCCTGTGGGTTCGTGTTCATTCTGGCCCATAAACCCGTTCCCTGGCGTCCCTTTAAAATGAACAGGTCGGTCGTTTTTTTGATTGCGGAACCGTCTTCATGTTTTTGCGGTCTCGTTTTTCCAAGCAGACTGCCTGTCCTCGCTGGTTCTTGACTGATCCCTGGCTGGGCCTTTGGAGGATTTAACCGTCCCTTACTCTCAAGGGGACGGCCCACGGGGAACAGCTTTAGAACCTTGCAAACTTGCGGGCAGTGTCCCCACGGCTTTCTTGAGGTTCGCGGTTGAGCCCCCAAAAGTCGATTCCTCACTTCCTTCCGGGTCGACCCCCTTGGACGTTCATATTTCGTACGCCATTCCACGACTCTTGTTCCTACTGCGGTTCCCAGAGGCTTCCCCCAGAAGATTCATTCTTTTACAGAAGGGACTTCGACATCCCTTTATTTTCTCCCCCTTCAGAAATAAGTTTTCATGAGTATCGCTCCTGCTCACTCCATCTTGAGGGGTTGTTTGGGATACTACTTTTTCCACAGTAGGACACGTAATCCTGCTTTGGTACCTCTCGTTTTCCTTAAACTTCTTTCTAAGCGGAGGGGAGACCGTGGTCTTAACCTCTCGCCAATTCCAGGAAATAATGGGGAGACCCTTTCGTGTCCCGGATGTATCTTTCAGAATCCCCCCACAAGAAAGAGAGTAATAGATCCCACTTTTCCTTTGTTCGAGTCTTTCAGCCCCGCTTTTACTCGAGAAAAAATTCCCCACCCCTGCACCCCTAGTCACGCTGCGGCCACGTTCGTTGACTTCCAGTGGCACACCCGTCCTTCTACCTTCACCTTCCTCTGGCATTGACCCTCGTTCCCCTCGTCACCATCCCCCCTTTTGAGGCGGATCAACGTAAGTGTTCGCATTCTATTCGTCTTTTCGGCGCCGCGGTCGTTTTTCTCCCGGCTCGGGTGTTTTACCCCTTTACCCCAGGTTCTATTTCGTTTTGTCACGATGGCGACCCCTCCCCGACGGCGTGCCCCCCCCTTCACTAATCTTCCACTTTTCCTTCTACTTCGCGATTGATCGTCTCCCCCGACCCCGTTTTTTTCTGCTTACCTGCTCCCTTTTTTTTTTGCTGTGAACCTCTGGAGAAACCCTTTTGCAGAGGCGTTTGGATGCTTTTTGGTCCCTCTTTCTCCCCTTCGGGCCTTTTTCACTACTTTTCTTTACACGCCGTGCAACACGGTTTTCCCCCCAAAGGGGGAAGGCGTTGTTTTTTTATACCCAGGTACCTCTTTCCCGGGATGTCCTGCTCCTTTCGCCACCGTTTTCGGCCGTGTTGTGTGGCAGATCCGCCCTTCCTTTCCCGCTGCTTCCCCAACAAACTCCTCGCGTGAAAATTTGGTTCACCCGTTTTTTTCTTTTTTCTGGCCCCCCCCTCCAAACTTTTTTTTGTTTTTTTTATGTTCCGTCTACCCCTCCCCGCTCACAGGTCTTGTTCTGCATCGGAGGCTTCCCTTTTGATTGACTGTAGATTTTCTTTTTTTTTTTCCTGCAGGCCTTTCCGGACCAGGT
>Ga0179593_1329341_pt1 | contig 16383 bp, 28 predicted proteins | sample CZODoug2_1_08_16_FD_185931 | JGI IMG/M metagenome (GOLD analysis project Ga0179593, IMG submission 185931) | Vadose zone soil fungal communities from Angelo Coast Range Reserve, California, USA - CZODoug2_1_08_16fungal (PacBio error correction) | ecosystem: Environmental > Terrestrial > Soil >... | reverse complement strand
CCTGTAGTTTGACCCTAAGCATTTTATTGTGAATTCTTTCTTTGGCGAACGCTTTTTATTTTGGCCCACTATCTTGACCACAGTTATTTTTTCGATCTTGTTTTTTATGTTCCCTTCCTTCCAAATCCGGGTTTTTGGGACTTTTTTCAAAAACAAACAATCGTCACTGTTATATGTTTTGCTATGATTATTTTTTCCTTTTAACGTCTATTTGAATTATCCCCCTTGAATTTTTACTATTGTTTCCCCATGCGCTTTAAGTTTTAGGGCGTTTTTTCCCCCCCGGATTTTTTCTCCCGAGTTTTGGGGGGGGGACTTCCCTTTGTTTGTTTTGAACGACGGTTTTTGTCCTTGAACCATTGGGCCTTTGGTTGGCTCTTCGGGGTCCAGCTCCCCACGTTTTTTATGTTCTAAACTCCCTTCTGGGACATGTCGTGAGTGACTCTTTCCGCTATACCCCCCCCTGTCCTCAATTTCCTGACTTTCGCTTTTTTCCCCCCCCCCCGACCCATCCGTTCCCCACAATCTGAGTGTGTTTTTTTTTCCCCAATTCTTTCTCTCCGTTTCCCTGGTGACCCACCCCCCCTTTCCTTTTTTTCTTTTTACTAGTGTGCGCGCCCCCTCCCGTCTCAGTACACACCAAATCTTTTTTCTCTCCGCCACAAGGGAATCTTTGCTTCCAATTATTCCTTTATTTTTCTTTTCTTCTCAGCGGGCGTGTTTTTTTGCCCATTTCAGTACGTTTTTCCCCCTTCCAATTTCACCGCAGGTGTTGATGCCTCGCCCCCTGCCCCCCTTTGGGTTTCCTGTACGACCATGGTGCATCATGCGACGACAATCCCACACGACACTGAGACCCCCCGCCCCCGCACTTATGAAAGGAGTCTTTTTTTTTCTCCCCCCCTTTTGACCCAAGAGTCGGTCTTTATTGCCCAGGATACCTGATCTACAATATTTTTTTTTCAAGCCCTTCCCCTCTGTTCACTGTTTCCCACCCCCCCTACCCCCCTTCAACAACACCAACTCGTTCTCGCCCGCGGGACTTTTGATGTTCCGTGGCTTATTGATTCGCGGGGGCCCCCATTATCAGTTGTCCCTTCGCCCCGCGCAACAGCCCTTTTTCCCCCCTTTCTACCCAGGATCGATAGTTTGTTCGTTTTCTCCCTCCGGCGCCCAACAATCCCATTTGCCCCCTAGTTTCGACAGAAAATTTGTTTTTAGTATACTTTGTTTCTCCTTGAACCAAAGCTTCGTTGGAGGTGGCGTCAAATGCGTTTTTCCGCTTCTTAAGCTCTGTTCCCGTCCGATTATTTCTTCTTGGTTTGTTCCCCCCTCTTTTTCTCAATGAGGGGGCCCCACCAACTCCCACGGGTAAGGGTCACTTTTTGGACCTTCTCTCTTTTGATTTCAGGCTCCTTTCCCTTTTTTTTGCGTGTTTTAGTTCGTTTTTTTGCTCGTTTTCTGGCCCCACGGTTGATTCTCCCTTTTTTGCTCACTTGTTAATACCAGGCCCGATTTGTGTCTGCACGGCGTTGTGAACTTCCGCTTTCCACTTGTTTTTCACCCTTTTTCCCTGTTTTTACCCCCTTCTCGTCATTCAAGTACCGCGGCTCTTTGCCACAGCGTGGTTCTTTTGATGATTTTTTGTTTTTCCTGCCACGCCTTGTCCTTTCCGGTATGGTCCCCCTCCCCCGTACCTTTTTTTTTTCTTGCCTCTCCCCTGCTTTCCTTTCCCGTGTTTTTCTCTCGTCTCCCAGCGTTTTGGCAGTTGGCCCCCTAATGCCAAAGCTAACCTGTCGTTAATGCTTTGTCGTCAACGTTTAATTTTTCTCTTACTACCAGTATAAGTCCCTTACTTGGTGTGCATTCCCCCCCCCCCCTGGAAAATCGATCAGCATAACCCTCTTTAGATAGATTTCTAAGGTTTTTACCTCCATTGTTTGGTGTGAACCCCCCTCCCCCTCCACACCGCAGCCACGCGCTGAAGGTCTCCCCGTTTTAAGATATCCAGTGGATTTCAGCTTTCCCTGCCCACCCCCCCTCCACTCTGGTTCACAGGCCCTCTCGGCCGAACCCAAGCTTTACGGTGTCACGGTGAAAGTCTTCCGGTTTTCTTTCTACTTCAGCGACATTCCCCCTGCATTTTTTTCAGAGGTCTTTCTTACCCTCGTCTTTCCCCCCTTTTCTTCTCGACACCCAATTGGTTTTTTTTTTTTCACCCCCCCCAAATCATAAGGTTTTCGGCAAAATGTCCCCCCCAGCACCTTTACAGGAACACCCCAGCCTTACTGCACCCGTCGTCCTGTCCGAAGTCCGCTTGGATTGGAGGTCATTTCAGTTCTTCCCTTTGTCCCCCCAATCCCGACGAAGAGTTCAGGTGTTTTTCTAGCCCCTACCCCCAGCCGATTCCTCTTTTTTATCTAGCAGGTTCGAGTAACTTGATTTTTTGGAATTTCCAATTGCTCTGTCAGTTCTTTCCCTGCCCCCCTGGCCTTCTTCCCCTGAAGTTTGTTTCCTTATCCCGGTACCCCCCAAAAGCCTCCCGGACTTGTGACCCCCTTCCTCTAGGCCACCGGTCAAGGTTTTTTTTGCATGATTTTCCCTGTGACGCCACCGTTCCATGTCCTTTTCTTCATGTTGTCCCTTGTGGACCGTTTTCCCATAGTGGTTGAGTCACCACGTTTTGACAAACTGATTGCATTTGGGTTTTTTCATGTCTCTGTTGGTCTTCTATGATTAGATTTTTACTTTTTTCTGGACCTTTTAGAGCTTTTCCTTTTTTTTTTTCCTGCCACACCTTTTTTTTCTCGTAGCAACGTGGAAATTTTTTTTAACTTCCCGGTCCTCCCAGGTTTTTGACACACCGTTTACAAAGTGTGGTCAGCATGACTATTTCTCTGTGGTTGGTTTTTTATTCTTCCCGCCTTTTTTACTTTTTTTTCCTTTAAAGCACGTCTCCTTCCGCCCCTTGTGCTCGACGCATTTTCCGTTCCACCTGTAGCTGCCCCCCCAAAACCCCGTCGGACTCCATCCTTCTGTCCGGTGCACCAGACCTTCCATGACAATGACGTCCCTTCCCCTCAAACCGCCCCTCAACAATCCCGTCCCAACCAGTGGATTGTTGAGGTTTTTGCCTTTAGATTCCCCCCTTTCCCCCTTCCCCCCTGCCAAAATTCTGCTCTTTCCCTTTTCCTTTGATGCTAAGCCACACTCCTGCGGGACACTGCGGTACCCTAACCGAAACCTTTTTTCCCCTTTGCACCCATGGTCCCAATCGGCAGCCCCCAAGTCCCTTTTTGTTTTTTCCCTTAGCTCGTGATCTGTCGCGGTTTGTTCCTCTTTTTGTTAAAGTGTTTTTTTTTTTTGGTTGTCCTGCAACCCCCCCCCCATTTTTTTTCCCCGATGGGCACTGGCATCCAGCCTTGACTTTTTGCTGAGGATTTCCCGGTTTTTTTCAAAGTTTTTTGATCTTTCCTAGGCGGAACGAAGATGTTGTTCACCGTTTCCCTTTTTTTTTTTCTGCACGCGTCTGTATGATTTTTCTTGTTCATCCAGGGGGATTGTCGTTTTTATACCCAAGTTTTTTGCTTTCCCTTCTCCTTTCTTCGTTCTTTTTTTTGATTTGTCCTTGCTGGGACCCGGCCTGGGTCCTTGGCGTGATCCTGTTTGTAATCTCCTTATTTTTTTACATAATACCCCCGTTGTTTTTTTTGGTTTTTCCCTTTCTCCCTCGGAGATTCCGCCTCCTTTGTCCCCTTTTTCAACCCATTACAGTCACGCCGACCCCCTCCTCAAAGCGCTTACCTGCCCACAGTAAACACTAACTGACCCCCACCTATACCCCAATTTTCTTCCCTCTGCTTCGTTTCTTTCGCCTCTTTGGCCTCAACTGCCAAAACTCCCTTACAACCAGGTAGTCGTACACCTCGTGGTGTGGTGGGTAAAATGATTGGCAATTTTTTCCCCCCCCCAATTAGTTTTGCCCCCCCCATTTGTTTTTTTTTTTTTCCTTTCCCCCCACCCAAACACGGTCCCCCCAGTAACCCAGCTACACAACAGCTGCCCCTCATTAAAGAGCTACTTCCCGCTTTGTGGCTGGGTTGCTTTTACCTTAACCCCTTTGCCTTGTTACTTTCGTTTTTTCTTTCCTTACTCTCCGGTTTTCGCCGTTGAGTTTTTTTTTCTACATTTCACACCCACCATTGAAGAGTCCTTCAATTCCTTGTGAATTTTTTACGGGCAGGACTTTCCTATCCTTCACGCAAGTTTGAACCCTCTCCACCCGTCCTCCTTGAGGTTCTCTTGTGTAGTTTTCTTTCGTCTGGTAGGGTATGTGGACCGATCTTTGTCCGTTTGGCTCGCGATTGTCAAGGTTTTGGATGATGGCAAAGTTAGCGCAAATGGGGAGTAGAGCCACTTATTGGACTTTTGATTTGGATTTTTTCCTCCCTTTTTTTACGTTTGGGGGTTGCCCCGCCACCTCGCCTGAACTTTTTCCCCTGTTTACCGCCAACATGGGTCGTCGCTACCCCATTTTGATGGCCAGTTCTCCCTTGAGACCATGATGTTTTCTTCTAGCTTTCGAAGGTTCAGGGCCTCGAATCTTTCCACCTCCCTGAAAAAGTTTCCCCAAAAATGGGTTTTTTTGGCAAATTTGTCATAGGGTTGTTCCCCCCCCCCACCATCTTTTGGTCCAAAAATTTTTCCCCCTCTTCCCCCCTTCCCTTTTGCGTGGTTTTTTTTTGTCTTTTTGGCCCCCTTTTTCCCGCCTTCAGCCTTCTGTGGTCAGAGTTTTTTTTCGGTTACCCTGCGGTCTCTTTTGACACGGTTTGGATTTTGAAATCGGTCCCGTTTCCTTTTGCTGTTGAGTGCCTACGTTCCACAAGTTTTTTCCCCGCACGGAACTCTCCCGTTCTTTCGTTTGCAGATACTTTTGGTATTCGGACTCCTTGAATGAAAGTTCACTTTGCTTCTTTTTGACCTTTTTTACTGCACCTGCCCTCTTGTATGCGCGGCCCTTTTTGGAATGCTTGGACCTTGTGATGATCAGTTGTCTGGAGGGCCACCCCCCCCCCCCCTTTTGCCCGTGACCAATTTTCGTTTTTAGCTTGCACCCTGTCCCCTGTCTGTCAAAGGCAATCACGCTTTCCCACACTTTGGTGCACTGTCGAGACTGGGTGAACCCTAAAAACTGATTTTCTCTGCCCCAGGAACCCTTTTTTCCGCTTTGTATGTTCCGCCTCTGGGCCTCGTCTCCATTTTGTGTGTTTTTTTTTTCTTGTTTTGAGGTTAAGGCTGCGCGATTCTTTTTGCTCTTTTTCCCCCTCCTTTGCTTTGGGTGCGTTTTTTGGTCGGTGCGGTTGGCACCCAACAAGATCTTCGTCCTGAGACGAATCAGCATGCGTTTTGGGTGCTTGATCTCCGTTTTCGGGGTGAATCTGAGCCAACACCCCCTTACTTTTTTCTTTGTCATTCTTGTTGACCTTTATCTTCCGACCTCTTGTTTCCTGATTTTTAAACGCTGTTCGTGCTACTTTTCGAGGCGAGAATTTCTCCTTCGCCCTCAGTCTTTCTGGCTTTTTGTCAACCCCGAGTGCAGTTTTTTTGCGCGGATTCACTTTCATCCCCGCCCCCCTCTTGTTCATCTCTGTTATTTTCATTTTGGCTTTCTAACCCTTTAGCATTCTCTCTTCCCCCCCCCCCCTTCAGTTGACCCGCGTTCGCACCACGCCCGTCCCCTGACAATATCTTGATATCCGGACAAGTTTCATCCCAACTTTTTTTTCTTCCTCTTTCTTCGTGCTGAGGTTTTTGAACAGAGACCCCCCCCACTCAATCGCCCCCACCCACTGCCGTACTGTGAGCCTTGATCACGTTCCTTCAGTCAGAAAACCTCCCAGTATGTAAGTGTGGTGGTCATTGCCGCCCTTTTCCCCTCTCCTCTGACACCACTCATTGGAGTTAGTTCTTTCCTTAGTCCGAAATTTTTTTTTCTTTCCCTTGAAATTGAGAAAGTAACCAGAAATTCCCACCTTTCTTCCGCCGGGTTTATATAGCTGTCCCCAACTGGTAATCTTCCCTCTCCCCTTTGGCCCTGCAGTGTTTTGGGAGGTTTCTTTGGCCACTTTCCTTTTTTGTCCCCCCTGTACCTTTCCAATCACTTACTCCTTTTGTTGAGGTTCCTTCTTTTTTAATTCATTTTGTTTTTTCACCCCTTTTTGATTTTCGGTACCCTGTTCCCTGTCTTTCACCCCCCGGTTGCTCTTTCTTTTCCTTCGTTTGAGCAGGCACGTCATCTTCCAAGTCCGACCTTCCAAGTAAGCCTAGGTTTTTTCCCCTCCCCCCAAGTCTTTTCCTTTTTCTTTCCTTTCTAACGCGCCCCCCATGTTGAGTCCCAATTTCTTTCAGTGATCCAAATTTTTTCCATCCACGTCCTGTGATCCCCGTCTCTATTTCCGGAATGGTCTTCTTTCCAGCCACCTTTTTTTTTTTTCTCGAGATTTTTTTTCTTTTTTTCTGCCTACTTCGTGTAGCTGCCATCCTTTTAGACGAGGGTCTTTTCCCCCCAAACTTTTTTCGTTTTTTTGGCGAGGCCCGTCTGTGCAAAACTCAACCCCGCCTTTGATTTTGTTCTTCTCCCCCCCCTCCGCCCCCGGTCCTTTTCTTAATAGCTTCCCTTTTTTCCCCCCTGATACCATTACGTCCTTTTTTTAGAAACCATCCTTGGTTTCCCTGATTTACTTTTTCCAGCATTCCCCTTTTCTTTTTCCCACCCGTAGCTCATATCCCCCCAATACCCAACGTTTCCTGATGTGACTGGACTTTTCAACGCGGCTTAAAGTCCCTTCCTTATTTAACTGACTTCGTTCCCTCACCACCATCCCCCTCGTGGTTAACTTTTTCCATTGGGCATTCTATCCCTGTCCCACGTATGCGCTCCTGAACGGGTTTCAATACTATTTTCAACATTTCAACCCCCTGCGTTTTTGTGCGTTCCCCCCCAATTCTCTTTGCTTCCGTTTTCACCACTAACCCTCTCTTTTCCCTCCCCCCCCCCTTTCCCCTCTTGTTTTTGTTTTTGAGGAGTTCCCTCTGCCTGGGCTGACTTTCCCGACCTTTTTGTCCATTCCACTCACGTCTTTTTACCCACTAGTCTTTTCAACCTGTTTCTGAGGGCGTGAACTTTGACTTGGCCGATCTCTTTCATTGCCCCCCTGTTGGTGTTGACCCTTCCCCCCCCTCTCCAACAACAAAAAACCCAACCGGTTGTCTTTTGCTTTCCCCCATCACCGCGATGGAAAGTTTTTTTCTCCGGCACTGTCTGTTATCTTCCTCCCCTTTTGTTTTCAAATAGTTAGCAATTTTGGCTGTTTTTATTTTCGGCTTCCTCCTTCGGTTTGGGAAACTTCCCTTCTAACTTGTGTTTGCAGCCGAAGTTGTTTGTCCTCCCCCCCCGCAGCGTGCCACGTATGTTTTCTAACCCCAAACCCTGTTTTCCCAATGGCCCAGCTATGGCGGACTTCCAGCTCCCGACCGATTTTTTTTTCCCCGACTTCAGCTGTTTTCCAAACCTCCGCCAAAAAACCCAGACCCTCTTTCTTTTGAGTTTGTTTTTCCCACCTTCGGTCGCGCCTTTCTTAAGCTTTTGCCAAACATACCCTTTTTCGTCCCCCTCAGTAGATGTGCGTTTTTTACCTGCAATCCCTCCCTTTTTGAAACTTCTTCCTTCCCCCTCCCCCCCCCTTCCTGCATTTTGCTGTAAACATAATTTTGTAAGGTCTTCGTTATTTTTGCCCTTTTCAGTCCCCCCTGTCCCTTCCCTTGCGCATTTTAGCCTTTTTATTCTTTTGAGAATCCCAGTCCACCCCAAGTCTTTTTTCTTTCTTTTTTCCTCCAAAAGTTTCCCTCCAGTTGAGGAGGTGGATTCTTCCCTTTTGTGACAGTTTTGAGTAGGTGCTGCGCCATCCGCCTCGATGCAACTCGAGTTTTTGTTTGTTTCTGTTCCACTTTTCCCTGGCCATCTCCCCTTGTTCTTACACCAAAATTAAGTTTCCCCCAAATACGTGCCCCCACACCTTATGATTTCCGTGCTTCTTCTGTCGATGACACCCCAAATCCCAATTTTCTGCCTCAAACCTTCCCCCCCGCTCCCCTTCAGCTTTCTCCTCCTGTTTTTGATAGAGTTTGAGTAGAACACGCGTCTCCGTCAATTTTATAATGTCGTTCCCTTTTCTTTATTGAAAGCTTATTGTTTGACCGTTTTCATTTTTTCTAATTTTCCTCTTTTTTTCCTTAAGTTTCTTCTTTCTCTTTTTGATGAAACACCCATTTTCCTGGGCACACCCCCCCCCCGGGACCCCTTGTTTTACCTTTTTTCACCCCCCCCCCCTTATCCTTTTCGCTTTTTTCCCCTTTTCCCCTACTTATTTTTATATTTTTTTTTTGATCTTTCACGTCCCCGATCCTTTGGGTCGATTAACGTTTGAGGATAAGCGACCATTAGTATGAGTTACCAAACGGTTCTGAGCAAGCCGTTTCCTTTTAGGGGTGACATCTTTTTAGCAACTTGATTATTTTTGGCTATTCAAGATACTTCCAGGCTCGTCCCTCCCATGCTTGTTCTTCTTTCTTTCAGTTCCCCTTTCCCCGACTTTTTCCAGCCCCCTTTCTTTTTTATTGACAAAGGACCGTCAAACTGCCTTTGAGTCCTTTGTATCGTTTTTTCTTTTTTTTTTGTACTATTCCGCCTCTTCATGTTTTGTCCCCCACAAGATGTTTGTGTCGGGAAGGCTGTGGGAGCGCAGTTTCTCTCCAGTATTTTTTTTCTTCCAAGTTTGATTAAACACGGGCCCAATTATGACTCCCAATTTTTCATCAACTCTTTATCTATTTTCTCCAGTTTTTTTTCCTTTTTTGTTTTTGGACTCCACCTCACGCTTCCCCCCACCCCTCCTGAGCCCCAATACCATTAGCGTTAACGATAGATACTATTTTCTGCCTCCGGTTACACCGAACCCAGTAGAATTGACACAACAAGTAGCCCTAATTTCTCCTGTCTTAATTCAACCGCATGCGACCCCTATCCTCTTTCCTATATCCACGTGGGCTCTCTAGTAATACCCCCCTCTTGTCCCCCCCAGATTTATTTGTTTCAGTAACTTCTTTGCCCTGTAACTCCAATGAGAGACGTTTAATTTTTGTACGGATTCCAAAATCCGGTTTTATTTTGCCCCAACACCTCCTCACGAAGGACCCCACCTCCAACAAGTAGAGTCATTCCCCGCGAGCCTATTTTTTCGAGTCATTGCCGTTACTTCCTGTCCCAAATTTTTTTTTTTTCACACCTCCTTTTTTCCTTTTCCGTCTTTTTTTTTTTTTCCCAGAAATTCCATGAGAGTTCATTTCCTTCTTTGGTAATGAACTTTTCGGTCAGGCAAGTCCACCCCCTGGCTTCTTCCCTGTCATTTTTCCAACGTTCTTTTTTTTTTCCCTTGTCTTCTACCCAGGATAGGTCCTGCCAGCCTCTCGTCCCCAGTGGACCCGGCTTCGTTTCTGCTGTGATTTGGCAATAGAAAGATGCCAAAACGTCCCCATTTTTTTTTGGTTGTGGCCCTTTTTCCCCCTCCAATCTTTGATGTCAAACAAGACTACTGTCTTGAACTGATGGGGGCTTTTGTTGAAAAGTCGTTTTTCTTCGATTGATCCACGTTTCTTATTTTCGGTAAAATTTGTCCAAGAGACTTGCAAAAGGCCCCCCAACTCCCCTCCACCTTTGGCCCCTCACCTTTTATTTATCACTCTGTTTTCCCTAAACCTCCCCCCTGTTTGGTCCGACAATCTACTTTATTTTCGCGCGGGACGTTCTGTTTCCTCCACAGCCTTCCTGTCCGACCCTTTTTCCCCATTCTTCTTCTCCCTTTGCCCCTTTCCCGCGGGTTTACCCCCGTCCATAAAACAACCGTTTGTTTTCACCTCCATCGCGGCCGTCTTCCCAGCTTTGTTCCCCCCCCCCATGCCACCAATTGCCGCTTTCGAATCTCCCCTCCCCGATCATTTTAAACCACCCGTTCCCCTTTTTCCCTTCTTTCTTGTGTCGCCCCTTTCATCCGTTCCCCTCCCCCAAACTGCCAAAACTCTCCTTTTTCTACATTCATTTATTTGTCTCTCGCCACACCACCAACAAACGCTTCGATCCCTTGACACTCCTTTCCTCCTCCACCCCTTCCATGTTTTATGGCCAAAACTTTTTTTGGCCAGCACAACTGCGCTGTCCGTCTTCTGTGATTTCTTTTTTCCTTTTTTTGCGTTTTTTTTTTTCCAACTTTGGCTGTTTTTTTTTCCCTGCAACATTTGGTTGGTTTCACTGGGCTTTTTTTTTTCAAACTTCATCCCCTTCTCCCTTTTTGGTGTCTTTTCCCTTATGCGTCTTTTTTTCCCCTTTTTTGGATGAACCATCCTAGTGGAAGAGCTGACGCATGTCTTAGTGCGGGTTCTGTGATCTTTTGTTTATCATTTTAGTGTTGTTCCCCTCGTTTCTCAAAAATTTTTTTTCCTGAGCTTTTTTTGGATTGGGTGACCTATGTACTTTATGGTAGTCCCGTCCTCCGGTCGGATATTTCCTTCCTCATATATGATACTTTTTCCCATCATCCCTTTTTTTTTTTTTTGAGCTTTCTATTTTTAGTACCTTAAGAAATTGCTTTCCTTGTTCTACCCCCCAGCCCCTTCTTAGGGCCACTCTACACACTCTCTCCGCCCCCCCCCGTTTTGACCCCTTCCGGAGCTGATCCCATCACCCTTTTCTTTTTTTCCGACGGCCTCTTTTTTTCCGATGTTTATAGTGTTACCCCCGTCCCCCCCCCCCCTGTCACAAACTTTGTCCAACCTCCGTTCGTCACACCCCCACCGTGAATTGATCACTGCCCCAGCGCACTTTTCTTTTCACCCCCCCCCCCCCCTCAACTCAACATGGTACACACGGTCGTCACAGATCACCCCCCCTCGTATCACCTGCACATCCTGTGGGATGGCTCCGCCATACATTGCAGGGTTGACCTTCTTTTTTTTCCACTAGTTCTCCTTTTCTCCAGGAGTTTTTCTTTTATTTGTTTTTTTTTCTTCAAATAACCACACTTGCAAGATTTTCCCTCTTTCCCAGGTGGCCTTTTAGATTTGCCCATCTCCCCAGGGCACGTTCCACGGTCGCGCATCACGATTTTTTGCTTTCATATGTTGAGGGTGCGAATCTCATTGTCTTGTTTGACCGTCTTCCCGTCTGTGGGATTTTGCACCTGTTTTCTTTCCTTTCCCTTTGGTCTTCTTGCAAAGAGCGTAGGACTCCGATGGCGGAGAAGTGTCTCTTCCCTTTTCAGGGGAACTTGGGTTGTGCTCATCATCAATCTGCTTGCTGCACCCTGGCGGTTGTGGTCAGTGCAACACTTTCGGTCACTTTTTTCCTATTGAACCAGTTTCTGTCCCGGGTCGAGATGTTTTTGGTGGATGACTATGGATAAAGGGTACCCTTTTCCGATCCGGTTGAAGATTGGATCTCGAATACCACCCCTTTCAAACCCGTCCTGGGCCCGTCTTTTTCTTTGTTGACCCTTCACCACCTTTCTTTTCCTTTCCTGTTGGGCAAGAAGGAAACCCCCCTTGGCCCCCCATTTTCCCTTTGCTCGCTTTTTCCCCGATTCCCAATCACCTCCTTTCCTTCCTTCCGGTGGTTATTTTACTGAGTCGGCTTTTTAGGGTGTCTTTTCCGGTTGCGACTGGCCCCCCCTGCGGGCTTTTTCCGACGGACCCCTTACAGTTCCCTTTCACGACGGCCACTCGCTTCGGCCAGACTGTGTCCTTTACGCTGGGGTGCGTTCTTCCGTGCTGGCACTTACAACTTTTCGGCGTCTGCGTGATGACCCACGTGGCCCTTACCCTTGGCACTGGTCCCTTTTTTAGTCTTCGTATCTTTCATGACGGATTTTGATGTAGGCTAACCCTTGGCTTGCCTTGAAGACAACCCCTTGATGTTGCTGATACTGCAACTTGGTGGTCCCCCTTAGGCGTTTTCCGGCCCCGTTTGAAAAATAACCGGGGACGTCCCCCCCTCGACAGACCGTTTGACTCCTGCTCTATTCACCCAGGTCACGTTTTGTTCTATTTGCCTAAGTGGCTTTTTTTCGCCAGTTTGATTGTCCGGGTTTCAGGTCCAGCCTACTTCTATCCTGGTTTTAAGTCCTTTGGTGCGCTTTTTTTTTTTTTTCTTCCACAAAGATAGTTGTTGATCACTTTCTTCGCCAGCGTTGTTCTGCTCTTTCCCTTTTGGAGAGTTGGTTGTCCTTTTGAGCAAACCCACCCACCTGCTCCCTACCCATTCGTTAACGTCCCCCCTCTTTTCCTCCCTCTTTTTCGATTTTTTTTTGTCCCCAATGATGCGCTTTGGCTCATCTTTATGTTCCGGCGACCTTCTTCCCCCTGTTGCTCAAGCCATGTAAGGTCGGGGCCTTGGCACTTACCAGTTCTGTTGAACGCTGCTGGGCTTTTTCTTTTTCCAACCCATTTTTCCACGCCCCCCCTGTGGCAGCGTTGCTTGTATTTTCTTGATAGCCCGTTTTTTTTTAGGAAGGATAGCTTCCCCCCTTCCCTGCTTTTCCTTTCACGAAGGGCCCTTCCTTTTCGGCTAGATGCCATTTCAGCCCCCCCAGTGCTGACTCTTCCTTCTTTCTTTGGTTGAGACACCCTCCCCCTCAACCTCAACCACATGCTCTTGAGACTTCTCGAGGCTATTTCAGAAAATTTTACTTTTCCTTTGTTGTTCCTTCCTTGTTTTTTTTAATAACCCCCCGCCTTTTAAAGACAATTTTCCTGACCATTAATCCGTCACCCTCATTTTCCAAGTGCTTTCTTTTCCATGAACCTTCAACTCTGCGAAACGTTCCTTTCGGCACGAAGTTCTAGTTTTTTCCTTTTTAGCCCACCCCATAAAATTGCTCGTAATTGCGTTCGACTTGCAACCTGCTGCCTGTCGCTCATCTTTTGCCTTCAGTCGTGCCTAGACCATTTATCAAGGGAGCAACACAGTACGATGTCGCCTCATCAGCCCTGCACCTGGAAGACGATCTCGCCCAAATTCCCACCCCCCCTCAGAAACCACGGCCCCTACCCTCCCATTAGAACATTCCAACCGCCTTCGCAGACGATAATCACGGTGTGTTTTCCAGGTCCCATATGTTCTCCAGTTTCGACGGCCCCCTTGTTCGAAGCAGTCCTGTGTCTTTGCTCTGCCACCCTTTCTCTTCCTCGCAATCCCTTCTCCTTCCTCTACACCCATTCGACATGCCACCCCCCCTCCTTTTTTCTCTCTTCCTCTTTCCTCCCCCCCTCCCCCCCCCCCCTCCGTCGTCCTCCTTTCCGTCTATCCCTCCCCCCCCCCCCTCGTATTACACTTTCACCCCCCAAACTCGATACCCCATCCCTTCTTTGCTTCTTACGCCCCTCTCACACTCCCATCGTCTAAACCGTCCCTCGGTCCCTCCCCCCCCCTTCTCGCCCCCTCGTCCCTCCTTACCCCCCCTCCCTCTCAAAATCCATCCTCCTTCCCCCCTTCTACTTCTGTCTCTAACCAACACACCTTTTGTCTATGGCTGTCCCCCCCCCGTTTCCCTGGTCCAACCCCCGTTCTCTTTTCATATGTGAATTGCGCTTGCGTGGTCAAGCCACCCGACTATTCCCCCAATAGTCTTTCACTCCAACTGAAACGTTTTGCTTTTGGAGTCCTCCATACACAGGCCTTTGCCTTGTCTTTTTTACTAGCAAACCCTGGAGTGATAGAAAGTGATGTTTCATTTTTTCCATTAACATGCATCACCCCCCGGCATACTCCTTATCCCTTGGATCCTTTATTTTCTTGTCATGGGAGGATCGGCTTTTTTTCGTCGAGCTTTCTTCTGTCTTTCCCGGTCTTGTTAAGTTCACCTTTCTTTCTCGAGAAGTTCCCCTTTTTAGGTCTTTCACCCCCCTCGGTGTAGCCCGGTTTTTTTCTCTTACCCCGTTTTATTCTTAACCCCCCAAAGCCAACTAGAGTTCTTTTTCCATTGCCATTTCCTTTCGTATAGGGAAATGTTTAGTGGTGTTATACTCCCCTCAATGATATTATCTCGTGTTTTTTTAGACCCATCGTTTCTCCCTTCCTATCGCCCATCCCCCGGCCCGGTCTTTTTTAAAAGGACCTGCCGCAACCTGGCACCCCAGTTTTACGCTGGGAACTTTCCGACTGGCTACACATCCCTTGCTTTTTTTCCGCTTGCAATGCTTTATCCAGTCATCATCGTTTTCGTTCCCCCTGCCCAAACTTACGTCGATTTCTTTTTTTCACGTGACTTTTTTGTGTCCTTATCTACCAGGAACCTCTTCTCTTCGGCAGAAATGTTTTCCTACTACGTTTCCCCCATCCAACCCCCGTCGTTTGGCGTCTGGCGTAACGTTTCCCGATTCCCCTCCGTTTTAACATTTCAAATCTACCCCCCCCCCCCCCCCCTTCTCCTTTTTTTTTTACTTCCACGGTTGTTTTTTGTTGTAGGAGTTCTATCTTCTTTGAAGTTACCCACCCCCTTTTCACGGAATCGGACCACTTGACCTTTTCTCCGATTGGTTCCCTTTTTTTTCTGTAAAATATGTCATTGTTTTTCCCCCTTTTCTTCAGTGCGCTTTGCAGTTACCCCTTTGTCCTCCCTATTTTTCTCCTATAATGCACCCAATCGGTTTGCGGTCCTCATCTTCACACGTTTTATTGGTGAGGTGTTCGTACTTATCAAAACTAGAGGCTACTCAGTCCTCCCTTTCTTCTTACTTGACCCTTTTTTTTGGTCACGATTTTTTTTTTCATTTCCTCGGAACTTTTTTTGTCACTCTTTTTCTGGTTATGTTTTTTCATCCCCCCGTTTTTGGAACTAGACCCTTTTCCCTTGGATTTTGCTTTTGGGTCCAAGCCCCCGTATTGTTTTCTTTTTTTTAAACCCGCTTCAATATATCCCCTGTAGTTGAACCGTTGGAAGGTTTTTTGGGAATCGTCTCTCTTTTTTTTCACCGTCCCCCGCATTTCACCTCTTTGATGCAACCTCCTCCCCCACAGTGCCCCCCTCGGCCGTTTTTTCTTCATTTGGGACCCAATATCTTTTCTAGTTGCCCTCCTCTCCCAACTCCTTTTTTCCCAAAATAATCCTCCCTTTTCGTCGTTCGTCCCGATTTGTTTTTCTCCTCACACGTACAAGTTTCCCCCTTAAAAAGCTCGTCCTCCAGGCCTGGCACCCAATGCGGCCATCTTTTTAAGTGTTTCCTTCGAGGGGATTTTTTTTTTTTTGATTCCCCTTTTGCATCCACTGTTTGCCCCATTTGATCCCTTTTACGCAGTTTTGTGTTCATTTTCCTCTGCCTCCAAACAGGTTACCCACCCCCCCCCCCAATGCTGTGTTATGGCTTTCCCTGCACCAATCTCCTACCCCTTGACTTGGTAACAGTCCTTTGTTCTTACATTGGAACGTTACCGTTTTTTTTTGCGTCCCCCCCATTTGGACTTTAGATGAAAGTGGCCCCGCTTTGTGTGGTTTTTACCTTTTGACCCGTCCCCCCCTTCCATTTTTCTAGTGCAAAACGTTGTTCACAACTTGTGAACTGAGTAAAACTGACAAACACAATTCATGACTTTCCCCCCAGCTATACGCCTTAAGTCCTTTCTCTTTTTCTTGTTTTTCGTTTTCCCCCCATAAGTGTTTGCCTGAACCGTCAACCACCACCTGACACTGCTCAAACAAAGGACCAGCTTTTCTATTTAATGGGTTCCTTCCGGCTCTCCTACCGTGGCTCGCACACCGCTCTCACTTATATGTTCTGACTTGATCATTGTTGAAAGCTTGCGCCTTGTATTTTCGACCACTTGTTTTTTTTAATTTATGCAGCATTGCTTTTTTATTTTCTGTACTGATTATTTTTTTCTTCTTGGCCAATGCCCTTTTGGTCCCCCAACCAACCCCTTGAACCACCACGGGTTGGGTTCAGGTTCTTACTACTTTCGGGTACGATTTTTTTTTTTTTTCCTCTGCACTAGACTATTTTTTCTTTGCTTTTTCGTCTTTTTCCATCGTTCCTTAGTCCTTTGCCGGTCCGGGCCAGACCCTCACCCTTTGGGTCGTCGTATTTGTCTTTTATCCCTAAGTTTCTTTAGCTTATGGAAAAGGGTCCTGTGGTATGACCTTCGTTACTGTTCACAGTAGCAGGCTCGTTCCGATCCCTCCTAACCCTGACCTTAAGCGTCAGATCTGGCACAGTGGTTTTTGTGATGTTTTTTGCTGATGTCATTTCAGAAAGTTGCAGATAGCCCCTAGCTTAGTTACA
>Ga0179593_1319018_pt1 | contig 16383 bp, 21 predicted proteins | sample CZODoug2_1_08_16_FD_185931 | JGI IMG/M metagenome (GOLD analysis project Ga0179593, IMG submission 185931) | Vadose zone soil fungal communities from Angelo Coast Range Reserve, California, USA - CZODoug2_1_08_16fungal (PacBio error correction) | ecosystem: Environmental > Terrestrial > Soil >... | reverse complement strand
TCCCAATCAGATTCCTACAGATCGTTTCGGTATCTCCTCTGGCCCCCGAATCTCTTGAGGCTGAGATTGGTCGGAGCGTTTTCCTTCTTCGTAGAATCTTTTTTATCAAGAGTTCACGCGTCCTCCAGCAAGGTACATTTCCGCGGCAATTTGAAGGTCGACGAGATCACCCGAAGGACCTGCCCTTGCATGCTCTTCCCTGATATGTTTTACTCCCGTGCTGCTGCGACTTCGTGCCTCTTAAATCCAGGTTTCTATGGTTTGCTTTTTTATATTTTCCAACCCTCCCATTTTCCCTCCCTTCCCTTCCTTAGTGCGCCTTCTCTCTCCTGTTCCAATGCGTGTTTGCCGCGAAAGGAGCGCGTCGACTTGGAAAGCACAGTAGATGGAGTCATTTTTTGGCTATGTGTTCCCCATTGCCCCTTTTTTTGTCTTGCCCTCTTTCGTTTGCAGCCGCACCCGTTCTTCAGGTTTCTTTGGAGAAGTTTATTCCATCTTTTTTTTTTCCCATCGACATATCTGTTGCGGATGGTGGGTCAGTCTTTCTGACGGTTCCCTCATTTTGCCTCCAATCTAAGTGTCCTTGTCCTGGTGGAGTTCAGAACGCCCCCTCCATGTCCCATATTGCGTTTTTGTCATAATTGTCTGCGTAATAAGAGTCCTTTACCAACCCTTTGTCTTTTTTCTCCCCCGTCTCATTTCTTTTTCCGGCTACCTGCATTTCTATCCCGCCTGGTAAGAGAAGCTTCCTTGCCCTTTTTCCTTTTGCGACTCGCTTTGTGGTGGTCCCCCCCCCCCCCAATACAAGAAACATAATTAAGAGACCCAGGGCATTAAACGAGTTCAGTCCTCCCGCTCTCCTTTTTCCGCGCCAATCCGGAGCCTTTATATTTCTCTGAATCCATCTTCTTTCAGGTGTATGGCCCCCCTCCCTTAAACAATCTGCAGGATCTTTTTCTACTACCCTGTCAGCGTGCTGAGGACGGTTCCTCACTCCTCCCCCTCATCTTCCCCTTCCTCTTCTTTCTCCCCTGGACTTGCATAGTTCCAAACATATGGCCAAAGCTTTCCCCTTGGATGCCCTTAACTCCTAAGGCTTGGAGGGGTTTCCCTCCCTCCGAGTTCCCTAGTGACCCACCGGGCACGGCCTCTTATCCCCCCTTGTCTTTGAACGCTGAATTCCTGTTTTTTCCAATACGTCTTTCCTTCTCTTGTGTCCTCGGGACGGGCATGTTGTTCTGTGACTTCTTCCTCAATTGGCCTTGATTACTTTGGTCCTTTGTTTTATGCCCCCTAGTCCCTACGGCAGGCTGTCGAAAGAAGGGATATTTCCCCCATCCTCCTCCCCCCCCTTGCGGTGCGCCCCTCCCCCATATCAGTTTCATGTTGTTTGGATTCCCCTGTACGTATTGGGCAGAGTTTTGCTGCATGTCTGTTCTTTGTGGGTCAATATTTTCCAGTGTGTTACTTTACCGGCCCACGGCTTTCATTCCCACCAAGACTGCCCTAGGGAACTTCAGCCCGTCTTCCTGTCGGTCTCCAACCCCGTTTGATCTTATGAACAAGCTGCACCGGCCCTAGATCTTCGCCTTTCTCCCCTTCCGCCGATTTACAAAAAGCAACAATAAGTTTTGGAAGTGCTGTTTAATCTTCTACTCCCCCGTGATCCGAGGCTACCTTTGCACCACTGGGAAGGAATTTTTCCAGGTTGTCCCTTTTACCCTCCTGACAGACGCTACTTAACCAACACAGGATATGTGTTCCTTTCCCTTCCCCCGATGGTCACTTTTCCCTCCAACAGCGCTCTACCCCCACTTTTTACGGTTCTTCCTTTGTTTCTCCTGCTTAGATCGTTGTCTGGGATTGGTCCCATCTTTCTCCCCCGAAGCCGATTTTTAACCCTCCCCTTGCGTGTCACCCCCCGTTTCTAAGCTCGTGGCGTTTCGCACAATTCCTGGATCATGCCCCCAGGAGCTCGGTGACACCCGCGTTTACAGCGTATCCCTCGCCCGCGCCGAAGTTTAACCTGCTATCCTTATCCTTTCTTGAGTTGTTTTCGCAAGGCTCTCGACTCACTATGAGCATTATACCCACCCTTTTGCCCATCGACACCACCCCCCCGTTTTCCTTGATTCGTTTTCCCTTCCCCTGTTTTTTTTTTTTTATTCTCCTGGCAGTTCTAGACATACCCCTCACGCCATGGTGGCTGAAATCGGCGCCTCCTTTTTTTCGGATTTGAGAAGATTTTGACATTCCCGAGCTGTTTGCCGAGAAATTTTACCGATGTCCCCTCATCCCCGGGACTTTTTCCAGATTCTGTGTTAGGTTCCTCTATTTTTTTTGACATGACTGTATTCTCCCTTTCGAAGTTTCCGACCCCCTATCGACGGCTTTTTATCTCCTGTCAACCTCGATCCGCCTCTCCCCCTTTCCGACGCGAGGAATATGCTGCTTGTTCGGGCTGACCTTCCTCTCCCTTTTTCCCCCCCCCCCCCCCCCACTTGTGACTTTGGGCGGTTGAAGAAACCCTTGTGTTTATTTTCATCCCCCTTTCTACCTCTTTTTTTTTTGTAGATGAACGCAGAAGAGTGCTCTTTAGTCCCCCTAACACCACCTTTGCACCCCACTTGCCTTTTTTGCCTTCCTCCGTCCAATCCCTACCCATTCCGACGCGCATAGGAACATTCTTCTCGAGGCTTACTCTTATTCCGGTTGCAGCCGAGTCCCCCCTCCCGGCTCTTTGTTTGAACCTCACTGCGCCCCGGTACCCCCATGTCCTCCATTTCTCCTCGATGAACTGATCACAACCTCATCTTTGCTATCACCCCGTTTCTGCGTAAAATTCTTTCCCTCCAATCTTCCCCCCTGGACCTGTTTCGGTGTGGGTCGTCCTTTCTTTCAGCCACGACCCAGAAAAAGCACTTGTCTCTCGTTAAGCCACCCCCCATGTGAGGACGGTCGACTCTTTCATTATTAGAAGCACCCACTCTGGAACCCCCACCTGATCAAGCGCACCTTTTTTCGCTTTTTCCCCCAGCGCTTTTTTTGGATATGACCCAATCGCTGTAACCACCCGCCGATGATGTCCGAAATACCTCCCCCCTCAGACTAGCGTCTTAGTCTCGATCTCGATTCTTCCCTCTTTTCCTCTGTAAGTTTCCCCTTTTGTTTTTCAAGATCCCCCATTTTCTATTGAGCGCACTTCGAGACCGCGTTCTTCCAGCATTTTCACCTCTTTTCTGTCCCCCCCATCCTTTTTCATCCCAGAGGGCCATCACTTACGAAAAACGAATCGCCAGCCCTTTGCAAGTCTCTGACCCCTCTTGACAGTGTTTTTCTCTTCCCCTGTGTTGTCCTTTTCAGTCGGCCAAGTCTTCGGCTTTTACCAGTCATCTTTTTCTAAGTTTTATCTTCCTTCGGTTTAGTTCTACACTTTTTTTTTCAGTTCTCCCCCCAACCCTGTTTCTTCGGCATTTGGCTCCCGGTTTGCGCTCCCCTTTTCTTTCCTCACCTGCTATCTTGCGTGAGTGTTGTACTTTCGGACTGCCGTAGTTTTTTCCATTGTTAGTTTATACCCCATTGGTCCCGGTTACTCCGATGCTTTTTTTACCAGCCTCCCCTCCTCGGTTCCCCTTCTCATGGCTGGCGCGGATGACTTTTCTTTGGGCTGCATCTTTTTTGGATTATGTCCACCCACCCCGGGATTCTCACACTTTAATCGGCCTTTCCCCTGTTCCCCCCCATCCCCATTTTTGCTCAGATTCGTTGATCGAACCGAGGTTTCAAGTCCTCTTTTTTTTCTAAGGCTCTTGTTGGCAGCCTCCCTTGATTTCCTGATTGGCGCCAACACAGCGGCCCCCCCCCCGGAAGCAATTCCCCTTTTATTTCTTCCCACATTTTCCAGTACCAAACCCCCATTAGGAGTACGTTTCTGCCCCCCCCTCTCACCTTCCCCTGCCAAAAGCCAGGGCTTTACTTCCCTCTTTCCCGGTTTTCGTTTCCTTTCTGGAATCGGGGTCTATGCGCCGGAGACCAGCAAACCCCAGGGAGTCCTTCCTTTTTCTCGCAATCCACCGCATTTGGGTTCAGGATTTGCCAGGGCTACCACTTTTTTGGGTGAGCCCCCCCTTACCTGGTTAGTAGATATAGGCGTTCTCTACGAACGTCCTCGCCGCAAGCACTCTGGCCCTGACCTTGTATATCCAGTGACCTGATTCAAGATCAGGCCTTCGATTTTTCTTCAAAACCTTTAGCAAATGAGACGCTTCTTCGGTCCTCATCTCCGTGCTGCCCCTTCCTTTAAGATCTGTCTTCATGACTCAGGCCCTTTTCCTAACCGGCTGTTTTCTATTTGTGGTAGTTGTTCCCCCCCAACTTTCCCCCCTCGCCCGCCCCCCTACAGCTTTGACTCTTCGGAATGTGCTTGAAGCACTCTGTGAGCCCCTGAGTACCTGGAGATCTAGACCTTCCCCCTCCGGGTTGTTCCAATTGAATTTTTGTTGTCGTACTATGATCTTCTACGCGATTTGCTGCTTTCTTTCCTTCCTTTCTCCCTTACAGATCTCAACCCCCTCTTGGCGGTCGAAGAATGAAATTTGACACATAAAACCTTCCCCCCTCCGCCAGCTCCCCCCTCCCCCCCGATCCGAGTTCTCTCCCCACACCGATGCTATTCTTCAAATCCCTTACCTCCTGACTTGCGGCATGTCCTGCCATGCCTTTGTTTTTTTCCGTAAACCCCACTTGGGCCCTTGTCCCCCATCTCTTCGTCTCCCCCCCCCCTCCCCCCATTGCCGTCCCCAGCTACTTCACTTCCATAGAGGACTATAGGTCACACCTCCTTGCAGTCAGGTCTCTCCCCTCCCCCCACCTTCTTCATTTCCTTTGCCCAATGATGTTGTTCCTCCGTATACCACGCCAGTAGCAATCCCCGCCCTCCTTGATTGGCCGAACCTGGTTATTTCCCCATGTTCGATTAATCGAAGGTCCCCCCACTTCAATTGTTGTTATTCTGGAGAAAATGAACATGATGCCTCCTGCCCTCTTGTTTGACCCCGTGATTCCTGAGACTTACCTCACCTCTGTCCTTTTACCCCTCTTTATCTCTGAACCATATTAGGTTTTTGACCAACCTTTTCCCTCCATAAGTAAACAGTCATCCTCCTTCCTGCTTCGATAAGATCCCACCATCAGTTACTGTGCGAATCGGGATTAAATCCCTTTTGGTTTTTTTCTTCTTCTGCTCATCGTAGCCCCTACCCCCCCGCTTTGGTTAGAGTCTCTCGAGATGGTGCAGTTTTCTCGGGGAAGTATAGGAGAGCGCCTTTTTCTTCTCTCGATATTTTTATTTTTTCTCAGCGGTTGATCCCGCTTCCACGCGGCGCAATGCGGAACCCCTTTTTCCGAGGCAAGCCGGGCCCCCTTTTTCGGAAGTGTCAACGAAGATTACCGAAGTGAATAATCTATGCACGGAGAGACCCTGCGCCTTTTTAATGCTCCTATCAGGGGGATTGGTGTCTTCCCGGGCGATTTGCTGATTGTAATCGTTGAGTTAAATATCATCTTCCCCCATTAAGGTTTTTCTCCCTGTTTCGCAGGGTGCGCCCCTATCTTAGAGTCGAATCTTTCCTTCCTTCTCTTCACCACTGGTTGCTTTTTTTTTGACTCACTATCGTTTCTGAAATTGCGTCCCCGGTGGGCACATCCCCCAAGGGCGTTTCATGCCTACAATACGTATCATTAAGTGATTTGATCCTGAGCAGTCTTTTCGCCCTCGGGCCTCGTTAGTTTCTCCGGGCGGGTCAGTGGCAGACGCATCTCTGGACGCTGTTGACCCCCTTTGTGACTGCTTTCTTTCCTTTGGACCCCTCTTCTACCCCCTATGGACCCCATTTCAGACTCTCATGTATTCGTTCTACGGCAGTACAATTTTTCAACCCCTGCGTGCTGTCCCCCGATTCATCCAAGGTCGCCCCTACGTTTCCCTCCTCCCCATGCCTTCCCCTGCAGCTTGTGACTTCTACTTTTAGGGAGACCCGTCGCTTTGTTTTCAACCTACCCAACACCAACCGCCCCCCCCCTACTCTTCTGAAAAGGTCCTACTGGTCCTCCTCTGCGTTATTACGAGCAATCGGAGTTTCTCTTGCCTCGAACCTTGTTAACTACTTTTTTTTTCCCCCAGAGCTTCCATGTACATATTGATTGAATTTACTGTTTCCCCCATTCTAGTTTTCCCTCCTTTTTTCGTCTGCCTTTAGTGCGAACTCGTCCCTCCCCACTACCCCCCCTGAAGATGAGTGGACCCCCCTTCCCTTCGGCGCCTCCTGTGCCCCCAAGCGAGTTTTCTTTCTGAACCGCCCGACTGTGCCGGGGTTTTTCCGGCGCGATCCGCCCTTTGAATTCCCCCTGACGCCTTCTTTTTCCGTCCTGTTTCCTTCTGTTTCGGTTTTTTCCCAGAAGGGGGTCCCTTCCCCCTATTTTTTTAATGCGGGTCAAGGCCTTTGGAGGGTCCCTCAGTCTCATTGCCTTTCTGTTCGCGTGTGTTCCCCCCCCTCTTCTCTGGCTTTCCCCCGAATCTGGATGAAAAACTGCTTTCCCCTGCTGTTCTCTCCCCTCCCCTTTTCGAAATCCACCATGTACGTAGTTTTGCAGCAGTTGTTGCCTGATTGTTCTTTGCGGGACAATTTCCCTTTTGTGTTACGACAGCCCCCTTGCTTCCGTCATCTCGCCTTCCCTCCAGTCTCCCTTCCCCTCCTACTGATTTGATGATTCTTCCTGCAACCACGCTCTTGTTAGTTCATGCCAATTGCCACCGTTTTCGCCCTTTCCTCCCTTCCTTCTGCCTTTGCCCCCGTCACCCCAAGAACCGGTGGACTGCTCGAGCATTACAGGTTCTCGTTTTCACCGTTTCGTCTAGGCCCTCCGCTTCCTGCACCCTTTCTGTTTCGGTTACTGGTTTTAGGTGTAAGTGTCCCTTTTTTGACGACAGCCTTCTTCCCCTTAACCAACCTTTTGAAGGGTAATGGAGGCCTACGTTACGCCCCTTTACCGTTTTGATTTTCCCCCCAAAAGAGACTTCCCCAACACTGTATATAATAGATTTCTGTAATGATTCCCCTGATTCTGTTTAAGTGTCATGCCGTGTACCCTCTGACGACTTTTTTTTGGCAACGCCACTGCCGGTGGAACTAATATCCCCAGAGCGGTCTCTATCGGATGTCGCACGGCCATCCGGTCTCTTTACCCCAGTTTCCCGAGGTGGCCGGTCAACCGCTTACAACTCAGTCTTAGATCGCTCCGCGCGCCCCCGTTTCCATTGCTTTTACGGGGCGCCCGGCTGTTGGGCTTGAGTCTGGCGCAATCTCTCCTCTCTCCCATTTCTCTCTCGCCCACCACGCTGAACAACCTTTTAACTCCCAAATATTCTTCCGCGTTTTCCGTCTGTTCGCCCCATTTTTCGTTTGTATTTTCCTTGGCCTAGAGGAATAAAATCCGCCCCCCTTTTCTTCCACTCGGCATACTGAAGCTTTTTTTTCTGTCGGGTGTTGTTTTTTTTACTTTATTCCCCCCGGACCTCGCCTCCCCCAGAAATTTCATATATGTTCTACCGCCTCTCCCTAAGTTTTGCCTTTTGGTGGTCCCCCCCCCCCTCCCCCTCTCAGTCCGCAATGAGCCTTTGATGTTAGTAAAGGTTCTCCTGCCAACCAGTCAGATCTCCGGGGGTCGTTTTGGGACTCGTTCCGGCCGATTCTTCCTTCTTCAGCTGCACTTGATTCGACCCGGACTTGGGCTGTCTTTTGAAGTAGTGTGCTGTCACGTTCCCCCGTATTTTTGTACAAATGATTGTTTGTTTTCGTTGTCTTGGGAGCCGAACCTCCGCTGAGGTTGTTCCTTTTCTTTCTCCTTTCTTTAATTACTCCGTTGTTGTTTTTTCGTCTATCGATTTTTTCCCCCCGGTAGAGTGTTCGGTCAGTTCCCCTTTCCACACTCCTTGCAACAACACTTCTTAGAAGCCCCCTGCCCTCGTCAGTTTCCTCCCCTTCTTGTGCCGCGCTTTTTGCCCACTCCTTTTCGATTTGGATCTGTGGTTAAGAAGAGTCCTTTTTTCTTTCTCTACTGCTACTTCGCTCCATTGCGCTTCTATATTTCAAAAAGGGTCATTTTGGGTTGCTGTACCACCACCGTTCCTATGGGCTCCGTTCGTTTGTACCAGTCGAGTATCCCCATGCCCTTCCTCTTGAGGCGCTCCACCTGTGTTCATCTTCCCAGACCCCCCCGGACTCATTCGTATTCTTGCAGCCCCACCCTGAGTATCCCTTTCTGAAGCGCCCAGTCTGGGCCAGCCCCCCACCGAGTTTCCCACCCTAATAACTTTCCTTTCCCTTCTTTGCCCCCTTTTTTTCGATAAACTCCTGTTGGCGATTATCTCATCTTCAGCGCAGAGAGCTTCTGCCCAACCCCTCCCAGCATCCGCCTCCCAGATGCTTTCTTGGGTGGCTCGATTATGCCTTCTTCCTTTATTGCCTCGAATTGTAAGATCTTCCTTGCCGTGCGGCATCCCGCTCGAACCAGATCTCAGCATTTTTTTTCCCCACCGCAGTTCTTTTAAATCGTCTGCGGTGTCTATCTATTTCAATCCATTCTTTCAACTTCCGCTCGCCTGCCTCCCTCCCTCTATTCTCCTTAGATAGACATTTGTTTCTTCTATGTGCCCTTCCCCCCTCTTGCCACGTCCTATTTTTTGCCGTGTTACTTCTTACTCCCCTTCCTTTTCAGTGACTTTCCTTCTGTCGTAGTGTACCTTCAACTGCCCCCCCCCTGCAACACACTTTGACTTGTGATCGATTCAGCGACTACATTTTCGTCTCCCTTTTGTTCTGTCCTCCCTCGTCATCCTTGACTTTTTTTTTTCACCAACGTCTATTAGCGTAGGGCTGGACGCCTGCTCGCCATGGTATTCATTGTTTCCCGATCCAGTCTTGTGTAGTCCGGCCCTATGCGTTCTTTTCCTGTGATGGTACTTCTCTGTTTTCTGCCAGCCGTGATGTTTGGCCCACCCCCCGGTAATATCTTCCCTCAAACTTTCCCTCATAACTGTATGCCCATAACTTTCCATTTGTTGTTCCAGATGGCTTTTCTCTCCGAGGTACATCGCTTGTGTTTCCACATCCCGGCTTCGGCCCAGCATCCCCTTGGGCATTCTCTGTTCACCACAAGCGGCCACCACCGGAATCCCATTAATCGATGACGTTTTTTCCACATTTTCCGTCCCTGACCCCCCTTAAACACAATGGCCGTGCCCTCGTCTTTTATACCCCCCCCTACCTGCCCTTGTAAGCCCCCGGGGTTCACCCACTTCTCCTTTTAGGTTTTCCCGCTGATATCCTGGGCCTGTGCATTGACCCCCTAACCCCTGCGCATTTCGGTTTCCCCCCAGAAGTGCTTTTCGTCAGGTTTTTGATTCTTCTTTCAATGTCTTTTCGCACTCCGCTTCCCCCTGTTAGGAGACGTTTTCTTTCTCCCCGCACTTTACCTTTCCGCTCTTTGATTGTAACTTCGTTCTACAAGGACGATCATTCATAGTTCCGCTATTTTTTCCCCCCTTTCTCACATGAGTTCTCGTGAGTCCCATAGAACTCTCCGATTTTCGCTCATAGACGCTTCTGTCTTAAGCATTTTTTTTTTTCCCCTTTTGCTGTATGGTTTCGTTTCTTTTTGCCAACCAACCCCTCAACCGTAAAGATCAACTTGCTATTCCGGGATTCTGGATTACCTCTTCCATTTTTGAGATCCTCCCTTTCTCTACACTAACTCCGTTTGTTGAATTCCCCTTAGTTCTGTACGCATCATGATCTCCAGGACCCCCTCTGGGACTGATTGCATTCTGACTCCCCTCCCCCCTTACATTTCTTCTCCCTTTACCCCGTTGGGGAATAATGCTGACCCGCTTCAACCTTTTTCCCCACATACCGCTCGCCATGCACTCCGTGTCCAAGTTTCCTTCCCACAACGATTCTTTTCCCCTACTGATTTCTTGCGTTTATTCCTCAAATTATTTTTTCCTGTAAAACCCCCCTTTGGGCCCATTTCGTATTCTGTTCCCCCCCCCGAAAAACATTCCTTCCCCTCTTCCTTTGCTTGAATTTCAACTTTTCCCCTTCCCTCCTCCTGTGCAGTTTGCAACGCCCCCCGCGCCAGTTGAGAGAGCGCTGATTGAGGTCCCCCCCATGCTTTCAAGAAGTATAAACTCCGTCCTCCCTGCTCATCAAAGATAGCAGGCTCGGTTCATCAGCTTCTCCGAACCGGCGATATCATTTAATGCCCCCCTCTACCACTCCTTCTTCATTGCTCCTTCGCCTGATTGAAGACTTTCTTCCATTTTTCCCGTCATTTAGCGAGGGAATATCACCCACGCTGATACTTTCGAATTAATGCATATAAGAGAGTCTCCTTCCTCCTTTCCACGCGAATACCCCCCCCCCCCCCCCCTCCAGTGCATTTCTTTTAGATACCTGAAAAACCCCACGTTGTGCGACTGACTTACTCCTTTCCCCCCTTCCTTAATCGTTTTGGTTGTTGTGAGCACCCTGCTCGTGGGCCTAAAGATTGTTTTCTGAGTATACTTACTTCCTCCGTCCCCTTCTTTCTTCTAGTTGGAACGTCTGATTTCTCCCCCAGGTGTTTAGATTGTAACCTTTCGGCATCGTTTATGCTCCCCGCGGTTTTAAAGACTTTCCCTCCCCCTCTGCGCTCGTCCCCCTCATTTGTTCAGACGATCCCATTTCTGTCAATGTCATAATCCCTATCGTCCCCTTATTTTGAAGAACTTTCTTTTCACGTCAGGGGGTTTCTTTTTGTAGCAAGTTTCCGCTGTTTGTTTCTTTCTACCCTGTTACCCTCTTTTGTTTAACATTAATAATAAGATACATGGGACTCTTCCTCGTCGTCCCCATGGTCTTTTTGCCGCCTACGACGTCTGACTTCATTTAGACTGCTCCGGTCCTTTCTTTCGGGAAGTTTCAACTTTTTCTGACTCCTCTCTGTGGAATTTCCCCATTTGAAAGGTTCATCCCATCCCTTGGAGTTTGCAGCCGCACCCACTCCCCTCTTGATCCTGGATTTGCCAGTATTTCCCTGTTTTGTTTTTCCGAGCATGGTGTCCTTCTTTTACCGTTTGGCTTTGGGGATGTGTTCATCTTTCCTTTTCTCTGGGAGCTTTTTCCGTGTTTGAGGCCTTTTTTTCTTGGGTTCTTTCAGACAGCCCTTTTCCCCATCAGGCGCTTGTCATTTGTCGTACACCTCATCATCAGTTACCCCAGTTCCCCAAATCCTTAGTTCTTTGATAGCAAATGCGGTGTCCTCAAGCGTGCGTCACTTTCGAAGTGATTACCGAACCTGCCCGTAACGAAGCTCTTGGAGTCTTCTACGGGGTAGGGGACGGCAGTTTCGTTGCCCCTACCACAAACCGAAGACCCAGTCGGCGAACAGGTCTCCTTTCCCCCTTCTCCCTCTCTTCCCTTGACGCGCACTTTCATTCTATTCGCGACTCAGCTTCTCCTGTGCTAGCTTTCGTTCAACCTCGGAAACGTCCCCTTTCCCTTCTTCCTTTCTCCAAGGCCACCCTGAACCCGGGCTGATATGCTTGTTTGCGTTAGTGCCCAGAGCCCCTTCCTCTTCTTATATTGACGATGTATTCTCCCCCTCACGTGTCCTATTCAGGCGGGCAAAACATGGCCCCCTTCCTCTTTGGCTTCCCCGCCCATGCATGCGAAGGGTTTTGTGCCTGCCCTATCCGATTTCCAATCCACAGATTGAAGGATTTCTGGCGCCCTGTTGCCCGGCCGGTGCATTGTGTTTTCCCAACGACCGGCGGGCTGCTATTTTTGAATGCGCCCTTTCCTGGTCGATTTCCTAAGTCCCCTTGCTTAAGGTGGGCCTCTTGGGATTCCCATTCCGCCTCCGGCTGCTTTCCTCAACTGCTTTATGTTTTGATTTGAAAAAAATACCGGCCCTTTTTTTTTTGCAAGCGCCTTCACTCCCCTAAAACTGTCCGCCAGAGTTGGGGCCGACGTTTCTTTTTCGTCTTTGCTGTTTCTTTTGGAACTTTTCCCGTTCCATGACAAGCAAACCGGTGGCCCCAGTCCCTCACTTCCTTCTACGCGGCCATTCCGCCGTCCATACGAATGATTTTTCGTTCGGAGCCACCCACTCTGGACCCGTTATCTTTCCAATTGCACCCCCCTTTTCTTTCCCTCTTTTCCCCCTGGACAGCTACTTTCTGCCTACTCTTCAAAACACGTCAAACCACGCCCTGGACTTTTGCTTAATAAAAGGCCACTCCCCTTCCTCGGACTGCACAGTCCTGGAGGAAGGTGGGCATGTTTCGCGTGTAATCTACACTGACGCCGCGCCCCGACCCCCAGTTTCCGGGACGGACACGTCTATTCTCCATGGCGACAAGAAGAGAAACCTTCCTTGATAATTGAGGCTGGCATGGCTGCGTTTTCCTTGGAGGCTTGATGGCCACTCTGACCACCGCGTACTATTTGAAAAAGAACCGCCCTTTGTAACCCTGTGCCTGAGGAGAGATTCTTTCTCCCCCCCCCTCCTTTATCTTCCCCCAGGCTCTCTGGGAACACGAGTCACAGCGGGAAGTCTATGAGATGCTCCTTCATCCCAGACACGCCTTCTCCCTTTTTTGGGCGTTAGCTTCCGTCCTCTCAAGATTTAGACTATAGGCCAACACTTTTCTCCACCAAAATTTTGCAGGGTCGTGAGGCACACCCCCCCCCACGCCCCGCCATCCCCCCAGACCCAACCCCACCACCAACACCACATCCCCCGTCCCCCCCCCCCCATTACTCCTACTCCCACACCGCCGCCCCCCCCCCATTCCCCCAACCCTCCCAAGATACCTCCCCCCCACCCCCCCCCCCTCCCTGCGCCTTTCCCCCGGATTCACCCCACGCCCGATTTCTTCCTCATCTCCCCCTTTCCATGCGCCCGACATTGCCCCACACCCCCCACCCCCCCCTTCCACATCCTGAGAACGTTCCGCTTGTCCTCACCATTCCCCACGCCCCCCGGAAGTGCGGCGACCCCTCCCCTTTTTTTGGTCAATCACACCCCCCCCCCTCCCCCTTCCCTCCCGCCTAAACACTTTCCGCTTACCCTCCCACCCCCCCCGCAAGCCAGTACCGCCGCCTCCCCCGCCCCCCCCCCAAGAGTATGTTTTGACTTCTTTTTCTTTTTAAGCAGTTTTTTTACTCTCTGCTTTTACACATTTTTTTTCACTCTTAGAGGTACACCTTCTTTTGGGAGGTTGCAGCTTTTCCCGTCCTGATGAATTGGTGCAAAGTGGGTGTGGTCGACGACCCGCAAGCTTTTTCTCCGGGTAAATTTTCTTTTGATTTGGTCGTCTCGTTTTCCCCTGAATCGTTTCGGTATTTCGAACGACACACCATTTTGCACAAATTGTCCTTTTTTCTCCCCATGTGCAAGACCGCCAAGTAGCACGAGTGGCTGCAGACGGCAATAGTTTATCTCTCCATTTATTTTAGAGGAGGAAGATACCGTCCTTCCCACATTGATTATGTTTGATCATTCTACATTGTTCCCGCAATCAGATTAGGTTTTATGGCGCTTCACCCTCATTGACCGTGTTGGTTGGCTGTAAACCCCACCCGAAAGCTTGGGACAGTTTCACGGTATTCATTTCCCAGTCTGTCGTCTCCAACAGAGTGAACTTTGTCGATTTTTTGCCCCCTGTACCCTCCGGGTTGGTAAATTCGCCCCAAGACCCGAAATGGGGTTTAAAAGCAGTACAACCGCGTCCGTCTCCGCTTGGAGTTCAACTGATTTCGTGTTCGTGCCTGCATTCCCCTTTATTTTACTCATCCCCCTCTGTGGTTACCCAAACCCGACGCCTGGTTTTTTCACCTGATTGACAGAGTGTTGTAGAATCCCCTCGGGTCACGATATGCTACTCTCGCTTGCTCAACACGCCTCTACGCTTCAGCTTCGTCCCTTCCCGCCTAGCGATATCTTTTTGTGAACGCGTGTTACACTTTATTCTTGTGTTAGATCCCCCAAAGAGATGTTTGCCAACGTGTCGACTCATTAGAGACGCCGATTCAGCCGAATTTTTTTTTTTCCACCGAGATGCCAATCGTGAGAGGAGAAGCTATGGACAGACGTCCCGCCAACCTTTGTCCGCTTCTCCTCAATAACTCACATCTCTTAATCCCCTTTAGTCGGACAGTTGTTCTCGTCGTCTTTTTGTCGTCCCTGCTGGAAATTCCCTGCCTTGCCCGCCTTTCACATCCTGGTTGAGGTCTTTTTTCTTCTTTCGTAGGTCATCCCACTGCCCCCCCCCCACATCTACCTCCCCTTTTATGGCTGTGGTCGCTCCGGTTTTTCTCCCTGTTGTCAACGAGTTCCCCTTTTCTTTTGTTGCCGTTTTTGTTCTTCAGTACTCTCTTTCTGTTGACGAAGCGCTCGCCATTCTTTTTCATCCCGATCCAGAGCTTGTCGTCCGCTGCAATTGCGCTTGACGTGCCCTGGTTCCCCCCGATCCATTTAGATTTACTGCCCCTCCCCGCTTTTGCTGGTTTTTCCCCATTGGTCAGCTTTCCCCGGGTCAACACACCCCCCTACTTCCATTCCTTTTCATTCCCCTTCCCCTGTTCGTGGTTATGTCGGATTAGACTTTGCTCGCACCTCTGTTCTTCAAATCGATGTTTTCATCAGCCCGGCGTCGTGCCGCCTCCTTCTTCTGATTGGGCAATACACCACCAGCTTCCCCCCAACCGAGCCGGTCCATGGATGTCACCATCCGTCCCGCCCATTCCCCCCCCACATAGGCCGTCCCCCCGTCTTTTCACACACCTCCCCCCTTTCACCGGAATTTCCAATACTTTGGAGGACCCTCCGTTATGTCACCCCTTTGAGTAACCTCCGCAAGGGCTTCGCCTTCCCCACCCCCCCCCACACGCCTTTGTTCGCAATCCCCCCTACTTTTCCCAGTTGACGGTGGCCCCCCGACTGTTTGGTCAGGTCTGGCGTTCAGGGTAGCTCTCTGTTCGAGTCTGCCACCGCAATGCGCTGCAGATCTGATAACTCCTTTCCCCTTCTTTTTCCAGGCTCCGTCTCAATTCTCTTACTTAGTCTGTATGGTAAAACAACAGCCACACTTTCTTTTTAGATCAAATAGACCCCCCAGCTCCGATTGAGCTCCTGAAGACTTTGATGACTTTTCCCTTTCCTTTCCCTTTTTCCGCCCCGGCGGTTGTCTTTTTTGGTAGTGTCAACACCCCCCCCTCTGCGTCGCCCCCAGTATACAGTCCTTGGAATGTCTTTCCCTCACACTCTTTCTACAGTGCGCTCTTCCCCTTCGATTCGCTGCACACGCCTCGTTTCCTTTTTAACTCTTAGTATCGTTACGCATCCTTTATCCCCCCTGACGTTTTCTCGATTCGGGCCCCTTTATTGATTCTTCCTTCCTCACCCTGAAGATTCCCCCAACTTTTCTTCATCCTTCTCCCCGAAGACCCACGTCGGCCATCCCAGCCCCCCCTTTAATCAATACTAGTGACGATTGTCACCCCCCCAAACTCCTTCTTCTTCTCCCCCCCCCCCTTACCCTCGCGATGTTTGGCTTTCGTCTTTAGTTTTTAGGCCCCGGTCAAACCAAATTTTCCCTTGAAACCAATCGATGTCTTTTCGTACCCCCCAGCAAAACTACCACTCGGACTCCCAGGTCATGTGACTGCCATCTTTAGGATTCCCTCCCTTTTTCAGCGGACACCCCCCAGTCAGGAGACCAGACTGCCCCGTCCATTTTTGGCCTGTCCCCCCTCGGGAGTTCTGGGCGTCTGCTTACCCCACCAGTTCTGCTTTATTGTTTTATGCGCGTCCCTAGTGTAAGTTCTTCCCCCCCCCCTAACTCGTCGCGTTTCCTCACTACTTTAGGCGTTCAGTATCACTCCCGAAAATGCAACCAGCCTAAATTTTTTCCGCTTTACCACCCGACACTCGCCCCGCTTTCCTTTCCTCACTGGTCCTTTTTAGAACCGCCTTATTTTTGGTCCTATCCTCTTTCCATGCTTTTTTTCCTTCTGATTCACTGAGCCAACTTCCCCTTTACTCTTCCTAACCTCCCGACCCTTACTGCTACGGCCATCTGTTCATGTCTCCTTTTTTGGTTCCCCAGTGCTTTAATGCCCTAGTTTCCTTCCTTATTTTCCTTTCACCTTCTACGATTTCTCTCACTGTCCAAGCCTTGCAGTTACTTAGCTGTCTCCCCCACTTGAGTCTAGATGTTTTTTTTTTCGGCGATATGTCAGAAACTCTTACCACGTTACGTCGCCCCTGCCTCATTTCCCT
>Ga0179593_1272965_pt1 | contig 16383 bp, 16 predicted proteins | sample CZODoug2_1_08_16_FD_185931 | JGI IMG/M metagenome (GOLD analysis project Ga0179593, IMG submission 185931) | Vadose zone soil fungal communities from Angelo Coast Range Reserve, California, USA - CZODoug2_1_08_16fungal (PacBio error correction) | ecosystem: Environmental > Terrestrial > Soil >... | reverse complement strand
CTTTCCTCCCTTTTTTGCAGAAGTTTTTTCAGGCCGCTCACCTAACGTCGGGGTCTGCCTGTATTCTGGTTCCTTTTTCATTTTTCGGATAAATAGAAGGGGCCCCTTCAACGCTGTGAGTACTCTTTCCCCCCATTCGGCGAGCCCCATGGAGAATAAATCCTCCCCCCGTTGAGCCTCAACCCTTTCCCTTTGCGGTTTTTTAAAACCCGCAACCGATCCTATTAATCCAGGGACCGTCCCCTTTTGTCCATGTTAAGTTAATAAATTCTCCCCCATTTGAAAGTTAGTACGACTTCTCTTTTTTTTTTCCTCGAAGATATTAACTCTTTCTTTGTAAGATTTCTTTTGATGGCCCCCTGAGAGGATGGCCCGTTCCCCCCCGTGACCGAGCTTTTTTTCCGGACCCTTTCCCTTTTTTTCAAAAACGACTTACGATGTCCCTACCCCCCCCCTCGCCCCCAGGGCGATTTATTCATGTACGCGGGTAATTCGTACTTCTTTCTTTCAGGGAATCTTCGCCTCCCTTATTAAAACAACTCTTTGTATTCCCCCCGTCCTTGTTACAACTTGAACCTTCTTTTCTAAGGTAACTCTCACATTCAGTTTTCCCCTGAACGTTTAATGGCCAGCCTCCTGTCTCGCGGGTTTTTACTTGGTTCCGCGACATGAGACGACGTGGTGAGGCCTATTAAACCCCTTTCGAATTACACGCCCCTGAGTTAGCTTTCCCCCTTGCTCTGGATCCTGTGACTCGAGGGATGCTTTCGTGTCCTGATCAGCTCTGCAAGGCCCCCCTTTTTTCTGTACGAGTTTTCGCGGAAACACCTTTCCTGGCGCTCTCGTCCACGGTGTGAACAAACATACTCCCCGCTTCGTGACCTCTCTTTTTTTTTTTGCCGAGGAATCTGTGGTGAGCCTCTTTTTCTTCCCAATTCCTCTACTCCGTCTTTCTATTCTCATACGTGTTCGTCCATGACCCCTCCCTTCGGCGTAACTCCGCGATGAACCTTTCTTGGGCCTGTCCCTTGACACCCGGTGCCTGGCGAGCGTTATCAGTTGGTTCCCTCCGAATCATGCTTCGGATCCCAGCAACCTTTGCTCCTATGGCGCAGTCGTCTTTCACAGCTTTAAATCCTTCTCCCCCGCTCCTTCCTGGTTAAAGAGAAGTACGTTTTCGTTGGTTCCCCCCATGGAGTGCAAGAAACGAATTATACCCTTTCTGCAATCCCCTCAAACACGCATGACCCGAACAATTTTGAAAACCCTCCCCTCCCTCAATGACTCTACCAGTCGATAGATTTTCGATAATTGCGACGCTAGGCCCCACCGTCCGTCCTTGTTGCGGTTACGTGCCCGTACTTCTTCTTTTTTGAATTTTCTTTTTTCCTGCAAAGAGATTTTGTCCCCCAACGATCATTTCAGTCTATTTAGGGTGAGTTTGTCCCTTTCTAAAAGAGGAACTCCAGTTGCTCATGACTCCATTCCTCCCTTAGGACTAGTCTATTTTGGACGCGCCTTTTCCTCGTATGTACGTGCTGCCTTTTTGCGTGAACGGAATCGTTGTACCCCTTCCTTTGACAACTAGGTGGCCCTACTTGTACATGTTCCGGTACTGCTCCCTCCAACAGTTTTCCCCTTCGCTTTGGCCTATGTGGCGACAGCTGGGCTTGTGGTCCACATGTCGTGTGCGTCACTGGCTCCCTTCCCCGCTGCAAGAAGGTTATCCCCCCCCCCTCACGACATGGGCGGTCGCTTTACCTGCTTCCATTGGCCAGTGATTCAACACAAGGAAGTCCTTCCTACACAGTCCTACCCCCTCGTCGATTGATTCTTCATTTTCTTGGTTTTTTTTTCTTCGAGCCCTCCTTCGTTCTTTTTCTTTTCCGCTATTCTGCATCTCCTTGCTGTTACCCTCTTCCCCTGTTGAAATTCCAGCAGTTTGCTTTTTCCTTTCATGGACATGAAAATTTGTTTCCCTTCTTTTTTTAGAGCTTTACTCCTTGTGCATGGCGTTTTCTCCGTCCCCAAGTTAAATGTCCCTTTTTTCCGGGGGCCCTTTTCGGATAAAAATTGCCTGTTTCTCTGTTCGAGTTCATCCACAATGTCCCTAGGAGTCCCCCCGAAGGATCGCTCCCCTCTTTTTCCTGCCAAGAAGACTTTACTTTACACAAGTCCCCGTCTTAGGGCCAGCGGTCCTCCCCCTGGGGGAAACCTCCCCGGCAAAGGTCCTGAGTCACCTTAGGCTTTTTTTTTTTACCTTTTCGAAAAATGGTAGTTTAAGCACCCCTTTCCCCAGTGTGACTTGTTCCCACCAGTGCTTTAGCTTTTTTTGGGTGGACCTCAGACCTCTCCTTTCCACCTTCCCATAACGCCTCTTTCCCGTTCAAGCCCCCCCCCTTGCCTTCCCCCCTCTGTCAATGATAGCAGGAATCATTTTCCTTACTTTTTGAAAGGACGTTTATCCGACCTTTTACGTGGTCAAGCTCTTGCCCGGGTTGTATCATTTCCTCCGTAATGGAAGCCCCTTGGCCGGTGTACACCAAGTCCACTGCCTCTCCTAGTCATTTAGGTTTTTCTCCAGGAGACCCGACCCGTTTAGGTTTCTTGAGGGAAAATCCCCTTTCGATAGCCTTGTCAAGTTTTTGAATCATCTTTACGGGCCCCCAAAACGGGGTCCGTCTCCATAAGTGGTTATTTATAGCGTGCCCTCCCCCTTTTTTCCCGGTTACTCTTCTTACTGGTGGTTCCCCTCTCTATTTTTTAGATTCTACTTTAAATCTGGACCCTCTCTTTTGTGCAGGTGATATTAGGTTCTCCCTCTTCTTTCGAGGTCGTCCTTCCTCCAAAAAAGAACTCCCCGCGATCACTTTCCCTTTGTGGGCCTGTTGTTTCCCCCCCTGACCTTTGCGTAGGCTTACCCCCCTTTTTTTCTTGACTCTGAATACTTTTCTTCCCTCCCAGTTGCGTTTTCAATCCGCAGGACATTCTCCAGACCGGTTTCAAAGGAGGAAGCACGAACGAAAGGAGGTACTGCTAACCTCACCCATGGGTCAAGTCGAGTTTTTAGCAAACAGGGACTCAGCCAGCCCTCTTTTACCCCCAGCCATTCATGCTCGTTTCTCTTTTCCCCCCCGGGCCCAGTTCAACAGTAGGTCTTCGGTTATCTTTTATGAACCTATTTTTGACATCTTTTCCATTCTTCCGGCGGTCTCGCAGGTATTTCCCGCCGGCTCCTACTATTTTTTTTTTTAAGCGTTCTCTGGCCCCCTTTCTCTGGTCCCCCTTTTCTTTTTTCTAGTTCAAGTCGGGTTCTAGTTGGTCATTTGCCCCCCCCCCGAGGTTCCGCTGCATGACAGGTCCCAGCCGCTCGGGTGCAAGAAATCTCGCAGGAATTTTATCATTTCTGCCTGATTTCTTATCGATTCTTCTCTTTCGGTTTGAAGTGCTTCCTCTGGTTACTCAACTTCCCCCACTTCTCCTCTCCGCCCTGTGGATTGTCTTCTTTTGAACTGAAACCCCTTTCTCTCTTCCTCAACTTTCTCCCCAATTTTCATGACACGTCCCTGGGTTATAGCTTTCTCCTCTCTCTCCGGACTGGTCATAGGTTCCCTTTTCCACCCTGATTCCCGTCCTTCGCTTATAGTCACCTTTCCTGGAAACAAACGCCACTAGAGTTGGGTCCCCTTTCCAAGGGTAGGTCGGGTTTTGGCTCGGTAAGAAGCCTCCTACTTTAGTTGCGCAGGCTAGGTCCCTTTCCTTTTTTTCCCTGCCCTTTTTGTTTTTAGATCTACGTACGCGATCATGGACGCTTCGGTTTTTTGTCCACCTCGCGGACCCTTACTTTTTTTTTTCCGAGCATGAAACTAGTTTCGGGTTATTTCTTTTCCCTTCTCCCCTTCTCCGGTTAACTTCCTTCCCCCCCCCTTTGACTGAAAAATGTCCCCCCTTCCCTTTTGAGAGCGCCGCATGCCCCCGTGACTTTTACGGAAGGTTCCCACTTCCCCGGCTAGGTCGTCTTTTCCCTCCCCTTTAGACTGAAGATCTCTTCCCTGTCGAGCTTCTACGTGTTTTACCCCCGATCCACATGTGTCCCTACCTTTTCCCTCGGAGTACGGCTTCCCCCTCGTAATCACCTACGCTATCCCTTTCCTCTCGCTAGAAACCTTTTTTTTCACATAGGAGGTTAACATTCCGTTTTATGGTGAAGGAAATTTCCCAAAGGCAACCCCCCCCAGTCCGCTTCCCCTAAGAAAAATTGCTCTTTCGTGAGGTACTTTCCTTTAGTTAGTGAGCGGCTCTTCCTCTTCTCTCATTCCCTTCCCCTTTGGCGTTTCCTTTCCTGTTAGATTAATCCACCAGGCGTCGGCCCTTTTTAACTGTTTGTCCCCGGTTTTTCATTCCTATCGACAAAGAGAATACCTGTGGTGGAAGTGACTCTGCCCTTTCTCTCCGTGTGTCCCTTTTGTCTTTCCTCCCCAGTACCTCACCTTCTACCCGGAGTAAGCGACCTGGTGCTTGGATCTTTTTTTTCCCCGTTTAAAGTCCGTTTTTTTCCTTTCAAAGACCTCCTTGCCTTACTTAGGGAGAAGATTTCCCCATTCACTGCGCACTGATCTTCACTTTTTCCAGGGGGACACTTCACTTTTTCAGCCACGTTCCTTTTTTTCCCTCAGGTCCCTTCTCTCTTGCCTAAGCAGATATGACTTCCCCGATCGCCTCACGTAGTATAGTTTTCTCCTTTCCCCCTTTGTAAGCCACTTTTCATTTCATCCTGGCCGTTTCACCCATCCCCTGTGTTAAGACAGGGTTCTTCTCTTGGCCGGCAAGCTAAACGTTGATGGATCTTCTTCCAGGTTTGTGTTGAAGAAGTCATCCCTTTTTTCTCGGACCTTTCCTAATTGGTGTTAGCGCAGGACCTGACGACATCCCTCTTTCTCTTAGCTTAAGGAAGCTCCTTGGACCCGGGCTTCTTCTCCCTCTTCCCTCTTCCAAACCTCGAAGGAACCCTTTGGACCCCCCGGTCCGATCAACGACCCATTCGATTCTCTTTTTCGCGAATTAATTCTTTTTGTGGTTTTTCAGTCCAAGGGCCGAGTTTTACTTTTTTCACTCTCAATTACCCCTTCTGCGGGACATGTTGCTTTTGCTCTGGGGCAAAGACCAGATCCCCCTTTCCCAAATGATTAGGACCCGGCCTTTCCGGTCCCCAGTCCTTCTTCATGAAACCCTGTTGCCAGGAAAGTGCCCCTGTTTTTCTTTTCCCCCGTGGGCGCGGGGCAGCTTGTGCACTTGGCTCCCGGTCTTTTCCCGACCTCCAAAGAGGGGATTACCTTTTGGACACTCGTGGTTCCCTTCCTCTGTATGTTGTCCCGTGCCCAGCTACACTCACTAGACGGCCTCTTTTCCTCCCTGCTGTCCTCCCCCTTCCATTACTGGGCAGAGTAGCATACCTGCACCTTGGCCCTTTTTGCTCCCCCCTCTGTACATGGACTATCTCCCCGAGCCGTCCATTTGATCCACCCCTTTCCTTTCCCGGGGCAAGGCCCCCATTTTCCTTTCGTGGAGTCGCTTTCATTTTCCCTTTTCTCTGTGGTTGTGAGATTCCCTCGGAATAGTGCCCCAGTGCGTCTTGGAACCTCCCATTGCCGGTTGATCCCTTTTTTTTCTTTGCTCAGCGGTGGAACGGATCCTCGGTCCATGAGACTTGTCGACAGGTCTTGGTTGTTCCCACCTTCTTCCCCTTCTGTGGGATGGCGTGCTCCCCCATTCTTCCCACCGCCCCCTCCTTGCCCTCGGCCGGAATCTGACCCTCTCGCGGTCCCCCCCGCTTTTTTAATGGGCCTTTCCCAGTACGGAAAACCTACCATTGAGGTTCACACAGAGTGTGTACAATCCCTTGTAAGATTGCCTGCCCTTTTCTCCCCATTTTTCTTTTTGCCCCCCCTTTCCCACAGTATGACGTCCCGAGGAAACCTTGCCCCCAGTCCCCTAGGCCTTGTCATGGTTCTATCGGCTGGGTGTACCCCCTCTTTCAACGGGATCGTCCACTTCGGCGAAAATAAATCAAAGGGAAGTGGGCTTTCCTCCTGGTAAACAGGACAACAGAACCCCCCCTGGTGACAACCTCCCATAAAGCGAAATCCTCCCCCCGCCTAATTGCCCCCCGCTTCCCCCGGAACTACCTCTCTCCCTGCAATTGTCACTTACTCCTAATAGGACTTTCCCAGGCATGTGACTCCTTCCCTGGTTGACACTTGGTTGTACAATCCAGGTATATTCCTTCCTCACGAAGCAACTCGAACCCGGCTTTTTCCCCCTCAGTCTTTCAGTCTGATAGGTTTTTCCCGAGTTTTCTCTTCCTGTTAGTCTTCTTTTTTCAACCAATGCTCGCCCGGTGAGGAGGTCTTCTTTCAGCCTCCTAGTCGGGCGGACCACTTTTTTTTTTCCGCTAGACCGGTGTCGAGGTGGCTATACAGGTCCCTTCTTTCTATTATTAGGTTTCCTCTAAGAACGAGCGTTTAGATTCATGGGCCTTACTTCCCTGCAAGATCGGTTATTTGGGGGCCGCGATTCTCGTCCGGTTGCCTCAGTTCCAGGAGGCCAAATCCCTCATAACAGTTGGGCAAATCGTTGTAGGGAATTTTTTTTTTTTCCTCTTTAGGGTCCCCCCCGTGTACCTGAGACTCGTTCCCGGACGAAACCTTCGTATCCGAATTTCCACAACGGTCTTTCCGCCTCGTATCTTCTTTTCTGTCCTACCCCTATCCCGTCGGGTACCGTGCTTGATTTCCCCACTGGCTGCTGACCAATTTTTCTTCTTCCCCTTCCGCGGCTAGAAATTCCCCTTATGACCTTTTTTTTTTTTTTTTTTCCAGGTTTGTGCTGGGAAACATAATTCTTTTCACGCGTCTGACCCTTGTCTGATTAGTCTCCCCTCCTGAAAAGGGAACATGTCCTCTTTTCCAGTGGTAACGCGGTATTTCATCTGCAGGCTCTCCCATTCCTCCTTCCCCTTTTCGAAAAGAGCTCCCCAGTTTCCCCCCTCTTTCCCTTGGCGAGAATGGTCCCTACTTTGAGTAGGCACTTTGTTTAGAGTTGTCTTATTCCCGCAGAGTCTAGTTCTTCTTTAAGAAGGCTTCCTCGTTTCCCTACCCGTATCCCTCTCTCTGAAATTGCGGGGGGCGTTGTGCTTTCTCCCTTGTACGCCTTTCTTGCATGTGCAGGTCCCCCCGATTCCTGGCACCTTAAAAAACGCCCCCCGCTTCCGCTGGCGCCCAGGAGCCTGAGTCCCTTTAGCTTCGACATCAATGCCTTTTTCCTTCCATTGGGTCTCTCTCCTCTCCCCAGTTTAGGACGTATAGCGCTGTCATCGTTCCTAACATGGTTCCTTCCTCCCTGCCCATGGCCCCCGACCAGACGAATTTTCCTTCTTCTCAAAAGGGATTTCTTCCCTTTCGCGGGCTAGGGTAAGAACTCCCCCTTCGCATGCAGAGGCCGTCTATCTATCTCTCTCCTTCTGTTGTTGTTTTGAGTCTCCAGTCCTATGACCTCGGTTTTTTTTCCTTTCAAATCCCTCCTCCCCCTCGTTTCGCGGCTGAGCCTATTTCCTCTCAGTTCTTGGTGACCACTCTCCTTTTCCTTTTCATAAAGCGGGAGTCAACTTTCCCCCATCCCAGCCCCGACTTGGATCCCCCCTCCCTCTCTCCAAACCTAAGTGAAGGTCACATTGGAAGGGAGAGTTGCCGGAGGATAAGGAACCTCATTTACGAGACCAGCTCCCCTCTTACCTGAGTTTCTTATAAGGTAAGTATCTTCGGGTGTTTTTCCCTGGTACCTCAGAGTCTTACCAATCGTTCTCCCTCTACTAACTCGCGAGGTCTTCCCAAGTGATCCCCCTTGATGGGTCGGATTTTTTCTCCCATCCTCTCCCTTCCCATCTCTCAGGAAAACCTCTCCCCCCCAGGAAGATGGAGTACCACCCATAGCCTCTTACCCATTCCTTCATTAAGGAGGTACCCATTTAATCGTTGCTTTCTCCCTTTTTCTGGTTCCCTCCATGTTTAAAGGGGGGGGGTGGTCTTCCCCTTTTAGTGGCTTTATTACTCTCGCCCCCTTTACAGGCGGTAAGGATAGTTCCAACTCTTTCAAAGGTAGACACAGTACCTTTTCCCCCTAGCGTCTCCTCGCGTTGAGAGCTACCGTCTGTGAGGCGCGACCCTGTTCCCTAAAAGCCTACGGAGTCTCGACCCGTTCTTGTGGGTCGTCAGAAGGGGACTTATCGGTGCCATCGTCCTGTATTCATGATGCCGTCACGGGCTCGCTTTCTTTTGCCCGTCCCTTCGTCCACCTTTCGGCCGAGACGGTATTTTTTTCAACAAGGCATTTACCCTTTTGGCCCTCCCCCTTCTTTTTTTTCTCCTCCTCTCCAGAGGCCGTCTCGGATCTGCGGCAAACATGTTTGCCTCTCCCTTTACGTCCTCCCCTGAATCCTTACCTCTTCCCCCCGTAAAACAACCTCCCTTTTCTCCGGTCCGCCTCGTTCTTTTTCCCCACACATTGAATTGAGAGTTTTTCCCTTGTGTTCCACCGTGGACCGTCCGCATACTGACCCTTTTCGATAATGGCCGGTCTTCCATTTCCAAGACCCCCTGCGGGACCTAGAATTTCCTCAACCAGCTACCGATCTACTTTCCCCGGTAGTGGGTTCACACTGTAAATCCCCGGCACGGCTCCCTTTCTTTTCCCAACAGGTCTTAACCTTTTTTTTAAAATAAGGTAAGAATCAACGTCCTGCCAAACAGGCCCGAGCCTCGATCAAGACCGGAGTAACCCCTTTTTTTCTTTTTTTAGCAATTACCGTGCTTTTCTTTGGATGGTTTCCTTCCGCTTTCTTTAAAACCCTCTCTTACTCCGTTCCGCCCTTTCTGTTGACTTTCCTTCATCCCCCCAGCTTACTTCTTCGTAAGGAACTATCGCGGAAAGACCTGCTTTCGGGATTTTCCCCTTCCCCGGAAGAGGGTACTTTCCTCCCGTTTCCCTGCGGACCGGGGCCAAGCGGTGACACCTTAAGTGCCCCCATTCTCGGTACAGTCCGGTACTTTTGCCTTCCCTCGGGCGTCTTCCTTCCCTCTTTTCCTTTTTTTAGCCGCCCATCCTTTTTGTTTCGTCGCTGAAAGCACTTCACCTGCTGTAAAAGAGTTTATGAGTGAGCCAAGACATGGGACCTTAAAAGAGACCGTCACTTGTCATTGCTCTTTTTTCCCCAGGGAAATTCCTCTTCCCCTGTCGTCGGAAAAAATGAGTTTCTTGACCTCTCTTATTTTACTTACGTTGTCTGTATCCTCCAAAAGTGCTCCCCCCTCGCTTCGACGCCTTTTTTTTCCCCCCATGTTTTTTCCCCCTGGTTCCCCCCTCGGAATTCTTCGCACATTTCCAATTTTTTTTCTGGTGAAGAAGCTTTTACTCAAGGATGTCCTCTGACGCCCATTCCTTTCCCACCGGCAGCTCGGTCTCACTCCTGCCATAGATGCGGTGCTTTTTTCTATCCTTAACGGAAAAACTGTACAGGAGTGTCCTGAACTCTAGTATACCTTTCCCCAGATGTTCCCGTTCCTTACTGAACAGATGGTCCCTTCCCCCCCCCTTCTTTATTCCTCGGAAAGAGGCTTTCATGTGCCCTCCTTCGCGTTTTGTGACGCCCCTTTTTTTCCTCTGGTAGTCCCCCCCAGGAAAGGAAAAATAAAAGTTGGGCAGTGGAGATCTTCTCGGCCCAGGAGAAGGGACCCAGCCCATTAAACCGAATCCGGTTCTAATTCTATTTCCTTATTCAAAGGCCTTAGGACCGTCTTCTTCTCTCTATTCGACTCTTTTCAACTTTGAAAGGGAATGACTTCTCTTTCTCGTTCACTGTTTTCCCGTTGCCGGGGGTGGATCAGGTACTTCTCCTTCGGAAAGAAGGTTGTCACCCGCCCGTTTCTTCCTTTCTTATATTCTCCTCGAGCTCCAGATGATGTTTTTTTTGATGACAACCCTTTGATCTCCCCCGGTGAAGTAGTGTCCTTTTTTTAGTGTTCCTTCTTAAAAGCTGCTTATCACAAGTAAACTCTTCCTCGCGGACTTTCATCTACCGGGGTTCTTCTAGTTTGGTACTGTCCCGCTCGATTGTTTAGATTAATGACTTTCTTAGAGTGGGGCCTTTTTCTTTTTCAGATTGATAGGGATCTCGTCGGCTTTCCCCTCTCCCCTTTTAGACAGTCTTCTTGTTGAACACCCCTGAAACTGATCTTCCTCGTCTTCCGGTGAATTACTAGAAAGGACCTTTTGCCCCCCCCCCTTGACTGACTTTCCCTCTTGCAAATTGTCCCCTTCCCCCCAGAGCACTCGTTCAAAGGCGTCGCCCGTTTTTAGGTTTGTACTCAATTTGATCTACATTTTTGCCCCGTTCTCCCCCGCAAACACTTTTCCCCCAGTGCCGCTTCTCATCCCTTCCTCCAAGAGTTTTCCCTCCCGTTTCGGTCAGCCTTTCCCTTTTCAAGTATTAAAATTGTATTCCAGGTCGCTCTAGAAACATTTTTCCCCTCCGTGCATAGGCTTATAGAAGGTTGCAGCCCCATTCTCCCGAAGATTTTTGAGTAAAGCCTCAAGGGTTCAGAGGTCTTGTTCCGACTGTTGGGTTTTATCGTAAGGTGATCCTTGCAAGCGTCCTCTTCTTTCAGCCTCCGTCATCCCTGTGTCTTTCCTCCTAGAGTTGATCGAAGGGGCGTCTTTCGTTGTCCTCGGATTTGGAGTTTTCTTTTTCCCTGCGAAATGTAACACCTTCTCCTCTCAGGAGGGGATCCTTTTTCTTACAGTTGAGTCTCCCATTCTCTTCCACTTTAAGGAAAGGGGTGTCTAGAGAGTGCCCTTTCGGTCTCTCCTTCGATAAGTTCTCTTTTCATGATTCGCTTTTTTTCCTTTTCTGATTCTTACCTTCCTGCCCTCCTCCAGAAGATGGTCTCTCAGCTGGTAGGTCGGGACTTATCCGAATCCTCCTTCCACGATCGCCCACAGGACTAATTCTTATACTCTATCCCTCCCTTTTTTCTTTCTCCTCCTAAGCTAGCATGTGCGCCTTCTTTCTTTCTGATATTACCTAGCCCCTCTCCCTCTTTTTGGGCGGCATTTGTCCCCCTTTTTTTTTTTCTTTTCCTCCGGGGCGTTCTTCCTTGGGCTAAACTCGCCGTTTTCTTTCCCAATGGATTTCCCCCCTTTCCAGCGCGAGGAAGGAGATTTTGCCCTAACCTGTTCATGTCGGCAACCTTTGGCAGGCGCTATTGGTCTTTTTTTCCCTGAAGTTCCTACAGTTTTTTCCCTTCAACCATAGATTCCGGGTCTTGCTATACCTGTGGACTTAGTCTTTTACTGCTGGTAGTTACACCCCAACTTCTTCTCTACCTCGAACCCCTCCACTCGAGAGGAGTCGACTGCTCCCCCCCCTTCTGGGCAGCCTTCTTCCTTCCCCCCCCCGAAGTCCGGGAAAGTTCTTCCAAAGCCACAAGGGTTTCATGGACTAGGCACCATACCCCCTTTCCCCCTTTCAGAGAGTCTACCTCTTCTTCGCACTGGATCCGGTGGCTGCAGAATCTCTTTCGTGGTTCTCCTGTCCGACTTTCACCTGTGAAGGCTTTGTTTCCTTCTCTTTCCGAACACCGTCCTGGCCCCCTAGGGCTTCTAATCGCTTGGCCCTCGAGCGCTTTCTTAGAAAACTTTGGCATGGATTTAAAAAGTTTTACCTCCCCCACAGGAGTTCCTCCTCACGCTATTGCTGGAGGGGGACCCGGGGAACTAGTTTAGGGATGCTCTTCGCTAGAAGTCCACATGGGGCTTTAATTTCCGGTCTGGAGGACTTCTCGCCCGGTCACTTTTTTTACAAAAAAAACTGTGGCGCCGACCTTTTCATTCTCCACTTTCTTTTTTCGTGGTGGGCACTTCTCTTGGCCGTCTGGTAAGACTCTCTTGCCAAGATAGCTTACGAGTTCCTCTCCTGTGTGTCCTTTTGTAATCTACCCGACATTCGTCCCCAGTACAACCGAGGTTTCCCTTAATCGGAAGCTAATCCCTCTAAGGTGCCCTCCTTCTGCCCAAGACGGGGAGAACGTTTTTTCGCAGGACCCTCAGCATACCCGGAAAAGGGCCTTCCTGTCGGTGCCCCAAATGCGCCCACTCCCCCCCCAGCGCGCGAACTCCTTCCTCGAACGTACTCCTCCGTCAGTTCGACCCTGCCGGCTCTGCCGCTACCTTGATAGCAACCCCCCAGCCTGTTTCTTCACGGTCACGCCCCAAGGCCCTCCGTCTTTCCCCCCCTTTTAAAGCTCTCCTTTCTGGCGGACGGTAAGGTCGAGGTGGTCATTACTTCTTAGACTGGGGTTGTCAGGCCCACCCCCCCGCTCCCCCGTCTCCTGCCCTTCCTTTTCTGTGAAGTGTTTTTCCTTGGCCCCATTCTCTGCGACCCCTTCTTTCCCGACCTTTTTGTGTTTCCTCCGGCCGAGCCGCTGGTCCACCTTTTTCCCGGGCTGTGTCCCCCGCCCCTTTTTTCCAAAGGTCTAATATTTTTCCACTTTGTGTTTGGAAGACTCCTTGGTAATTTATCCCTGCCCATTCCCCCCTTGCCTTCTCCCTGATCCGGCAGAGGGTGGACGCTTTTTTCTCAGTTGTATTTTCTTCGTCTCTACGCCATACTTCCCCTTGGGATAAAGCAAGGGTCTTCATCTTACCGACATGGTTGGGTCTCCCAAACGAGCCCCCTGTCATTCAGCCATGGACCTTCAAAGGGCAGCCTCTTCCCCCTCCTCAGGACCGGACCATTCGGTCCTCTCTATATATATTTTTCCATCCTTTCGATCTGTCCCTCGGACGACGTTTCCAAGAGACGTGTTTCTTTTTTTGTCACCTGGTTGCTTTTTGACGAGTAGGTTAACGTCCTTCTTAGACACCCGGTGACATGATTGTGTTCATTAACAGCAGTGATCTTGGCTCGTGGTGAACGCCGCCCAGTACAATGGTATGCGCCCCTGCGTGCTTACCCCCGCTCTGAACGAGTCCAGCGTTTCCTTTGAGCGTTCCTAAGTACTGTAAAAGGCTTCAGTTCCCCCCCCAGCGGGTAACCCTTTCCCGAGCCCTCGGACCTCTAAGGTACCGCAGCCCCCCCTGGACAGGTCCCAGTACAAATTTTTTTCTATCTCGCCTTTGGAAAGGCAGGAACGCCAACGCTCCACTATTTTTTCACTTCCTTGCCGACAGGGAAGGCGACCGGAGTCGTCCCCCTTACAGGCAAACCCCCTTTTTTTCAAGTCGTCTTTTCTATCTTTATTTGCCCCGAATAGCTTTCCTTCCCCTCCCAGTCGCTAATTGATCACCGTTACAAATGGACCCTTTTATCCTAGTAGAATGACGCTGCTACGCCCAGGGCCCCTTGGAAAGGACTTGATTCTCCCCGGTGAAAAGTGGGCCGTTCGGGGGTTTAGATAGTTACCCTGATTATTCCAGGCACTTCGGTTCCACCCCTCTAAGTCGTGTACCAGCCGTTCGACTTTCCTTTAAGAGTTTTTTTCCCACCCACTTCCTGTGACACCTCCAATTAATTTAGCAAATGTGATTCCATTAGGGAATCAATTAGTCTCTTCCCCACCAGGATTCAAGATAGAAATTAACCTTGTTTCGCGTGAAGTCCCAGTTTTCTTTAAGGGTCTTCTGTAGGTGTTTCTTTACCGCTTACAGAGTCTATTGGCCCTCCTTAGCGCGAAGTGCTCCCCCCTTTCAGTGGGTTTTTTCCTCTGCGGCCCTCTTTCCGAGTATGCTCACGCATAGACGAACAAACAGCTGTTTGGATGTGTGTGTGGATGACCGGCTTTTTTCTTTTTTTTCTTACGTTGGGACTTCCGCAAAGAGGGTTCTTCCCGTGACACCCAGAATGAAAAACGTTTCCCAGTGCCATCGTAGCCCTTTTACGTAATTCCCGACGGTGGCGTTACATTAAGTACCCACTTTTTTCAAGAAGACCAGCACCCAAGTCCGTTCTCTTTTCAACTAACAAAAGCATCCACATGATATTTTTTTTTAGGACTTTTGTTAGACCGCCAAAGCCCAACTTATCCGTAGTGTAGGCCATTTTCCATAGTGAGCACTCTTCTCCCCCTTCCAATGGTAACAGTGGGTATTCAGGCTCCCGGATCCCTAACGTCGTCTCAAAGAGTTTTTTCGGGTACCTTGCTTCCCTTGATGTTGCTTATTTGTCCTCCGGTAGTATCTGCCCTTCGAGTTTTCTCGGCGTTTTGCCTGGCTCTCGTATACCCGGTTCCTACACGTTATCAGAATCTTACTTACTGTCCCTGTTAGAGGGGCTCCTTTTGATGTCGGCTTTTTCCCCCTTTTTAATTCCCAAAAATAGTTATGTAAGTTCCCCGTTTAACCGAGAGTTCCCGTTATGCGATATTAGTGGCAGGAAGTTCTTTGCTCTTCCCTTACGCCTTTCCATTTCTTTGAACACGTCAAGGGGGTCCGCTCTTCTCCAGGTCTATCTATTCTCCAGCTCCCTACTCGATTTGTCCCCCCTTTCCCTCTTTGATAGTAACCAAGAACCACCTCCTGTTCCCCGCTTGGTCCAGCCTACCGAAACAACGAAGGGTAGTCTTTTTTTAGGTCGAACCCTCGAATTTCTCCCTTGTTACGTTCTCTCTCCTTCATCCTCATCCGTTGTTGTTCTCTCTTCCCTGTGAGCAGCGTGCAGGCCGCTGGCTTTCCCCTCCGAAATCACCGTGCGTTTTTTTGGTTTTCCCATCGTGAGGGGCCTTCCCTATTTAGGTGGGCTTCTAATCCCCGATGCATCTTTTTTTTTCTCCTTCGGGAGAAGGCTATGACCCCCTTCAGGCCAAGTTGAGTTCTCCATAGAAACCTTTCCGTACCAGCCCCTGAACTCCCGTTGAGGCAGTATACCTTTTTGGGTACACATTCGTTCCTCCCCAGGGCCACGCCTCATTTCCTCCATCGGCGGGACCCTCCCCTCTCACTTCCGTCTTAAAACGTGCGGCACCCTTTCTAGATTCCTTCGTTTTCCTTTCCCTTTTCCCTCCCTTTAAAACCACCTTTGACTACACATCTACCAGCTCTTCCTTGGACGCTGCCTCTTTTCGGTTTTTTTTTTTTTTAGACCCTCTATCCTTACCATGGAAACAGTGGATTTTACTTTCGCGCGTAAAACCTCCTGCTTACTTCGCAAGGCCCCTCCCCAGACCTTAATGGACCTAGCCTTCCTTTTTTCTTGAAATTTGCGAATCCCTGTCCTTAAGTGGGGGTTTTTGGCTCTAAATTCATTCAATCCCAACTCCCGGATGTGGACAAGGGGAAATCATTCTTTGGTACTTTGCTGTTCCTTGCGCCCCAGTCCACGGGATAGGTACGTTTCGAGCACGTGTTTCCAAGTCGAATTCCGCAACCTCCTTTCACAGGTGCATAGTAAAACTATTGCGACTTTTTCGTTTTTCAGCCCTTCTCCATGGCCGTCCTTTCCTTTGAGACCCACCGATAGTTTACCAGTATGCTTCCTTTTGTTAGGTTCAGTCCCGAACCGAGCGGCCTGTCTCCACGCCGCCTCTCCTCCCCGGATTCTTCCTTTTGCCATTTCGATTCAAAACAGTTAAATATGCGGACCCCCCCCCGGTTTTGCCCTTTGCTTTGCTTAGGGTGCTACTTTTTTTGCCAGCGCGTCCCATCGCTTCCTCTTCTTCGCCTCTTCCTTACTTTGCCTCCTTCGTTTTTTTTTTTTTGGGGACCGCTCCGTTCCGGCCCGACCTATCGCACCCCCCCTTCCAACGGCTGGTTCATCCGCTAAAAGGCCTTGCCCCCTCCCGCCGCGATAGCATTCTCCCTTTCTCTTACCAGGCCCTTTTGGTTCCTCCTGCGGGACTGGGGCTTTTTTTCCCTCATGCTCTTCTTGTGCCCCTTCCCAGATCATCCACTTCTGCCGGTGATTTTTAATGCCGGCACCAAAGCTTTCCGGTCTTCTCCTAAATGCCGGGCAATTCCTTTTTCAAGCCGGGGCGGTCCCGTTGTCCAGAGGAGCCATTCTTTCCCGGGCTAGGGGCGGCGGACCCCCCCCTCATGCGGCCCACGGCACTTTTGCCCCCCTTCGGTCTTTTACATTTTTTCTTTACTTGCTCGCCCTTACTTCGGATCCGGCGAGTTTTTTTTTTTTGCGCGGTTGTACAGTCCTTTGGAGTAGAATCCCATCTTTCCTTGCTGTACTTACCCAAATATCCTCACCTGGGCGTTTCGACCCGTTCCGTTTCCCAGGGGCCAGTTGATCAATGGGAAAGTTTGCGATGTTCTTCCTTGCTTAGTTTTCCA
>Ga0179593_1756441_pt1 | contig 16384 bp, 27 predicted proteins | sample CZODoug2_1_08_16_FD_185931 | JGI IMG/M metagenome (GOLD analysis project Ga0179593, IMG submission 185931) | Vadose zone soil fungal communities from Angelo Coast Range Reserve, California, USA - CZODoug2_1_08_16fungal (PacBio error correction) | ecosystem: Environmental > Terrestrial > Soil >... | reverse complement strand
ACCCCGAAGGCGTATCGCCGTTCTTCTTCTTTTTTTTCCCTTCCCTCTATTCTTTTCTTTTTCCTTCTCTTCCCTGAGAAGCTTGACGCTGCGGGCCATCGCCCGAACCGAACTGCGGGGCGTCCCGAGGAGGACCGGCACAATCCTCTTTCTCTTCCCCTTTTTTCCTTTTTTTCTTCTTTTTCTACGCGATTGCGATGCCGAGGAGCGCAAGGCTGCCCTATTTCTCCCTCTCTTTTTTCTTCCTTTTAAGGAACTCGAAAGAGGTTTTTTTTAGGATTATTAGTGATGCATGCTTTCCTTTTCCCTTCCTTTTCTCCTCTCTTTTCCTTTTTTCCCCCCCCTTGGGAGAGCTAAAGGAGGAGAGAAAGGAAAAGAGGACGAAGAGATCGTCCGGTTGTCCCCTCCTTTTTCTTTCCTCTTTCTTTTTTTCCTACGCGAGAAATTAGAAGAGGTAGTGTGAGAAGCAAAAGCGGTTTCGCCCTCTCCTCCCCTCCTTTTTTCCTGGGTGACAACATGGCCGCTGGAGATCACCTGATCTTCCCTCCCTCTCTTCTTTTTTTTTTTTTTTTTTTTTCCTTTTTTTTTTTTTTTCTAAACGGCAAGCAAGGAGTTTCCCGGGCAACGACGGAGGAGGCGCCCTTCTCCTTTCCCCCCTCTCTTTTCCTCTTTTTTCCCTGTCGGTGGAGTTCCAGCGTTGCGGGGGCCGTCGCAGGTGACCTCCCTCTTTCCCTTCTCTTCCCCCCCCCTTCCAGTAGCCGCCGCGACATCGCCTACCCGTCAGGCTGGGATTTTTCCCCCCCCCCCCTTTTAGGGAGGAGTCTAGGTAGGAAAGAGCAGGCTGAACTACCGGCTGCTTTCCTATCCTCCTTCCCCCTTCTTCTTTTTTTTTCTCCCCTCCCTTAGGGATCAGCGGGCGGACCGTCCGGAAACGAGAAAGATAAGAGCCCCGAAGTGGGGCGCCGCCAGCTCCCTCTTTCTCCTTCCTCTTTTCTTTCTTTTCCCCCCCTTTTCCCCCCCTTCCCACCCGTGAGGTCAGCCCAGCTTGCGGGCGGCCTCGACCCGGTTTGGCACGTCGAGCTTGTTCCTTCTTTCCTCTTTTTTTTCTTCCTCTTTCCGATCTGGGCGTTGGTAGCCAATAGAACAGACAGAGAGGGCACCCTCCCCTCTTTCTTCCTTTCCCCTTTTTTTCTCTTTCCCCCTTTTCTTCCGCCGTTCGCCGAGGGGACAGAAGGAGAGAGAGGGCGGACCGCCGCCTGCCGTTTTTCTTTTTTTTCTTTTTTTGCGCCACCCTGCCGCGTCGGAGTCCCCACCGAGGCGGGCAGCGCTCTTTCCCCTTCCCTCCCCCCTTCCTTTCTCTTTTTCTCTCTTTTCTTCTAAGGGAAGAGAGGAGGAGGAAAGAAGGAGAGGTGAATGAAGACAGCGTCCATTTTTCCTCTCCCCCCTTTTTTTCTTTTCCCCTCTTTTTCCTCTCCTTTTCTCCCAGGCGGCATCGGAGAGAGCCCGCGCTGACACCACGCACCTCCTCCTCCTTTTTTTCCCCCTCCCCCTTCTTCTTCCTCTTTTCTCTTCTTTTTCTTTTGAACCGAGAGAGGTGGGAAAAGTACGGTCGGGCTGTTTTCCCCTTCTTCCCTTTCTTTTTTTTTCCCCCTCTCCCTTTCGCCGAAGAGAGTTGGATATAAGACAGCCGACCCTTCTTTCCCCTCCTCCTTTTTTTTCCCCCTTTTCTTTTTTTTCCAGCTGAGGCCGAGTAATTGGATCGAGCAGTATGGCGACAAAGGAGACTCCGATCGTTCGGAGCACCCTCTTCCCCCTCCCCCCCCTCTTCTTCCCTTTCCCCTTCCCCTTCTTTCCCATTTGGCGAGCTCGCCGAGGGCAACAAGATGTTTTCGGAAGCCTTTTTCTTTTTTTTCTCCCCCTCCCCCCCCCCCCCCTTCTTTCCCCTCTGGGTATGGCCGCGTTTGATGCCGGGAATGGAACAAAGCGGCAAAACCCTTCCCCCTCTTTTTTCTCCTCCTTTTCCTCCCTTTTTCAGCGCACTTGACGAAGAAGGTCGATTACTTTATAAGATTGATTCACAAGGAATCGCCCGGCCATCCTTCTTCTCTCTTTTCTCCTTGGACGGACGACTTTTCCTCAACGATCGTGTAGATGTATCGGCGGCCAAGTCATGGAAGACTCCTTCTTTCCCTTTTTCCCTCCTTCTTTTTCCCCTCCTTTTTTACCCGTGAATTGCACCAAGTCTCAAGGCAGATTTAAAGTGGGCGGGCGCAAAAGCTTCTCTTTTTTCTTTCTTCTTCCCCTTTTTTCTTTTTTTTTCCTTCTTCTTCTTCCTGCTCGCCGAGATTGAGCAGGAGGATACGATTTGGCAATCGTTGTTTCACGTCCCCAAAGGCCGTCCCCCCCCCTCCCCCCCTTCTTTTTTTTTTCTTTCTTTTTCTTTCCCTTCTTTTCCCAAAGTAGCAGGAGGCTACGGTAGGCACACCTCCTCACCTCTCCAATCTGAGGATAGGCTTTCCCTTTTTTTCCCTCCCCTCCTTTTTCCCCCCCCCCTTTTCCCCTTTGGGGAGAACGAGCCCGGCCTTGGCGCTGAGATAATAAAAACCCCTACCGCTACCACGATTGTCCCCCCTCCTCTTCCCTCTCCTCCCCTCTTTTTTTTTTTTCCTTTTCCCCTCTTTCAAGCGGCCTTCGCCCGGCAGCGCCGATCCGACAAAAGCACAAGTCTTCAAACGTTCCGTGTTGCTTTTTTTCCCCTTTCGCTCTCTTTTTTTCTCCTTCCCTCTCTCCAGGCATCCAAAACGATGACAGGGATAGTCCACTCCCGCATTCTTCGAACACCTTTTCCCCCTCCTTCTCCTTTTTTCTTTTCCTTTTTTTCCCTCTCTTTCAGATAGTTGAGGGAGAAAAGTATAGGGAGAATAGGGCAAAAGGCCTTCCCTCTCTTTTTTCCCCTCTCTTTCCCCCCCCCCCTCCCCCCCTTCCCCCCTTTCCTTTCTCAGCAGCGCACCCAAGCATTTGAGTATATCTCCCACCCCTTTCCTTCCCCCCTCCCCCTTTTCCCCCTTCGAAATAGGGCGATGGCAAAGCACATACACAGCCCTTGCGAGTGAGGCACGCGGAACGATTTCTATTCCCTCCCCCCCCTTTTTTTCTTTTCCCCTTCCTTCCCCGTGACAATATCCAACTTGAAGTAGTTGTCGCAGTCGATAACCCCCCCCTCTCCCTTTTCTTCTCTTCCCCCCCCTTTTTTCTTTTTTCCTCTCACCCTTTTCCTCCTGGGGAACGGAAGAGTTTGACCCGCTGCCACCGCTGAAAGCAAGGAGGAAGAGTACACAATTCCGCCTCTCTCCTACTTTTCTCTCTCTTTTTTTCTTTTTTCCTCTCTTTTCCCCCTTTTGGACACAGTCTTCCCCTGCTGCCGCCCAGCAGAAATCCGTTGAAGCTGCGAATCACTCGTCGTGGAATCTGAGGCCAAGAAGCGGAATCCTCCCTCTCTTCCCCCCCTTCCCTTTTCAGGAGAAGTTCTCGATCCCACAGCGGAGTCAGGAGGACTATATGGGAATAAAAGAGATATATCTTTCCGATCCTCGTTGTTGTTGTTTCTCCTCTTTTTCTTACCCCCTCCTCTTTTTTTTTTTTTTCTTTCTTTTTTTCCTTTTCTCTCTCAGAGGAAAGAGTTATGAGGGGAGGAAGGCAGGAAGGAAGGTGAAGAAGGGAGGGGGGGGGGTATTCATTTTTTTTTGGGGGGGGGGGCTTCTTTCCTCCCCCCCCTCTCCTCTTTTTCTTTCTATCTTTTCTCTTTCAGCGGTGGCAGCGGGTCCAAAATATTACTTCAGGCGCTCCGATCCCCCTCTCTTCCTTCCTTTCCTTTTCTTTTTTTTTTTTTTTCCCCTCCTTTTTTTTTTTCTACGCGACAAACGACGGCAAGTTGGATATTGTAAAGGTCAACTTCTCTTCTTTTTCCCCCTCCTTCTCTTCTTCCCCCTCTCTTCTCCCCTTCCAGCGGGGCCTCACGGCCGAACGGATGGGGTAGAGTTGAATAGACGATTTCGACAATGACTTTTTCCTTCCCTTCTTTCTTTCTCTCTCCTTCCCCTCTTCCCCTTCCCCCCTTGCGGAGGCTTTAGTAACGGTGCGGACTGGGGTGATTAAGATCCGAAGGCCATGGTCGATCTTTTTTTTCCCTCTCTCTTTTCTCCTTTCTTTCCCTTTTCTCCCCCCTCCTTTTTTTTTTTTTTTTTCAAGGCGAGTCGGATTCGTTGTTTCAAATCGCGGGAGAAGGTACTTTGGAAGAAGTTTCTCCTCCTTTTTCTTTTCCCTCTTTTCTTTTTTTTTTCCTTTCCCCCCTTCCGGATCTTTAAGTTTGCAACGAGGAAAGGCGCCAACTAATCTACCGCCACCAGCCCTCCTTACTTTTTCTCCTTTTCCTTTCTCTTTTCTTCCCTCTTTTTTCTGGCGTCGATGTCGCGATTTAGATCACAGCGGGTCGGTATAGCATTATCGTCCCCCCTTCCTTTCCCCTTCCTTTTTTTTCTCTTCCCCCTTCTTGCTCCCCACCTTTCCTTATGTGGTTGGGGCACAGCGTTATTTGATATGGAGAAAGGACGGCTGGCCTGACCTTTTTTTTTTTTTTCTCTCCCCCCCTTTCTCCCCTCTTTTCTCCCCCCCCTTGACTTTCGAGAAAGGACAGCAATATAGGATTGGATGCGTCTAACATTGATTCTCTCTCTTTTTTTTTCCTTCTTTCCTCCCCCCCCCCCCCCCCCCCTGGGAGACGAATACGCTTCTGATTAACCGCCCGAGAGTTCAAACCACGCGTCTCGTTTCCCTTTTCCTTTTTTCCCCCCTTTTCCTTTTTTCTCTTTTCCCTCCTTTCTGGGTCCGCGGGGTTCAAGATATGATTAGAAGAACACTTCGGTTGCATTTCGGATTTGTCTCTTTCCTCTTCTTCTCTCTTTTTCCCCTTTCTTCCCCCCCTCTTTCGATAAAATATACACGATCGTTGAGGAAAAGGGAGTCGAGAAGATATCCCTCTTTCTTTCTCTCCTTCTCTTTTTCCCCCTTCCTTTTTTCCCCTCTCTCCTTAAAGTAAATCGCATATAGTAAGTGAGATGGAGACAGCCGAAGTCGCTTCTTTCTCTCTTCTTCCCCCTTCTTTTTTTCTTTTTTTCCCCCTCCCCTTTCCAACGCGGCAATACCCGATTGCAGGTAGAGCCCCTCGTTTTCTTCTTCCCCCTTTTTTCTTTTCCCTTTTTTTCTTCTTTTTTTTTCACAATGTGTAGGACTAGGAGATTGATGGAGTCACCTGCGCATTGATTGCTCTATTTTTTTTTCATTTCCTTTATTTTTTTTTTTCCCCTTTCTCTTTTTTCCTCCCTCTTTTTTTTCCAAGAGGCGATTGCGGACAGGGACATGGAGGGTTGGTGCTGTTAATGAGAGGAGTAGGGCCACGCGCTGCTTCCTTTTTCTTCTCCTTTTCCCTTTCCGTCTTTCCCTCCTCTTCCCTTTCCTCCTTTTTTCCTCCTCCCTTTTTTCTGCCGCACGAAGCGGGAACCGGGGGTCGGCCCGTGATCGACGAGGGGCGCTTTTTTTTTCTCTTTCCCCCTTTTTTCTTTTTCTTTTTCTCCCACACCCACTGGCGGCCCCCCTTTTCCCTTTTTTTTCTTTCTGCACCGGCCGGCGGGCCGCCCGCGCAGCTGCCGTCGCGAGCCCTACGGCCCTTATCTTCCCCCTTTTTCTTTTTTTTTTTTTCTTTTCCGCCTCGGTGGGGGGGAAACCCCCCAGCAGACGAGGCCAGTTTTTCTCTCTCCCCTCCTTTCTCCTTTTTTTTTTTTTTTTCTTCCCCTTCTTGGCCATCGGGAGAACGGCGGAAAACAAGACACACCCTGGCGGACTCCCACCTTCCCTCCCCCCTTCTTCTTTTCTTTTCCTTTTTTGTCGAGGGGTGACAAAAGAACAGATCGCCGCCTTTCTTTTTCTTTCTTCCTTCCCCCCCCTTCCCCCCTTGCCAACCGGGTCGAGGCAGCAAGCAAAGCTGGGCTTCCCTTTCCCCCTTTTTTCCCCTCTTTTCTTTTTTTTTCCTAGGGGGAGAAACATGACCGGAGATGGGCAGGGCGGACCTCCCTCTCCTCTTTTTTTTCTTCTTTCTCCTCCCTTCTTCCCCTTTTTTCATGGTAAAGGTAAGAGCCGGGGGCCGAGGTCGTTTTCCTCCCTTTCTTCTTTCCTCCCCGGAGTTCAGAATGCTCGTGCAGAAAGAGACGCCGCCCCCCCTTCTTTTTCCTTTCCCCCCTTTTCAATCCCAGACGGAAAGGGAGGAGATGGAGCTTCTCTCTTTTTTCTTTTTCTTCCCCCCTTCTCTTTTTTCCCGCGAGATATATAAGATGAGGATGCGCCCTAACTCTTCCCCCCCCCCATTTTCTCTTTTCCCAGGTGGAAAAGAGATGGAAAGTATAGTGAGCTACCCTTTATTTTCCCCTTCCCCCCCCTTCTTCTTTTTTTTTTTTCTTTTTCTCTTTCCTCTCAGGTCGATCTCAGGCGGGCCAGGTGGGACAACACAGGAAGTAGTGAGAAAAGATGAAGAAGAACCAGGTGCTGTTTTTGCTCTCGTCCTCTCTCCCCCCTTCTTTTTCTTTCTTTTTTTCCCCCCCTTTCCCCCTATATCCTGGCAGCCAGCTCGGGTTCCACATGGGGGTGAGATGGAAGGGACAAAAAAGAGTGGCCCACTTACTCTCTCTCTTCCTCCCCTCCCCCCCCTCCCTCCAGGGGTGATCGAGTGAGGGTGCGTATAGTTGAAGGACAAGGCAAGCAGCATCACTACCTCCCCTCCTCTCCTCTTCCTCCTCCCTTTTTCTTTCCCTTCGGGCAGGCCTTTGCGCTCATAGGAAATAGACATCGCGTCTCCTATCCTCCCTTTCTTTTCTTCCCCCTCAGTCGAAGATATTGATGAAGGTAATATCGGGACGCCCAAGCATTTCCTTCCCGGGAAGGGAATGAGCGGCAGATCGCAGTTCCCCTTTTTTCCCTCTTCCCCCTTTTTCTCGGCCCGTTCGACGCACGTCCCGCAAGACAACGATCGCCGTCGGTGTTTCCCCCCCTTTTTTTTCTTTTTTTTTTTTGTGTGAGAATGATGTACCGCTGAGCTCGATATGCTCGAGAGAGATGCATCGGCCTTGCCTTCCTCTTCCCTTCCCTTTCTTCTCTTTCCTTACAGTCAGCGTGACGGCTGACCACCCAGAAGCTCGTCGTCGCCTCTCCTCTTTCTCCCCCCTCTTTCGAACTCGGCGAGCGGCACAAGCTCGGCTCCTTTCCTTCCTTTCTTTCTTTTTTCCCGCACGGCGAGGTATGTAAAACGTTCTATTGAAGTAAAGGCAAAAAAGGACCGCCGAGGTGAATCCTCTTGTCCCGCTCCCCTCTTTTTTCTTCCCTCTTTCCTTCCCCTTTTTCTTTTTCCCCTGTGGGTACTCGGTGATCGTGGAGGCCGCGCGGAAGCAGAGAGAGGAGGAGAAGAGGGGTGATGTCGGCGGCACGCTGCGTCTTTCTTTTCCCTTTTTTTTTTTTTTTTTTCCCCTTTTCTCTTTTTTTCCAATGTAGAGAGGGATAGGAGGAGGAGGAACCAATCTCTCTCTTTTCTCCCTTTTTCTTCCTTTTCTTTTTTCCTCCCTTTTTGCCGGCTAGAGGCCAGGAGAGATAACAGAAAGAAGCGCAGCGCCCCCCCCCCATTCTCCTTCCTTCCTCCTTCCCTTTTTTTCCTTTTTTCCCTCCCCGGGTACACATCGGTTCTCCCTAGAATGCCGATCAACGGACAAGTGACGGAGGAACCGCCACCCCCCTTCTCCCCTCCCCTTCTTCCCTTCCGTGTGCTTGATGCCAACTAGAACGTGTTAAAATAGCGCCTGCTGGATTTACCCTGTCTTTTCCCCTTCCCTTCTTCCCTTTCGCGGGGCCGATCGCCGAGTCGGCCGAAGCTGACGGCGCACCGCGCCGATCTTTTTCCCCTCTCTTTTTTTTCGCGGCACGCGGACGTCAAGGAGGTGTCCCGCCGCAACAGAGACCTTCTTTTCCTTCCCCTTTTTCCTCCCTCCTCCTGAAGAGGGGAATATAGCGCGAGCATATCTATCTTCCCTCTTTTCCCCTTCCCCCCTCTCTTTTTTTCCCCCCCACGAAGGCGATCGAAGGGATTGAGGGAAGTGATGGAAGAAAGGGAAGAGAGATCGCCATGAATGCTTCCCCCTTTCCCTTCTTTCCCTCCTCTTTTCTTTCTCTTTCTTAGCCGAAATGCTGGAGTAAGAAGGGGGAAAAGGCACAATATCTTCGTACTTTTCCCCCCTTCTTCCCTTTTTTTTTTTTTTCTGCCCGGTCGGCTGCTCGGATAAGCAGATGGAGATGAAGAGGAGAGCAAGGCCTGCCCTCTTTTACTCCCTTTCTCCCCTTCTTTTTTTTCTTTTTTCCTTCCTTCTTTTTTCCCCTTCTAGTTCGGCTTCTTCGTGATGATGATGAAGTGGAAGGAAAGAGACAACCCGCAACTCTATCACCCCCTTTCTCTTCCTTTTTTCTCCCATTTCTTTTTCTCTCCTTTTTGACAGAACGAGATAGTCCGAGGGCCACGAAGGTGGTGGCCTTCCAGATGCAACCCCAATTCTTCCCCCTCATCTTTTCTTCCCTTTTCCTTTTTCCCTTCCCTCCCCCCTTTTTTTCGACGAGTAGGGGTTCTTCTTTCTTTTTTCTTCTCTCGCACAGGGCTTAGGAGAAGCGGGGAGAAATAATGACTGTGTTCCCACCCTTTTCCCTTTCTCTTTTTTTCCTCCTTTTTTTTTCTAGCTCGGGGTGGATAAACGAATCAAGGGAGTGACTTTTCCTTTTTCCCCTTTCTTCCTTTCCACCCCCCTTCCTTTAAGTTAAGATGTAGTAGGCTTGGAGTGAAAGAGTTTACTTTTCTCCCCAGAGAAGGAAACTAGATTTACTTTTTATTCCCTTTTTTCCCCCCTCCTCCTTCCTCCAAGAGCATAGAATAAAAGTAAGGATGGGAGTGTACCTCCTCGATTTACCCCGCCTTCCCCCTTTTTCTTCCCCAATAAGGTAGGAAAGCGAAGGCTGAACTCCCTCTCTTCTTCCCTTCTCCTTTTTCCCTTCCCCCTTACGGTCTGAAAAAAGAAAATAGAAGCAGGCTCTCTTTCCCTTCCTTTCTTTTTTCCTTCCCTCGCAACGCTCAGAGACCAGAAGAGTGGGGATAAGAAAGATACCGCCTCTTCTTTCCCTCCTTCCCCCCCTATTTTTTTTCCCTCTTTCTCTTAGAGTAAAAAGGGGCAAACAGCCCACACGTTCTTCCTCCCCCCCCCCCCCCCCCTCTCTCCTGGACTTTTCCTAGCTTGGTCAGGATGGCAGAAAGTGGGTGTTGAAAGGGTTCGGGTAAGCACCATCCGTTCTTCTCTTTTTTTTTTTTCTTTTTTTTTCTCTTTTCCTTTGAGCCGAAGTCGAAGACATTAAAGGGTTGAGAATGTTTTTCCCCTTTTTTTCTTTTTCCCTCTAAGAAGTTAGAAGAGGGAAAGAAGGAGAGATCTGTCTTCCTCCTTCCTCCCCCCCCCTCTTTTTCCCCTTCCCTCTAGACAAAATGGAGAGTTAGGCTTCCCCCCTCCCCTTCCCTCTCCAAAAGCGAATCGAAGGAGGAGGAAGATCCTTCCCCTTCGCTTCCTCCTCCTTTTCTTTTCTCTTCTCCTTTTGGAGGAGGAGGAAAGAAGGAGAGGGGAAGAAAGAAGGAAAGGGCCGACCTGCCCTTTTCCCTTCTTTTCCCCTCTCTTTTACCCTTCTTTTCCGAAAGGGGGAAAAGTAAAGAAAGGAGGAATAGGAGAGAGAAGATGAAAAACAGACCTCTCCTCTTCTTTTTTCCTTCCCACCTCCTCCTTCCCACGGGCCAGACCACCGGTTCCAGGGTCGTGAGAGAAAGAAGGACAGAGAACAGCTCTCTTTTCCCTTTCCTTTCCTTTCTTCCTCCTTCTCTTTTCCCCCAGCGCCCGGCCAGTACGACGAGCGGCCAGAAGAGAGGGGAGCAGACAGCCGCGCAGGACACCTCCCCTCACTCCTTCTTCTCCTCTTCTCTTCTTTCCTTTCCGAAGTAATTGGATCGAGCAGTCCTGGACGCAACCTCCTCCTTTCTTTCTCCCCCTTTTTCTTCCCCCCCGAGCCAATTCAAGGCGCAGGTGACTACAGCAATCGCCGAGGCCTACCCCCCTTCTCTTTTTTTTTTTACTTCCCCCCTCTTGCTGGTTCGCAAAAAGCCAGCTTCCTGGAACAGAAACTCGAGGGGCTCGACGCACTCTTTTTTCCCTCTCTCTTTTTTCTTTTTTTTTTTTTCCTTCCTTCCCTAACAGAAACGCCCTAGAGGAGGGAAAATCAAGCGGACTTCGGGCTCCTCCCCCCTCCTCCCCTTCCCTCTTCTTTCCTTTTTTCCTCTTTCCCTCAACAGAACACGAGAGGGGGATATATTCTCGACGACCATTTTTCCTTTCAAGATGTGTCTTTCTTCCTTCCCCTTCTTTTTCCCCCCCCTACCGTCTCATCGTCGCATTAGCTCCCAATCCGAAAGCAACCGACTTTCTTTTTCTTGCTCCTCTCTTTCCCCCCAATTTTTCCTTTTTTTCCCCCCCTTTCCCTCTCGCCAATAGCGGCGAGGGTTGCTCGTAGTTACCTATCAAAGTGAACGAGACGGCGTGGTTTGACCTCTCCTTTCTTCCCCCTCCCTTTTCTTTTTTTTCCCTTTGTCCCCACAGGCCCGCACCGCGGCGCGAAGCACTCTTTCTTCCCCTCCCTTTTCTTTTTTTTTTTTTTCCTCCCCTTCCCGAGGCTCCCGGTAGGCAACCAACCTTAAACCCTATTCCATCTGAGGATATTCTTGCCCTTTTTTTTCCTCCTTTCTCCCCCCATTTTCCATATCAAAGACCGCGGTGCACCAACCCACATAGGAAAAGGTGGGGCGCAATCGCTCCTTCTTTTCTCCTTCCCCCCCCCCCCCCTTCTTCTTCTTCCCTCTTTTTCTTCCCTCTATACCGCCGCTGTGACTAGAAATAAGAGAAAGAGACGCCCATCGATGCGTGCAATCTCTTCTCCCTCCTCCTCCTCCCTTTCCCCCCCCTTTCCCCCTTTTTTGAGGTAGAGATAGGGGAGAAGGTATAGTTGGCAACTTTCCTTTTTTCCTTTTCTTTTTCCCCCCTCCCCCCCTCCTCCTTTTCTCCACTCCCGCCTTCTTCGAAACTTCTTAAAGTACCGTAGACAGCGTTATGAAAACCCCTCCCCCCCCTCCTTTTTTTTCTTTTCTCTCTTTTTCTTTTTTCTCGTGCGCCTCGGGCAAAGCATTCCTATCGTAGGGAACATAGCGCGGGACCCCACCCCCCCCCTTTTTTTCCCCCCTTTTTTCGGTACTAAAGCCTCCGCGCGCACCCCCGCATTTTGAGGTCATATCTTCACCCTGCATTTCCCCCCCTTCTCTTCCCCCTTCCTTCTCCCTTTTTCCCTGCCAACCGTCATGTCGAAATCGGGCGATGGCAAACGACCCATACCCCAGCGCTTTTTTTTCTTTTCTTCCTCTCCCCCCTTCTCTTTTTTTCCCGTATCATCGGATCCCAACCAAGCGAAGCGGGACACAGAAGATCCGTTTACGCTGACACTATCCAACTTTCCTTTTTTCCCCTTTCCCCCCCTTCTTTTCCTCCCCTCTATGTGGGAAACGGAGAGCCCTGAGCGGAGGGAGACGTCTCAAATCTGGGAATCGGAGCGCCGACCCTACTCTTTTTTCCCCCTCTTCCCCCCCCCCTTTTTCCCCTTTCTTTTTCTTCTTTCTCCCTTGTTGTTTGTACTCTAAGCGGGGATTTGAGAATAGTAAGATGAAATCGTGAGACCGCCCTCTTATTTTTCCCTTTTCCCTCTCTTTCTTTTCCCCTTCTTTTTTTCCTTTTTTCTTTTTCCCTAAGCGGAACGCCTCCGCGAGCGCTTGAAGAAGGGCGAAGATTCGCCGGGCGAAGGAAGAAGTACTCCGATCACACAGCGGAGCCGGCGGCTCTCTCCTCCCCTCCTCTCTCTTTTCCCCTCTTTTTTTTTTTTTTTTTTCTCTTCCCCCTTTTTTTCTCCAGGCGCTCGCGAGGCGTTCGCCTTATGCCGCAGATTCACGACGAGGTGAGCAGAGGAACGGAGTTATGCGGGGAGGCAGGCAGGGAGGCTTTTCCCCTCCCTTTTTTTCTTCCCCCCCCCTTCTTTCCCCCCCCTCTCTCCCCTCTCCGCTAGCATGCTACACTTTGCTCGAAGGCGGAATTGGGGACTAGTAATAGGGATTTCAGCGGTGGCAGCGGCGTCCAAAACTCTTCCTTTCCTTTTTCCTCCTTTTTTTTTTTTCTTTCTCTTTCCCGAGTGCCAGCGGCGGGGTTGGTTAATCGACTGCGAAAATCCTTCCCCTTTTCCTTTTTTCCCCCCTTTTCCTTTTCTTTCTTTTCTCCCTCTTTTACCACCAGGGCGCAGGGCTTAAGTTTCGGAGATCACGCGTTCCGCGGCCTCACGGCCGAACCTTTTTTTTCTTCCTTTTCTTTTTTTTCCCTTTTCCCCCCTTCCCCCCTCCCCTCACTGTACCGGACTTTGGGGAAAGGACAAGTTTGAAGATATGACCGAAAAGGCGGTTTTTCCCCTTTTTTTTTTCCTCTCTTCTTCCATGTCGATCTTTTTGTCCCGAGCTATTGTGAAAGAAGATATGAGGCTTTGCCCGAGTCTCCCTCTCACCCTTTTTTCCCTCTTTTTTTCTCTCCCCTTCTCTTTTCTTTTTTTTTTTTTTTTATTTCATAATAGACGAGACGGTAATTTGAGAATTTTTCCTCCTCACTTCTTTCTTTCTTTCTTTTTTTTTTTCCCCTCCCTTTCGTTTACGTTGACAACGATACGGGAGCAAAATATATATACGCAACACTCCTTCCTTCCTTTTTTCCCCCTCCTCCTTTTTTTCCCCCGCATTGAAGAATAGATGGGAGTAGATGTCGCGGATTTCGCTCCATCTTTCCCTTCCTTCTTCTTTTTCTTCCCCCCCTTCGGGTTTGATGATATCCCCCCCAGACGACAAGGCCGGATATTGTACCCACCTTTCACTTATTCGGTTTTGTCACCTTTTTTTTTTTTTTTTCCTTTCCTTCCTCTTCCCTTTCCCTCTTTTCCCCCCTCTTGCACCTACCGGGGCCTCTGCACCTACTTTGTAGGAACAAACGAGACGGGGACTTTCTATCCCTTTCCTTTCCTTTTTTTTTTTCCTTTTTTTTCTTTTCCACGATGGAAAAAATAGATAAATAATGCTCAACTCGGCGCTCCGCCTCCTCTTTTCTTTTTTCCCCCCCCCCTCCCCTCCTTTTTTCTCTAGGGGACTAAGAGCAACCGAGAAGATATTGGCACCGAGCCACCTTACCTCTTTCTTTTTTTCCCTCCCTCTCCTTTTTTTTCTCCCCTTTGAAGCTAATGAGGACGATGAGAAAGGTAGAGGTGAGTGGCCCAGCTGGACTCATTCTTCTTTTCTTTTTTTTTCCTTTTTTTCCTCTCCCTTCTCTCTGGGTCTGTTAAGGAGCGAAGACAGATGCCGAGGCAGATGATTGATGACTCCTCTTTTTTCTCCCTTCCCCTCCCCCCTTCTCCTCTTCTCTTTTTCGAGAGGACGTCTGTGCGGAAGTATAGTAGGCATGGATCAACGGACCTCCCCTTTACCTCTTTCCCTTTTTTTCTTCCCCCCGAGCCATACCAAATTGCGGTAAGCAATCGAGTGCGGATTCCTTCTCTTTCCCTCTTTTCCTCCCCCCTCCCTTTTTCTCTCACAAATGTTGTAGCCTAGGACGAATTGATGGAGTCACATGAGCCTTTCCTTCTCTTTTTTTTTCCTTTTTCTTCTTTTTTTCTTTTCTTTCCTCTTTCCAATTACTCGGGCCTCAGCTGAAGGACCGAAATACATGCCTCGGGTGTCGTGCCACGCGCTGCTTTCTTCCTTTCCCCCTATTTTTTTTTTTTCTTCCTTCTCTTTTTTCTTTCCTGACGAGGGTGCGGCTGGATCCGAGGGGAAAAAAGACGAAGTACCGTGCCCCTCTCTCCTTTCTCTTTCTTTCCTTTTTTTTTTTTTCTTTAAGAGGAGCTGGCGGATGGTAGAGGAAAAAGACCTGGTCGGCTTTGCGTTTTTTTCACTCCCCCTTTTTTTTCCTTCTTTTTTTCCCCTTTTTTTTCCATTTAGGGCCTGCTCGGCGCCGGAAAGGAAGAAGAAAAGTGGCAGGTCGCCCACTTTCCTTTCTTTCTTTCCCTTCCTTCCCCCCTTTTCCGAGCCTACGAAACCGATAGAGATGGAAGGAGACTGGGACGGGCGCGGCCTCTCTTCTTTTTTTTTTCTTTCTTTTTTTCCCCTCTTTGGGGACGACGAAGAGGAAAGGGTGAGATAGCGAGTTCCCCCTTCCCCCCTTCCTTTTCTTCTTCCCTCTTCTCTTTTTTTCCCCCCCTAAAGGAGGAAAAAAAGAAAACACTGGGAAGAAAACAGGAGCAAAACGACGGGTTCTTTTTCTCTTTTTTTTCTCTTTTCCACCAAAACGAAAAGATAGACGAAAGGAGTGGTTGCTGAGCCCTCCCCCCCCCTTTCCCCCCTTTCTTTCTTTTTCCCCCCCCCTTTTCGAGGCCGCCCCAAAGTGGGATGACCCTCACCGGGTTTTCCTTCTCCCTTTTTTTCCTCTTTTTTCCTTCCCCTTCCTCTTTTCCCCCGAGAGCGGATCTGGAGGAGACCAAAGTAGGGGCGCTGAGAGTGGCGCGGCCTTTCCTTCTCCTCTTCCCCCCTTCCTTTTCTCCCCCTTTTTTTTCTTTTTTTTTTTTCTTCTTAAGTTCCGGCTGTCGACGCCGAGCGGGAGTTCAGAATGATCGTGAAGAACGAGACGTCCTCCCCTTTTTCCCTTTTTTTCTTCTCCCCCTTTTTTTTTCCCCCCCCTCCCTTCTCGAGGAGATGGAGAGGAGATAATTTAGGGACGGGGAGGCTCTTTCGTCTCCCCCTTTCTTTTCTCTCCCCTCCCCTTCAAAGAATAAAGATTGAAAGTGATAGGAAAGGTGAAAGCGATGGACCGTAGATTTCTCTTCCCTTTTTCTTCCTTCCCCCTCTCTTCCCTCTTTCCCCCTTTTCCGTAGGATGAAGGAAGGTGGTAGGAGATAGAGTGAGATAAGCGTACGATACCCATTCCTTTCTTCTTTTTCCCCTATTCCCTCTTCTAAGAAAAGGTGGGGTGGGATAGAGGAAGATGTAGAAAAGAATAGGAGGTCTTCTACTCTCCTTCTACCTCCTCCCCCTTCTCCTCCCCCCCCCTTTCTATATACTGGAAGAAAAGAAGGTGTAAAATTGGGGGTGACAGATGGAAATTCCACCCCCCCTCTTTCTCTCCCCTCTTTCTTCTTCTCTTTTTTTCTCCTTCTTCTTTTCTAAAAAATGCTAGGGGTGGTAAAGAAGGGAAATAATAACGTGGGTTTATTCTTCTTTTTCCCCTTCCCCCCCTGAAGAGAATAAAGAAGAAGCTAACTTCTCTTTTCTTTTTTTCCCCCCCCCTCTCTTTTTAGTAAATAGGGAAGGAATGAAGATAATAGAGAAAATAGAAATAGAGTAGCAGATCATCCCTCCCTCTCTTTTCCCTTTTTCTCTTTTCTTTAAGTAGAAGATATTGTGAAGGTAATAATGAGGAAGAAAGAAGTTCGCTATGTCTCTTTTTTTTTTTCTTTCTCTTTTTCTCTTCTTTTTTCTATAGGACCGTTCGGCCAGCAGTCACGCAGAACACCTTTTTTCTCTTTTCCCCTTTTCCCCCCTTCGCAGCGCGCTGTGCTGAGGCGGGTAGGTGTTGAGAAATGATGTAACCGCTTCGCTCTTCTTGCTCTCTTCCTTTTTTTTTTTTTCCCTTTTTCCCGTCGCTTTGCGGGACACCTCATTGACGTCCGAGTGCCGGATGACCAACCCACTCCTCCCCTTCTTTCTCTCCTCTCTTCCCCCCTTTCTCCCTTCGATCGGCGCGGTGCGCCGCAGCTCGGCGAAAATAGGAGAGAGGAAACCTCTTCTCTTTTTTCCCCTTCTCCTTTTTCTCCTTTTTTTCCCCCTCCTTTCTCCTTTAAAAAGTTATAGTTGCAAGTCAAGAAAACAGAAAAGAAGAGGTGAGCACTAGTGAAGCTCCTCCTTCTCCCCCCTCCTTCTCCTTTCCTTTTGGAAGTATAGGGAGGAGCGATGGGTAATACGGTGATCGTTGCTTCCCTCTCTTCCCCCCTTTTCCTTCCCTTTCTTCCTGCGGAGATACTGGGTGTGGAGATGAGAGGAGTGCGGATCGCTCTTTCCTCTCTCCCCTTCACTTTTTTTCTTTTTTACCCCCCT
>Ga0179593_1497612_pt1 | contig 16384 bp, 11 predicted proteins | sample CZODoug2_1_08_16_FD_185931 | JGI IMG/M metagenome (GOLD analysis project Ga0179593, IMG submission 185931) | Vadose zone soil fungal communities from Angelo Coast Range Reserve, California, USA - CZODoug2_1_08_16fungal (PacBio error correction) | ecosystem: Environmental > Terrestrial > Soil >... | reverse complement strand
TCCCTGACTTACTTATCGGCGCCTGACAAATTAGGGTGACAATTCTACGTGTTGTCTTTTTTCCGTTCTCGTCGACAAGTGTTTACACAGTTTGAGTTTGTGAGTCAGAGTGGTAAGCGCGACTTAAGCCCCTTCGAATCATACTTATCCCTCGTCTGATACCTTTCTGGTTTCTTAGCCCAAGCTCGTGTGTGTTTGGCTCGACATTTGGTATTTAAGTTCTTCCTCGCTACAATTTTACCTCCCGTCTTGGTACACTCGCCGTCCAACTGTTTTTCCCCTTCAACTGCTTTTCATAACAATAGGCCGCCTTCGCCTTTAACTTGTCTCCCTGACCGCGCTCTTTGACGTTCTCTTATCTGCGGTCCCATCGCGAGTAATTTTCAATACGCTGTGCCTCTTTTTGTTGTTAAACGGTGAGCATGCGAAAGTCCATTTTTTTTTTCCTGGTCTTTCTTTTCACGGGTGCCCAGCGGGACTCCTTACCCTTTGTTCCCCCTGGAAATGACTTCACTGGTGTTGTGCGTAGACCTGGCAGATTTTCTTAGTATTTAACTTTTCCTCCGGTCCAATGTCGATGTATGACACGGCTCCGGGTAGAGCCGGCTGGCTCGATGCAGAGAAAGCCGCCTTAGACCATTACGATATGACGCTCTTGAACATCCTTATCCTACCCCTTTTCATCATGTTTCCAGCGTAAGCGATGCGAACGCCGCCTTGGTCTTCTTGCCACATTTTCGATGATAGGGAGCGCTATTTCTGGTCCTTCTTTTTTCCATAGTAGTGCAGTTCCTCCCCTTTGAGGACTTAATATTTTGTCTAGTCCGACCATTTGGAAGTCTGCTGATTTTCAGTGAATTTTTCTAGCTTAACCTCTGCCTTTTGTTTTAATCTAACGCGCTCTTACGCCTGTTTCCTCTTCCTCTTTTCCTCATTTGGTTGCAGAGATTCGGAATAAGCGAGTACGACTGCTTTTCTTTAGGCAGACTCCAGGGAAATACAGCAAGCAAAATCAGCCTAGTTTCTTTTGTGGTCACCCGCGGCTCCCAATGGACCTCCACCTATCTTCCCATCTAGCGTAGCCCAGTCGTTTTTTGAACATGACCCACCGACTACACAGTCCGCCCACGTCGCATAGAATACGCTCGACACCATACAACCCAGTCGTTCTCCTCCCTAAGTATAGACCGCCTTCCTGTGAAGTGATACGCCACCCATTCCGTCCGCGAGTTCGACAGCTGATTTTTATCTTCGGAGCACCTCGTCATGTCTCTGAACCTACTCTCCTCTCCCCACTGAGGTGAACCCGCACAGGTCGATTCCATTACTCCGAACCACTGAGGTGTACTTTCCCCCCACCCCCTTAGCCCAATCGTCATAGCCCCGACAGACTTTTTGCCGCTAAAACCAGCAACGCCCCCCTTCTCAATAGTACTATAGAGGTACCACTTTTTCCCCACACTTATGGCTCACCACGTCCAACGCAAATGCAACCCCTAGTCTTCAACTGTCCCCAATAATGATTCATACTATCCAGCCACCTTCCCCATCGCAACTTTTCTCCACCCCTTTTTTTCCTCCTGCACGCCGAACACCGTTTTAGAGGCCCCCCTTGCACAAGGACCGACGCATAGTGCTAAATCTTCGTCCATGGCCATCCCGCGAGTTTTCCCCCGGCCTGGTGAAGACGCGAGCGAAGCAGTAACGCCGTTGGTTTCCCCCCCTCCTCCTCAAGTTTCACCCCGCAGAGTGTGCATAACGACGTCGACCAGTACTACCTTTTTCGTCAGACCCTCGGACTCTCAGAACAGTAAAAGACTATAAGGCTGCAAGTTATGTTTTCCTCCAGATTACTCTTGTCGGCCGATCCATCCAGGCGCAAGCAACAATACCCCCTCGTTTTGACAACTTCCCATTTACCCTTTGCCGATAAAGTACCCGGCTTTACAACCCCGAGCAGGTCTAACGCCGTCCATATCCCTTGAACCCCAGGTTGCCAGTTTTGAACAGCGCACCTTGTGATGTAGGCGCGCGCCCGACCACCCCCCCCCTCCCTCAAAATCACGCCCCCAACCATCCCGCTTGCGCCCACTCTTTCTTTTCCGCCTTAAGCCAAGAAAGTAGCTACCCGCCCCCTACCCCTACCCTTTGAATGTTGATGCTCTTCCCCGCAAACAGAGCGATAGCACCGATCTCATTATTCTTTCTACTTCATCCTGGCCCTCTTCGCTGCACAATCCTCTATGCCATTCCCCCCCGTGCCCCCAAACTCCGTACCCAGAAGGAGGCTGGACCCGCCTTTCATTCAATTTGCGCAACGTTTTTAAATAAGAACCAGTCGATTAACGGTTTAGGTAAACAATCACTTGCATTGAGAGTCCATTTACTTGCACTCCAGCTGAAGATTCAAGGTCGTTACAGCTTTTTTTTACCCACCCTTTCTTTTCCTTGATGAGTAGGGAACCCCCAGGTCTGAAAAATTTTGAACAGATCTTCCCCCCCAGTTAGGACATTCCCTCTCAACGTTTAGCAATATGCCTTTCCGCGCACCCTCAAACTTATAGACCAGACGCTCCCCCCTTTATCCCGCTCCTCACTTTCCTTCCTCCAAGCGCCCAGAAAGCCTTGCGCGATGCAACACAGCCCGTTTGATCCGTCTCGTCCACGGTTGGCCTCAAAATTCTTTCCCTGCCTTCGGACAACCGATTGCCTTTTTCACGCCGTTCTGCCTTTCTCCGGCCCTGCTATGGCGATTTACTACCCTTCAAGATAGCCCCCCACAGACGCCATTCCCCGACCACTTTTCCCTCTCTGTTTTTAGCTCGTAGATGGTCTCCCACCCTCATTTTCACCCGCATATTCCGATCCCCCTTGTGATCGCTCCCCCTTTCATTCGCAGTTCTCTGGACCCCTTGCCCGTTTTTCGCGAAAATCCACTTAGCAAGGAAAGGCGCCGGTAGCAACGTGAGAAGAGATGTGGTACTCACGGTGAACCCCCCATGTTTAATTCGGGGGGAAAGAAAGAGCATCAAATGTTACAAACCAGCCCCCCACTACGGATCAGCCTTTTTTTTAAGGTACCGAATTCTACTTCCTACATTTACCAGTTTCCCTCGGAGAGCGAGCCAGCGAGTCGTGTCAGGCAGACAACTGGGTTTTACCCCTCGCCCACCACTTCCGGCAGTAGCCACCCCGCCAACCACCGCAAGTCGAATTTCCCCCTGCCTTTTGGTCGGTACACCGTACGAGCTAAGTTTTATGTATACCCGAAGGCCTCATGGACCTTTCCAATTTAAACCGCGTATTTAAGATAAAGCTAACGTACCAATAAATCCTGAAAGTAATCATTACCGAACAGCGCAGTCTACCCCCCATCGTCTCTTGAAAAAGCTAAGGCAGAATCTGCAAGTTTTCCCGAGAGTCCCGGAAAGCCTCTGGTCCCCCTACCATCAAACACCAGGCCACCTTTTCTTAAGCCCCCCCCAAAAATTGTAGTTCCCCCCCCACCCCAGGGTTGGCAAGGTCACCGTCGTTTCACAGAGGACGAAATGCCACCGTGAGATCAGAACCCAAAAAATTTCTTTCACCCTCTCGCATCTCAAGCGACTATTCGTTACCACAATCTTAAGAGTACGGCTGTATTTTGACCTCGTAGTCCTTTTCCTCCCTAGGCTCAGCTCCAAAAAGCCCTTCCGTTCTGACTTTCACTGAGGAAGGTTTCGTAATGTTTTCCTCAGAAGCGTAGTCCAAGGCTTAGCAGCCGATAAGCTGGGCCCACAACAGAATTTTCTTTTAGCTTGGGGGCAGGAGGAAGTTGCCTGACCAAATGAGGAAAAAAAAGCCAGGAGAGTTTTTTTTCCTCTCATCTCCGACTTGATTGCACAAGGGAGGGGATAAGAGCTTTAGCCTCCTGCGCAAGCACGTCCATTACAACGCACGACCTTTCCAAAATAGAGCCTCCCCTGCTGAAATTTGCATTCTTGTTTTTTCTCTTTCGGAACACCTGCAGACAGCGTAGTCGTGGTTTTAAACCCTTTTTCGCATTCCTCTATCATATTACTCTCTCTGTCTACTCATCCTGTTTTTTTTTCTGCTTAAGAGCGGATGTCCTGCGACAATTTTGTTTAGACGCGCAGTCCCCCTTTTTCTTGAGTTTGTGAAATTTTTTCTGCTGAAAAAACGCACGGTTGGTGGATAATGCCCCAAATGCGACTCCTCGGCCGCTGTTTGCGAAATGGGCACGTCTGTGTCGCTATGTTGCTGCGTCTGAGTCAGACCTTGTGAAGCTTTTCGCGTAGGATTTGCAAGCTTCTGAATGTACCTAACGACTTGTGTGTTCCCGGGCCCCCTCCGTTACCCACCCCAGACCGAGGGATGGTGCCCCACCTAGACCCGATTGAATTTTTTTCGTTGGACACGATCGAGTTCTCTATTAGCGCTTTTCGTCAGAAACCGCGCCGGTCTAGGGCATTGTGGTCAGAAAATGTTCGCGATTGCCCGAGACATCCCTACGCGTTTGCTCACTTTTTCCCCTTACCCGCATTTCCTCTGGATGATAAGATCCGTTCGTGACGTTAGTGGTGGCGTTTCTGCTCTCGTGGAAAGGCTTTCCTGTGTTTTTGACGGTTCTGAGAACTGGTTTGTTAACGATTGGAACTGTGGGACTTGCGGACTCATGTGGTTTTTTGTCCTTTTTCACAACAAGCCAGTTCCTTCTTACTCGTATCGCCCCGGCTTCTATTTTTTCAGCGCTGAGGCGTTGAGCGTAGCGGCATTCGGTTTTATGGGAACTTTTTTCTGATTCTGACCCGCGCCCAAATTTGAACCTTTGTCCTTCTCTCCTTATACATCCCTGCCCTCTTCCGTGCACGTGCACCAAACCCCCCCCTTTCCCTGCTTTTTTCACGTCTTTATTTGTGGCCGGAATTTTGGTCCGCTTTGGATCGCGTTGTCAACTTGGTCCCTCTGCAAACGACTAACGCCACTTCCCCCCCGATCTAGGAATTGTAGAATTCCAGGAAGACCCGCATTGATCGCAAGTTCGGGTCGTGCAAACGCAAGAACGCTGACCCGCTCGTTTCACTTTCCGCGCTTTTTGCGATAGCCGTACAGGCAAGCGCTTTAGAGAGCACGGCTGGATTTGCCCGTCTAGTCCCAGCGCTTTATCGCTTCCTCTTTCGATCAGTTAAGGAAAGAACGGATCCCCCCCCAATTCTCTGCGATTTTTTATGACGGCTGATGTAATGGTTCTGTTTAGAAGACCCCTTAAGTGTTGACTTTTTGCCTTTTGGCGAGCGTCTGTCTTAGGTTCTTGCAGATTGTAGGGGCTGGGATTGCTGCACACGGGTTCCTCGACTGTTTCAGACCGCCTAGCTAAATGTCAGTTCATGGAGGATTTTCAACTGGCTGAGCATGTACTGTGACACTAGATGCAGGTTCCTTTTTTATCTTTTGCTTGAACTGCGGGAGCAGAAGGCGGATAACACAAGGACCCCTATCTGGAGGCGGCTATTGCCCGAACGGAGGTGCCCCTACATTGCTCTTTCCCCCCCGAAGACGTACGCGCGCAGACATTTTTTACATTCCGGAGTGTTCCCCCCTAGTAGTACCCTTTCACCTTGCGATCGACGCCGTGAAAAAAGAAGTTTTCGGCTGATGTTCAAAGTTTGCCTTCTTAATCAAGTCTTTTTTCAAACCTGCCCCCTCCGTGGGACTTTAAGCGGCAGCATTTCTTCTGTCCCCCCTACAAGTGAATTTTGGCGTTGGACGTGCCCTCTCGTATAGCGCTTTCTGAAGACTTTCCCCGAACCTTGAGCACTATTTGATGAATACGTGAACCCACTGGGATAAGGACGATTTTTAGTTTCCTTTCGTGCGAACCCCTTCCTACGCCTCATTTTCCCTTGATACGAGTGCCAGTCGCGCGCATTTTGTTAAGTTTTAAGCTGGGCAGTCCCTCTGTTTGATGCGTGCCAAGATCATCTAACTCCCACCTCGCATTTTTTGGCGGACCCTTTCGACTCAAGCGGTAAGCCATATTTCTCACCCCCCCCCCCTCATCACCCCCTGAGATTTTTCGGGGCGCAGGAGCGAGTGCTATAATTCCACTATGCTTTCCCCTTTCTAAGCCCCCCCCAACTTTATTTGCGACGAGAGGACACCCCCTTTTTTAATTTCCATTAACCCTGAATTGACTTCTCGAGAATCAATTCGGCAACCGGATTTTTCTTGGTATTAGGCTTTTTGCGGTCTCCCCCCCACCCCTTCCCCCCTTGAGCAAGAAAGAGTAGCTTAGTTATGTAATTCCTTCCGAGGTTCAGGCGCTCCACCAGAGTAATGGGTCGATCATTTTGTGGTTTTCCCGAAATTCATCGTGCCCGGAAGATGGGAGCGTGGGTAAAATTCCCTCCGCCTCCCTGGTACGAGAGGACCCCCCCCGAGGATCTTTCCATAGCAAGTGCTCCCCATTATGATCTTTCACACGGACCGTTTCCGAATGCTTTCCCTTCTTTCTTACGCTGTCTCGCATTGGACGTTAATTTCTCCTAGGATTTTTAAGGCTCTTTTTTCCCTCGTTTGGTCTTAATCTGTGGCTTGCCTTTCCACTGTCGGTTTCCAAGGCGCCTCATTGCCTATTCTGGGTCCCCCTCTACTTGATATGGCGTGTGCGATGTTTTAGTTTTTTGTCTCCTTTGCACCAATTTTTCCTCCTCCATGATGTGCACTGGTTTTCTCCTCCCCTTTTTTTTCTGAGATCCCCCCGCCCCTAGTTCAGTAATGATGGCGCGCTTTTCAGCCGCTTGACGCGCTTTTTTTCGCGCCTGCGCACCGTGCCTTTTTGAAGACGCGCCCCTACCTCCCCGCTCCCTGTGGGTATCCCCCCCTTCATCGAAGTTTTAATCATTCCTCCCCCGTCTCCCGCTAGTGCTAGATGTCCGAGACAATTTTCGGGCGTTTTAGCTTTTTTCATGTGCCCTCTGTGGGCGGCGCTTTTGGTATGTTTCTCTTCTGTGCTATGGTTACCTTCTATTTTGAGCATTCCTGATATATTAAGTAGAGGTGCGTTTCATGCTTTTCTAAATTTTTTGTGCGGTCATCCTGGCGGAATTTTGCTGTTGGTGAGAAGTGGCTCGCTGATGCACTCTTCTATCCCCCTCTTTTTTTGAAGTTTTTGGAGCCGTGTCCTCCCCCCCAGAGACAGGATGCGACCAGCAGCCCGGCCAGTCCCTACCCGTTCCTCAACTGCTCTCCCAATCGCGCCCAGCCTCACAGTAAAAAGCGTACTACATAACTGCCCCTCATCCCATCCGCGGCCAGAACTAACTCCTGAACGACCCCTCGAAATTAGGTCACCCTAATCCGCTTCTGAGAGCCATCCGCGCCCACTGACCTTTTCCTTCAGAACGATTGAAAGTTCCCCACGTCTCTTCTCGCGCTTCTCGCCCCCCACGGAGTATGGCAGAAGACCTCTACATTAATTAATAGAATACTTTTCACCAGCACTCGGTCGCACTGCGCGCTGAACTAGACTCCCTTCTTTACGCACCCCTAGAAACCCAAGCTTCTTCATGACAACTTTGTGAACACAGTCCGACCCCTAACCTTCCCCCCTGCACCCCGTAGATCGTCCCCCATCCCCACATGAGAGAAGAATTTCGACTTCCGACACAGAAGACATCTGAAGCCCTTTGCTGATTACGACGCACCTAAACCCCTCCAGCTTAAACCCCCTCATATCTCCTTTTTTTTGTTTCCAAAAGAGAACCGCGTCTGAACATTTTACAATTCTTTGCAGAAAATAATTTCAGAAGTTCCTGTCCCCCCACTTAAACAGGAAGACGTGAAGAGGAGGAATCGTTTACGACCTTCAAACTACACTTGCGATAAGTTAGATTCCCACCACAAAGAAAACCCAACTTTTCTTTTTGATCGACGCCCCGCGTAAACCTCTGTTAGCACTTTCTAAGATATAGATCATACTCAAGTCAGCCGTTATTCGACCCCCCTTCCATCCCTATCGCTCCATTCGCGGAGGCCAAAGACAATCCCCGGCCACCCGCGTTGAACCCACCTTTTTAATAGGCTTCCCCGCCCCCCTCCCTTCTATATCATATGCCCAGGTTTTCATGTGATTTCCCATTCTCGGCAAAATTAAAGTTTTTGCAGATTCCCCAATCTTCCGCCCCCCCCGCCCTCCGAATAACGCCAAACCCCACTACCTGTGTTGTCAAATCGTTTTAATCCGCTTCCCACGTGCTATCTTAACCACTGCCAATTTCCTTCCCTCATTCCACCCATGCGCCCCCGCCGCAATCCCCTGACTTGCTCCGGCGATATCAAATAGCAAATACAAGTTCTTCTGACCTTCACGTGGACCTATACCAGATCGTCACACAGCATTTTGCCTGAATCATCTCTTTCGCTCCCCCCTCGCCAAGCGGCCAATCCGCACTGACAATAGCCGAGGTCTCTTCACATCAATGATGCTTTCCTGAACTCCTTTCCAAAATGATACCCAAGGTACTGTTCGCATTTTCTTTCGCCCCCCGACCTCAACTGATTTTAAAATACAGGCGATAAACCTCTATGCGTATCTCCGACCACTCAGGAAGTGCCTTACTCGTATGCGTAGAGTTTAACTTTTTTAACTTTAGGTTCCTTGCCTCCTTGTAAAAAAGTACTCATACAGGCCTTCCTTCCCTGTTACTTCCCCCCCCCCGCCGACAGGATACAGTTATGTTCCCCCCCTTCTCTCCTAGACTTCCTTTTAACCTATACAGCGTGCCTTGGTCCGAGCACCCGCCAAGCCTACTCCCGTTTAGTCTTCATGTAACCCGCGCTCCCCACCTTTTTCAACACGTCACGGCCGTAGACCCATAGCCGCAATCAACCCCCCATTCCCTCTTAGTTCCGAACATCTTCTGAACAGTCTCCCGGAGAAATACCTTTCCCCCCCCCCAGTCTTTTTTAGTCTCTCGACTTCGCAATCGCGATCGTCTCTTCTCGACATGAACTAAACATCGCTCCAATTGCCAGCAACCTTCCCTTACTTTCCTTTAAGGCTTTCGGGGCCGCCGTTAACCAATCATAATTTTTGAACTCCTAGAGTTTAAATAGTTTGCACACCTCCTCGGCGCCTCACCTTAATAATTCCTCCTTTCCTCACCTCGTTGACGGAGCTTTCTTTTTGAACAATTTTGCCGTCCCCCCCCTTTCCGGTGAAGGTCCAGCCACCGCCGCAAACCCTCTTCCCCCTTGTGATTTTCTCCCCCGTAGATTGTCAGGGCAGTATGAAGCCCTATGGGCCCCCCCTCAGTTCAATTTGAACATGCGCCAGTCTCCAGTCTTTTCTTGCAATGCCACAGTCCTCCATAAATTTGCCACGCACCAGTGCGAAAACTTCATCCGCCTTGCCGCACTGATCCCCCGATACCCCCTCGCTCTTGCGGGCAACCGAAACATAAACCCCACGTTAAAGAACCCCCCACCCCGACACATAGTAAGAACCACCAGTTTCTCGCGTCCAACCTGCCACTGTTCAGCAGCTGACACACAACCCCCAAGCGGCTATTTCCAGATTCCCTTACTTAAGTACACATTCTCCCTCACCCGCTTTGACTCGGCGCCCCCTTCAGGCCAAAATAAAGCATTCGCGGCAGCCGTCTTCAACGCGAACTATGCCCCGTCGCCATCTTCTCATCGGTGAAAACGCCCTTAAAGCCATTTAACCTTTGTGAACCCCCCCCCCTACGGTTTGTTAGGAAGATGGTTCTTTACGTTTTGCCCGTTCAAATGCCCCAACCGCCTCTCCTTCGCATTTCCCCTCCGAGTACAATTTCTTCTTCTCTCGCCACATCCTTTGCACATTCTCCACGATATCATCTAGCAGAACTCTCTCGCCCAATTTTGCATTATTTTTCAGCGCCCGAGTGCGGATCCCCCTGCAGAATGCCCCTCCCCATCATACTCTTCCTATCTTCTTAACCTTTTCTTGTAAGTCCTATACGTTTTTTTTTACTTGAGAAATTTCTGAGCTATGGGCATCCCTGCCTGTATTGCCTCACGTCAACTTTGCACTTTTCTTCCTTCCCTTTTTTTTTCTCCGCGCTGGCCCCTCTCCACTGAAAAATTTCAGTCGGCAGCCCTTTAGCTGTCCGCTCTTTGGAGAAATGGGCGGCCTAGTTTAACGCGGAGTTGCGCGAGCGCGCTCTGAGACCTTTTCTCTTCTCCGTCGCACGATTTTCCCCTCTCTAAGAACCTGCGACGTAGTGTAAGCGTTGATGTCACCCCAACCTCACCCCCTAGGGGTGGGCACCAGTCCCCGCATTGAGAGGCTCTGTTTTATGCCTCCCCCGTTTACATCCCTTCCACTTCGAAGTCGGCCGGTCTGCGATTTGGTGATCTGCAGCTGTCCGTGACTTTAAAGCTTCTGATGCGGTCCTTTGCTTCCTATTCTCGGCATATGTAGTCTCAGCTTACGGGGGGAACTCTTTGAGTTCTCGCTTAACCTTGGTACAGTATTTTTTTTAGCGCTTTCGATCCACTTTTTTGTCTTTTATTTTAGGGCGCGGCTCGAAGCCAACTGTTCTTTAGTACTTGCACAAGAAACGAACGCGTATTATCGTAATGATCGCCCGCCTTTTTGCCTTCTCTCTCTTTCTTTGCGGCCTGATGTTCGCGTTGGCTCTCTCCTTGGCCTTCCGCCATTTCGCTGTCGTCTTTTTTTAAAGAACGGCCATTGACACTTCCTCACGAGCTACCCATGAACCTATACGACTCCACGACCCCGTTGCACCCTTCCCGAATTCCCTGCCCCACTTTCTGTAATGCACGCATCTTTCTCTTCTCAAGCGATGCAGTGCAGCACCGGGATCTTTTTTTGGTTTTCGCCTGAAATTACCACTCGCCATTCCATTGCCCTACTTCCTTTTGTTAGCAAAGCAGACGGACCTGTATCTTACTGCATAGCAAGATCCGCGGGAGACCGGTGAGTGCCACGTCTTCTCTGTCGCGAAGTGGAGTTCCCCCCCACAAATTTTCGCCGTTCAAAGGGTTCTCCTATTCCGACTTCTCCGGAGATTTCTGCACTGCAGCAAGTATAGCCCCCGCGACTTTTACGCCCCTTCCCGCCAGCTGAGCAAGAGTACCTTCCTCCCCCCTTCTTCTTTTTCTCACCAATGCGCAAATGACGGGGTGGTGTGCTCGTTTGAGACCCCACTATGCCGCCCTGACCGTCTTTAGTTCTTTGTGAGAGGCCCTCTGCTTGAAGACGCCTTCCCAAGCGGCCAATCGTTATTTGTGGCGGCGCACCATGTCCCACAAGCCGGGTTTACCCCAGTTCCCTGAAACCACGGAGCTTTATTGGTACCCATTTTAACTTCCCCCGCTGAATGCCGTGTCCCATCCTTGTCTACGCCGCGGCCCTTGGAACCTGTGTAGCGGTTCTCCCGGCGCACATGCGCAAAGGCCCGCCGTGGCACCTGTTGTCCGACTGAGGGCCCATCCGAAATTTGTGCCAAGTTTTAACGTCACCTTTGGCCTAGTGCCGCGACGAGATTGCTTTTTTTTCCTGGGGGGGGTGTCCAGTTTTCTCCACTTTCCTCAACTTTTCGCAGCAGGTTGACCAAGGCACGCCGGTATACCAGCATCAAGATCCTGCATCAAACGCTGGAGTGGAACGTGTCCTTAAGCTTTTGGTTTTCTCTGACCCCTAAAGTTTGTTTTCCTCGAACTCCCGTTTATTATTGCCCGATGCTCAAGCCCTGTTAGCTCTCTAAACATGATGCATGATCGTTTTCCCGCCACTGACGGCTTTATCCGATGCTCTTCCCACCGCCTCAACCTCATATTTGATGAGTGCACTTCATTCGCTCTTGAGCAAGCTTCTCGTCGATGGATTTTGCGTGCACTCTCCTCAACATCACACCGGCTTTTTTTTTTAGCCTCAGCGAGTTTCCCGATTTTTCACCCCCCCCCCCCCCCACACCCCCCCTTGAAATGCGGTGCCTGTCCCGGTATTCTTTTTGACCCTACGGCGTTTTCGCGCGGCCAAACATGAACCCCGTAACATTCAAAAAATTATTTTTATTCTGTCTCCCTCCTGTGAGTTGAATGCCTCTACGGGAAGCTTCTTGTAACGTTTCATCGGACTGGGAGAACCCCCCGGTTTTCCAACCAGCGCGCAGGATAGGCTTTTCACGCCCAGAGTGGATTACTTGATAAGATCCCTCGTGCCTCCGGCTTCGTCGTGGTTCCTTTCTAGACCCAGCAGGGGCCCCTCAAAACGCACATCTTTGGCCGCTTCGCAATATGATTCGTCTGGCCTTGTGGGCCCCCCCCCAATTCGTTTTTTTTTTGCCCCTTCCTCAGAGCACCTAGTTCGTATCCATGTCCATGGTGCCTTACCTGATTAGCTCACCGATCGCGTTTCTTGCGATGCATCCTGGGTACCGCCGCCGCGAACCCTTCTCGATATCTCCTTATACTCGGGATTTTTTGCTTAGACTAGTCTAAGGATGTGCTGCCCCCTTGGCGTCCACGTCTTCCGCTGTCCATCGTAAGGGAGGACCGATCCCTCCCTTGTTTTTCTTGCCGTTCGACGTTTTTGTGCGACCACTTTTCCGGCATGACTGTACCCAAGCTGGGCGTCAGTGCTGGGTACGGAGATGATTCTATAAGCACGAGTTTTACTATGCGGTGGATTCCATATCGACCGTTTTCATATCGCCGCTTCGGACACCTATATGTGATCGGTTCCCGCTTCTTATTCTGAACTCCGGTGACCTGGCATTTTCTCAATAAATTTTCGCAGCGCTTTTCTCATTTGACCGTTGTTAATGCAAGCGCGTGAGGAGCTTAAAAATTAGAAGAAATCTATTTGAGTTATGAGATTCCATGACCGGCGTGCCAAGTTCTCGTTTTTCTATTTAGCAGCGCGCGTGCCCGTTCCCTCCTAGTTACCCAGCGCTAACCTTTCTTTGATAGTCTTCTAGTTCTCTTTTCACCTATATTTTTTCGGATGAATAGGCGGCTTTCCTGGAGGTGCTGTTTTGGTCTACGCGGCTGGTCAGCTTCTAACTACCTATCTTTTCTTCCTCCTCCTTTTTTTTTTTTTTTTGCCTCCTTCAACATCTCCTTCCCATTTGAACCTCGCACCGGCAGCAAATAGGTGCCCTGATGACTCCGCCACAATTCGCACCCCACCCCTATAAAATTGTACGCTCCGCTGAACTGCAAACGAACCTGAGCACCTCTCCCTCTTTATAACTTTTTCCGAAACTGGTCCAGTCTGACGTTTCCTTGAGAGAACGCATACCTTCATTGATGCCTTCTCACTGCGATTTAGACGCCACAATGGTCCTTTAGTCATATCGTCCCAGAAGACTTTTTTGCTTTTGGACCGGCCTTTTCCTCGAGAACTCATCGTATAGTAAGTCTCCCGACGTGACCCGCGGCTCCCATTCTACGAAGGCAAGCTGCCTCCCCCTCACCGAACAGTGTCCAACGTTCCGCTAACCGCAAACCCTATACAATATCAATGTATCTGATCGAGGCCCCCAAACCCCACGGAGCCTATTTTTCACTCTCTTTTTGACCTTCTCAATCTGCTTTTCCTTCCTGCCGGAAAATCCACGGACCCTGCCCGCACACTTACCCCCCCTGCGTCCCCTCCTGACGTGTGCTGTCCCGAAGCACTGGTAGTCCTCGAAAACTGGTGGCCGGAATGGCTTAATGCGTGACGCCGATTCCTCTCCGCAACCCCCCGCGCCCTCATTTTGCATGACAGCCCCCACACCCACACACCTGAGTAGATACGCCGCGGCCATTACTAATGTCGGGGGAAGCCCCTCCCTTTCAGGCCTTAAAGAATCAGGCGCTTCTTTTTGCCGCCGCACAGTTACCCTTGTAGATGCTGCTCCTCTAACCTACATTCCCGGTTTGGCACAAAGAGTAACCCACGCCGACCCAGTCCTTCCTGCAAGTTTCTTCTAGCCCCCTCCCTGGGCGTCACTTTTTAAGCCGGCACCCCAGTTCCACCATGCACCGCTCAATGTTGTGCTCGCGCCAACACGCTCCAGCGCCCCCCCCCCCCCCCCTTGCCAATCTTCCGCTCGCTTGTTCTTTCCTTTCCAATAGCCCATTTTAGATGGTCGATGATACTTCCGTCCCCCAGCCCTTCGCAGCGTTGTGCTCCGTTCGAGATGCAGACTCACTCTCAAATAGAGCGTACCATTTCCTGACCCCCAACTCCCCGGACCCAGTCATGCTAGATCATTATAATTACAATCGACCCCACCGAGACCCCTCACGCAGCGAGCATACTCCCCTAGTAGAGTCCACCACTCCTGCTTTCCCTGACACCCCCTTGCTCCCTGTCCAGATTGAACGGTGTATATTCTATGGACGTCTGGTAACACTCTTTAACCATCCAGTTAAGATACCCCTCTTCTTTAATTCCGACCGCACCCCCCCCACACCCTTTCCCCTATAGTTTTCTTCCTCCAGCTTCTCTACGCACAAATTTGCATCGCGCCGTCCCACTTCCCCCAGATAATTTCGCTTAGCCCCGTTCCCTCACGCGATACCATGATAACCAACCCCGGCTCCACCCTGCTGCTCGGTCGACACAGGCCACCCAGATTCAGGCCCACTTTACGCGTATCAGCCCTCTACTTACAAAACACTCAGCGTGAGCCCCCCTCTATTCTCTTACGCAGTTCCCCTCCCCACCCACAGAGCCTGCCACCGCGCCTCCCCGCCATCCCCACTTATACCCTTTTCATCAACGCTCCGCAAGAGAGCAACCGTCCCGAGTGGTTTTGGGCGGTTCTTTTTGTTTCTCTGGTTTTTTTTGCTTGGTTGAGCGGGTACGGCACCACCCCAGGGGGAGGATGGAGAGGGTCTGCGTTACTCGCCGCTCGGTGACCCTCCCTTGTGGACACCTCATCCACCATCACCACATCCCCCGTACACTCCATTGCCCCCACCCCCCCACATCCTACCTTGCCCGGGCTCCCTATCCCCCGTTAACCTACCTTACACCTCCCTTCCGGCGCACCCTACCCGTTGATCTCCTCCTTCCCAGTTCACCCCGGTTTTCCCCCCCACTCCACACCTTTTTCCTCCACCATTTCCCTTCTCAAACCCTCCTCTCCCCCTTCCCCTCCCTTCCCCAAGGGGACGCCACAGATGGTCGCGTTTTTCCTTCAACGTTCCTCCGTCCAGCCGAGCTGTGTCTCCCCTCCACTCCCTTGACAACCAATCCGACTCTACCAAGCCGGATACGCCGCTACTCTCCGTTTGACCCCGGTTTCCCCCAATCAGGTCTCATCGCCCAATTCCCGTGTTTTCTGATCTATCTTAGAATTTTAGATTTCCCTCTCTCAGTCTTTCGCCCCCCTCATCACTTTGCCCATAAGCCTTGTCGGCAATGACGTCCGCCGCGTGCCCCCGCTAGAATAAAATTTTTGAACTCCCCCTTAGCAGGTTTTTCCCTCACTCGTTCTCCCCTACCTTTCTTAAAGTTTCCGCTGCTTCCAATTACCTAGGAAGGAATCGTTCGGATGTTTAGCGCCCCCATACTTTTATGTCGCCGATCACTCGCGAGCTTTTTTCAGACACCATAAGCCCACCAACTTCGATCGTCGCGCCTCTCCTCTCCAACCCGGTGACCTCTCTTTTTTCATGTGATTGGTCGCCGGCAGATGCCCCGCACCGCCAAGCTGGTAGTTCCTCGAAGTCCTCCACCCAGCGAAATTCGAAAGGCCAACCCCACCCCCCCACCCCCCCCCCACAACCCCCCCCCACCCTCGTCGCGTCCTTCACTAAGATCCGCCCGATGCCTCGATGAAAGCTTTTAAACCTCCTTATTTGGTTCGGACTTCCCCCAGAATCCCCCAACCCTCCCTTTCTGGAGAACCAACCAGTATTCTAGACGTCAACCCCATCAAGCACGCGCAGCGACCCACAAACATATAGGATACCTCTCTAAAGACCCCATATTGTCTTTTAGCTTCTTTTTTGTCCCATTTCCCTGGCTGCCAAAGTATAACTTTTTTTTTTTTTTTTTTTTATGCACCCCCCAAATGCTTTGGCATCCTCTGACTCTCTGAATTTCCTCTTTTTTTTCAAGCCGCTCCCATTCTGGGTTCCATGTTGGTTTTCGTTTGCCCGTTCAAACCTAGCCTTACCACCGCTTCCCCCTTGTTCGCCCCCTTCCCCTCCGCCCTTCTTATCACGCCCTCGCGCAACATCCTGCGCCCCAGCCCAAAAAAGATCCCCTCGCTCTGCGCACGCGACAAATTTGCCCCTTCAGCGTTTTTCAGGCTTTCCCCGCGCCTCTTCCCCTTCGCAAATCAGCATGGTTGCCCCATACCCTCTTCCC